>Ga0116204_1001841_pt1 | contig 11727 bp, 9 predicted proteins | sample LakKivwa52mmetaG_FD_94481 | JGI IMG/M metagenome (GOLD analysis project Ga0116204, IMG submission 94481) | Anoxic lake water microbial communities from Lake Kivu, Rwanda to study Microbial Dark Matter (Phase II) - Lake Kivu water 52m metaG | ecosystem: Environmental > Aquatic > Freshwater > Lake ... | reverse complement strand
TGGTTTTGTTGTTTTTTTCCTGCTCCACCTGTTCTGTTCAGTTTTCAAAGACCTTGTGCCCGCCTGTTTTAAAGGCAAGCGTCCACCATTATATCGTATCCAACCGTCGATGTCAAGTCATATGTACCCTGTTGTTCAAGACCTAGACAGTTAAATAAAGGTCAATCTTTTTTGATTAACCTTGTGCATTATACTATATTTGATGGTTTGGTGTCAAGGTATTTTTGCTTTTTTGTTGAAAGTTTGTGGATAACCAAAATCCAATGAAAAACGGTCCGGATTTCTTCCGGACCGTTGGTAGAATCCTTTATCTTCTGCCTTGGTCGTAAACTTGTCCAGCGGCTTTTGGAGCTTGGGATTTTTTCGAAGCGAACGACAAGACGATGAGAGTCGCGATGTATGGAATCATGTTGTAAAATTCGCTTGGGATTCGCAGATTTTCCAAAAATGGGATCATCGCATGAGCCGCTGCGATCGTCCGCATGAATCCGAAGAAAAGTGCGGCAAGCATGATCCGAAACGGTTTCCAGTTTCCAAAAATCAAAACGGCAAGCGCCAAGAACCCATATCCGGCGACGGTCGCATTGAATTCGGTCGACGTTGATGTGACAAACATCACACCCCCCATCCCCGCAAGCAACCCGGAAAGGAAGACGGCGATGTATCTCGTTTTATAGATGTTGATTCCAAGCGAATCCGCAGCGTGCGGGTTTTCTCCACAAGAGCGAAGGCGCAATCCGAATCTTGTTTTGTAGATGAAGAAAAACACGACGATCAAAACAAATATTCCGATGTAGAAACTGAGGAACACGTCTTTGAAGAACAAATCTCCAAGAAACGGAATCTTGCTGAAAAACGGAACTTCGCTCATCCGGAAGACGGAGGTGAAAGGAATTTGTTGACCATTTTGAATGGTTCGGGCGGTGAAAATCGCAAACGCCGGAGCGAAGAGATTGAGGGCGGTCGCACTGATGATTTGGTTGGATTTCATCGAGATGGCCGCATACGCATGAAGCAAGGAAAAAACCGAACCCACAGCGCCGCCGACCAAAATTCCTATCAGAAGAATCCACTGGATCGACATTGTAGAATTGCTGTCTTCAATCGTTTTAATGACCGCGATTCCGACAAACGCACCCATCAACATGAGTCCTTCAAGCGCAATATTGACAACACCGCTTCGTTCGGAGATCATCGCACCGATGGCAACAACCAAAAGCGGAACGGCGCTGATGAGCGACATGTGAAATAAATCATACAAGATACTCATTGTTTCGCCTCCTCTTCGTTTGCTTTTTTTCGTTTCTTCTCTTTCATTTTCTGGATTCTTTTCCGAAAGAAAAATTGAAGAGCAACAGCGAGCGCGCTGAAGTAAATGATGGTTGAAATGATGATGTCGATGATTTCGGGTTTGAACTCATATAGTTGCATGTAAAATCCGCCTTGACGGATGTAACTGAGGAAAAGTCCCGCAATCAACGCTCCGATGGGTTCGCTCAAGCCGAGGAGGGCAACGGATATCCCGTCAAATCCTTGGGGAAGCAATCCCGCATGCGTTGATAAATGGTTTCCAAGTTTCAAGTAGTAAAGCGCTCCCGCAAGCCCCGCCAAAAACCCGGCAATGCTCATCGAGATGACGATGTTTCGTTTCGTGTTGATTCCGGCGTACAAACTGCCGTCTTTGTTGTACCCGGTTGCTTTCAATTGGTATCCTAGCGTCGTTTTGTTCAAAATGATGTGAATGATGACAACAACAAGAATCGCCACGACGATTCCGATGTTGACCGCGGATCCCGGAAAAATCTTGTCAAGTCCCCACGTCGGAAGGAGCGCAGTATCTCGAACATTCAACGTTCGAGAGTCCAAGGGATTTAGTACATTCGCCTTGATCATATACATGACGAGATACATGCCGATGAAATTCATCATGATCGTCGCGACGACTTCGTTGACGTTCGATAGTGCTTTGAGCAAACCGGGGACAAACCCCCACAGTGCTCCTGCAAGCGCTCCGAACAAAATCGCAACAATCCAATGAAACGGTGCGGGGATGTTCCACAACACGCCAATGTGAATCGCCGTGTACGCCCCGACCACCATTTGTCCTGCGGCCCCGATGTTGAATAGTCCCGTCTTGAACGCGAAACCAACGGACAAACCGGTCAAAATGATGGGCGTCGCCATGTACAACATGTCGCCAAGACTTTTCGTCCCTTGGTTCAACGCACCCACGAGCATCGTGAAAAATCCGCCGAAAGCTTCTTGAATGTTGAAGATCATCATGATCACAAGACCGACAAGCAATCCGCATCCGACCGCGATCAAACTGGGTTTGATTTTTTCAAGGAGAGGGTGTTTGACTTTTTCTTCGTTGCCGTTCAATGCGACGTCCCTCCTTTTGATCCGGACATGTATAGTCCGAGTTCGTTCACTGTTGTGAGTTTTGGATCGAGTTCGGCGACAATCGCCCCTTCGAACATGACCAGTATGCGGTCGGAGACATCCATGATTTCATCCAATTCCAACGACACCATGAAAATCCCTTTGTCTTCATCCCTTTGACGAATGAGTTGTTTGTGAATGTATTCGATCGCTCCAACGTCAAGTCCTCTTGTCGGTTGCACGGCCATCAACAACTTCGGATCGCGAGAAATTTCCCTCGCCACAATCGCTTTTTGTTGATTTCCACCGGACATGCTTCGCACCGATGATTTCGCCCCTGAAGCGCTGCGAATGTCGAAGCGTTCGATCAATTCTTTCGCATGAAGATATATGCTGTCGAATTTCAAAAACCCGCGCTTTTGAAATTTCGGCAAATAATACGATTGCAAAATCAAGTTTTCTGCCAAATTGTAGTCGAGGATCAAACCGTGTTTTTGCCGGTCTTCGGGGATGTGGCCCAACCCTTTTTCATACTTGTTGCGAATGGAATCGCGCGTGGCATCCACGCCCAAAATGGTGATTTTTCCTTCGGAGAAAGGTCTTAGTCCAGTAATCGCATGAACGAGTTCGGTTTGCCCATTTCCTTCGATTCCGGCCAGCCCAACAATCTCGCCGGCACGAACCTCAAACGTTGCATGCTTAACGAGCGCTTTGTTTTTTGCCTTGTTCATGACGGTGAGATTTTCCACCTTCAAAATGACTTCCCCTGGAGTTTTCTCTCCTTTTTCAACGGTGAAACTGACCTTTCGGCCGACCATCATTTCCGCCATTTGCTGGGTTGTGGTTTTATCGACATCGACCGTTCCGATGTATTTTCCTTTTCTGAGGACCGTGCAACGATTTGCAATCGATTTGATTTCATTGAGTTTGTGGGTGATGAGGACGATCGACTTGCCTTCCCTAGCAAACTTTCGGATGATGTTCATCAACTCTTCTATTTCTTGAGGCGTAAGCACGGCGGTCGGTTCGTCGAAAATGAGGATTTCAGCATCGCGGTATAACATTTTTAATATCTCGACCCGTTGTTGCATCCCAACGCTAATCTCGCTGATCAACGCATCCGGATCAACTTCCAATTTGTATAATTTGCTGAGCGCTATCACTTTCTCGCGTGCTTTGTCCAACGTCAAAAACCCGTATTTGGTGTCTTCGGCTCCGAGCACGATGTTCTCAAGGGCAGTGAAGGCCTCGACCAATTTAAAATGCTGATGGACCATTCCGATTCCGAGCCTGTTCGCATCGTTGGGGTTACTGATCGACACTTTTTCGCCTTTGATGAATATTTCTCCTCCGTCGGGTTGGTAAAGACCGAACAAAACCGACATCAACGTGCTTTTTCCCGCTCCGTTTTCCCCAAGCAACGCATGGATTTCCCCTTTTTTAACCTGAAGGGTGACATCGTCGTTTGCCTTCAGTGTGCCGAATTGTTTGCAAATGTTGTTCATTTCAATGATGTATGACAAATGAATCCCTCCTGTTTTTTGATAAAGGAAGGAAGTCATCCTTCCTTCCTTCATTCCGTCTTTGCTATTGGTTGAAGTGTTATTCTTGTCCGCCAAGATTCGATGCGCTGAAAATGGTCAAATCGGCTGTGATTCCTTTCGCGGTTGCGAAGGCGATCAATTCCGGATAGTTCGACGGAACAACGATTGTTCCATCAACCAATTTGGCAAACAACGTGTCGTATGCGGCTTGGTTGAATGTAGTGAATCTAGAGAAATCTTGTGGTAGTCCAACACCGTCTTGAGCTGCGCCCAACGTGATGATTTGTCCGCCAGGGAATGTTCCTGCATAGTAATCCGTCAATGCGGATTGAACAGCTGCTGCAAGACCTTTCATCGCGGAGGTGACAACTTTCACAGATTGGTCTTTTTGATCGACGTCAACGCCGACGACCCAACGGTTTGTTCCTTCTTGTGCGGCCGCCATGACGGAGTTACCCGCTCCACCGGCTGCAACATGGATCATTGTTGTTCCGCCTGCATACCAAGATGCTGCCATGTTTTTGAAATCATCCGACGGTGCGAAGTCGCCGAAATAGTGGTAACGCGTTGCCGGGAAATTCAATGTGACGCTCATTTCTTTCGCTGCAAGGTATGCCCCTGCGACAAATCCGGTTCCAAAACGTTGAACGGCGGGAACAGCCATGCCTCCGAAGAAGCCGAGACTGGTGTATCCGTCTTTAACAACGGCATATCCTGCCAAGAATGCGGATTCGTGTTCTTTGAAGAAGATGGAGAGTGTGTTGTCTTTCACATCGGGAGCCCAAGATCCATCGTGTGGATATCCGTCGATCAAAACGAATTTCACGCTTGGATGTTTGCTTTGAGCAATGTGAATCGCTTCTTGGAACAAGAAGCCCGGAGTGACGATGATTTTTGCGCCGCCGGCTACTGCGAGGTCAATCGCATCAACATAAGCGGTGTTCGAAACTTCGATCGGTTTGTAGTACTTATGCGTCTTGTTGTGTTCTGTTGCGTACTCTACGATGCCTTCCCAAGTTCCTTGGTTGAACGACTTGTCGTCAATGTCCCCTTTGTCGGTGATCATTGCGATTTCGTAGGTTTTTGGTCCGCACGCTGCCAAAGCGAAGACTCCTACGAAAAGGACAAAAAGTAAAAGAAATTTTCTCATTTTCAATCCTCCTACAGATTTTGGTTTTATACCGTTTCCATTATATCATTAAACATTTCTCTTGACAATACTTCTTTTCAATAAATCTTTGAAGTAATCTTCTTTAATTCGTTTCTTTTTCGCTTTTTTGAACCGGTTCCGCTTTCGGTAACACCAAATTCAAGATGATTCCAACGAGTGCCGCAAGGCTCATTCCGTATAAGGAGAAAGTTCCGATCGTGACGAGGGATCCTCCCAAACCGATAACAAGCATCGAAGAAACGACGATCAAATTTCTCGTTTGCGTCATGTCAACTTTGGCATCAAACAACACGCGAAGACCGTTGGAGGCGATGAAACCGTACAAGACGATGGAAATACCGCCCATGACGGGGGCTGGAATGCTCGCGACGATTGTTGTGAACAAGTTGACAAACGACAAGATAATCGCAATCACGGCTGCGCCTCCCGTGACCCACACCGATGCGACTTTGGTCATGCCTACAACGCTTGTGTTTTCTCCATATGTCGTGTTGGCAGGTCCTCCGACCAACGCGGCGAAGGCGGTTGCGAGTCCGTCTCCGAGCAACGTGCGATCAAGGCCCGGATCTTTCAAAAACTCTTTTCCAACAATTTTGCTGAGAACCGCATGGTCTCCGATGTGTTCGGCTGCCGTGACAAACGCCAAAGGAGCGATCGTGAGGACTGCGGCCAAATTGATTTGGTAAAACGTGATGTTGGTTCCTAAAACATTGGCTGAACCTTCCCAAAACCCTAGGAACATGAACTCAGGGATTTTGATCCAAACACCAGGGTTTTTAAGAACGGAGACAATTCCTGAAAAATCGACAAGTCCGACGATCGATGCGAATATATATCCACCGACGATACCGACAAGAAACGGAATGATTCTGAAAAATCCTTTGCCCTTCAATGCGATGAAAACGACGATTCCAAGCGATACGACCGCCGTCATGATTTGAGCAAACGTTCCTCCGGCGAGTCCGCTCGAACCGACCGCAACCCCGGACAACCCAAGTCCGATGATGGCGATCATCGGTCCGATGACAACCGGCGGAAGCAACGTTTCAAGCCAAGCTTTTCCGATGAATTTGATGATGATTGCGATGATGGCATAGATCAACCCAACCGACAGAAGTCCGGTCAAGGCCGTTGCATAATGTCCGGGGGTGGTTTCCGAATAACCGCTTACAGCCGCGATCACAGCAATATATGCGAAGCTGCTTCCCAGATAAACAGGAACTTTCGCCCGGGTGCACAAAATGTAAATCAACGTTCCAACGCCGGAGGTGAACAAGGCAACGGAAATCGGAAGTCCTGTCAACATCGGAACAAGAATTGTCGCTCCGAACATTGCGAACACGTGTTGGAAACTGAGGGCGAACCATTTGCCCTTGGACGGTTTTTCATTGACGTCGAGAATCATTTTTTGGTTTTCTTTCATACTTTCCTCCTGTTTTTCTTTTTATAAAAAAGGTTTGAAATGAAAATTTCAAACCTTGATTACCTTAGCCGAGAACGGTGAATTTAATGACGAAATTAATGATGAACAATACAGCCAAGATATACATCACCGGGCTGACTTCTTTTCTTCTGGTTGAGACCAACATCATGAGAACATAGAACACGAAACCGAAAGCAATCCCCTCCGCGATGGAGAAGGACAATACCATAAACAATATGGTGATGAAGGTGCTGGCGACGATGATTCCATCTTGCCAATTGATTTCTTTCAACGAACTGACCATGAGTGCTCCGACAAAGACAAGCGCCATTGCGGTCACGGGAGCCAAGAACACGCCACCTCCGATGTCGATGCCGTTGACGAGTGAGAAAAGAGGATAAAAGATCAATGCCACAATGAACAAGAAACCAACAGTGACCGCAGCGAGTCCGGTTCTTGCGCCTTGTTGAATGCCGGTTGTTGATTCGATGTAGGATGTGACAGTCGATGTGCCAAGGACGGCTCCAACGATCGTTCCGGTCGCATCGGCGAGGAGCGCTTTGTCTCCGTTGATCAATTCGCCGTTTTTGTCAAGCAATCCCGCATCGTGACCGACGGCAACGAGCGTTCCCGCTGTGTCAAAGAAGTCAACAAACAAAAATGTGAAGATGACCGCGTAAGATAGCGGGTTCGCAAGAAGACTGGGTAGCGCTGCGAATGCGGCTCCAATCGTTCCTCCAAGCTGACCGATGTCTCCGAGGTTTGCTCCGCCCAACGCAGGCATGATAAGAGCGAGGTCTTTGAAAATCAAGCCAATGAGCAATCCGATGATTCCGGTGATCAATATCGAAATAATGATGGCGAAACGACTAATTTTTTTATTGAGGGCAAACAAGATGAACACGAGGATGATTCCGAACACACCAAGCAATACGGTCGGATGGGCAAGATTGCCGATTTTTACAAACGTCGCACCATCACCGATGATGATTCCAGCGTTTTTCAATCCGATGAAAGCGATGAAGAAACCGATCCCCGCTCCGACGGCGAGTTTCAAATCTTTGGGAATGGCGTTAATGACGATTCGTCTCAGACCGGTGATTGAAATGACCAAAAACAAAATCCCACTGACAAGGACGGCTGCCAAGGCTTCCTGCCAAGAAAAACCAAGACCGTACCCGACTCCACCCACGACGGTGAAAGTGAAAAACGCATTGATTCCCATTCCGGATGCAAGTCCCACGGGATAGTTGGCAACGAGTCCCATCACGAAGGTGGCAATCGCCGCTGCGAGCGCTGTCGCCGCGAACACGGCCGGGAAGCTCATTCCGGTATTGGCGAGCATCCCCGCATTGACCGGAAGCACATAGACCATGGCCAGGAAAATGGTAATACCGCCAAGGATTTCTTTGGAGATCGTCGAACCGCGTTCTTTGATCTTGAAGAATTTGTCTAGTTTTGAAGCTAGAACACTCATAAAGATTCTTTTCCTCCCTTTTTTTGATTAGCAAACACGTAGTCATAAAAAAAGCCAAGGAACAACTCCCTGGCAATGCAACACAAAGGTTTTCGGAGTTTACCCATACCGAAAAAGAGTGTGCACAGCCGTAGTCTTGTCGTTTACGGTGACAAGGTAGAGACGTTCGATCCATATTATCGAATTTATACGACTTGTATTTACTTCAAGCGAGATTATACTATGAAAAGAAGGGGAATGGCAACCCCTTTTTTTTGAAAACGTTTTTTGTGGTTCATTTTTTCACTCACAAAAACATGACAATTGAAACGCCAGCGATCATAATAAGGTTTGCCACCATAACGACAAGTCGGGCGATGCCCTTTTTTTTGTTCAAAAGAAACGATACAACACACATCAATCCAAAACCCAAAACCGCACCACTCAGTATTCTTTCATTGATCAATGAAGGAAGGACAATCACCCCGAGCCATGAAACGACGAAAACTGCGCCAAAGACCAATCCCATTCCCCCATAAATCCAAAAAAGGAAAGACCATTTGGTCGATGGTTCTTTCTCCTCGAACAAGGAAAGCACATCGTCTGCGGCTTCGTTTTGAAGATTCATTGACCGGGCGGATCTCGTCATCTCCTTGCGGTAGATTTTCATGTAGTCGATGTCTTTCTTTTCTTCTTCGACGAGTTCCTCATATAGTTCCACGTACTTTGCATCCACAGTGGATTTTCTTTTTTTAAACGGAATCGGTTCGGACACGGGATCCTTGCAGTGCGGACAAACCAGCAAGTTGTCTTTGATTGTTTCACCACAATTCGGACATACCATCTCATCACCGCCTTTTTACATCATTTTACCATCATATCCTTTGTTTTGCAATTGTTATCGCGTCATATGCGAAATTTATAATAGGCATCAACGCCCCGCGTCATGATCCAACGGTACATAACAAATGTCAAAAGCGATACAAAAAGCCCGGTTCCAAGAAGCAATGTTTCAAGAGGCAATTCTTCAAAAGTGGTCCGTATCAAAATCGGAATCAACAAAAGAGCCATCCCAAAAAGCATCGCGAACAAAACGCTCATCGTTTGCTTGACGGCGACGGTTTCGCTTTCCCACTGAAACGACGGTTTGAGGATGTTGATCAAAAGTCCTCCCACCGCGATGGCACATGCATACAAAACAGGAAGAACAATCAAACCAAACACTTCCCATCCTGAAAGCGAAAACGCAATCGACAAGAAAACGGCACTTATGACAACGGCGGGAATCACTACTATCAAGTTGAGGGTGATTTTGCTTTTATAAATGGTTTTCGGGTCGACGGGCATCGATCGAACGATCCAAAAGTATTTTCCTTCCAGTGAGATCGATGGGGATGTCGTGCAAGACAACGCAACAAATCCCACCTGCATCGCGATCAAAAGTTCGAACAAAGGAAGAAGAACCGCACCTTCCCCAGTAAGCATGTCCAACGCTTGTTTTCCGTATATCAAGGAGGCAATCGCGAGAACCACCATCATAAATACACCAAACGAGGTGTTCATCACATATATTGGAGAAGAGAAATATCGTTTCAAGTCTTTTTTGAACAACGACGTAAACGCAGAGGATGTTTCAAGGGAAGTCATAACAAAATTGCTTGTTTGCGTACTTTCCCGAAGTTTGGCGTTGATTGTTTGAAATCCTTTTTGGAGAACCACGACAAACCCCGCAAACACAACGAGTGAAACCCCGACGAAAGCAAACAATGCCCACACATCGTTGTTGATTACGGCGGATGCATACAGATGCGCCGGATAGTAAATGAATGGGAGACTTTCCATCAAATCCGCACTTCTTTCCACGAAAAATCCAAGGACTTCGTTGTATGCGAAACTAAATCCCATCACCACCAACATCGTGAGAAAAAGGAAGACGATCAAGGCGGCGTTGTTCCGTCGAAACCGTAAGGAAAATCTTGTCATGAGGTAAGATAACAACGATCCGATCACAAGCGGAATAAGGGGAATGAACACCAACGCAATTGCACCCGATACCCAAAAAAATGCCGAAGTTGGCATGTGGATCGCATACACGAAAAGACCAGGAACAAACATGACTACCACGAACAAGTAGTTCGTCAAAAGAAGCATCATCATCTTGCTAATCAGGATGTCGCTTGACTTGACCGGCATGGAGGAAAGCATTTCGAAATCTTTCGGAGAGAATAAAAAACCGTTGGCACGAAATAAAGTCATCGCAAGCGTAGCGAGAACGCACGACACAAACGCCAATGTGGGAATCAAGATCATGGCATCCATCATCATCAATGGTTCCGCCATCATTTGATAATTTATTCCCGCGGTGAATCCAAACACCGCGATCGCATACAAAATCAATCCTAGCAGAAGGATGTTTTTCACCCTCTCTTTTCGCGGTGCGGATTTTGAGTAAAGATTGAGTTTGAAGACGTTTCTTGCATTCGCCCTGAACAAAATCCATGCCTTACTCATGGTGACTCAACTCCATGAACAGTTCTTCCAATGATCCGTCGCCCTTCACCTCTTCGGTTTTGCCGGATGCGACCAAAGACCCGTTTTTGATGATGGCGATTTTATTACAAAACTTCTCGGCCACTTCCAAAATATGGGTCGAGAAAAAAATGGCTTTCCCGTCTTTCACCATTGCTTTCATGATTTCCTTCAACGTGTAGGAGGACTTGGGATCCAATCCGACAAACGGTTCGTCCAAAATCAACAACTTCGGTTCATGGACTAAAGCGGATATGATCGCCAACTTTTGCTTCATGCCGTGTGAGTAACTTGAAATGACATCGCCAAGATTTTTTGTCAATTCTAAGGCGTCTGCGTATCGAGCAATCAATTCTTCCCGTTTTGCCTTCGCAACTTCATAAATGTCCGAAACGAAATTCAAATATTGGATTCCCGTCAGCGCCTCATACAAATCCGGATTGTCGGGAATGTATGCGATTAATTTCTTGCATCCGATCGGATCTTCCGCAATTGACTTGCCATCGATCAAAATCGTCCCTTCCTCGAAATCCAAAATTCCGACGACGCATTTGATTGTCGTTGTCTTTCCGGCGCCGTTGTGACCGATGAATCCACAAATGTCGCCCACTTCAATCTCCAAACTCAAATCATCAACCGCTTTTTTTCCTTTCTTGTACGTCTTGCTCAAATGACGAATGGAAAGCATAAATATCACCTCGATTCCATCATACTACAATTTCAAATTTTGTCAATATATTTTTATGAATTTTTTTGAATTTGTTTGAATAAAAAAACAGACCTCACCGGGAGGTCTGATTTTTTTTGTAATAGAACAAGTCGCTCACCGATTTGTCGTCGATGATGTTTAATATTCCTTGTCCAAGCAATTTTGCAACCGTCAGCTGACGAATTTTCGGACTTTTCTTTTCGTCGGTCAATTTGATTGTGTTGGTCGTGATCACTTCCTTGATCTCCGAGTTGTTGATTCGCTCCACCGCGGGGTGGGTGAATATTCCATGCGTGCATGCCGCATACACATCGAGCGCTCCATTTTTCTTAAGCGCCTCAGCAGCTGCCTTGATCGTTCCAGCCGTATCGATGATGTCATCAATCAACACACAGTTTTTCCCTTGGACATCCCCGATGATGTTCATCACTTCGGCGACGTTTGGTTTTGGGCGACGTTTGTCCATGATCGCAATCGGGGCATCGAGAATCAAGGCAAGGCGTCTTGCTCGCG
>Ga0116204_1001840_pt1 | contig 11727 bp, 12 predicted proteins | sample LakKivwa52mmetaG_FD_94481 | JGI IMG/M metagenome (GOLD analysis project Ga0116204, IMG submission 94481) | Anoxic lake water microbial communities from Lake Kivu, Rwanda to study Microbial Dark Matter (Phase II) - Lake Kivu water 52m metaG | ecosystem: Environmental > Aquatic > Freshwater > Lake... | reverse complement strand
GGTGATATGTGTGTAGTTCATCTCTGCAATTTCGACTGGCCGGTCAAAAAGGCTTCGATGCTACTGCATCTCACCCTCCCAACCAACATTTTTCAAAATTGCACTTCAAACTTGAATCCGCCAAATATAAATGTTTATGTTGAAGTCGCGCAACTTAGTCGAGATTTTATCTGTTAATGATGAGCAAATAGGCGTCAAAATAAAAGCCCCGAATTTTGCAATTCGAGGCTTTGTATTCACTAGATTTGAGCGCTAAATTTTAAGCAAAATTCGCTGCCGCAAAATCCCAGTTCGCCAGTGAGTTGAGGAATACTTCAACAAACTTTGCGCGTGCGTTGCGGTAGTCGATGTAGTAAGCATGTTCCCAAACATCGATGGTTAACAAGGCTTTGTCACCTGTGGTCAGCGGTGTGCCGGCTGCACCGGTGTTCACGATGTCCACTGAACCATCCGCTTTTTTCACTAACCAGGTCCAGCCAGAGCCGAAGTTGCCGACTGCTGAAGCTTGGAAGGCTTTTTTGAACTCGTCGAATGAGCCCCATTTTGCGTTGATGGCATCAGCCAACGCACCAGTAGGTGCGCCGCCGCCGTTTGGCTTCATGCTATTCCAGAAGAAAGTGTGGTTCCAAACTTGTGCTGAGTTGTTGTACAAGCCACCGGCAGATTTTTTAATGATGTCTTCCAGAGTGGCGTTTTCAAACTCGGTGCCCTTGATCAGATTGTTCAGGTTGGTGACATAAGTTTGATGGTGTTTGCCGTAGTGATACTCAAAAGTTTCTTCAGAAATATGCGGTGCTAACGCGTTTTTTGCGTAAGGTAATGCAGGTAATTGATGTTCCATGATAGTCCTCTTAAATCGATTGAGTGATAAACTTCTGTGCTTAATTATAGCAGAGTCTTTTAGTCAAGTATTCGGCTAAATCGTGCTATTTTTTCTTGACATGCGCATGCGCCTTATCATTAATTTTGGCTAAATGCTGAGAACGAGCTTGCGAGTTGCGGCGGACGCTAACCTTTAGGTTAAGTAGCGTAAGCTGCGGCGGTAGCCAAAATCCAGATGATTATTTTTTCTTAGCTCTCGGATGCGCTGCGTCGTAAATCTTGGCCAAATGTTGATAGTCCAGATGCGTATACACCTGAGTGGTGCTGATATTGGCATGCCCCAGCATCTCCTGTACGGCACGCAAATCTTGGCTTGATTGCAGCACGTGAGTGGCAAAACTGTGGCGAAGCATATGCGGGTGTATGTCAGCGTTGACGCCTTGTTTGACCGCCCAATATTTCATTCGATATTGTACGGCGCGTGGTGTTAAGCGGCGGCCTTGCTCAGTGACAAACACAGCTTTTATATGAGTTTCTTGTAGTTGAATACCGGCGCGATATTGCAACCATGACTGCAGCGCTTTGGTGGCATGGCTGCCTAAAGGCACAATGCGGGTTTTGCTACCTTTGCCGGTGACGGTGACTGTGCCTTCGTTAAAGTCCAGCATGTCGGTGTCCAGACTAACCAATTCTGCCAGGCGTAAGCCGGAGGAATAAAATAATTCCAATATCGCGCGGTCACGCAGTTCTAAAAATCCGTCACCCTGAATTTCAACAAATTTAACAGCCTGATCCACTGCGAGTGCCTGTGGGAGGGTTTTGGCGGCTTTTGGGGCTCGTAAACCGAGTACGGGGTTGCTATCAAAACCGTGATGCTGAATTAAATAATCATAAAAACCGCGCCATGCAGATAGGACACGCGCTATCGTTTTGCTGCCCAAGTCCTGACTGTGCATCATGGCGATAAAGCGTCGTACATGTTGGCTTTTAATTTGATTTAAATCGAGCTTGTCGGCCAGTTTGCTGAGTAAATTGAGATCTCTAGCATAGCTTTTGCAGGTGAGGGGGCTCAGCCCACGCTCATAAGTCAGGTGTTGAACGTAATCGTCTAGGTAGCGCAATTGACACCCCGCATAATGCCGGCCTTAAAGCTTGAGTGCGAATAAATGATTCAGTAATACTGCACCCACCAGTTCACCGATGCGCGCCAAGTAATGTGTGCCTGCATCAGCTTTAAAGCGTTCCGCATCGTCACTGCCTAAAATCAGCACGCCGAATGCATGTTGATCCGACATGTGTTTACACAAGGGGATGAAGGCGAATGATTGCAAGTGCCCAGTTATTAGGCCATTGGCTTGCTCAGGCTGCTGACCACAGTGAGGTTGCTTTAAACTGATGACCCAATCACGAAAGCCGTCATCAACTGCCGTAAACACAGCATCGTTACTAATCGCGCTGTTGCTGGGTTTCACCCAAATACAAATGCGTGACTGCGTAACCTTGAATTGTGTCTGCAGGGCAGTATGAATCTGATTTTGCAGGCTGCTGAAGCTTTGCTGATTAAGTAGCTGCAAGCAGAATTCATGTACTTTTGCTGCAGTGGCTTCGTTTTCCTCTGCGTTAGCAATCATTTGCTCCATCAATGATTCCAGTACACGGATTTTATCGCGCTGTGCAAGTTGTTGACGCTCCGCCAGTGAGATGACACCACTGCCGTGCGGGCTAGGCAGCGTGATTTCTGCAAGCAGTTTGGCATGTTGTTCAAAAAACTCTGGGTGGGATTTTAAGTAATCTTGAACTTGGGCTGCTGTCAGGGTTGGTTGGGTTGATTCTTGCTGGTCACTCATGATGGTTGTGCTCTATGTTTACTAGGTTAATTTAAATATCAGGCTCAGCTTAAATTAAAACTCATTTAAACGGATGATAAATCGAACTCGCCCTGAAATACCGTCACTGCCGGCCCTGTCATCAGTACCGGTGTGTTGCCGCCATGCCAAGTGATGTGAAGCTCACCGCCGCGGGCGCTTACGCGCACTGGTGACTGCAGCAGTCCGCGCTGAATGCCTGCCACTACGGCAGCACAGGCACCGGTGCCGCAGGCCAGCGTTTCGCCGCTGCCCCGTTCAAACACACGCAATTTAATGTGATGCGGGTCGATGATTTGCATGAAACCAACATTGACGCGTTCAGGAAAGCGCGGATGCACTTCGATTTGGCTGCCCATGGATTGCACTGGCGCAGTTTCAACATCATCCACGATTTGCACAGCATGTGGATTGCCCATGGAAATGGCAGAAATCTTAACTTGCAGCCCTTGAACATCCAGCATGTAGGTTTCTGATTGCGCATCTGCTGTAAAAGGGATTTGCTGGGGTTCAAAACGCGGTGCGCCCATATTCACTGTGACCAAACCATTATTTTCAAGCTTTGGGGTGATAATGCCGCTGGCGGTTTCTACACTGATTTCATGTTTATCGGTTAAATGCTGGTCGACTACAAAACGCACGAAACAGCGCGCACCATTGCCGCATTGGGCGACTTCGCTGCCGTCGGCATTAAAAATACGATATTTAAAATCGGCAACGTTGGAACTTTCTACTAGCAGAAGCTGGTCGAAGCCGATACCAAATTGACGATGTGCGAGACTTTTGATTTGTGCAGCTGAGAGTTGGATGTGCTGGTGTATGCCGTCAATGACGATGAAATCATTACCGGCACCCTGCATTTTGGTGAATTTTATGATGTTTGACATGTAGTTATTGTATGAGAAAGTGAAGGTCAGCAGTGTATTTGCGATCGGGATTAATTACTTATTTATCAGTTCGATAGTGTACAATCCGTTTTCTTTTAATACTTGCTTCAGCCTTTAGTAAGTATTTCTATAAACTTTATTATTTCCAAGGCAATCAATGAGTGAATATCTTTTTACATCAGAATCTGTTTCTGAAGGCCATCCTGACAAACTTGCTGACCAGGTGTCAGACAGCATTTTGGATGCCATTTTAACCCAAGACCCCACTGCGCGCGTAGCGGCAGAAACCCTCGCTAACACTGGTTTAATTGTATTAGCTGGTGAAATTACCACCACCGCCAACGTTGACTACATCAAAGTGGCGCGTGATGCGATCAAACGCATCGGTTACGATAATACCGATTATGGTATCGATTACAAAGGCTGCGCTGTATTAGTGGCTTATGACAAACAGTCTCCTGACATCGCCCAAGGCGTGGACGGTGCACATGATGACCCGCTGGATCAAGGTGCCGGTGACCAAGGTTTGATGTTTGGTTACGCTGTCGATGAAACTCCGCAATTAATGCCATTGCCAATTTGGCTGAGTCACCGCTTGATGGAACGTCAGGCACAACTGCGTAAAGATGGCCGCCTGCCCTGGCTGCGCCCAGATGCAAAATCACAGGTGACTGTGCAATATGTCGATGGCAAACCTTACAAAATTGATACTGTCGTGGTGTCAACACAGCACGCGCCGGAAATGACTTTGGAGCAAGTGCGCGAGGCAACCATCGAAGAAATCATCAAACCGGTGTTGCCGTCAGAGCTGATTAAAGGTGACATCAAATTTTTGGTGAACCCGACCGGTCGTTTTGTGATTGGAGGCCCACAAGGCGACTGCGGTTTAACCGGCCGCAAGATTATTGTGGATACTTATGGAGGCGCTGCTCCGCACGGTGGCGGTGCATTCTCAGGTAAAGATCCATCTAAAGTCGATCGTAGCGCCGCTTACGCTGGCCGCTATGTGGCTAAAAACATTGTCGCTTCCGGTTTGGCAACACGCTGTCTGGTGCAAGTGAGTTATGCGATTGGCGTGGCAAAACCGACATCCGTCATGGTCGAAACTTACGGTACCGGCAAAGTGTCAAATGAAGTATTGACACAACTGGTGTTGGAGCACTTTGATCTGCGTCCGAAAGGCATAGTAAAAATGCTGGATCTGCCGCGTCCGATTTACAGTAAAACTGCGGCTTATGGTCATTTTGGCCGAGACGAGCCTGAGTTCAGCTGGGAAGCCACAGACAAAGCGGCTGCATTAAAAGCGGCCGCGGGTCTGTAGTTTTGCGTCAATAATTAAGCAATCAGAATGAATATTTAAGCCTAAAAAGCTTTTGTATTCATTCTGTTGCAATTTTTTTTGGGTTTAATTAATTGTTGTAATTAAACTCACAGCGCGTATAATGCGCACCACTTCTGAGGAGCGTTGCGAGAGCTGTTCACAGTCTCCTAGGCTCAGAAAACGTTTTAAACGACGCTCACCAATATTAACCGTGCCGGGCACGGGATACGGGTGAGATAAGTTTAGTCTCAAGCAATTCCCCATTCCCCCCGGTCACACATTCAAGGAAATTAACATGAATACTGTGACTGCTGATTTTATCAATACCACTCAAGACTATGTCATTGCCGACATTAATTTGGCCGCTTTTGGTCGCAAGGAAATCGCGATTGCTGAAACTGAAATGCCGGGCTTAATGGCGATTCGTGAAGAATACGCAAAAGCGCAACCACTCAAAGGTGCGCGCATCACCGGTAGCCTGCATATGACGATTCAAACAGCGGTGCTGATTGAAACGCTTAAAGACCTGGGTGCTGAAGTGCGCTGGGCTTCCTGCAACATCTATTCAACCCAAGATCACGCGGCTGCGGCAATTGCAGCAGGTGGCACACCGGTGTTTGCCGTGAAAGGCGAAACATTGGCTGAATACTGGGATTACACGCATCGCATTTTTGAGTGGGCGGATGGCGGCTACAGCAACATGATTTTGGATGATGGCGGCGATGCCACATTGCTGCTGCATTTGGGTACACGTGCTGAAAAAGATTTGTCGGTAATTGCCAACCCGACTTCAGAAGAAGAGATCTGTTTATTTACTTCGATCAAGGCCAAACTTCAGCAAGATCCAACTTGGTATTCCACACGTTTAGCACACATCAAAGGCGTGACAGAAGAGACCACCACTGGCGTGCACCGTCTGTACCAAATGCATAAAGAGGGCAAATTAGCGTTCCCGGCCATTAACGTGAACGACTCAGTGACCAAGTCCAAATTTGATAACCTGTATGGCTGCCGTGAGTCATTGGTTGATGCGATTAAACGTGCTACCGATGTGATGATTGCGGGCAAAATTGCCGTGGTTGCCGGTTATGGTGATGTGGGTAAAGGTTCTGCACAGGCGCTGCGCGCCTTGTCGGCGCAGGTTTGGGTAACGGAAATTGACCCGATTTGCGCACTGCAGGCGGCTATGGAAGGCTATCGTGTGGTAACGATGGATTATGCCGCTGAACATGCGGATATTTTTGTGACTGCCACCGGTAACTACCATGTGATTACGCATGAGCACATGGCAAAAATGAAAGACCAAGCCATTGTATGTAATATCGGTCACTTCGATAATGAAATCGATGTCGCTTCATTAGAAAAATACGAGTGGGATGAAATCAAGCCACAGGTTGACCACGTGATTTTCCCGGATGGCAAAAAAATCATTCTGCTGGCAAAAGGCCGTTTGGTGAATCTGGGCTGCGGCACAGGCCACCCTAGCTATGTGATGAGCTCATCATTTGCCAACCAGACCATTGCACAAATCGAGCTGTTCACGCAGACTGACAAATATCCGGTAGGCGTTTACACACTGCCTAAGCATCTGGATGAGAAAGTAGCCTTGCTGCAGTTGAAAAAACTGAATGCACAGCTCACCACACTTACAGACGAGCAGGCTGCTTATATTGGTGTAACTAAGCAAGGCCCATACAAGCCAGATACCTATCGCTACTAATTAGCGTATCGGCTTACTAAAAAAAAGGACAGCCACATGAAACTGATATTCGTTTGGTTACTGAACGCCATTGCTTTGCTGGCAGTGGCTTATTGGGTGCCTGGGATTCATGTGGCGGGCTTTGCGGCGGCGCTAGTGGCAGCATTGGTGATTGGTTTGGTCAATATATTTATTCGGCCAATTCTGGTGCTGCTCACGCTGCCGATTACCTTGCTGACTTTAGGGCTGTTTATTCTGGTGATTAACGGTGTGCTGTTTTATTTTGTGGCTGACTGGATCGATGGTTTTGATGTCACTACCCTAGGTGCGGGCATCATTGGTGCCTTGGTTTACAGCGTATTGTCCTGGCTGCTCTCAGCGTTGCTGATTGCGCAAGAAAATGAAAATAAATAATGATGAATAGCCAACAAAAAAATCCTACCATTAGTTTTGAGTTTTTTCCGCCCAAAACCCCTGAAGGTATGGATAAACTGCGTGAAGCGCGTAAGGCGCTGGCGCAGTTTAATCCAGAGTTCTTCTCAGTGACTTTCGGTGCCGGCGGCTCTACGCGTGACCGCACGATGGAAACAGTGCTGGAAATTCAAAGTGAAGGCCATCAGGCAGCTCCGCATATCTCTTGCATTTCATCTAGCAAGTCTGAAATACGTGATCTGCTGCACACTTATCAGGCGCATGGCATTAAGCATTTAGTTGCGTTGCGAGGTGATGTGCCTTCAGGTGAAGTGAGTGCGGGGGATTTTAAATATGCGGCAGAACTCGTGGAGTTTATCCGTGCTGAAACCGGTGACCATTTTTTCATTGAAGTGGCAGCGTATCCAGAATTTCATCCGGAAGCGAAAACGCCAAGCGCTGATTTGCAAAATCTGAAACGCAAAATGGATGCGGGTGCGAACTCGGCAATTACCCAGTATTTTTATAATGCAGATGCCTATTTCCGCTTTGTGGAACAGTGTGATGCACTTGGGATTACCCAGCCTATCGTACCAGGCATTATGCCGATTTATAACATCACGCAGCTGGCACGTTTTTCTAATGTATGTGGTGCCGAAATTCCGCGCTGGTTGAAATTGCGTCTGGAAGAATATGGCGATGATATGGCGTCTATCCGCGCGTTGGGCGTAGATGTGGTGAGTGAACTATGCGAAACCCTGTTGGTGTGGGGTGTGCCTGGTTTGCATTTTTATACGCTGAACCAGGCGGCCACGATCAGTACCATTATTCAAAATATTCAAGATTAGTGTTGTCATTAAGTCCGTATTAAAAACCGACCCTGTTAATGCAAGGTCGGTTTTTGTTGATTGAGCAGCGCGTCTTCAATAAACAAGTAATCTTTGGTTTTGTCCGGCCCGGTTTTGCTGGCGCCCCATGTGGTCATGAGCACAATCCAGCGGGTTTCTTCTATGCTGACTTCACTCTGAGGCAGGCTCATGGCCAAATCAATCACCAGTTCACGCAGGCCAGCATTCAGAATGTTGGCATCTACCAAAAACTGAATAAAACCTATGCTTTCGCCGGAAATTTTGCTGAGTTCCTGCTCGGTAAAAATACGGATATTGTTAGCGCGCGCCTGATTGAAAAGCTCGGGTTTTTGCGCAGAAGATTCGAGCAAGTTGAACCAGTCGAATGCGCCGTTGATGTCTTCTTCATCAAAGCCTGCGGCAGACAGCTCTCGGGATAATGTGCTGTCGTCAGGTCTGAATTGTGTGTCAATGTAGTTTTCGAACATATAAACCAGTACTTCAAACATGATGTTTATCCTTTAAATGATGGCGAACTTTAAATGAGATGGTTTATGCAAAATTAGGAAATTAAAAACTACATAATTTTTTGAAAATGACCTCCTGTTATGCTGGCAACTTTGCCTTCGAGTTCAAGTACCATAAGCATGGATGAAACCTCGCTCACCGTCAAGCCGGTTAGGGCCACCAGATTTTCCATGCGCATCGGGTCGAAGCCCAGCTTACTTAGAATGAGTTCGGCGCTGGCATTTTTGCTTGCAGCAGGCATATTGTTCACACTGTGACCGGATACAGTCTTGGTCTCCAGGTGCAGTTCTTCCACAATATCCTGTACTGAGTCTACCAGTTTCGCGCCTTGTTTAATGAGCTGGTGACAGCCTTTGGACATTGGGGAATGGATAGATCCGGGAATTGCAAAAACCTCACGACCTTGCTCGCTGGCTAATCTGGCAGTGATTTGCGAGCCGCTTTGCAGATTGGCTTCTACTACCAGACAGCCTAGGCTTAAGCCACTAATAATACGGTTGCGTCTAGGAAAGTTCTGCGGCGTGGATGGCACGCCCAATTCAAATTCGGAAATAATCAGGCCATGCTGCGCGATTTTGTGAGCGAGTTCTCGATGTTTTGCAGGATATACAATATCCAGCCCGGTGCCGACCACAGCAATCGTTGCACCGTTTGCGCGCAGTGCGCCACGATGCGCAGCACCATCAATGCCAAGCGCAAGGCCACTGACGATGCATAATCCATGTGCACATAGCTCTGCTGCGAATGCTTCAGCATTTTTCTCGCCTTGAACCGTCGCGTTGCGGCTGCCTACGATTGCGATGGCTGGTTGATTCAATAGTGCGATATTACCTTTTGCATAAAGGTAAGGCGGCGGGTCAGCGATTTGCAGCAGAGATTTGGGATAAGCCTCATCGGCAAGAGTGATTAAATGATTATTTTGCTGCGATAGCCATTGCAGGCTGGTGTGATGTGCATCAGGGTTGAAACCTTTGGCGATTTCCTGCGCAATACTGGTTTTCACTACCTGGCTTAGCTGTTTTACGCTGGTATTGTAAATTTGTTCAGGTGTGCCAAAAGCCTTAAGCAATTGACAGTAAGCTTGATTACCAAGTCCGGGGATGCAACCCAAGCCTATCCAGAATAATTTTTCGCTGATTGCTTGAGCACTATTCATGAGCAGTGATGGGCATGCGCAAGTTCAAGGGGTTTGCACGGCATCAAGCATGTTAATTGGCTCACTTGCCTGCATGACCAAACCGTAAGCCACTTTGATCGAATACGCGGAATATCATGACAAGTCCGATGCGTTCATTCGGCAGTTTAATCAGACCGGGTTGCAGGTTCAGGCCGGAATTTTTTCGGTACTGCTGCCAGCTTCTGTATCTGATTTTTGTGCAGCTTTTTCGGCTTCATATTTTTCTAAATCAAATTCCGGGTCTTTAATAATTTTACCGAACCGGTTGATCGCCAAAACATGTCCCGGTTCCAAGCCATCTGAGCTGCCCTTGCTGATGGTGATAATGCTTTGCGGACCCGCCTCTGCAAGGCCGCCATAAATTTTGATGATGCAGCCGCTGATTTCATCCTCAGGCGCATGCGGGACAAAGTTGGTAACGCCTTCATCTCCACTTTCCACCAGCCTATCTTTGATGAAAATTTCTTCTTTGGCTTTGGTAATGACCGCAGATGCAGGCTCACCGTACTTGGTGATTTTGGCATTGCCAAGATGGATTGCCTCGGTTCCCAACAGTTTTTTGGTGACGGGGTCTATCAAGTCAGAACCTTGACGATAAACATACCAATCACGGCTTTCGCCTTCTTCAATCTTGTTCAGATAGATTTTAGTGTTCGGACTGAGCACCACGCGGTTGTCTTGTGCGCTGACAATGCGTGGCGAGTTGGCGAGCTGTGCTTTTTCGATAATTAAGGGTTGGCTTAGAAATGGGGCTATCACGTTGAGCGGAATTGTCGTGATGGCCTTTTTTTCTAGCGGTTCTTCAATAATGCCGGGCTCCAAGGTTACCGTTTCGCGTAGTAGACGAAGTTGAGGTGAGCCGCTGCTTAAATCCAGCACAATCACATCACCGGGATAGATTAGATGCGGGTTTTTAATTTCAGTGCGATTGAACTTCCAAACTTTTGGCCATAACCAAGGGTCTTTAAGAAACTTGGCAGAAATGTCCCACAAAGTGTCGCCCTTAACTACGACGTGGCGTTGGGGATGATTGTCTTTGAGCAAAACTGCTTGTGCGTCTTCTTTTGCTTGTTCTTGTGCTGGGAGGTGTAAGCTTAAGCAACAAAGCATGAGCAGCGTTATAATATTGCGAAACATAAACTGGTAACCTCAGAAAAAGTGCATTGGAAGCAAGCGCTAGTGGTAGGCTTAAAATATTTGGTTTCAGAACTGATGAAACGCTTACCTATCGCGAAATTACGTTAAATCTATCACGTAATTTATTCATGAATCAAGCTTTTACAGCAATAGCACAAGATTGCAAATGTTGAAATTTCACGTTTGCAGGCATTATTTAGGCGAAGCAAAACATTATGGCAATTTTAGATATTCTTAATTATCCGGACCCGCGTCTGCATACCGTTGCCAAACCGGTGCAAGAGGTAGATGCGAAGCTGCGTCAGCTCATCTCAGATATGGCTGAAACCATGTATGCAGCACCGGGAATCGGTCTGGCAGCGACACAGGTGAATCATCATATTCAGCTGTTGCTGGTCGATATCAGCGAGACCAAGGATCAGCTGCAAGTATTTATTAATCCGAGAATTCTCGAAAAAGATGGCGAGCAGGTGTATGAAGAAGGCTGTCTGTCCGTGCCTGGAATTTACGAGAGTGTGACGCGGGCGGAAAAGATTCTGGTAGAAGCCTTGAATGAACATGGTGAGAAATTTCAATTGGAAGCGCATGGGTTGTTAAGCGTGTGTATCCAGCATGAAATGGACCATTTGATGGGTAAAGTATTTGTTGAATATCTGTCCCCGCTGAAGCGTACCCGTATTAAAAATAAACTGTTGAAGCAGCAGCGCAACAGACCAATGTAACGTACTTATTTCCGAGGTAGAGATTGAAAATTATTTTTGCAGGTACGCCTGAATTTGCGGTGCCTGCACTTGCAGCGCTGATTGAGGCGGGTCATGAAATCGTCATGGTACTCACCCAGCCGGACCGTCCCGCTGGCCGTGGCATGAAACTTAAACCCAGCCCGGTTAAGGTACTAGCGCAGCAGCATGCTTTGCGGGTGTTCCAGCCTGAGCGTCTTAAGCCAGCGGAAGTGCAGGCTGAGATCGCCGCCACAGATGCAGACGTCATGATTGTTGCAGCTTACGGTTTAATCATCCCAACCGCAGTTTT
>Ga0116204_1001839_pt1 | contig 11730 bp, 11 predicted proteins | sample LakKivwa52mmetaG_FD_94481 | JGI IMG/M metagenome (GOLD analysis project Ga0116204, IMG submission 94481) | Anoxic lake water microbial communities from Lake Kivu, Rwanda to study Microbial Dark Matter (Phase II) - Lake Kivu water 52m metaG | ecosystem: Environmental > Aquatic > Freshwater > Lake... | reverse complement strand
TTCTTCTTCAGGGAATCTCTAAATATTGATGATCGTGGTCCCAGACGAGGCATAGTGAAGACGATTTGGAGCCCATGGATGGGCGGAAAATGCTTGCGAATGCAAGCCCGCAGGGTGCGAAGCAGGAAGCGCAGCACAACACCGGAGTTTATATGGAAATAACTGAGGATTTGAAGATGAGCGTAACGAAGTATGTGAGCATGCGGGCAATTTTTAGAGCTTCCCTTTATTCTTTTTTGATGCGTCTTTGATCCTTCCTATTCTTTGTCCTTCTTCAGTCTTCTTTGGTTTCTCTGAACGCATCTTTAGTTCTTCCTAATTCTTTATATGTGATTAAGGAATTATCAATTGAAAAATAATTAATTCCTATTTTTTCGGAGAGTTGAGGATTTGCTTTAAAGGGTCTATACATGGGGTCACCTACTGGACTTAAAAGCCAGCTTTGGGGGTAATCAATAGATTCCAAGGCCTCACCAAGACTTGCACCGCTAAAGAGACGGAGTAAAAATTGCCCAGGACTGGGCCAGGACTGAGGAAAAGTAGGCTCTAATGTTTTCCATTGAAAACCAGCTTCTTCTTGCTCCACAAAATCCTGTGGATCCTGCCCCACAAAAGGAAATTCATGCCACCAGATTCCCCCTGCCAAAAGACGGGAAGATACATAGGGAGAATTGAATTCTAGGGAAGACAGAGTGCCTCTAGCCAAAATAATAAAGCCTTCCCTACACAATTCTTTGGAGGTGCTCCCGGCTTTTTCCTCCAAAGGAACAAGTGTTTTACCCTTTGGAAGCCGACTCCAATGTTCCCAAATTTTTGTTAGAAGACTATCATTCTCTCTGGGGTAATTCAAAAGACACCATTCGCCAAAAGTCCGAGTAGTGCTTCTGTTCTCTAGTTTCTTCCAATGGTTGATAGATTCCCGGAGCGGTTTATTTTCAAGTCTGAAAACTGTTAACAGCGAAGCCCGAAGGGCGCCTGCTTTTATCCAACCAGAGCGGGTTCTTCCTTCTTGTTTCAATAGTGCAAGTTCAGATTCCAAGCTAGCAGCGTCAGTTTCAAAAAGTTCCTTGGAAAGAGCCGATCGAGAGCCTTGCTTTTCAGGTAAAATTCCCAAAGGAGTTTGAGGCAAGGTAACAAGAAAGCGGATCTCCTTTTTATCCTTGAGAAATAAGCGCAACGGTTCTTCGAGTAAGTGCTCATAGTCAGTGCGTGTGAGAAATTTTTGTATTCCGCAACGAAATAAAAAAATATTTTCCTGCGGTAGTTCTCGGTATTTTTGGTAACTACTGGCTAACAGAGTACTGGCCCGATCATCTGCACAGGCCACTAATACCGTGGCAGGGCTTAATAGGTCGGGTACACTGGTTATAGATTTTAAAAACCTTTCTTTTTCACCACCTCGCCTTATCAGTGAGTCAGTAAAATCACCCTCTGTTGCCCTTGAGGTACTGTCTTTTTCTGAGATCAGGCTAGATTGTTCCTGAGTTTCTGGAACTTGAACAGCCCCATCCAAAGCTAGCCTTGGGGAGTCCTCAGCCCGAGAGACCCTACCAATATCCCATGCCTGCGAGTCTTGGGTAAAGGCCTCGTCCCCTCGAAACGGGTCTTGAGAGCCTTTGATGTGAAAACCCCCATCAATTGCTAAGGGCTGTGAGCCCTGGGTAAGGAGATCGCCAACTCCAAATCGGTCTTGTGAGCCTTTGATGTGAAAACCCCCATCAATTGCTAAGGGCTGTGAGCCCTGGGTAAGGAGATCGCCAACTCCAAATCGGTCTTGAGAGCCTTTGATGAGATTAATACCCACCTCAGAAAAGGCCTGGCTTCCCAAAAAAACAAAAAAAAGGATAATAATTCGTTGTTTACTCATGCTTGCTAACTTATTTTTGCATACTTTCTAACTGAATAACAAAGGTCTTTTATGAATGAGCATATAATTGTTGGAAATGTCTCTGACGACCCTTTCTCTATTGATATGGCAGCCCTCTGCGGCCAAGAAGAAGAAATCGCCGATATTATTTCCTTAAAAACCTTTGCTAACTCTGAATTTTGCCCGCGTTTTATTCTCCAAGAAGACCTCCCCGGGGCGGTTATTGGCAAAAGTCTTGAAGGTAAAATTGCCATCATTTGTTCTACTGCCCACCACCTTACGCAAACCCGCAATGCTCTGGCCATGCGTACCATGCTTATTGCTCGCAGCGCCAAAGAAAATGGTGCTAAAAAAGTAATACTAGTGGAACCAGACCTCTTTTATAGCGCACAGGATCGTGGACCTCACCCCTGTAAATACGACGAACCGCGTCACGATCTAGATATGGCCAAATTTGATGGTCAAGCCTTTAATTCCCAGCTCTATGCGCAACTCTTAAAAACAGCAGGTGTGGATGTCGTTGTAACAGTGCACAATCACTCACCCTCAGTTCAAAGACTCTTCTCTGATGTCTTTGACGGGGAATTCTATAACCTCCACCCCTACGAAATTTACGCTGATTATATCAAGCGCAGTGATTTTGTCCAAACAGGCAAAGATGGTGACAATCTTATTTTATGTGCACCTGATAAAGGCGCCAGACCTTTTACCAAAAAAGTTTATGAAGCTTTGGGTTTAAAACATGTTAAAACTTTAACCATGACTAAAGAACGCTCTGGCGAACGAGAAGTTGTAGTGACCCTCGACCCTTCATCCGAATGTTCACTCGACGAACTGGCTGGTAAAGATATCATTGTTCTCGACGATATGGTACGCACAGGCTCTACCATCATTCAATGTGCCCATGCCTTGATAAAAGGAGCTCCCAACCGGATCTGCTTTGGAGTTACCCATTTTTATTCCTCGCGCGAAGGCCGTGTCACCCTTAACGATCCAGTGCTCAACGAAATACTCACTCTTAACACCATTCCTTCTATACTGAATCGTGATTCACAGGGTCGACTCCGGAAAAAAATGGTAGTTCTAAAAATTGAAAAATGGATTACCCGTTTCTTGCTTAAGTATCTTCAAAAAGAAATTCATAAACTCGACAAAGATTTTTACACCGTCGATATGTCCTCAAAAAACCCGCGTTGGAGACCTAGCTCAATCTTTTAATAGCTAACCCCTTATGCTTAAAGGAAATAAACCAGTATTTTTGGTGTCACACCGGGGTGCCTTGGGTGATTTCCTTCTTGCCTTACCTGCTTTGGCCCAAATCAGATTTAAATTTCCAAAACATCACTTTATTGGCTTGGGCCAAACTGATTATCTCAATTTTGCCAAATCTCTAGGCCTATTTGATAGTATCGCTCACCATGAATCACGCACCTTTCTTCCCTTTTATGACGGAAAAACCTGCCCCCCCGAACTCAAGCCCTTACATACAGCTCTTTTTTATTCCGAAAAAAATCCCGAAATAACACAACTTTGCAAAGACATTGGCACCCACAAAATAGTTTTTTGGCCGCCACATCCCTCTGAATCTATACATGCCATCGATCACCATTTATCTCTACTCAATGAATTTGGCATCAAACCACCTGAACAAGCTCACTTTCTTCCCGCCCCACCTGCGCAAACTCCAAAAACGCTCATTCACCCAGGAGCTGGGAGTGCTGCCAAACGCTTTAACCCCGAATTTTATTTGTTTGTCGCTAACGAATTAAAAAACCTGGGCTATCCCGACATCCATTTTTTATTAGGGCCCCAAGAACAAGATCTAGCTACTCACTACAAAGCCCACTACCCCATACTTACTCCTGATAACCTCAGCATCTGTTACCAAGATTTGGGGGGCTGTGTACTCTATATAGGGAATGATTCTGGAGTCTCACATCTCGCTGCCTTGTGCGGAGTTCCAACCGTAGCCTTTTACAAAGAAAACTCCATTAAACAATGGGGCATTAAAGGGCCAGCAAGTTATAGCCTAGAGGCTCCGACAGAGGCACAGGCCATGGCCAAATTGCAAAAACACATCAGAACCCTGAGTGTTACCTCAGCACTTTAAACATACATTCCAGAGTATATACCAGGTTTTATTTTTCTGGATGTTCAGTTCTCCCGCCAAGTCCAGCTTCCTTGGGCTTCCAAAAAAATCCAGCTCGACTCAGGGAAACCAAACTGTTTTAACCTGTCCAAAGTTTCAGCATGTGGGTGTCCATATATATCGTAACGCGAGCTAATCACAACCCAATCACTTCTCAATGCTCGTAAAAAAGGAGTGGAACTGGAAAATCTAGAACCATGATGAGGCAAGAATAAAACACTTAGGTCAAGTTGGGAATTAAAAAGATCAGAATTTTGTTTCCAATAATCCAACAATTGACTCTCTGCAAGGCTATCAATATCAGCAGTAAAGAGAAATGATTTTGATTTCAGATTTTGATTTTTTAGGAGCTCCTGGTTTTTAGTGACTAGCAGTACCAGACTCCTTTGATTAGAAGCCAAATCCATAATGCTATTGCTCGATTTTTGTAGAGGCCAAAGGCACCTATACTCCTGGTTTTTGATATTCACCTTTTTCCCAGCCCATAGCGAGTCTACAAGGAGCGAATCAGTTATTTGAAATATTTTTTGGACTGCTCCCGAAGTGGAACTTGATCTTCGCGAAAAAAAACCTGGGCCTACCAGTAGTTTTTCTGGCCAGAGCCGACGAGGTAAAAGAGTTAAGCCACCACTATGATCCAGATCTTCATGGGTCAAAAAAAGAGTCTCAATTTTTTTGATACCGAGGGAATCCATGAGTTCCACTAGCCGTGATTTCGGAGGTCCCAGGTCCACACAGGTATAGGACCCGGAATTGTCAGTGGATCCGCAGGCCGCATTACCTTGCCCTACCTCTAAAAAATGCCAGACCAAAGAATTATTGGGTGCTGGATCCCTTTCGGGGGCATTTTGAATCTTACATGAAAGAATTACAGACAAGAGAGTCAAAATAATCGCATAAAGTTTGCTCCTTTGGTTCTTGGTGTAAAAAAGGTGATGAAAAAGGAAAACGAAACTGTACATAAAACCTTATATTAGGCCAGAAGGCCGGACTAGTTGGTAAAATTGCCATTGAGTCTGCACAATTCAATAAAGTTGCATTATCTTTTGCCTAACCAACACAGGATTTTTTATGAAATTAATTCGAATGGGGTTGCTTGCTAGCTGTCTTTTCGCTTCAGCCTTTGCCCAGGTACAAACCCTTGAGCTGGGTGCCAGCGGCCTAAATATTTCCCCCTTTGCACAATTGAGCGCCAAAACTCAGCAAGCTGGGGCAAGCCTCGAATACCTTATAGAAAGCCGGTTTTTAATCGGTGCTTCATACTCCTGGTACCTAAAAGACACTCTTTATGCCGGTATAATTAATGACGACAATTATATTTACGATCAAAAATCAACAACTACTACTATCCCCTATCCAGCCAGCTTTAATTATCGTATTGATCCCCTTTCAACAATAGTCCCTTATACATTTAACGGTAAAAGTAGAGTGATGCGCTTCTACTCTGGGATGGAAATTCTTGAACCCGATCGTATCAATCCGCTTAGCTTTTCCTTAACAACTGGTTTTACTAAAGTTCATGTCAACCAAAAGGGTATCAGTTACACAGTCATTGAGATAGAAGCTGAGCCGGTAGACAGTCTCCTTATATTAGTCACTCCCGATGTTTCGATTTTTACATATAACCAAGTAGGCCTTGACATAGGCCTTCAGGCCGGGTACCGTTTTTATGCAGGTAACAATGGCACCATCACTCCCCTGTTGGGTTACACCTTTCATTACATCTCTGAAGAACGCACAATAGGCGAAAAATCTGACCGTTCAGAACCCATTTGGAACGATATTTCCTTCTTAGTCCCTTCTTCTTACATGTTCAATGAAACCTTGGGTATTTCCTTCAATCCCAGCTTGGTTGCTCGTCTTGGTTCCCAGCCCAGCCTAATTCTTTTTGGTGGCGTAAGCCTCGGACTTATAGTACGCTTCCCTTAAATGGGATCTACTCCACTCCAAGAACAAGCCGTCGCTGCTATAAACTCATTGCCGCCCCTTCCTCAGGTGGCAATGAAACTTATACAATTACTTAACGATCCGCAGGTTTCAGCAACTGATGTCGCTCAACTGATCAATACAGATATTTCCATTACGGCTAAGGTTTTACGCCTTGCCAACAGCGCCTTTTATGGTATACCTCGCACCATAACTACTATTAATAATGCCGTTGTCATTCTTGGAATGAAAATGGTCAACAGTCTGGTCTTAGGTTTGGCGGTAAATCAATCAATCAGCTCCTCTTATCAGGGAAGTTTAAACCAGGCAGATTTCTGGAGGCATAGCCTAGCCACTGCCGTGCTCGCAAAAAAAATTGCACCCCTCGTTGTGTCAAGTCCCCCGATTGATGCCGATGAGGCCTTTTGTGCTGGATTGTTACATGATTTAGGGCACCTAGTTCTCGACCGCTATTTTTCGGACCAATTTGCGCCCCTTGTTCTCCAATCACAAACAGGTAAATCTCTTCACAAACTCGAAACGGCCCAGCTTGGTGTCCATCATGGTGAAATAGGCGGATGGCTCACCTCTAAGTGGGAACTTCCCCCTAATTTGCGTCAACCCATCATCTTACATCATCACCCTCAAAATGCAACACAATCTCCCCAAATGGTATACCTTATTGCCTTGGCCAACGCCCTCGCCCATGTATATGGCTACCATAAGCTACCCAACGAAAATTTTGAGTCCCCGCCCTCTGAGTGGTTTTACCGCCTCAATATTAAATCAGAACAACTCACCCAAATTCAGCAGACACTTTCTTTGCACATTAACGAATTACAAGGCGCATTTTTGTAACTTATAACTATGGAAGAAAAACACTTGCTGGGCATAATCCAAAAAAAGGGTAACCCCCATTTTTTAGCCGGCAAGCTCATTGCTTACGCCACTGTCGATTCAGATAATTCCGGTAAACAAGGCCAGCTCGAACAACTTGTTCGGGGAGGGCTTCTTGCAGTACAGGCTAACTTTGTTGACCAGCGGACCATTCGAGATTTTTTTCATGCGGAATTTGGTCTTTCGCTCGAAAAAGGAATTCAAGAAATTATCGATCAGGCCCGCCACAATGGCGGTCTTGAGGGCGCTCTTGACCCTGAGGTCGTCAAAGAAAAAATGGAATCTATGCGCAGTATGGAGTTCATTCCTATACCAGCTAAGGTAGCTTTCTTTGATTCTGAAGAAGAAATTCTTGAGAGACCTGAAGATATTTTTTATCTGGGTCATTTCAGCTTAATCAGTCACGCCCATCTTACAGTAAACGCTTTTCCCATCCTTTACCAGGCAAAGTTTCGCGAACAAGAGCAGGCCCTGCTTAGCATGGAAATTGATTCTATGTTGCGCGAATTAGAAAATCCCCTTCAAATTACTTCGGATGCCAATTCCGAAAAAAACATTCATCAATTTAAAGGGAACCTAAAAAAACATATCCTCACTGAGTATTTACCGCAAATGCTCTACACCCTCAAAGACCCAACGGCCTTTGACGAGGCAAAAAATCAGTTTTTAAGTTTTATGGAAGGTTTCCACTTTCCGCAAGAAGCAAAAGATTTAATTCAGGTTATCCAAAGCCCATGGTCCAACGACCAAGATAAATTGCGTGTCTTAGAGCTTCATGTTGAAAAAATTGTAGCCCTCCAAAATGAAGATTTTGAAAAACTTGAAAAAATCAAGCGCAAAATTCAAGAATTGCAATAAATTAAATCCAAACACCTAGGTATATTTTGACAAGTGAACTCTCTATCCCCCTTGGTTCAAAACTTTCCTTTCGGGAAACAAACGAATTTATTGAGTCAGTCACCAAGGGCCTTAAGACACATCCCCAAAAAATCGTCATTGACATGACTACATGTATCTATCTGAACTCTATTATGCTTTCTGGCCTTATCAGAGCACATAAAATATGCCAAGAGCATTCCTTAGGTCTCGTTCTTAAAAATGTATCTGCCAGTACACTTACCTTATTTGATACTACCAATGTCACTAACCTGTTTACCATTGACAACAAAGCACACTCTGGCTCAACTTCCGAGCTTGTAATACAATGGTCTTCTTCCGAAAACAACGCCCTCCTTTGTCATCTTATAGGTAGCCTGGCCTCACCGGTTACATGCAATCAATTTCGCCTGGCCTACGAGCAAAAAATTGGTTTTTATAAAAACTTTATTCTCGATTTTTCAAAACTCGACCATTTGGGTTCTCCCGGTATTACCGAGTGCCTGCGCCTGCGTGGTCTAGTGCAAGAAAAAAATGGGCAATTATTAGTCGTCGGAGGTTCTGAATCCCTCGACGCCTTGTGGCGCATGATGCATCTGGGGAGCCTTATTCCCAAATTCGAAACCCTTCACTCTGCCCTTCTTAATGGTCCACTCCTTGCCTAACCAAAAGCTACCCAAATTCTCTTGGCCTTTGTATAATAAGCTCTCAATTTTACTTTCAATCAGACTAAAAATCTCACAAAGTTCCTAACCTTAACCACTTTTAACAACGGGGTTATCATGAAATCATCAAGGCAGCATTTTTTTGCTCTGATTTTAGGCCTTTCTGCACTGGCCTTTTCAGCTGAGGGCGAACTGTTCAACCAGGGCCTAAAAGCCGAATCAGATCAAAACTGGGACAAAGCCGTAGAGTATTTTCAAAACTCTCTGGAAAAAGAGGGTGTAAATAGTGAAACATTGAACCATTTGGGCTTCAACCTGTCCAAGTCCTCTGAAAATAAGGTCAATCAGGCCTACATGCACCTCATTAAAGCCTATAAACTCGACCCTAAAAACGAAGTTACGCTAGAAAACCTATCCACCATATACATCAATCAAGGTAAAATTTCCAAAGCAATTGAAATGTACCAAGAGCTGACCAAACTTAAATCCACCGAAGCGGAGGTTGTCCTCGAAAGATTAAAACCTATAGTACAGCAAGCAAAAGCTGCGCGTGGTCTTGAATAAGACCCCTTGGGGCCTATCAACCTGATGTTCAAAATCGCTAGCGATTTTGAACATCGGTCGGAGGTCCCCGCTGATGCACTTGTCGCTTCGCGACTTCGTACATCAGCGGTTATATCCCATCGCTAGACATGCTTCGCATGAGTCGCGACGGTACATAGCCGCCGACCGATACTTTGGTTAACAGAGGCCCTTCTTAATATTTTCCTTGGGCCAACCCGGTATATTTAAAAACTATTAGAAAGCAGTCCCCTTGAACACTCCATCTGAATCTTTTACCCGGGCAATATTTGTATCTGATCTTCATCTGGGTGCCCTAGGTGCCGACCCAGAAAAAGAAAGTCGCTTTATAGATTTTTTGCGCAGACTCAATGGCCGTATCAGCCACCTTATTATCGTGGGTGATTTATTTGAATTTTGGATGGAATACCGGCATTTTATTCCCAAAAAACACTTTAAAGTTTTAGCCGAACTCCACCAACTCGAACGCGATGGAACACAAATTCATTATACAGCCGGAAACCATGATTTTAAACTAGCCTCTTTTTTTCAAGATCAGCTCAGCATCCATATACATCACGGGCCCTGGGTACTCGAACTTGAATCTCAACGCATACTGGTTTTGCATGGCGATGGCCTCTCCACCAAGGATACTAAATACCGTCTCATCCGCCCGGTGCTCCATCATCCACTAAGTCAATTTTGTTTTAAATTACTCCACCCCGATATGGGCATGTATATAGCACTTAAGGTGGGAGCTCTCTCGCGGAAAAACCATAAGCCAGCCCAAATTTATTTTTACCGCCCTGCTGCATCAAAATTACTCAAAGACTATCATGCCGATATACTGATACATGGCCATACTCACGAACACTTTATAGAAGACTTAGAAGGAAAAATATACGCAAACGCAGGAAACTGGGTAAGCCATCAAAATTATCTCTTATTTGAAAAAGGAAAACTCAGCCTTCACAATTACTAAGTTAAAGTCTATACATACAACATAAAGTTAAAATTGTAATCATCACAAGGGCCCACTGCCCGTTACCCTATTAAAGTATAGGTAGGAAATCTTGTTTTTTGCCTGAATTTATTCACTCACACACAATGCTTGTTTTTGCCAGGCTCTATTTGCTCTCTAAAGTTTGTCTTGTGTCTAGCTCCATTCACTCTCTAAACCTTGTTTTGTGTCTAGCTCCATTTACTCACACACGAGTGTCTGCACATTTAATTTTTCTCGAATTATATCCCATTCTTCGGGAAGCAAGCTTTCCAATACCCTCCAGAAGTCTTGATCAAACCAGGTCAAAAAGGAATCATCCAGGTGAAAATCCCAGAAACCAGTACAGGAGACAATTTGGCCACTAGCATCTTTTTGAGGATAACCATGATAAAAGGCGTGCAACAAGTGCCGAGGTGCACCTAACTCCTGATAATCCTCCGCAGTCAGTTCACCAGTAAGGCGCTTAAGGTAATAACGGCCCCCATGATTATAAATTTTATCGCCAAGAAGGGGCCATCCGTGACCAGCTGATTGCGCGCGCAATTGATGTTTACGGCCTGTTATAGGGATGAGCATAAGCGCAGTTACACCTGAAGATTCCCCAAGCACTTTGTATCGCGTAAGAGAACGTTGACCAGACTCCCCCAGATACATCTGACAACGGATAGGACTTTTGTCTTTCTCTGACAAATAATCATCCCACCAACCTTCTTTACTCTCCAAAGAACCCTTTACCAAGGCCCCATAGACCTTGACTGGAGGTGCACCCCAACATTTTGTTTTTTTACTACGGGAAGAGGCATCTTCCTCGCTTTTATTGTAGAAAACTACAGACCCACTGGTGTCAGCATCCAATCGGTGCAAGGGACTCAGGTGTGGCTTGCCAGTTTGAAGCCTTAAAAGCCTGGTTAAATTTTGAAACAAAATGCTTTGCGTTGCATGAACGGGTAAGCCCGCTGGCTTGTGCACCCATGTATAGGGCCCAATTGAGCCTAACTGAAAAAAATCCTGTGGTAGGTCTGGTTCATAGAAATTTTCCACCCGGTAATTAAGGGTATCCCCCTTATTCAAAATTACATCGGGCAGGGAGCCCTTGGCGTTCAAAAGAACTCTTCCCTCACAAATTGCCTGACTCCAAAATTCCCTTGAATGATAGGGGAATCTCACAGTCATGAAATCAAGGAGACTTTGATCCAGGTTTTGCGATGGAACTTGACAGGCAAACACACTGTTATAAGTGGCCATATTTCAATTACCCCTGTTTACAAGGCGGGTAAAGGAGTGGTTTATTATTCCGTAATTTGTAGAGCCCTTTTCAGGAGAGCCACTGTTTCTTCACCATTGAATCCTGCAAATTGACGAAAAAACCCATTAGACTGTACTGTCAAGATTACTGGAACACGGCCATTTCCATACCGACTTCCGAATTCTCTTTTTGAGTCGATAAAAAATGGTATATCTGTTTTAGCACTTCCCAAAAAGGTAGCTAAATCAGCTTGGGTGTTATGGCCCACTGCAATAGCTACTGTTAAAATGCCCTTGGACTCGAGTTCTTGGGCCAACTTATTGATATGAGGAAAAGACTCTTGGCAGTGTGAGCAAGTTGCGGAAAAAAAGAAAACTAGCAAAGGTTGATTGGCATAATTTGCAAAAACCGATCCTTGTGAACGAAATTCGGCTACCTCAGTTTTAAAATCAATTTTAACCCTTTGCTTTTTCTCATCTAGGAAAAAAGATGGCAATTGACTAGCTGGGCTAAGTTCTGGTGCGATGACTGCGTTTGCAG
>Ga0116204_1001838_pt1 | contig 11732 bp, 13 predicted proteins | sample LakKivwa52mmetaG_FD_94481 | JGI IMG/M metagenome (GOLD analysis project Ga0116204, IMG submission 94481) | Anoxic lake water microbial communities from Lake Kivu, Rwanda to study Microbial Dark Matter (Phase II) - Lake Kivu water 52m metaG | ecosystem: Environmental > Aquatic > Freshwater > Lake... | reverse complement strand
GATTACACCCACTGTTGGAGCAGCTCTGACTCCAGGGGTAGCTGGGTGGTTAAATGGGGCCTCCAGTATGATTGGTCAAACTTTTGTAAGGGAGGAAACGAAATCTGTAGATATGAAAGTAGGTGAGAAAACTATCAAGCAGCAAAAGAAAACCGGCAGGATACAGTTCTGCCTTAGAGTGGGTCAGCATCCAGTGTATGTTACTGGCATTCACTCAAGAAAGAGGGCAGAGGATTTACCAGAAGTTATAGTTGATCCAAACTATGACAAGATCAAGAGTATGTTCATTTAACCAATAGGGAGTTTGAAATGGGTGAGATGGCTGATATGGCTTTGGACGAAGTCATGGACATGGAAGAAATGAGGTTTGAGTATCGGTCTGGTAGAATGAGTGCCAGCGAGGCTTACGATGCTGGAATCATTGACGAGCACGGTGCTGAGCCTCACGCCACTGTGGTTGAAGACAACTACGAGGATGATGAAGATGAGGACTATGACGAGGATGACGAAGATGATGAGTATGCGGACGACATTGACGAAGACGATTGACCTGTAACTATTTCACAAGGAGAAAGCCTAATGGCAAAGAAGACTACGAAGAGTTCCTTTCTTGAGCGTGTTGCTCAAGCCCACGAAGAGCACAAGGGAGACGAGACAAGAGTAGGCAGTGGTGGTGATCTGCCTGCTGGTATTGAGCAAGGCATCGCACGCTTGGTGAGTGCCAAGATCGGCGTTTACCAAAGTGGTCCTAATGAAGGCGAGCCGTTCTTCATGGCGGCTGGTACGGTACTTGACCCTGAGACGGTTACTGTGGTTGACCCAAAGACCAAGAAGTCGCGGGTTATCCATATCCGTGGCTTGCGTACAACGGTCGGCCCTGAGCCTATCTGTGACACACAGACTCAAGCTGGCAAAGCCATTTCATTGGCTGACCATTGGGACCGCATCCTCAACTGGTTGCGGCTCTTGGGTATCGATACCAAGAAGGTCGAGCCTACGGACGTGATTACCGAGGAGTCTGAGGGCGTCTTTGGTACTGGTCCCCTCCTGGAAGCATTGGCTGAGGCCGGTCCAACCTTCAGGTTCCGTACTTGGTCTGGCAAGCCCACAGAGCAGTACCCTGATCCCAAGGTCAACCACGAATGGCGTGGTGTATGTGAATGGGATGGTGATGCTACCGAAGGGGCAGTTGAGGATGGTACTGAGGAACAACCTCAGTGGGAGTCTGATGCAGCCGAGGAAAAGGAGCCTGAACCGCTGCCCAAGAAGTCAACTAAGCCCGAGGTTGAAGAGGATGAGGAAGAAGCGGCTGAAGAAGAAATCGACTTCGCAGCCTTGGGTAAGTTGGCTGATGCCAAGAAGAAGGGGTCGCAGGAAGCTACTCAAGCCTTAGCTGGTCATGCCAAGCTGCTTGGTATTGACCATGAGTCCTTTGAAACCTGGGTCGAGGTAGCCCAAGCTATCATAGACCACGAGGAGCCTGAGGAAGAAGAGGCCGAAGAGGAAGTTGAGGAAGAAGCTGAAGAGGAGGCCGAGGAAGAGTGGGTTCCCCAAGAGGGTGAGATTGTGTACTACATTCCACCTGGGAAGAAAGAGTCTATCTCTTGCGAGGTCGTTAAGGTTGAAGACGACAAGGCTTCTATTCGTCGTTCTGATACCAAGAAGCTGGTCAAGGTGCCGCTTGAGAAGCTGTCGAATACGGAAACGCCCTTCTAGTGGTTGCTGTGACGCGAGAAACTTCATGGCCTTGTAGGTCTTGATTGTCACAGTAGTAACTAAACCCTCCTAAGCCTCAGCCCCGATTGCTGGCCGGGGCCTCGGCCTTACGCTGACCTGAGGAAGGTAGCGGGGAGGGTTTTAATTATGGGACCGTGTTGCAACTGGATAGCACGCTGGCTTCTAGGTTAGTGAATGCAGGTTCGAATCCTGCCGGTCCCACTTTATAGGTCGAACTTAGGGTGTAGGAGTGAATCGACCCTCGGTAACTCTGCTTAATGATACACACTTCACGTTTAGTAGGTGAAGCTAGACTTTATGAAACTAACAGACAAGATTAAGAAATCTATGGATGAGAGACCAGTAAAGGTATGGATACCCAGACCTGAGTTGCTGCTCTTGCCCAATATTCCCAAGCCTCTGCATGGAATAGCCCCTCGCGTGGTCATGGGCAGCAAGTGGTGGAACGCGGTAAGGCAAGCAGCTTATGAGAGTACAGACCATCACTGCCTAGCTTGTATGGTACACAAGACAAGGGCCAGGGGCAGAAGCTGGATGGAGGCCCATGAAGTTTATCGAACTGATTATAGGCTGGGAAGGCTGTACTTCATAGAAGCTGTACCACTCTGCAACTTCTGCCACTCGTTCATACATTCAGGGCGTTTACAAGCCCTATTGGAAAAGAACCAGATCACACAGCAACGCTACGTCGCTATCCTACAGCATGGCGAGCGTGTACTGGCTAAGGCTGGACTTGTGAAGCCTAAGCAGTACGATGGGCCTATAGCTGAATGGGGCAAGTGGCGATTGGTTGTAGAGCGACGTATGTTCAAGCCCAAGTACAAGTCCCTAGAGGAGTGGATGAAGCACTTTAACGTAGAGGAGGAGTAAGGCCAGCAATGCCGAAACTAAAACAACGCATCTATTCACTTGATACTGAGGCAACAGGACTCGACCTAGCCCACGGTGCCAAGCCTTTCTTCATTACGATGTGTGATGAAGAGGGTGAGATACACTATTGGGAGGCTCCTGTAGACCCACTCACACGTGAGCCTAAGTGGTCTAGCAGCGACCTTATTGAAGTAGAGCAGTTCATACACCAAGCCGACCTACTTGTACTACAAAACCCAAGGTTTGACTCCAAAGCGTTGGAAACTGTAGGCTGTATTAATGGAGGACTACCCTGGGATAAAGTGGTTGACACGCTACTGGCCGGGCACTTGCTCATAAGCAACCAGCCGCACGACCTGACCACTATGGCTATGATCTACTTGCGGTTGAACATACAGCCGTATGAGGACAGGCTGGAGGTTGCTACCAAAGAGGCTCGTAAAATAGCGATGAAGAATTACCCTCTTTGGAGAATTTCTAAAGAAGGTGATCCTCAAATGCCAAGCTATAAAGGTAGCGTAAAGAGAGATAAGAAGGGTAACATAAAGGATGAAAGCAAAGGTTGGAAAGGGGATTCTTGGTTGCCCAAGGCCGTAGCGGTAGCGGAAGGCTATTCGGAGGACCACGACTGGCACCATGTTCTAGCAGACTATGCCAACACTGACAGTAGTGTTACTCTACCTCTCTATCTAAGACAGAAGCAGTTGCTTGAGAGTAAGGGTCTGTGGCGTATATACCAAGAACGACTCAAGTTGCTGCCTGTTATCTACGCTATGGAGCAGGCTGGTATGACTATGAGCAGGTCACGGCTTGAGGGGCTCTATCTAAGACTTACCAACGAATCTGAAGAGTGTCGTGAGTTGTGTATTGAGTTAGCAGAAGGTGAAATTGAAGACCTGCCTGTCAACGGCATGAGCAACGCTCTGCGGTATGTACTGTTTGATAAGTTCGCACTCAAGTCAAATAAGAAGACTAATAAGGGTGCCCAGAGTGCGGATAAGTTTGTACTGGATCATTGGTTGACTACCCTGCCTGAAACCAGCCGACCTTGGCGGTTTGTCAACTCGCTGCGCCGCTACCGCAAGCGCAAGACGGCTATAGGGTATATGGATTCGTATCAAAAGTTCTGGCTGCCAATGTATGGACATGGGCCTGTGGCCTTAGCTATGGGAAAGAAGCAGACGTACGGAGACACTTACAAGGTCTACCCGTCATACAATCCGACGGGCACGGACACTCTACGTTTTAGCAGTCAGAACCCTAATGCCCAACAAGTATCCAAACAAGAAGAGACGAACACGCGGTACTGCTTCGGTCCTGCTCCTGGTAGGGAATGGTATGCAATAGACTTCAGCAATCTAGAGCTGCGCATACCTGCTTACGAGGCCAACGAAACGGAAATGGTCAACCTGTTCGAGCATCCAGATGATCCGCCTTACTACGGCAGCTATCACATGCTGGTGTTTGACACTCTGCACCCCGACAAGTTCCGCAAGTATGGTATGAAGTGTAAAGATATATTTGCTGATACTTGGTATACGTGGACTAAGGCCGGTAACTTCTCGGTTCAGTACGGAGCAGTGGAACGTAGCGGTACGGCTGACAAAGCCTTTCACGTGCCAGGTGCTCAAAAGAGGATCATGTCGCGGTTCACACAAATCAAGAAGCTAAGCCAACGCTGGATTGACTTTGCCAACAAGCACGGCTACGTAGAGACCATGCCGGATAAGACAGTTGACCCAAACAGGGGCTACCCGCTCTACTGTACCCGCACGGACTACGGTAAGGTCTTGGAAACAGTGCCGCTCTCGTACCACGTCCAGGGAACTGCGATGTGGATCACTATGAAGGCCATGCTGCGGTGTCATGAGTATCTGCGAAACAATAAGAGAGGCGATGGTAAACTGATTTGCCAAGTACACGACGAAATGATTTTTGATTTCAAGCAAGGACACGGCAAGGGGCATATACACAACCTAGCCAGACTCATGGAACAGTCAGGCGACGACGTAGGCGTACCGTTGGGTACGACCATTCACTATCACCCAGTATGTTGGAGCAAGACGGAGGAGTGGAAATGAAGATAGCCGAAGTAAAGAAGATGCCGCCAATAGAGAGATTCTTGTACTGGATTAGGGAGCGTGACCAGATCCTAAAGAAGCGTAGGGCTGGTTTCCCAAAACCTTGGACCGATGACGAGATCCTGCAAACGCAATACTTCACGAACGTGAGGCGGGAAGATGACAGAGTTACTATCTGGTTCCGTGAGAACGTGCGTGATAGGCTCAAGGATGATCCTATCGTAGTGTTTGCCACGATCGCCTTTAGGTGGTTTAATCTACCAGCCCCTACCGGCGAATACCTGAACAGCCACGGCTATCTAGAGAACTGGAACATGGAGAAGGCCATTGGCGGCTTGCTCAGGTTTCAGAACTCTGGACTCAAAGTGTTCACCGGAGCCTTCAACATATCCAACAGCGGTAGCACCAAGCCCAAGGTGAACCGCGTGTGTGAGGACTACATTCAGCCGGTGTGGAAAGACCTTGGTGTAATCTTAGCCAAGTTCAGACTGGGAACAACAGCTTGTACTCTGGCTAATGCCTTTAAGGTGTTGAAGGGATATCCAGGTCTTGGGGGTAGTGGCTTCATGGCAGGGCAGGTAGTGTGTGATCTGGCTTACACTGACTTCTTTCAACATGCTTCAGATTGGCACACTTTCTGCACCTGGGGTCCGGGTAGCAAGCGTGGTATGAATAGAGTGTTTGGCGAGCATGAAGACTACGCTATGCCAAGGGCTATCTGGGACAGGAATCTGTTCTACTTGATGGAGGTTGTTGAGAAGCGTCTTAATATCAAGCTTCACGCGAGGGATCTGCAAAACTGTCTCTGCGAGATGGGAAAATACGAGCGAGGGCTTGAAGGCACACGCTTGAAGAGGAGGTATCCAGGCAAGTGATTCTCAACATACGCGGTACGCATGGAAGTGGGAAGTCGTGGCTGGTGCATCAACTGCTTAATGAAGGTAGTGAGCCTATTGCTGATGACTACGGTAACTGCCTTGGCTATGAACTGCCGTGGTGCAATGGTTCAGTCGTGGGTCGCTATACGAACGTGTGCGGCGGCTGCGATGGGATAAAGACCGCTGATGAAGTGGTTGTCAGAGTCAAGCGGTTTAACCAAGAGTACGAGCATGTCGTATTTGAGGGTATCCTGGTCAGCCATACATTCAAGCGATATTCAGACCTAGCTAAGGAACTGGACGACTACTGGTTCCTGTTCTTGGACACGCCGTTGGAGGTTTGTATCGCAAGAGTGGAAGCTCGTAGAAAGGCCAGAGGGTGTACTAAGCCTTTGGACCCAAAGAACATTATCAAGGACTATCACAACGTCTGGAAAAGGGTGCAACAGAAATGCCGAAACTCGAAACATCATGTGAAAGTGTTGGATTGGCGAGACCCGCTACCCGAGATTCTAAGAATGCTAGACTAGGGGTCATAGAATTTGGTAAGCTGCTTATAGAAAGCGGCGACTTGGACCCGTTGTATATCATTCTAAAGAACTCTGGGTTTAGTCGTAAGAAACTAAGTGGTTGGCTGGTGAGTTACTTCTGCTTCTATAGTGCTGGACTGTCTTGTTGGATTGTAGATGAGCCTGACTACTGGGCTGCTATGAAGGAAGTACCTCGCAGCGGCACTAAGTTTCCAAGGGGTGCTGAACGTAGACACTTTCGTGGTGACTTCGCCGTTCGAGCAGTAGACAAGCTCTGTGCTCAGTTTCCTGATCCGCAAGACTTCTTTACCTTCTTGAGCAAGCCTCCTACAACTGCTAAGAGCGTTGCTAAAAGGGTAAAGACGTTGTATGGCTTCGGTGAATGGATCTCTTGGAAAGTGCCTGACATCAGTGAAAGGTTGGGACTGATTCCCGTTGAGTTTACAGATGAGTGTGTCTACTTGATGTTCGACAGTTCGTTGAAGGGGGCACAAGAGGTCGCTAGGGTTCATGTGCCTAACAGCAAAGATCCGTTGATGGATGCCCACAAGTTTTTAATCAATAAGTTGGGACACTTGAAGGCTCCACCAATATACGACAGATCAATTAACGTACAGGAAACTGAAACAGTATTTTGTAAGTGGAAGTCCCATTTGGGTGGGCACTACCCTCCCGGCAAGGACACCGTAGAAATTTTACATGGACTAGAAAGGTTCAAACAATGCCCAAGCTCACAAGCTCTGATTCGCGAACTCAAGAAGTTGGAAGTCAAGGTACGAGCGATGTTGTCGTGATCGGCTGCGGTATCGTAGGAGCTACGATTGCCAGAGTCTTTAGAGCACAAGGTAGAAAGGTACTTGTGCTTGATGACTGTAGACAAATGAACGGAACTGCTCCCAGTGGTGGTCACTGCAAGCCTGGGTGGTTTGCAGGAATGCCAAAGGATCAGTACGAACCAGCTATGGAATTGTTGGCTGAGGTATGGGATCTTTTGGATGAAACTTTTGTTATACGACCTGGCGGTCTTAAGACGACCGTGTATCGAGTTGATACGGAGGTTGTAGTTCGTGAGCCAAGGACCAAGGCTACAGTTATGGAGATTGTAGATCTAAAAGCCAGCAAGCCTACGATAGTTTACAAGCAGGATGGTGAAACAAAGGAAGTTCAAGGAAGCCTAGTGATTCTTGCAACAGGCCATTGGGTTCCTGAGTTGTTTAGATTTATCAAGGTTACTGACAAGCAAGGAGTGTCATTCCGTTTCAATGGGCAAGTGACTCCGTTTATCGATACTTGGGCTCCGTATAAGCAAGTGGTAGTTCATCAGCAAGGCCCTAATGAAATATGGATAGGAGACGGTTCTGCTATTCTAGCAAAGAACTGGAGTGATCGTACAAAGCAGTGCCTTACTAGGTGTAGAACAAAGTTGGGTCCAAAGTTCAAAGACGCTGAACCTATTAGAACAATAACGGGCATTAGACCGTACTGTGAAAAGCAAGGTAAAGATCCGTGTCTATTAAAGAAGGTTGGCCCTTCTACCTGGGTAGCTACTGGCTCTGGAAAGTTGGGAACTGTTTCAGCGGGCTGGTGTGCTTGGAGACTACTCAATGCCGAAACTTAATCAACTCTTAAACACCGGTAAATGGACCTACGGTGCTGAGCATGAGTTTTCTGACTGGGATGCTTGGACTGTATTGCCGAAATGTTATGCTCGCAGCCCTGACTATACAATAGTCAACAGCAACGGTATAGCGGCTCAGCCTAACCCGAAACTATACAGATACGGTGGTGAAATCAATACTCCACCTACAGACATGGATGGACAGGTTGAATGTCTTACAAAGATAGTGGACATGCTGCCTGAATGTTCAATCAATCACCGTAGTAACTTGCATATTCATATTAGAGTACCGGGGTTGATAGGCTCGTTGGAGACTCTTAAGAACTTGCAAGTTTACATCCACACAGAACTGCCGAAGATTATTGACTTGTTGGAACCTATTCCAAAAGGTACTACACTGGCCGAAAAGAAGCGTGAGAAAAGACGTAGAGTTAGTCATCATACGTTTCTTACCAAGCAGCGTTTAGAAAAGCAATTACAAGCTGGTTCGGTGAAAGAGTTCTTCGAGTTGGAATGTCCGAAGACCAAGGACGGAAAAGTCATGTGGCACGCTCAGCCTAGACTTGCTGTAGGTCTTAGACAACTGCTGCAAACAGACACAATCGAGTTTAGACACTTTCCTGGAACACTTGAGGAATCAGAACTTTACGTTTGTTTGAACTGGTGTAGAGACTTCTTGGTTTGGGCGCTGGAAAAGAGACCTATTAAAAACCTGTGGAAAAATTATGAGTACAGTGACTTTCCACAATTTCCTGAGTTTGATGAAGAGCTTGAAATAGGCTATCAAGCTACGGCTTCGCACAATGGGCTTTCTCAATCTCAAATCAAGATTGCTATTGGACTAATCTTAAGGGGAGAATTTAATGGAACACAGATCTACAAAGACGCTAGAGCGCGTGCTCGTGGTTTGTCACGGTAATGTATGTAGGAGTCCTTTGGCTGAAGCCGTGATTGCTAAAGAAATAGGTCGGGAGAACGTGGCTTCAGCAGGGTTCGGACAGGAAGGGTTGCCTGTTCGCAAAAAGATCAGGGAGTATGCAGCAAAGCACGGTCTAGATCTTACAGACCATAGATCAGTAATGGCTACTGATGAAATATTCAAGCAGTTTAATCTTGTACTTTATATGGATGGAGGAAACCTTAAAAGGATTCCACCAGGTACAAGAGTTCAAGGTCTAGGGGAGTATATTGGACTTAAAAGAATAGCTGACCCAGCTTTTCAGCCAAAAGGTCCAGCAACAGATAAGATTCTAAACCAAATAGTAGAAGCGTCGAAGAGGTTTTCAGATGGATGGCATGAGCGCAATAAAAGAGCCGCCCGGTAAAGAGCGGCTCAGAAAGACGGTGTCGTTGGCCAAAATCGCTAGCGACCTTCGGGCCATTCCTCCCCAGTTGAACTTGCAGCGGGCTCGGAATCGACAGTGTCCTTTTCTACGGCTTTGCGTCCGCGAGGAGTAAGCATGTACTTGACCCCACGAACGCCTTCAACTTTGATTCGCTTAATGCGAGGATTCTCACAGACCCCTTCGTCCTTCAGGAGCATAGGCACGGTGTTGATTTCCAGGGCTTCTTTGATCTCTCCTCCGGTAAGTCCTTCGCTGGACTTATACAAGAGGTCAAAAACTTTCTGGCGAATGGTTGGGCCTCGGGACTCCTTTTCCTCAGCTGCGGCAGCTTTCTTGACTGGAGCCTCTTTCTTCGCGGGGGCGGCTTTCTTCACACTCTTCTTGGCGGGGGCTTCTGTCTTGGGCATTGTCTTGCTCCTTACTGGAATGTTGTTTGTGCAACCATTTTGCACTGCTACCCGTATTGTACGCCTCGCCAAGAGGTTTGGCAAGTTCTTTTTGACAGAATTTACAAAATTTCCGTATCCCTTTACTACGTAACAACTTAGGAGTATAATAACATCATGCTAGCAGCCGAAGCCGTGGAATATTTAGCCAAACTACCCCCTGATGAGCCTGTATTTGTACTGCGGGCACAAGACGTGTACGCTCCTGCCGTTATGGCATCTTGGGCTATATTAGTCAAGTCACCGCTACCTAACAAGGCCCCCTCTAATGAGTCCCTAGCCAAGTCTCGTGAAGCAATGAACGTAGTACGTGAGTTCAGACAGTGGCAACTAGCTAATCCCACGAAAGTGAAGGTGCCTGATTGATCAGAATAACACTTACTATAAACTGTCCTCAAAAATATGATCCTCAGCGTATTGTAGCTCAGCTTCAAGACGCCATACTGTCCTACCCATACTTTGGATATTACTATCCGAACTGTTTCACCATCAACGTAGAAGAATGTAACAAGGAGCCAGCAGATGCATCTCAAGTATCGGAATGTGAATGAAGCGTTCAGAGACCTGGTGGAAATGTTCTGTAATAGAACTTTCAGCCGTGTTGGAGGGCCAGATACGGTAGCGACTTCCAGTCGTAACGGTCCTGTCCTCTACATACAGGAACCAGTCACGATCACTTACACCCATCCGCGTGAGCGTGTACTGTTCAACGAGGCTCGGGACGCGAACCCGTTCTTTCATTTGTACGAGTCCCTCTGGATGCTGGTAGGTCGGAACGACGTAGCCCCGCTGCAATACTACGTCAGCACGATTGACCAGTTCTCAGATGATGGCGTTACGTTCAACGGGGCTTATGGCTGGAGGTGGCGACATTCTCGTCCAGGTGATGGTCGGTATACTATGTCAAATATGACAGACCAACTCAAGCTGATCATCGAGCATCTCAAAGCCAAGCCGAACAGCCGTCGGGCGGTACTCCATATGAGCAACGTAGAAGACGACCTACTCAAGATGGACACAACGAAGGATCAGTGCTGCAATCTTGTTGTGACGTTCTTGATTCGTGAAGAGGGTCATTGCGGCTACTGTTACGATGGTGAACCAAGCGAACGCAATCCTCACGACCCGGATTCCGCCGGTTGTAAGACCAAGCACCTCGACATGACTGTCTTCAACCGTAGCAACGACATGATCTGGGGTATGCTGGGAGCGAACGTCGTACACTTCAGTATGCTCCAGGAGTACATGGCAGCGTGTATCGGTGTGGAGGTCGGACACTACCACCAGATCACCAATAATCTGCACGTCTACGAGTGGAACTTCAAGCCGGAGGAGTGGTTGGATCCTACAGACGATTTTGACTATCGTACTGCTGAGTTCGGTGAATACTTAGTCACTTCTAACTGGAAGCCGTTTCCCCTCGTCCAAGACCCTGCGACCTTCGACCGTGAAGTTGTGGAGTTTGTAGAGCGTCATAGCGAGGACGCTTTAACTGCCAACTATAAAGAACCGTTTTTACAGAAGGTAGCTCAGCCTGTTTGTGGAGCCTACCATCATTACAAGCGTAAGAACTACGGTTTCGCCTTGCTCGTAGCAGATACTATCGCCTCAGATGACTGGCGTATCGCTTGTGTGAACTGGCTCAAGCGTAGAATGGAGAAGCGTCATGCCAAAGCCAGTGACTAGTAAGGCTCAGTTCGTTAAGCTGTACCAAGATGGTGTGTTTGGCAACAGAGCACCGACTTGGAATAGTTTAGACAGGTGGTACGACTGGTGGACCGCTGAACATTTTGACGCTCCAGAATCTGCCATAACCTATCGAAGGTTTCATGTTAGAAACAGGGTGGCTAATGGTAAGACCTTCTACAACTTAGGGCCAGACTTTAACAGTGTAGTTACTGCTTGGAATAGACTAGTTTGTGAGTACGGACCTGGAACAGCTTATATCTCAGAAATGGCCCCGCATCACTTAGGCACTGCTCAAGGTGAAGTACAGCGTTCGGTACATCACCTGGACCTGACCATTACTACGGGTAAGCTGCCTATGCGTGAGGCTCTACTTACGGACTATACTACGTTCGTGCAAGGGCTAAGGGCAGACATACTCTTGCGACACTTTATGGATCCACCGTCCTATGAGTGGCTGCAATACCTACTTGATACTTACGTAGATCACGTCGTGGAGTTTTCGTGTTTCAGCCGTCCCTGGGGTACGGTCCCCAATAG
>Ga0116204_1001837_pt1 | contig 11732 bp, 10 predicted proteins | sample LakKivwa52mmetaG_FD_94481 | JGI IMG/M metagenome (GOLD analysis project Ga0116204, IMG submission 94481) | Anoxic lake water microbial communities from Lake Kivu, Rwanda to study Microbial Dark Matter (Phase II) - Lake Kivu water 52m metaG | ecosystem: Environmental > Aquatic > Freshwater > Lake... | reverse complement strand
TCCGACCCGCAATTCCTGTATCTCGTCTTGGGCGAGGCCATCAAGACTGGCGCGACCACCCTCAACATTCCCGACACGGTCGGCTACACCACGCCTGATGAGTTCGGCGCGCTGATTGCGGGCATTATCGCCAATACGCCAGGGATGCACGATGGTATTACTGTCAGCGTCCATACTCACGATGACCTGGGACTGGCGACTGCCAATGCACTGGCGGGCATCCGCGCCGGGGCGCGCCAGGCCGAAGTGACGGTCAACGGCATCGGTGAGCGCGCCGGGAATACCTCGCTCGAGGAAGTGGTCATGACGCTGCGCACCCGTCATCCGGTCTTTGGCCTGGAAACGGGCATCGACACGACCCAAATCAGCCGCATCAGCAAACTGGTCAGCAACTACACCAGCATCCCCATCCAGCCCAACAAGGCCATTGTTGGCGCGAATGCCTTTGCCCACGAGGCGGGCATCCACCAGGACGGGATGCTCAAGCACAACCAGACCTACGAAATCATGCGCCCCGAGGATGTCGGCGTCAACCAATCGCGGCTGGTGCTGGGCAAGCACTCTGGTCGCCACGCCTTGCGGATGCGCTTGGCCGAAATGGGACATTCGCTCGATGAAGCCGAACTCGACAAGGCCTTTGCCCGTTTCAAGGAACTGGCCGACCGCAAAAAGGTCATCACCGACCTCGACCTGGAAGCGCTCATCGCCGACGAGTTCTACCGCCCGCGCGACATTTTCGCCCTCGACGGATTGCAAGTGGCCTGTGGAACGATGGGTATGCCCACTGCCACTGTGCGCCTGCGTGGCCCCGATGGCAAAATCCACACCCATGCCAGTGTTGGCACTGGCCCGGTGGACGCCACCTACAAGGCCATCGATACGATTATCAAGGTTCCGGCCACCCTGTTGGAGTTCAATATTCACGCAGTTACTGAGGGCATTGATGCCCTCGGCGAAGTGACCGTCCGGGTTCAGCCGAAAGAAGCCCTGACGAAATTCGATGCCCAGAATGAAACCCCCTACGGGCGCATTTTTGGTGGTCATGGCGCGGATACAGACATTATCGTCGCCAGCGCCAAGGCCTACCTGGCCGCCCTCAACAAACTTATCACCGCTCAAACCGAAGCCGCTCAAGCCAGGCAGCATGACTATGGAGTGATGCTTGGGTAATAAGTAAACAGGTACACAAGTGGACAGGTACTTGTTTCCCTGTCTACCTGTGTAAGTTCCCATAAGGAGAATCCCATGAATCCCCCTTCCAAACCCCAGGAAAATTTTGAAGTATTCCCTTCCCCCATTTTCGACCCGTTCCCCGAACCCCGTGCCTACCCCTCGGGCTGGGACCTGAGCGAATTTCTCCTGGCCGCGAGTCCGCCTGCCGTTACCGAATCGGATGCCCCGGCTGAAAGTTAGTACCGTTAACAGTGTTCAGTCATCAGTTATCAGTGCCTTTTGCCTGGTAACTGTTCGCTGCTTGCTGTTCACTGATTACTAATAACTGGTATTTCTATGCCAAAAACACTATTCGAGAAACTCTGGGATTCCCACATTGTTACCCAGCAGCCGGATTCCCCCGCTATTTTGTACATTGACTTGCACCTCGTCCACGAAGTCACCTCGCCCCAGGCCTTTACCGGCCTGCGCCAGCGTGGGCTCAAAGTCCGCCGCCCCGATAAAACCGTCGCAACGATGGACCATTCCATCCCGACCACCCCTGTCGATGTGCCGATTACCGATGTCCTGGCCGCCGCCCAAATCAAGCAGATGGAGACCAATGCCGTTGAATTCGGCATCACCTTGCACGGCATGACCAGCGCCCATCGCGGCATTGTCCACGTCATCGGCCCGGAGCTTGGCCTGACCCAACCCGGCATGACCATCGTCTGCGGCGACAGTCACACCGCCACCCACGGCGCGTTTGGCGCGCTGGCCTTCGGCATCGGCACCAGCGAAGTGGAACATGTGCTTGCCACCCAATGCCTGCTCCAGCGCAAGCCCAAAACCTGCGAAGTCCGCATGGATGGCACGCTCGCGGCGGGTGTTTCGGCCAAAGACATCATCCTGGCCTTGATTGCCAAAATCGGCATTGGCGGCGGGACGGGGCATGTCTTTGAGTACACCGGCTCCGCCATCCGCGCCCTGACGATGGAACAGCGCATGACCATCTGCAACATGTCCATCGAAGGCGGCGCGCGCGCCGGGATGATTGCTCCCGACGAAGTCACCTTCGAGTACCTGGCTGGGCGCGAATTCGCTCCCAAGGGCGCGGAGTGGGACAAAGCGGTTGCCCGCTGGAAGGCCCTCCCCACCGACGAAGGCGCGGCCTACGATAAAACCATCCGCCTCGATGCCGCCGCCCTCGAACCGATGATTACCTACGGGACGAATCCCGGCATGGGCATGAAAATCACCGACCGCGTGCCAGACCCCGCATCCCTGGGCGATGCTAACCAGAAACTGGCGCTCGAAAAGGCCTTGAATTATATGGGTCTCCAGCCTGGTCAATCCCTGCTCGGCAAAAAAGTGGATGTGGTTTTCATCGGCTCCTGCACCAACTCGCGCATCTCCGACCTGCGCCTGGCCGCCGCGCTGCTCAAAGGGCGCAAAGTGGATGCCAGCACCCGCGTGATGGTCGTCCCCGGCTCGCAGGATGTCAAGAAGCAGGCCGAATCCGAGGGCCTGGACAAAATATTCAAAGAAGCAGGCGCAGAATGGCGTGAAGCGGGCTGCTCAATGTGCATCGCCATGAACGGCGACCAACTCGAACCTGGCCAATACGCCGTCAGCACCAGCAACCGCAACTTCGAAGGCCGCCAGGGCAAGGGTGGGCGCACCTTCCTCGCATCCCCGCTGACCGCTGCCGCTTCTGCCATCACCGGACAAGTTACAGATGTTCGGACGATGCTTTAAAAACCCGTACACGGATTAGACGGATTTGACGGATGGACACGGATAAACCCTTTTTAAATTAAAAAATCCGTGTAATCCGTGTCCAAAAAGGTTTTACGCAACACGCAATAGGAATTCACATGGCTCAATTTACATTCCTCTCATCCCGCGTCGTTCTCGTCCCAATAAATGACATCGACACCGACCAGATTATCCCGGCGCAGTATCTCAAAGTCACCGATAAAAACGGGCTGGCGGGAGCGTTGTTTTCCAACTGGCGCTACCTGCCCGATGGCTCGCCCAACCCCGATTTTGTGCTCAATAAACCCGAATCAGCCGGGGCGCAAATCCTTTTAGCGGGCGACAACTTCGGCTGCGGTTCGAGTCGTGAGCACGCGCCCTGGGCGCTGGCCGGCTACGGATTTCGCGCTGTCATCAGCACCTCGTTTGCCGATATTTTCCGCAACAACGCCCTGAAAAACGGTCTGCTGCCGATTATCGTTGACGAACAAACCCATGCCACCCTGTTCGAACTTGCCGAGGAAGCCCCGCGCGCCGAACTGACGGTTGACCTGGCCTCCCAGACGCTTTCCTTCCCCGGTGGCTCGGCCACCTTCCCGATTGACCCGTTCAACAAAACCTGCCTGCTGAATGGCGTGGATGAGTTGGGGTACATTTTGGGGTTCGAGAAGGAAATTGCGGCTTACGAATTGCAAATTAGGAGTTAGGAATTACGAATTGGTGCGCGGGCAATCCCTAATCCGCAATTTCTAATTCGCAATTCTGAATTCGACTATGACATTCATACAGATTTACGACACCACCCTGCGCGACGGAACCCAGTCTGAAGGCTTCAATCTTTCGGCCAGCGACAAAATCCGCATTGCGCAAAAACTGGACGATTTGGGCGTAGCCTTCATCGAAGGTGGCTGGCCCGGCTCGAACCCCAAGGATGTGGAGTTTTTCGAGCGCGCCCGCGATATCCAGTGGAAAAATGCCAAAATCGCGGCCTTCGGCTCCACCTGTCGCGTCAAAGGCGGTCCGGAGGGTGACGCCAATATCAAGGCGCTGCTCGATTCCGAGGCTCCGATCTGCACTATTTTTGGAAAAACCTGGAAGTTGCACGTCACCGAGGTGCTTTTGACCACGCTCGAGGATAACCTGCGCATCATCGAGCAGTCCGCTGCCTACCTGCGCGCCCAAAACCGGCGCGTGATTTATGACGCCGAGCACTTTTTTGACGGCTACAAGGCCGATTCTGCTTACGCCCTGGAAACGCTCAAAGCGGCCATGCGCGGCGGGGCCGAGACGCTCGTCTTGTGCGATACCAACGGCGGGACAATGCCCTGGGAAGTAGAAAACATCATCCGCGAGATGAAACTATCCATATCGAGCCTCGATACGGCTTCGCCACGCGACCACGGCCTCGATAAACTCGACCATCATCCATTCGGTATCCACACTCACAATGATGGCGGTTGCGCTGTGGTTAATTCGCTGGTCGCTGTGCGCCAGGGTGCCATCCAGGTGCAGGGAACCATCAACGGCGTGGGCGAGCGCTGCGGCAACGCCAACCTCGTCTCCATCATGGCCGACCTGGAACTCAAAATGGGCTACCACTGCCTGCCGGAGGGCAGCCTTTCCAGGCTGACTGACCTTTCGCACTTCGTAGATGAAGTCGCCAACATCACCCCGGACGATCACCAGCCCTATGTCGGCAAGAGCGCATTTGCGCATAAGGGCGGCGTACATGTTGCGGCCATGCGGCGCTCGGCGCAGTCGTACCAGCATGTCGCGCCCGAAATGGTCGGGAACAAGATGCGGGTCGTCGTCTCAGACTTATCGGGGCGCGGCAACCTGCTCAGCAAGGCTGAGGAGCATTTCCTGGAAGTGGATGTCGATGAAGTCGTCCCGGTCCTGAACGAAATCAAAGAACTCGAAGCGCGCGGATTTTCATTCGAGGCTGCCGAAGCATCGGTGGCGATGATGCTTAAACGCCAGGAAATGTATTACAAGCCGCCTTTTGAGTTGATTGACTTCCTGGTCAACGTTGAACATCGCTCCGGGCGCGGTATTTTCGCCGAAGCGATGGTCAAGGTGCGAGTCAAAGGCGAGGTGTTGCACACCGCCGCCGAGGGAAACGGCCCGGTCAACGCTCTCGACCTGGCACTGCGAAAGGCGCTGCTCCCGACCTACCCGCAATTGGGTCTGTTCCACCTGGCCGATTACAAAGTCCGCATCCTGGATTCTGACCACGGCACCCGCGCCACTACCCGCGTGCTGATTGATACCCAAAACGGCACCAAACGCTGGAGCACCGTCGGCGCGAGCGCAAACATCATCGAAGCCAGTTGGCAGGCGCTGGTCGATTCGGTGGAGTATGGGCTTTTAATGGCACATTAGTAACAGGAGAATTCATGCAAGCAAACATCGTTTTACTCCCTGGCGACGGCATCGGCCCCGAAGTGGTCGGCGAAGCCGTGCGCGCGCTGGAAGTGGTCGCCAGCAAATTCGGCCACACCTTCACCTACACCGAACGCCTGATGGGTGGCTGCTCCATCGATAAATTCGGCGACTCGCTAACCGACGAAACCCTGGCCGATTGCCAGGCCTCCGATGCGGTGCTGCTGGGTGCAGTCGGCGGCCCGAAATGGGATGACCCGCATGCCAAAGACCGTCCAGAGCGCGGCCTGCTCGCGCTGCGCAAAGGCCTGGGCGTTTTCGCCAACCTGCGCCCGGTCAAAGTCCACCCGGCGCTGATTGATTCGTCGCCGCTCAAGCCAGAGAAACTTCAGGGCGTCGATATTCTCGTCATCCGCGAACTGACCGGCGGCCTGTATTTTGGCTGGCCGAAGGGCCGCGATGTCAAGGATGGCCGCGAACGCGCCGTCGATACGCTCGAATACTACGATTACGAAATCCGCCGGGTGATGGAACTCGCTTTTAGCCTGGCCGCCGGGCGCAAGAAAAAGGTCACTTCGGTCGATAAGGCAAACGTACTCGAATCCTCCCGACTGTGGCGGCAAATCGCCACCAAAATCGGGTCAAAGCACCCCGAGATCGCTCTGGAGCATGTGCTCGTCGATACTGCCTCGATGCGGCTGATAACCGGCCCCGCCTGGATGGATGTCATCGTGACCGAAAACATGTTCGGCGACATCCTGACCGACGAGGCCTCCGTCCTGGCCGGTTCGATGGGGATGCTGCCCTCCGCCAGTCTCGGCGATCAAGGCCCTGGCCTGCCCCAGCAAACTACGCTGGGACTTTATGAACCGATTCACGGCTCGGCACCCGATATCGCCGGGAAGGGCATCGCCAACCCGATTGGGACGATTCTATCCTCCGCCATGCTGCTGCGTCACTCGCTGAAACTCGAAGCCGAAGCCGCCGCGCTCGAACAGGCGGTCGACCAGACCATCACCGCCGGGGCACGGACAGTCGACATTGGCGGGAAACTGTCCACCAAACAAATGGCGGATGAAATCATCTCTCGTCTTTAAACCAACGGAAAAAGCAACACGTATTGCGTAGTGCGTTTTCCGTTCATGAAGTTATTTCAACAAGTACCCGGACTACCTGGTAATGTAGGGTAAAAACCGCCTGAAACAACCATATTGACCCTACATCTTTAGAAATGCCGGGCACAAGGAGTTTTTATGGGCATGGAATCAAAATTCGTCTGGATGGACGGCGAACTCGTCCCGTTCGAGAAGGCCACCGTCCACTTTCTTACTCCCGCCTTGCATTATGGCGCGGCGGTGTTCGAGGGCATCCGCGCGTATGAAACTGAAAAGGGTCCGGCGGTGTTTCGCTTGCGCGACCACGCCGAGCGGCTCATCGAATCTGCCGAAGTTTTTGGTTTCCGCGATTTGAAATTTACAGCGCAGGATATCCTCGACGGCTGCAAAGCGGTCGTCAAAGCCAACGGATTTAGGAACTGTTACATTCGCCCCTTGCTTTACCTGACTGACGGCGGCTGGAACTTGAACGTGGACGGCGGACGCGCCGCGCTTGGGATTGCCGCCTGGGAGTGGAACAATTACCTCGGCGAGGAAGCCCTGGCGAAGGGCATTCGCGCCAATATTTCATCATACACCCGCCACCACGTCAACGTGATGATGACCAAAGCCAAGGTTTCAGGGAATTACGCCAATTCATTCCTGGCAAAAACCGAATCGGTGCGCCTGGGATTCGAGGAAGCCATCATGCTCGACCCCTCCGGCTATGTGGCGGAATGTACCGGCGAGAACATATTCCTGGTCAAGCGCGGCAAAATCTACACCCCAGCCACCGCCCCGGTGCTGGAGGGGATTACCCGCCACACCATCCACACCATTGCCCAGGATTTGGGCTATAAAATCAAAGAACGCCCCATCAGCCGCGACCAGCTCTACACCGCCGATGAAGTTTTCGTGGTCGGGACCGCCGCCGAGTGTATCGGCCTCAGCGAAATCGATTTCCGCAAAATCGGCAGCGGAACCAGCGGCCCCGTCACCCAGGCCATCCAAAAAATCTATCATGATACCATTCGCGCCCGCAACCCGCGTTACGAAGCATGGTGCGAATACGTTGGATAGATTCATCCTTGACGTAACCGATTTACTGGCATAGAATACCGCCCAATATGATGACCCCCAAATCCACCCGCTTTTATGCGTTTTACTTTTATTACGGCTCCCGAATCCCGGCTGCCGGTGGTGACGCTTAAAAAGTGGAGGTGTGCGAACCTGACCTTAAAAGAGCGAGCCAGACGGCGCGCTCTTTTTGATTATCTCTGGGTGACCGTAGCCCATAAGGCCGTCCATCGTCCATGGTCGAAAAAAACTTTTTTGCTTTTCAGGAGAGTCCCCCATGCCCACTCGCGGAATCCGCGGCGCAATCACCGTAGACGCCGACCAGCCCGAACTCATCCTCGCCGCCACGCGCGAACTGCTCGAAGCCATCCTCGCTTCCAACGCCAGGATGCGCCCCGAAGACATCGCCAGCGCCTTTTTCACCGTCACCGAGGATTTGCGCTCCACCTTCCCGGCCCAGGCCGCCCGCCAGATGGGCTGGAGCCAGGTCCCGATGATGTGCGCCTGTGAGATTCCCGTCCCCGGCAGCCTGCCGTGCGTCATCCGCGTGCTGGTTAATTGGAACACAGAACGCGCCCAAGACGAAATGGTCCACGTTTATTTGCGCGAGGCCGCCAAACTGCGCCCCGACCTCGTTGCTGCCCAATAATAAAAAACACGCAATACCAATTTATCATTTACTTTCCAGGAGAAATCACTATGATGATTATCATGAAACCTAACGCCACTCCTCAGCAGGTGGAGCATGTCATCGGACACATCAAGGCTGCCGGGTTGGCCGTCCATCTCTCACAAGGGGTGGAAACCACCATCCTCGGCGCAATCGGCGAAACGCACAACATCCCGACCGACAGGTTCGAGGTGCTGGATGGCGTGCTGGAAGTCCAGCGCATCACCAAGCCCTATAAACTCGCCTCGCGCCAGTTTCACCCGGAGAACTCTGTCTTCCCGTTGGACGGGTTCACCGTCGGGGGCGAGGAAATTGCCGTCATTGCCGGCCCGTGTTCAGTGGAGTCGCGCTCGCAAATCATCGAGACGGCCCACGCTGTCAAGGACGCGGGAGCCTCCGCCCTGCGCGGCGGCGTTTTCAAACCCCGTACCTCCCCCTACGCTTTCCAGGGATTGGGCGAGGAAGGTCTCGAATATCTCGCCGAAGCCCGTGAACAAACCGGCCTGCCGATTGTGGTCGAAATCATGTCGCAGGTGCAGGTTGGTTTGATGGTCAAATATGTGGATGTGTTCCAGGTCGGCGCGCGGAATATGCAGAATTTCAACCTGCTGCGCGTCATCGGCGAGACCCGAACCAGCGTCCTGCTCAAGCGCGGACTCAGTGCCACCATCGAGGAACTGCTGATGTCTGCCGAGTACATCCTTTCTGGGGGCAACAAACAGGTCATGCTGTGCGAGCGCGGAATCCGCACCTTTGAGACCGCCACCCGCAACACCACTGACATCAACGCCATTCCCGTCCTGAAAAACCTGACCCACCTACCGGTCATCCTCGACCCCTCCCATGCCACCGGCCAGGCCGATTACGTTGCCGCCATCGCCCGCGCCGCCATCGCCGCTGGGGCCGATGGCATCATCGTCGAAGTCCACCCCGACCCGGCCCATGCTGCTTCAGACGGCAAACAGTCCCTTAAACCGGAAGCCTTTGCTAAAATGGTCAAACAAATCGGACAGATTGCCCAAATTATGGATAGACGGCTGGCGAGTGTTCAGGTGCCAGTAAAACAGTGATCCGTGAACAGTAATCAGTCACCAGCCCGAAACTGATCACTGAAAACTACACCAATCACCCCCAAAGGAATCCTCCTTATGATGATTATCATGCGCCCCGGCGCGCCCCGCGAACAGATTGACCACGTCATTGAGCACATCCGCGAACACCATCTCTCCCCGCACGTCATTGAAGGCGTCGAACAGACCGTCATCGGCGCAGTGGGTGAGAGCCACGCCATCTCCACCGGCGCATTCGAGGGCTTGCCCGGCGTGCTGGCCGTCCAGCGCATCTCCCAGCCGTACAAACTCGCTTCGCGCCAGTTCCACCCCTCCGATTCAGTCTTCCCGCTCGATCCCGCTCCGCTGCGTTCAGGGGACTTTGGCTTCTCTGTCGGCGGCGAGGAAATCGCCATCATCGCTGGTCCCTGCTCAGTGGAAGGCCGCGCCCAACTGTTCGAAATCGCCCAGGCCGTGCGTGAAGCTGGCGCCAATGCCCTGCGCGGCGGCGCGTTCAAGCCCCGCACCTCGCCCTACGCTTTCCAGGGCCTCGGCGAGGAAGGTCTGCAATACCTGGCCGAAGCCCGCGAGTTGACCGGCATGCCCGTCGTCGCCGAAATCATGGCCGTCTCACAGGTCGAAGTCATGACCAAGTATGTTGATGTCCTCCAGGTCGGCGCGCGCAACATGCAAAACTATAACCTGTTGCGCGCCATCGGAGAAACCCGCGCGCCCGTCCTGCTCAAGCGCGGCTTGAGCGCCACCATCGATGAATTACTCATGTCTGCCGAATACATCCTGAGCGGCGGCAATACCCGCGTCATGCTCTGTGAGCGCGGCATTCGCACCTTCGAAACCTCCACCCGCAACACCACCGATATCAACGCCATCCCGGTGTTAAAATCCCTCACACACCTCCCGGTTTTCCTCGACCCATCGCACTCTACCGGCCACGCCGCCTACGTCGCCGCCATCGCCAAAGCCGCCATCGCCGCCGGGGCCGACGGCCTCATCGTCGAAGTCCACCAGGACCCCGCCCACGCCCTGTCTGACGGCAAACAATCCCTCACCCCCGAAGCCTTCGCCAAACTTGTAGCACAGGTCAGGGCCGTCGCCGAGGCCGTTGGCCGCCGGGTCACCACCGTGCAGGTAAGGGCGCGGTAACCGCGCCCTTACGCGGGATACCGTATGTTTAATCTCAAAGAATCAAAAATTGCCATTGTTGGATTGGGACTGATGGGTGGCTCCATCGCCCTCGCGTTACGAGGACATTGTTCCCGCCTCATCGGAATCGACCCGGATGCTGCCGCGCTGGAACTTGCCCTCCGTCAAAACATCGTTGACCAGGCTGAGAGTAACCCCGCCAAACTGCTCCCCGAGGCCGACCTCGTTATATTGGCCGCCCCCGTCCCGGCCATTCTGACCCTGCTCGAACAATTGCCCGATTTCACGCCGAATCCCTGTATTGTGCTTGACCTCGGCTCGACCAAACGCGCCATCCTCGAAAGAATGGAGTCCCTGCCCGAGCGATTCGACCCCATCGGCGGCCACCCCATCTGCGGCAAGGAAAAATTGACCATCGCCAACGCCGAGCGCACGCTCTACTATGGCGCCCCCTTCATCCTGGCTCCACTCACCCGCACCACCTCCTGCGCCAGTTCCGCCGCCGACCAGATTCTCGCCACCCTCGGCGCGACCCGCATCCTGCTCGACCCCGCCGACCACGACCGGATTCTCGCCTCCACCAGCCACCTGCCCTTCCTGCTTTCCTCTGCCCTGGCCCTCGCCACTCCTGACGAATGCGTCCCGCTCATCGGCCCCGGCTTTCGCTCCGCCAGCCGCCTGGCCGGGACGCCGACATCCATGATGATGGGCGTCTTGCAAACCAACCGCCAAAACATCCTCGCCGCCCTCGAAGCCCTGCAAGACGAACTCGCCCTCCTCACATCCGCCCTCGCCGACCATGACTACGAAACCATTCAATCGACCTTGGATTTCGCTCGTGAAAAATACAACGCTCTGGTAAACAAGTAAACAATGGGTACGACTTTACGAGAAACAACAACAAGGAAACGCGGAAACCGGAAAACACTTATGAAACCCATCTCTCCCATCATGCATCCCTTGAACGCCTCCATCCGCGTCCCCGGTTCCAAGTCGCTCACCAACCGCGCCCTGCTCATCGCCGCCCTCGCCGATGGCAAAACCTGCTTAACCAACGCCCTGTTCAGCGACGACTCCATCTACTTTGCCCAGGCCCTCCAAACCCTCGGCTTTGACCTGGCCCTCGACGAAACCAGCCACGAAGGGTCATCGAGCACCGTCGAGATGCAGGTGACAGGCCTTGGCGGAAAAATCCCTGCTCAAAACGCCGAACTCTTCATCGGCAATGCTGGAACCGCCGCCCGCTTCCTGTCCGCCTTCCTCACCCTCGGCTACGGCGAATACACCCTCGACGGCGACTCTCGTATGCGCGAACGCCCTATCGGCGACTTGATTGCCGCTTTCAAGCCTCTTGGCGCGTGCCTCGGCCCTGCAAACACTGAAAAC
>Ga0116204_1001836_pt1 | contig 11736 bp, 9 predicted proteins | sample LakKivwa52mmetaG_FD_94481 | JGI IMG/M metagenome (GOLD analysis project Ga0116204, IMG submission 94481) | Anoxic lake water microbial communities from Lake Kivu, Rwanda to study Microbial Dark Matter (Phase II) - Lake Kivu water 52m metaG | ecosystem: Environmental > Aquatic > Freshwater > Lake ... | reverse complement strand
CGATTTCAAAATCCTCGTCGGCAGCTCCTCGCGCGATATCCGCCTCAGCGACGTCATCTTCGTGGAAGCCAAATCGACGATTCTCAAAGAACAATACAAAACGATACCGATTCCCAACAAAGCGGAACTCGGCCATCGTAACCACACATATAACCGTAACAACATCGACGCCGCGATGACGTTTGTCGATTTGCGCAAGGTAAGTCTGAATGGTTGGCTCCTCTATCAAGCAATCAGAATCGGCTCGACAAGCATGGTGCCAAAAACCGTCTCGAAGGCGACTTTGCGCATGGTCAGAAAATCGGCCGTCGAGATGCCGTTAAGGCAAATTGCCCTATTCTCCGGCGGCAAGATTGGTCCCGATGGCGTCCAGGGTATCATCATGATTGCCCAAGGCAAGTTATTCAAAGGCGTCAAAATGCTTCAGGCCGATATGAAGAAACGCCGTACTTGGCCCGACAAGGCTAAAATCTATTCAGCGTAGCATGAATGTATTGATTATCGGCGGCACCGGACTTTTGGGTCTTGAAGCCGCCACGCAGTTACTGGAAAAGAACCACCATGCCCTCGGCATCGCTTTACCGCCATTGCCGCAGGGCGTCGTATTACCAAACGACTATAACGTCGTATACGAAAACTATTTAAGCATGGCCGACCAACGGCTTTTGGAACTGATGAAAGGGATGCAAGCCGTCGTGTTCGCCGCCGGCATCGACGAACGGGTCGAAGGTCCCGCTCCCATATATGAAATGTATGACAAATATAACGTGCAGCCGACGAAACGGATTCTTGAATTGGCAAAAACCACCGGTGTCAAGAAAGCCGTCGTCCTCGGATCGTATTTTGCCTATGCCCATCGTCGGCATCCTGAATGGAACTTAACCGAATTCCATCCCTATATCCGTTCGCGCCTTGCCCAAGAAGAGATTGCGTTGGCGTATGCCGCCGACGGAACCATGGATGTCGCCGTGCTTGAGTTACCTTACATCTTCGGAACGCAACCCGGACGCCGTCCCGTGTGGACGGTGCTGCTCGAGCAGATCATGGCGATGAAGAAACGCACCTATTATCCCAAAGGTGGCACGGCGATGGTGACCGTCCGCCAAGTCGGCCAAGCCATTGTCGGCGCCTTGACCAAGAACAAAGGCGGTAACTGCTACCCGATCGGCTACTACAACATGAACTGGACGGACATGGTCGCCTTGTTCCATGAAGCAGCCGGCATCAAACGGCCTGTCGTGACCGTTCCGACTTGGATATATCAACTTGGTGTCAACCACATCGCCGCTAAAAAGAAAAAAAGCGGCGTCGACATGGGGCTCAACATGAAAAAATTCACCCGCGTGATGACCAGTGAATTGTTCATATCAAAAGAAGAAGCAGCGCAGTTTCTCGGCGTCAAACCGGACGATATCCGCGCGGCGATACTACAATCAGCCGGCCAATCGCTGCTAGCCATGCAAAAACAAGACATGGTGACCATGAAAGCCGAATAAAGTGCCCACTTTTCCTTACGGAAGTATATAATAATTCGCGGTATCCCTATGGGTGTTGTCCCTGATAAACAAAAAATCGTTGTCGCTAAAATCGAGCGTTTTAACGCCCGACGGATGTACTGTTTTTGGAAACGCCTGTTCGACATCTTTTTTTCGTTTTTGTTCATCGTCGTTGCCGCTGTGCCGATGGCGATTATCAGTCTCATCATCGTCCTCGACGGCGGACCGGCCATTTTCAAACAAGAGCGGCTTGGTTTAAATGCCAAACCATTTACGATTTATAAATTCAGAACCATGATCGCCAATGCCGAAGTCAACGGCGCCAAATGGGCCGAGAAAAACGATCCGCGGGTGACTAGATTCGGTCGATTCCTCCGCAAGACGCAAATCGACGAGTGGCCGCAGTTTTTCAACATCCTCGGCGGCTCGATGAGCTTCGTGGGACCGCGACCGGAAGTCAAATCGTTACATGACGAATTCTGCCGTTACGTGATCGGCTTCGAGCAAAGGCTGCTCGTTAAGCCCGGTTTGACCGGTTGGGCGCAAATTAATGGCGGCGCCGCGTTATTGCCGGAACAAAAGGTCGTATTTGATATAGAATATATCCAGCGCCGTTCTCTCTGGTTCGATTTTATTTGCGTCGTCAGGACAATTGGAGTCGTTTTAAATCCGAAAGGATATTAAAGGATAATACATATGATCATCGGTGTCCCAAAAGAGATTAAGAAGCTCGAGTATCGCGTCGGTCTGATTCCGTCCCATGCCGCCCATTACGTCGCCCACGGCCATGAGGTGTGGATTCAAAAAGGAGCCGGGCTCGGATCCGGATTCCAGGATGAAGAATACACGGCGGTCGGTTGCAAATTATTAGACAAAATCGAAGAAGTCTACGCCAAGGCGGACATGATCATCAAGGTCAAGGAACCGCTGGAACCTGAATATAAGCTGATGCGGGAAGGGCATATTATTTATACCTATCTCCACTTGGCCGCTTCGCGCGAATTGACCGAAACGATGCTGGAACGGAAAGTCATCGGCATCGCGTATGAAACGATCACCGACGCCAACGGCAAACTCCCATGTCTGAAGCCGATGTCGGAAGTCGCCGGACGTCTCTCGGTCCAAGAAGGCGCCAAATACCTTGAAAAGGCCTTCGGTGGCCGCGGCGTGCTTTTAGGCGGAACGGAAACGGTCGCCCCGGGTATCGTCGTCATCATCGGCGCCAGCGGCGTCGCCGGACGTAACGCGTTACAAATCGCTCTGGGCATGCAGGCGCATGTCAAGGCATTCGATATGAACACGACCTATCTAGAAACGCTAAAAGGCCGCTATGGAAATCAGCTTGAAATCATTCCGAGCACCGACGTAAATATTTTTGAAGCCTTGAAGACCGCCGATTTGATCATCAGCACCGTGTTGATTCCGGGCGATGCCGCTCCCAAGATCATCAAGAAAGATTATTTGCGGTACATGAAGCCGGGTTGCGTCTTCGTCGACGTCGCCATCGACCAAGGCGGCAGCGCCGAGACGAGCCGCGTCACCTACCACGACAATCCGACCTATGTCGTCGACGGCGTCATCCACTACTGCGTCGGCAACATGCCGGGTGCCGTACCACGCACTTCGGCCGAAGCGTTGGGCCATGCCACGCTTCCGTTTGGCCTTTCGATCGCCGATAAGGGTCATGCCGAGGCTTTGAAGGATCCGCATCTGCTTCCGGGCTTGAACGTATATCTAGGAAAGCTTACCTGCGAACCGGTCGCCCACCATTTCGCAATGGCCTACACCAATCCGCATCCATTATTCAAATAACGACCGAAAGTGTTATCATATTAAATAACGATAAGTCATTTTGCCGCGTCGACAAGTGGTAAGTCAATTGGCTCTGACCCAATCATGCAAAGGTTCGAATCCTTTCGCGGCAGCCAAACAAACATACGGGGGCATGCGCCCCTTTTGAATAGATAGGAGCAGCTATGAGACAAGCGAAACTGCAGAAACTGGTCACCGCCGAATTGGCCCGCCAAAACGACGGGCTCGAACTCATCGCCAGCGAAAACTTCACCAGCGCCAAAGTCCGCGAACTATGCGGGTCGGTGCTGACCAACAAATACGCCGAAGGTTTCCCCGGAAGACGCTATTACGGCGGTTGCCACATCGTCGACCAAATCGAACAGATGGCCATCGACAAAGCGTGTGAACTATTCAAATGCCAATACGCCAACGTGCAACCCCACAGCGGCTCCTCCGCCAACATGATCGCCTACGCCGCCGTGATCAAACCCGGAGACAAAATCATGACCTTGGCTCTCGACGAAGGCGGCCACCTGACCCATGGCTCGCCGGTCAGTTTCAGCGGAAAAACCTACCAAGTTGTCCACTATCATCTTAAAGACGATGGTCATATCGATTATGAAGCGATGCGCGAACTGGCCATTAAAGAACGTCCCCAGTTGATCTTGGCCGGTTTCTCGGCCTATCCGTACGAAATCGACTTCCGGTATTTTGGTAAAGTCGCCCGCGAAGTCGGCGCCATCTTCATGACCGACATCGCCCACATAGCCGGACTCGTGGCCACCGGATATCACCAAAGCCCGTTCCCGGATGCCGACATCGTCACCACGACCACGCATAAGACGCTCCGCGGTCCGCGCGGAGGCCTCATTTTGACCAACCGCGAAGACATCATCAAGAAAGTCAACAGCGCCACCTTCCCCGGCATGCAAGGTGGACCCCTGCTGCACATCATCGCTGCTAAAGCCCAATGTTTCATTGAAGCATTAGCACCTTCATACAAAACGTATATCAAGCGTGTCGTGGCCAACACTAAAGCCTGCGCCGAAGAATTCCGTGCCCTTGGGGCTTCCAGCAGCGATACGGAAACGCACCTCTTTTTGATTGACACCAAGAAATCGTTTGGGATGACGGGCGTCGACGTTCAACACAAGGTCGAAGAAATCAACATCACGCTCAACAAAAACATGATCCCAAAGGACCAGGAAAAACCGATGGTCACCTCGGGCGTTCGCATCGGCATGGCGGCGTTGACCACCCGCGGCTTAACCGTTATCCAGTCGCGTAAACTGGCCCGAATCATCCACGGATATCTTAAAGGGACTTTGAAACGCAAAGAGGCGCTTAAGGCTACCGCCGCGTTAATTAGTAAGCTGAAGCCGATTTCCGTTTTGTGATTATATGTTAATATAATTTACACGCATCCATGACAAAGCAAAACAATCATAGCGGCCGGTCTAGGCAAATCGTCATCCATCTGGCGATCGATTTCCTCGTGCTCGGTTTCCTGCTCGGTCTCGTGTTCATTGATTCGATGACCGACTTTCAAACCGGGCAGTTCATCCCGACCTTGGTTTTCTATATTGCCGTCGGCATCGTCAAACTGAGCGTATTCGCCTTAGCCGGCATCTATAACATCATCACCAATCACTTCAGCATCGTCGACGCGATGAAAGTCGGCATCGTTTCGATCGCCACGACGTTTGCTACCTACATCGTGATGTTCCTGATTAGCGCGATTGACCTTTGGACGATGCTCGAATTCGTAATGTTAGGCTTGTCGGAAGCATTCTTATTGATATCAATCCGCTTCGTTAATCGGTTGCTCCATATGTACCTGGTTCGCAAGGACCGCTCGTTGATCACCCGGCCGACGATCATCATCGGCGCCGGCATGGGCGGGAAAATGATCATCGACGAGATCCGCAACAACCCGAAACTCAATAATGAAATCGTCGCCATCATCGACGACGACAGTAGCAAAATCGGCAGTTCCTTCTCGGGCTACAAAGTCTATGGTCCGATCAGTTCGATCGCCAAATACATCCGCCAGTTTAACGCCCAGGAAGTCATCATCGCCATCGCCAGCCTCGATCGGAACCGGCTGTTCGAAATCATTTCCTACATGGACCAGGAAAACGTCAAGATCAAGCGCTTGCCGTTATTGGCCGACATCTCGATGGACCAAAAAGTGGAAATCATGGAAGTCGATATCCACGAACTGCTCGGACGCGACGTCGTCCCGCTCGAAAACGAGGAAATCCATCGTTTCATCGAAGGAAAGACGGTGTTGATTACCGGCGCCGGCGGCTCGATCGGTTCGGAGTTGGCGCGCCAAGTGTATAAATACAAACCGAAGCGCATCGTGATGTTCGACATCTACGAAAACGGCGTTTACGACCTCCAAATGGAGTTTAAGCGCCTGGCCAACCGCCATCACGCTAACGTCGTCTTGCTCGACGTCGTGATCGGCTCGACCTATAACGAAGAACGCATCAATCAGATATTTGCCCAGTTCACACCCGACCTGGTGTTCCATGCCGCGGCCTATAAGCATGTACCATTGATGGAAGACAGTCCGCAGGAAGCCATCAGGACGAACATATTGGGAACCTTTAACGTCGCCAAGGCCTCGCATGAATATAAAGCCAAGAAGATGGTGCTCGTGTCGACCGACAAGGCCGTCCGGCCCACTAACGTCATGGGCGCCACCAAAGCCTACGCCGAGATGATCATGCAGCACTTCGCCGCCAGCGGCAGCCTCACTTCCTTCTCCTCGGTCCGCTTCGGCAACGTCTTGGCCAGTAACGGCTCGGTCATCCCCGTCTTCAAGAAGCAAATCGAATCCGGCGGTCCGGTCACCGTCACCGATCCGCGCATCACGCGTTATTTCATGACGATTCCGGAAGCCGTCGGCCTTATTCTTCAATCGGGCGTCTACGCCAAAGGCGGGGAAATATTCGTCCTCGACATGGGCAAGCCGGTCAAGATTCTCGACTTAGCCGAAAAGATGGTCCGCCAGGCCGGTTTCATCCCCTATAAGGACATCAGGATCGAATTCATCGGTCTACGGCCGGGCGAAAAGCTATATGAAGAACTGTTGATCGACGACGACAAACAGATCAAAACGCCTAACGAAAAGATCTTCATCGACACCAAAAAAGAGATTGGTTTTCACGCCGACAATTTCGATTGGCTCGTTCACCATCTAGCCGCTTCCTCCGAGCAAATCGTAACCGCGTTATTCAAAGCGATTGGCATCAATCATCCCAGTGGTGAAAATTCCGATAGCCAAACCGCCGCTGAATAGTATATTTTTAATAAGTAGGTACACGAAATGAAACAGCAATTCGACGAAACGAGCACATCGATCACATTAATGGATCTATGGATGATGGTGAAACGCAACATCTACTCCATCATCTATTTCACCGTTTTAGGGCTGGTGCTCGGACTTGTTTACACTAACATCATCGTCACTCCCGAATACACGGCCACCGGCACGATGGCGATGCGCGTCAGCACGAACACGACCGTGTTGAACACGATCACCGAAATCGCCAGAAGCAACGCCGTCGCCGATCTTGTCGTCACTTCCCTAGACGAAGACGGCGTCACCAAGCCCAACGGCAATCCGATCATCGCCAGCGACATCACCGCCGGAGTCACGGCCACCTATACGAGCACCTCGCTCATCGTCACCGTCTCCTATAAGACCGAATATACCGAAATCGCCGTTCCCGTCGTCAATGCCGTCATCGACGCCACCATTTCTTACGGTAACGCCAATTATACGGTGTTAGGCAATAACCTGATTTTGCAAAGCTATTCGACCACGTCAACCTACACCGGTCCATCCAGCACGCTGTATCTAGCCATATTCGTGATGTTTGGAGCCGTCGTCGGCGCGGGGCTGGGCATCTTCACCGACATCATCGAGGATCGCATCCATTACGTCGGGGAGATCCAATCGTCCGGTCTCAACGCTTTTAGCGTTGCCTACCGCGAAAACAAGACCAAACCGCGCCATAAGGAAGGCACTCCGTTGACAGCGGCGGACCTCGACATCGTCGATGCCGACGATTACGGGAGCCCCTATTTCAAAGACGTGCTAAAACTTCAAAACGACATCGAAAACTTCACCGCCGAGAAACAGGTCAAGACGATCGGTTTTACGGCGACCAAAGAATATCAAAGCCCGCTGTCGTTACTGGTGTCGATGGCTCATGTTTACGCCAAGGAACACCAAAAGGTCTTAGTGCTCGATTTCGATTTCGACGCGCCGAAACTGCATGAGGTGTTCGGCCTGGCCAATAATTCCAACATCGTCTCATATTATTTAAGCTACAAACCGAAGGAAGATTTCTTCCTTAAAGTCGCCCCGAAACTGGTGCTATTGCCGGGCATGGCCAGCGCGATCGGGTCCAAGATCATCAAGTCGGACCGCATCAAGAAACTGATCGAGGAAGCCCGCAAGGAATTCGATTACGTCTTGATCAACTGCCCGCCGACGCTGAATGACAATGCCATCCTGGCAACCGCTCCGCTACTTGACGGCGTCCTGGTGGCCGGCAAATTCCAAATCACCAAGAAAAAGGAATTCTTCAAGGTGGCGCAGCTTATCCTATCGAATGATATGCATCTGATCGGCGGAGCGTTCCTCGCCCCGACCAAACAGAAGAAATCGTTACTTAGCCTTTTCTCCAGACCGTCTCGTTGATAAAGGCGACTTTGGCCTTGATGATGTCCACGACGCGTTTAGACACATCGTCGATCGTATAGTGAATCGGAACCTGGTACAAGCCGGGTTCTTTTTTTTGCATCGCGGAGATAGAAGACAACACGCCGTCGCTGTCGATGCCGCTTAACAAGATCGTGCCGGCGTCGATAGCCTCGGGCCGTTCGGTCGAGGTGCGCATCAAGATGGCCCGGAACCGGAGCATCGCCGATTCTTCCGACAAGGTACCGCTGTCGGAGATGACGATGAACGAGTCTTTTTGTAGTCTGATGTAATCGGTGAAGCCGAGCGGCTTGATTCGCTTGATGAGCGGACTTAGGGCGACTTGCCGCGCTTCCAGTTTCTTGTAAGTGCGCGGATGGACCGAAAAGACGATCGGCATCTTATAGGTGTCGCATACGTCGTTGATGGCTTTGGCGATGGAATCGAAATGGGCGGGATGATCGATGTTTTCCTCTCGGTGCCAGGATAAGACGATGTAGTTGCCCTTGGTAACCCCAAGCCGTTCGTGAATGTTGGAATTATCAATCTGAGCCTTATGGGCGTTAATCACTTCGAGCATCGGCGAGCCGGTGATGGCGATATAACGTTCTTCGAGTCCTTCTTTGATCAGGTAGCGGTAACTATAGTCGGTGTAGGGCAGATTGAAGTCGGCGATATGGTCGACGATTTTGCGGTTGATCGTTTCCGGGACGTTCCAATCGCCGCATCGATTGCCGGCTTCCATGTGGAAGATCGGGCATTTAAGCCGTTTGGCGCTGATGGCGGCCAGGGCCGAATTGGTGTCGCCGAGTATCAGCACGGCGTCGGGTTTCAAGTCGCGTATCAGATCATAGCTTTTCTCGATGACTTTGCCGATCGTGGCCCCTAAAGTGGCTTCGGCGCAGCTGAGAAAATAATCGGGCTGCCGCAAGCCGAGATCGTCAAAGAAAATCTGATTGAGCTCATAATCGTAGTTTTGGCCGGTGTGGACAAGTATATGTTCGAATTCCTGGTCGCAGGCTTTGATCACTTCCGACAGGCGGATGATCTCGGGACGGGTCCCGATGATCGTCATCAGTTTCAATTTGCTCATAGGTTCACCTTCATTACGTGGGTATCCGGCTTGGTCTCATCGTATAGTTCGTTCGACCACATCAGCGTCTTCGAATTGGTTTTTCCTTGGGCGACGATTTCGTGGGTATATCCGGGCGGTATGTGGATGTATCGGATCGGCTTCGGCGATAATTCATACGTGAAGACCTTGTCATCAAGTATCGATCTTAATCTGACGATGGCCTTACCGGAAACGACCAGATATTTTTCATGTTTGGTGTGGTGGTAATGGCCGCCTTTGACGATGCCCGGCTTGGCGATGTTGAGCGCGGTTTGGCCGGGTCCGAAGTCATGGAACAATTCCGTGAACGAACCGCGGGCATCACGATGTTCGACGCACGCGACCAATAGACGTGTCGGATCCATGTAGGAGACATACGTCGCATAGAGGTACTTCAGGAAAAGCGGATCGATGGCGGAATCGAAGCGGAAATCATGATCGTGGAATTGACGAATTATCCGCGCCAGTTGCGGGACGGTGGCCACAAACGCGCCGGGAAGCGCGATGATATTCGCTTCGCAGCGACCCTCGATCAGATCGAATATGACGTCCAAAACTTCGTCGATATAAATAAAGGAGATCGGTCCGCTGTTCTCATTGACGTTGATGGCTAAATCACGGTTGATCGCATGGCAAAACGTGGCGATGACGCTATTGTGGTTGGGCTTGGCCCATTTGCCGAAGACGTTACCAAGCCGGATGATACGGGTTTTATGACATGTTTCCAGATGCTGCAACACGAGTCTTTCGGCTTCGAGTTTCGTCTTGCCGTAAGGCGATTGCTCATTCGTCTTCAGCGTCGAGATATAGATGAGCGGCTTATCGCCGATCAATGACAATAACGTTTTGGTATATACGACATTGCCTTCGGTTAAGCTTACTTCGTTTTCATTTACGGTGCGGCTGACGCCGGCGGCATCGACGACGATGTCGCATTGCTGGATGCATGTCGCCAGGTGGTCAATCGGTTCGCCATGTTTGTGCGTCAGGACTTGGTGGCCGTTTTCCGACAGCCGAAAACGCAGGTTTTGGCCGATGAATCCCGACGAGCCAAGAATCAAAACGATCATTTTGACACGAGACCGACTTTGCCGAGCAGCACCTTCATTTCCTCGATGGTCAGCATGTGGGTGTTTTCGGAGGTGAATGGATCGGGTAATGCCGATCTTTGAATGCCATCTTTGAAGTATAAGTCATAGTTCAAGTCGCGTTTGTCGGGCACGATGCGGAAATATGCCCCGAGGTCGACGCTGCGGGCCATTTCTTCGGATGTTAATAGCATCTCGTGGATTTTCTCGCCGTGGCGGACGCCGATGCAATGGATTTTGGCGTGCGAACCGTATAGTTCGATTATCGCTTTGGCCAAATTGTCGATCGTGATCGCCGGAGCCTTATGGACGAAAATCTCGCCTTGCTTGGCGTGTTCGAAGCATTGGCTCACCAGGTCGATCGCGTCATCGATGCTCATCATGAAGCGGGTCATGTCCGGATTGGTGATCGTCAGCGGCTGCTTATTGTTGATTTGGCTCGTGAAAAGCGGAATGACCGAACCGCGCGTGCCCATGACGTTGCCGTAGCGGGCGATGCTGAGGATCGTTTGGTCAATTGATAGTTGTCTTGATCTGGCGATAACGTTTTTCTCCATCAATCCTTTGGTCATGCCAAGCGTGTTGATCGGCATCACCGATTTGTCGGTCGATAGAAATACGGCCCGCGGCACATGGTGGGCAATACAGGCGTCGATGACGTTATTGGAACCAATCACGTTCGTCTTCATGGCCTCAAGCGGGAAAAACTCGCACGAAGGCACTTGTTTCAAGGCGGCGGCGTGGAACACGTAGTCGACTTTATTGAAAGCGGCTTCGATCGATTGGTAATCGCGGACGTCGCCGATGTAGAACTTCAGTTTGTCGTTATGGTACAAGTTGCGCATATCGTCTTGTTTCTTTTCGTCGCGCGACAAAATGCGAATTTCCTTGATGTCGGTTTCCAACAAGCGGTCGACCAAAGCGGTTCCGAACGAACCGGTTCCTCCGGTCACCAAGATGATTTTTCCGTTATAAATGCTCATGTTGCACCTCAAGCGTCTTATTCATAATAACATGAATAAAACGTTACAAAGACCACCTTTTCTTGGTGTAGACGAAAAGTAAGGCCGCCCCGACGATGATGACGGCAAAGCCGGCGAATTGCCCGATAGCCTCGAAGTCAAGACCGTCAAACCAAGACGAAGAACTGGTCAGCCCGGCATTGCCCGTCTTGGCGGCCAGGTAATTGTATCGTCCGATGGCGTCGTTGAAAGTGTTGGTGACCAAGTTCCCCGTTTCGTTGATTCCGGAGATGGTGTGGCTGCGGTTTTCGAGAAAATACTCCTTGGAGTACGGCACCATGAAACCATATTCTTCCTGCAGTTCGAAAAACACGTTGAAATAGTTGCTGGCGGCGTTCATGCCGATGCCGTACATGACGTAGCGGGCATAGCTGACGGCTTGCTGCTCATTGACGATCGTCGGAGCTTGAAACGCATGGCTTCCGAACGTTTCCATCGCGGTTGCCATGATCCATTCGAGCGGGTCGAACGTCGTTACCGGAACGCATACTTTATTGAATCT
>Ga0116204_1001835_pt1 | contig 11740 bp, 16 predicted proteins | sample LakKivwa52mmetaG_FD_94481 | JGI IMG/M metagenome (GOLD analysis project Ga0116204, IMG submission 94481) | Anoxic lake water microbial communities from Lake Kivu, Rwanda to study Microbial Dark Matter (Phase II) - Lake Kivu water 52m metaG | ecosystem: Environmental > Aquatic > Freshwater > Lake... | reverse complement strand
GTGCACTTATCAAGTATTATCGTTATAGAACTTGCCATCTTATATCACCACGTCCTTCAGAAGCTCGGCGACCTCTCTGGCTATGTCGGCCGTATCGCCTTTCAACATCTCCCCGCCTTTTCTCGGCGCAGGAGTGAATATCTTCACTACTCTCGTGGGAGAACCGTCGAGCCCTATCGACCCAGGGTCCGCTTCTATATCATCGGCTGTCCACTTGGTTATCTTGGCCGCCTTCGCCCTCATCATGCCTTTTAAAGACGGCAGGCGCGGTGAATTTATCTCTTTCACGACTGTAAATAAACAAGGAAGCGGAGTTTCTACTACATCATACCCCTCTTCCATCATGCGCTCGACCTTGGCCTTATTGTCCTTAATATCCTCTATCTTCTTTACATATGTCACCTGGGGTATGTCGAGATGCGTGGATATTCCGGGTCCGACCTGGGCGGTGTCGCCGTCGGAAGCCTGTTTGCCGCAGATTATTATGTCGAAGGCGCCTATCTTCTTGATGGCCATGGAAAGCGTATAGCTCGTGGCCCATGTATCGGAACCGGCGAATTTCCTGTCGCTTACAAGTATCCCCTCGTCGCAGCCAAGCGATATCGCTTCTTTAAGCGCATTCTCCGCCTGAGGCGGGCCCATGGTTATGGCAGTGACTTTACCGCCGAAACGTTCCTTAAGACGCACGCCCTCCTCGATGGCATACGCGTCGAACGGATTTATGACGCTCTCCACTCCGTCTCGGATGAGGGTATTGGTGACCGGATCTATTCTTACGTCGGTGGTATTGGGGACCTGTTTTATGCAGACTATAATATTCATGAAATCCTTCTTTTTAAACCAAATATTAAAAACCAAAAATTAAATACACATACCAAAAATTTATATATTTTTAATTTGTGTTTTTGGTCTTTGGTTTTTAATTTTTAATTTATTTTTTCTTAAGCGCTTCTTTGATAAGGCAAAGCGCTATGACGTTACGCTGTATCTGGTTAGTGCCTTCGTATATCTGCGTGATCTTCGCGTCTCTCATGTACTTCTCGACCGGATACTCCCTCATGTAGCCGTACCCGCCGAATATCTGGACGGCGTCGGTAGTTACTTTCATCGCGGTATCGCTGGCGAAAAGCTTTGCCTGCGAAGACTCTTTTGCCACAGACTTGGCTCCGGAATCCACCATACGCGCTGTGGCGTAGACTAAAGCGCGCGCCGCCTCGGTCTGCGTAGCCATGTCTGCCAGCATGTGCTGTATCGCCTGGAAGCTTGAGATCGGCTGGCCGAACTGTATGCGCGTCCTGGAATATTCTATGGCGTGGTCGAGCGCGCCCTGAGCTATGCCGACGGCCTGCGCCGCCACTCCGGGCCTCGAAGAATCGAATGTCTTCATCGCTACTATGAAACCCGTGCCTTCCTTGGATATAAGGTTTGCGGCGGGTATTTTACAATCGGTGAATATGACCTCGCGCGTGGCGGAGGCCCTTATGCCGAGCTTCTTCTCTTTCTTCCCGAACTCCATGCCCTTCGTGCCTTTTTCCACTACGAATGCGCTTGCCCCGCGCGCGCCCTTCGTCTTATCGGTTATCGCTATGACCGTGTATATCTCGGCCTCACCGGCGTTCGTTATCCACTGCTTGGTGCCGTTCAATATGTAGTGATCGCCTTCTTTTCTGGCGGTCGTCTTTATTGAACCAGCATCGGAGCCGGCTTCCGCCTCGGTTATACAGAAAGCGGCAAGGCGCTTACCCTTGGCTATGTCCGGAAGATACTTCTTCTTCTGTTCGTCGGAACCGCTCAAGAGTATCGGCATAGTGCCAAGGCCCGTCCCGGCAAACCCCAGAGCTATCGCGCCGCAGGCCTTCGAGAACTCTTCGGCCACTATGCACATTTCGAGCACTCCTCCGCCCAGCCCGCCGTACTCCTCCGGTATATAAACTCCGAATAGATCGCTGTCGGCGATCGCCTTCATCGCCTCCCATGCGAACTCCTCGGTCTCGTCATAATGCGCCGCTATCGGGCGTATCTTCTCATCGGCCACTTTGCGCGCGAGATCCCGTATCATAATCTGTTGTTCGGTCAATAGGTAATCCATTGCAGGCTCCTTTTTTAAACCAAAAATCAAACACTAAAGATTAAAAACACACACCAAAAATTTTAATATTAAATTTATTCGAATTTTCTGGCTACGAGAGTCGCGTTATGCCCTCCGAAACCAAGAGCGTTCGACATCGCGACTTTCACCTTGGCGGACCTGGGTTTATTTGGAACGTAATCGAGGTCGCATTCGGGGTCAGGGTGCTCGTAATTTATGGTCGGGGGAATTATCCCTTCCTTTATAGTCAAAGCGGTAACTATCATCTCGGCCCCGCCGGCGGCGCCTAAGAGGTGGCCCATCACCGACTTGGTCGAGCTTATCGCGAGTTTCTTCGCGTGAGTGCCGAATACTTTCTTTATAGCGAGAGTCTCTATCCTGTCGTTATATAAGGTAGAGGTCCCGTGCGCATTTATATAATCAACGTCCTCCGGTCTTACTCCGGCATCTTTTAACGAAGCCGCCATGCATCTAATGCCGCCGTCGCCTTCCGGGTCAGGCGCGGTCATGTGGTAAGCGTCGCCGCTGGAGCCATAACCTATAAGCTCGCAGTATATGTTTGCGTTCCTTTTTAATGCGTGTTCAAGCTCTTCCAAGACCACTACTGCCGCGCCTTCACCCATTATAAAGCCGTCTCTGGTCTTATCGAATGGCCTGGAGGCTTTTTCGGGGCAGTCATTATACGCGGTGGAGAGCGCTTTAAGGGCACAGAAACCTCCGAAGCCCATATGCGTCAGCGCCGCTTCGCTCCCGCCGCTAAGCATCATATCGGCTTCGCCTCTCTGTATCACTCTTAAAGAATCGCCTATGGAGTGGTTACCGGTAGCGCATGCGGTAGCTACGGTGGAATTCGGCCCTTTTAAACCTATTGTTATTGATATTTGACCGGTAGCCATATTGACTATGAGCATCGGTATGATGAAGGGGGATATCCTGCTTGGACCTTTTTCGGGCCCTAAAGCGATGAATTGCCTGTGCTCGGCTTCGATCGTATGCAAGCCCCCTATACCGGAACCGACGATGACCCCTATCCTGGCCGGATCCTCCTTAGACATGTCCACCTTAGCATCCGTCATGGCCTTCTTCGCGGCAACTACGGCGAACTGGACAAAGCGATCCATCCTCTTCATCTCTTTCGCGGATAAATACGGTGAGGGATCAAAATCCTTGACTTCGGCGGCTATCTTGGAAGTGAAGTGGGCGGGATCGAAACAGGCAAGGCGCCTTACGCCGCTTCTTCCTTCTAGGAGGGACTTCCAGAAAGTCTCAAGGTCATTCCCTATCGGGGACACAACGCCGAGCCCCGTTATTACGACTCTTTTTTGCTTAGACATCCTTATAACTACTTGCCGGATTTCTCTTCGATGTATCTCAGAGCATCGCCGACGGTAGCCAGTTTTTCAGCATCTTCATCCGGTATCTCTACGCCGAACTCTTCTTCGAGCGCCATTACAAGCTCGACCGTATCCAGCGAATCCGCGCCCAGATCATCTACGAATTTCGCGCTCTCTATTACCTCTTCTTTTTTAACCCCGAGCTGATCCGCTATTATCTGCTTTACTTTATCCTGAGACACCTGCATTTTTCCTCCTTATGTTTATTCCCTACATGACCATCCCGCCATCAACCTGGACGACCTGCCCGGTTATATAGGCGGAATTGTCGCTTGCTAAAAATAATGCGAGATTCGCAACATCCGCGGGGCTTCCTAACTTACCCAGCGGGATATGTTTCAGCATCTCGCTCTTCACAACTTCCGTAAGCTTCGCCGTCATATCGGTCTGTATGAAGCCCGGGGCGATCGCATTTGCCCTTACATTCCGCGAGGCTAGCTCTTTTGCCACAGTCTTCGTGAAGGCTATAAGGCCTCCCTTGGAAGCGGCGTAATTGGCCTGACCGGCGTTACCCATGATACCGATTATCGAGGCCATATTCACTATCCGGCCGTCCCTCTGCTTCATCATTATCTTGGAAACGGCCTTGGTGCAGTTAAAAGCGCCCTTAAGATTGACGCCTAGCACCGCATCCCAATCGGCCTCCGACATCCGGACTAACAAACCGTCCCTAGTAATGCCGGCATTGTTTACAAGTATATCGATTTTATTAAATTTGTCAAGGGTTTTCTGGACGAAAGAGTCGACCTCGGAGCCCTTGGTAACGTCTACCACGGCCACCATGCACGATCTCCCAAGAGATTCAACCTCTTTGCGCGTGGATTCGAGGGCTTCGGCGTTGACATCGCATAGAGCGATATCCGAACCGTTCCCGGCAAAAAGGAGAGCTATCTCCCTGCCTATGCCCCTGGCCCCTCCGGTTATCACCGATACTTTATTCTTAAGCATTATACGGGCTCCTTGTAATACGGTTTATGTTATTCTATAGACAAACGCACCTTTGTCAAGCATTTTTTGGCAAAAAGGCAGAATTTTACTCGTAAAGCCCGAGAGTCCTTACCAGATTCGCTTCTTCCACCCTGACCGGGACTACCCTCTTCATCAGGCTGTCATCGCCCTGGAATTGTATCCTTATATAATTATCCGAGTATCCGCACAACCATCCGGATAATCTGTCGCGCCTGGTTTCGACCAGGACTTCCAGCTTACGGCCGATGAACCCGGACCGGTAAAGGTAAGATGCCCCGAAACACGCGGTCTGCAGCTCATAAAAACGCCTCTTAAGTAAAGCGTGATCCGCGTTTTGGCCCATCTCCCATGCGGCCGTTCCGGGCCTTTTTGAAAAGGTGAATATGTGGGTCCTTGCCGGTAATATATCTTTGACCAGATCTACCGTGTTCTTGAAATTATGATTCGACTCTCCGGGGAAGCCCACCATGATATCGGTAGTGACAGCCAGGTCCTTTATTTTTGAAACCGCTTTCCTGACTATAGTTTTGTATTGCAAGGAGCTATAAGGCCTGTTCATCCTGCGCAGTATCTCGTCATCCCCGGATTGGAGCGGTATATGAAGATGTCTGCAAACGCGGGAACTGCCGGCCATATATTCCAGGAGCTCATCGGTCACATTCAAAGGCTCTATGGAGCTTAAACGTACCCTGAAGTCCCCTCCCGCGGCGTCTATCGCCTTGAGGACGTCTACGATACCCGGTTCTTTGAGGCCGGAGGCCCGGACTACATCGTCTGGCACCATATCCCTGCCCCATGCGCCCAGACATATCCCTGTCAGCACTATCTCCTTAAAACCTTTCTCCGCAAGAACTCGAACCTCCTTCACTATATCGTCTATCGGCCTGGAGGACAAACCGCCTCTCACGAGCGGGACTTTGCAATAGGAGCACCTGTTCTCGCATCCATCCTGTATCTTGACGAAGGCCTTTGTATGGCCTTTGAAGTCAGTTATATTAAGGTCTCGTCGTTGGTCGTTGGTCGTTGGTCGTTGGTTCAGGATATCCGCGATAAGGGCTTTATCCCTGTTCTTCACTATATGGGCCACCCTGGGGAGGAAAGCCAGATTTTCGGCGTCATGCTCTGCGGAACATCCTGTAACGACTATCTTCGATTTGGGATTAGTCTTGTGGAAGGTGCCTATCCAGTGGCGGGATTCTCTGTCGGCCTTTTCCGTGACCGTGCATGTATTAACGATATACAGGTCTGCTGTTTCCTTCGAAAGGCATTCCTTAAAGCCTGCCTTGACGAGGATCTCCCTCATGGCCTGGGATTCATATTGATTGACCTTGCAGCCAAGGGTATGTATAAAGAAACGTATATTTGTCGAATTATTCTGAATATTCATAACCTATAGCCGATAGCGCGAACAATCCGGCTGTATCGCTCTTTAATACCCTAAAGCCCAGGCTCACGGGTTTGAAGCCGCGCCCGGAGGCTCCTTTAACTTCACCGGGCGTGAAGTCCCCTTCGGGCCCTATGGCAATATATATATCATCCCCTTTAAAATCTTTCAGGGCGCTTCTTATAGGTTCGGTGCCGTCCTGCAGGGCGGCTATCAGCTTAAGCCCGGAAAGGGTTTCGTCGTTTATAAGATCGGAGAACTGCGCTATATCCGGTATTTTGGGTATATCCAGCCTTCCGCATTGTTTCGACGCTTCGCGCGCAATTTTACGCCACCTTACGACGCGCGATATCTTCTTATCCGGATCCCAGTCCGGAATAGTGCGCTCGGTAAGGACCGGCATTATGGTGCCGACGCCAAGCTCCGTCGCCTTCTCTATGAGATATTCGATCTTCTCTCTCTTCGGTATTGCCTGTATGAGCGTGATCTTAGGCGCCCGGGCCTTGGCCGCTTCGCGGATTTCGGTAACCTCGATCACGATCGACTTTTTACCGGCCTCTTTTATCACGCCTATGTATTCCTTGCCGGTGCCATCGAAAGTAACGACTTCGTCTTTGACTTTAAGCCGCATCACGTCGGCTATGTGATGGGCTTCTTCCCCGGCGACGGATATGACTCTTCCCTTCACCGAATGTCCGGGAATAAAGAATCTGCTCAATTAATCCCCGTCTTTCTCGCCGAATATCTCGGCGGTAAACACGTACATTTCGGTGGAAGGATCCTTCCATGCCGCGGGATCTATGCCGGCCTTACTGCCGCACAGGCTCGTCAGGAATTCATCTCTGGTCCATCCGGTCTCGGTCGCCACCTGCGGAAGATAGACTCCGCTGGAAAATCCTTTTCTTACTACGACTCCGTGGCCGGGGATATTGATCTCTTCATAGCTCTTGACCTTCTTAAGCGGCGACAATACGGATATCTCTATGTCTATCTTGTCGAGCTCGGATACGGAAAGCCTTCTGAACCTGGGGTCTCCGGTGGCGGCCTCTATGGCCATATCCGCAATCGTCTTATAAAGCGGCCCCTGGCCCGTCATATTTCCTATACAGCCCCGTAGCTCGCCGTTCTCATGAAGAGTGACGAACGCGCCCAGATCGCTATTGAGCACCGGAGCCGATTCTTTAAAAGTTTTGCGCCTGCCGTCCCTAACGAAATCCGTTATCGATTCCCTGGCTATCCCGAGCAACCTCTTCTTTTCCGGTGCGTTTAGCATAAGAGCCTCTTTCTTTGGAATCCCGGCCGCCGCCTTATTATCCCTATAGACCGCGGCCGCGACATAACCGACTACCCTGGACTTATCGCCGAAGGTATCCCCCGAATTTTCCGAATCGAGCACCTTGATCTTATCGTAACCCATCTTTTCCGCGGCAAGAAGCATTGCGGTCACCGGCATCACCCCGCACATCTCACACCTCTCGCTCTTTACCTCGTCATAGAGGTCGCGGCCGTTCATCTTACCCAGCGAAGCTATGGTCCTCCTGTCTATCTTTATCGCATCCTCATACGGATGGTAATGCGAAAGATCCGTAGACGCCACTACAAGGTAACCGCTCTTGCCGCCGATCGAGGACTTGAGGGCATCGGCGAATATAGAGGCGTCATCAATGTCGCCTGTGCCGAAAATTACCGGTAATATCCCGGCGTTCGGAAATACAAATTTTATAAAAGGCAATACCATTTCTATGGAATTCTCCCCGGAGAATATATCGGGGTAGAACGATATGCGGGTATTTTTGGATTTGAGGTCCTCCGCCAGGGCCGTGTCTATCCGGAGTTCGCCTAAGGGCGTCGCAAAAGCACCGCGATCGTATACGGATATCCCGTCAAAAAAATTCTTATGGCTGAAACCCAGGACTATGACCGTGCCGGGATTTATTCTCTCGGCCGCCTTGAAGGCGCGCGCGGCGACTGGTCCGGAGAATTGAAAACCGGCATGCGGCACCACAAGCGCGAAGATATCACCGTCCACCCGGGCCGAACGGGCCTTATCCATACAGTTCTTTAAGACGGTCTCGAGCGCGGCTTTCGAAGACGGGTACCAGCTGCCGGCTAAGTCAGCTTTCTTCACATCGCCGGCATAGGCATGGGGAATGAGGACCACAGACAAAATTAACATCAATAGCGCTCTACTCATATCTTGACAGCGCATCCTTCATAATCTGTTTAAGAGTCGTTTTACCTTTCGAACTCTTAAAGTATTTTTCTCTTCGTAACGCATCGGCTTTTGATGTGTGCCCTTCATAATAAACAAGCTTAAAAGGGCGGCGATTTTTCGTGCTTATATTTTTTCCTGCATTGTGCTCGTTAAGACGCTGCTCTATATTCTCAGAGAAGCCTATGTAAAAATTTTTGTCTTTTTCGCTTAAGAGGACGTAGACGTAATACATATACTCCAAGTATCTGCCCTGTACCAGTCGGCCTACCGTCAAACAATAGCCTCCGGTACAGGGCATGTACCACTACAAGCTGCAACTGCAGGAGGCGAAGCCCGAACGTTTGCCCTGTACCATTCAAAATGCCTTCGGCATTTTTCAGGTACAGGGCATGTACCACTACACATATGGCTGCGCCATGTACCCGAGCGATAGCGATAGACAGTTTTCGCGAGTGGTACATGGTGGAGCTGACGGGAATCGAACCCGTGACTCAGCGTTGCGAACGCTGCGTAATCCCTCTTTACTACAGCCCCAATTTTACTTCGTAAAATTGATCCTGAAGCCGCGTTAAAAAATCCGACGAACAGGAGGATTTTAGCGGCTGAAGGACCTTAATCAATCCTGTAGGACCATCATTCCAAACTCTCCGCGATCCAGCTTAGATATTTTTCGCTCCCGGATACTATCGGCAGCGCTACTATTTCCGGGACTTCGTAACTGTGGCAGCGCCTGACTTCTTTCTCAAGCGCGGCGAACTTCGACCGGAGCGTCTTTGCCATTATCAATATCTCTTTCGCCGTTTCAATACCGCCCTTCCACCGGAACTTTGATTTTATGCCGGGCAGGACACTTGCGCATGCCACGAGTTTCTTTTTCAGCAGACTATCGGCAATATGGCCGGCCTCTTTAGCGCAGGGGCAGGTAACAAACACCAGGATGGCATCTTTTATCATATGGGATAATGGGTAGGTTCGGGCTGGATTTGGCTTAAGACCTCAAGACCTGTTAAGTCAGCTCCTTGATCATTCCGCCGACGGCATCCTGTATCAGCTCCCAGTCCTCCTGGTTATGCACGGCAAACTTCTGTTTCCTCTTCCACCCGCCGTCTTCCTTCTTCTGCCAAAGGTAGAAACAGACCTGCTTTCTGCCATAGCTTTCAAGAAGAACCACCGCAGACCACCAGCCGAAACGTTTATTGATGGTCTTCTGGGTTATCACTTTAAGCGGATCGACTATCGGTACCTTCTCTTCATCTCTAGGGCTTATCTTTTCCGGCATCTTTACCTCCTGAGGTATACCTGATGGTCCGAACCGATCTTTTCCACTATCACATGCCCCTCTCTGGCAAGCCATCCTATGCTCATCAAGACTCTGTCCCTGTCGGTATCTATCCCGCGGGCAACTTGCGCCAGGGAGCTCTTACCATGTTGATCGAGATAATGCCATATATCTCCAGCCGTGATCCCTATCTCGGTGATCATATTAACACCTCCTCTAGCCGCGTTTATTGTAGCTTTTACATAAAGGGCACTCGGAAATATCCTCATGCCTGGAATCTATATATACGTTAGCGCACACCTTGCACTTCCAGATATACTCCACATCCTTGGGCGAAAAATCCTTCTTTTCCTTGTAGCCTGCCGTTATCCACACGAGCAGTATAACCACAGCCGAAAAGAATATGTAGCAGAATACCAATAAAGAGATGTCGATTTTAATCATAATTATATCATATAAAAGCGCCAGCTGGCAAGTGGCGGCAGGTTAAAAACCAATACTACATAAGATTATCCGGTTCCGCTTTCGATCCCGCCACGGCATCCGCGATAAAACCGGTTATCCCGTCTTCTGTATGTAATTCCGGCTCATAACCGGCATATCCGGGGTCAGCGATGGCCGCTTTGCCCCGGTCTATCGCGTCAAGGCGGGACATGTAACGTTTCTCCAAAAACGATCTCTGCCTGGGGGAAAGTTTGAATTCCATTCCGCTCCTGGCAGCCATAGGCCCGAGAAAAGATACCGTACCGAATTTGATAGTCTTGGAGGGCACGGGACTGGATACGACCTTTATCGCCGACATCCAGAACAGGTGCCAGCCCAGAGAAACCCCTAAAGCCGCCGCAAGGACCTTATATTTTCTCATCCCGTCCCCTATTGCCTATCTTCATTCACTCGTAGCGATATTCGCCTGCAGGACGCCTTCGCGCCTGCACATATCCCATATCTCGACTATGCGCCCGAGCGACGCTTTCGAATCGGCCTTTATCAGAAGCGCCGTCTTATTATTTGCCATTATCTTAAGCCGCGAGAGCATCTCTTCCGGGGATATCTCCCTCTCGTTCATATACAACTTGTCGTCTTTCGTTATTATGAGCACGGCGCCTTCCTGCTGTATGACTTCGCCGGTAACCGCTTTCGGCAATACGACTTTTATCCCCGGCTGGAATATGAAACTGGAGGTGAACATGAAGAATATGAATAACAGGAAAAAGACGTTTATTATCGGCGTCAGGTCGATAAGAAGCCCGGCCTCTTTCCTTCTCCTCTTAAACCTCATAAGTATCCCTGCGCGATGAAAGCAGGTTTACCAGGTCCATCGCGCTCTTTTCCATATCATATACGAATCCGTCTACCTGGCTCGTAAGATAGTTATAGGCCACATACGCCGGTATGGCCACCGAAAGCCCGGCCACGGTAGCCAATAGGGCCTCCCATATCCCCCCGGCCAGATCTCCCGGGTTCACCGGCACCATCGATGCGGCCTTGGATTGTATTATCTGGAACGACCTTATCATGCCCGTTACCGTCCCCAGCAATCCCAGGAGGGGAGTTATATGCGCTATCGTAGCGAGTATCGGCAGGTGTTTTTCAAGCCTCGGTATTTCCAGCTCGGCGGCTTCCTCGACGGCCTCTTTTATCTCCGGACGCGACCTGTCGTGCTTCAATATTCCCGCCTTTATTATATGGGCGACCGGGCCCGGTGTCTTATTGCACATCTCCACGGCTTCTATGATCTTATTCCGTTTCAGCACTCCTATTATGCCGTCCATGAACTTATCGGAGTCGATCCTGGCTTTATTCAGCGCGTATATCCTCTCTATCACCACCCCGAACGCAAGTATAGACGCGAGCACTATCAGGTACATCATAGGCCCGCCCTTATTGATCAGATCCCACATATTGTCCTCCTGTTTATAGATACTTTAAATCCCAAAATAACAAATCCCAAATTACAAATAAATTCCAATGACCAAATATCAAATCTGGATTTTGGAATTTGGAACTTATTTGAAATTTGGTGCTTGTATTTTGTTATTTATAGCATTCAATTCGCACTTCTCCACTTTATCCACTCAAGCCTCTGCTTTGCGAAAGCCGATTCCTCGACGTCCATGTCCGAGAGCTTCTCATAAAGGCGCCTGGCCTCCTCGAACCTCTCCAGCCTCTCGAATATCTTCGCGCAGGCGAGCGTAGCTCTCACCGACCAGAATGTCACTCCGGAGTAAAGATAAGTCACCTTCAGGTACTCCTCGGTCGCCTTCAGGAGGTCGCCCTTCTCTTCGATGCATTCGGCTATCTCATACTGTATCTGGGCGTTAAGCTCGTTATCCTCTCTCGTAAGCGCCTTATTCATAAAGAGGGCCGCGGCGTCATAATCTTTAAGGTCCTTCTTTATCTTCGCCATCCT
>Ga0116204_1001834_pt1 | contig 11745 bp, 9 predicted proteins | sample LakKivwa52mmetaG_FD_94481 | JGI IMG/M metagenome (GOLD analysis project Ga0116204, IMG submission 94481) | Anoxic lake water microbial communities from Lake Kivu, Rwanda to study Microbial Dark Matter (Phase II) - Lake Kivu water 52m metaG | ecosystem: Environmental > Aquatic > Freshwater > Lake ... | reverse complement strand
GTGACATTCTTTGTCATACCTTTCTTGTCCTCATAGCTCCTGTAAACAATCCTTCCTTCAACAAAGACTTCGTTGCCTTTCTTGAGAAATCTCGAAGCTACATCGGCAAGCCCGTTCCAGGCAACAATATTGTGCCAGGTGGTTTCGCTTATCTTCTGTCCTTCAGAGTTCTTGTAATTCTCTTTGGTGGCAAGAGTGAAATGCACAACCTTTTTCCCGCCGTCAAGCGTTTTCAGTTCTGGATCCTGACCAAGATTACCTACCAGCATTACTTTGTTTCTAAGACCGTTCATGACTTTAAGTTTTTAGTGAGACATAATTTAATTTCATGTCAAACTTAAACCAGTCTGGCGACCTGTTTTGGTTAATAAGTATTTAGATTCGATTACTATTCTTTTATAGTCGTTTGTAACCGTTTGTAAACGTTTTTGTGTATCTTTATCAAAACTTTAGTGCTGTGGAAAAAAAGTGTCTCGACTGCGGCGATGCGATACATGGCCGTACCGATAAGAAATTCTGCTCCGACCAGTGCAGGAATAATTACAACAACCGCCTGAACCGCGATTCAAACAATTTTGTCAGGAATGTTCATGGTTTGTTGCGTAAAAACCGCAGGATCCTGGCTGACCTGTATTTGGAAGGTAAAACAAGAGTGCATAAGGATGCACTCTTTGCCCTCGGCTATAACTTCAGCTTCTTCACCCACATTATTGAAACATCAGGCGGCAGACGTTACCAGTATTGTTTCGAATATGGATATGCTGACCTGGGGAACGATTTCATCGAACTCAAACAAAACAGCCAGTACCTTGATTATCAGTAGTATGTACTGAAAACTACTTCTCTTTCAGGAACGGAAAAAAATGGTACAGATTGTTTTTTGTCAGACGTGTCCCGTATTCCGAGTCCTGGAAAGCCTCACAGAATCTGACCTTGCTTCCTTTTTCCTGTCCGTATTGTTCAATAAGATTGGCCCTGTAAGGTTCAGCATCCGAACGCATCATCCTGTTTTTTCCCAGCCATGCTCTTCTCTCAGCATCAGTTGCAGGAACCTTATCAAGTATCCCCTGGTTAAATGGCAGCCATTCATACATCTGTGAAGTGTGCTGATGATACATGTCTATCTTCTTTTCAATCACATCATCAACAGCCACAACAACATCAGCCTTAAAGGGCTCAGGATGCGTGAAACCATCGCTCATATATAGAAATAACGGATTCCTGTCAAGGTGTTGCACCTCCGGAAGAATCTTGGGCACGGTGACCATATAAGCTGCATCAAGCACAAGAGTGCCGGTATACCTGTGATCAGGATGATAATCATAAGGCCTGTGGAAGATCACTATATCAGCCTTATGCTCCCTTATAAGCCTGATCACCTGGAGCCTGTTCTCATATGTGGGCATCAGCTGTCCGTCATGGTTGTCAAGAGTTATATAACGGACACCAATGACTTCTCCGGCTTTGCGGGCTTCTTCACGTCTTCTCTTTGCAAGCTCCTCCGATGTCATCGACTGATGCCCGGCGTCGCCGTTTGTCATCGAGACCATAAGCACATCGTGACCCAGTTGAGCCCATTTGTAGGCAGAACCTCCGACTTTTTCAGGATCATCAGGATGAGCCCCGATAATTATAATATGAAGTTTTTTGCTCTGATCGGTTACCTGGGCATTTATAGCCTGGAAGAAACCTGTGAAAACACAGATCTGTAAAAGGAATATCATAACTTTCATAGTACTTAAATCTTAGATTTGCAATATAAATAAATACATATTAAAAACCTACCACGTTCCATTTGCCAGTTCCCAGATATTGGCAAAACTTATCTTTATTATCTTCTCCATTATATCCCAGTCCACTGTTGATACCTCGTCACCGGGTGTATGATACTCTTCGCGATGTCCCGGCTTGAACCTCATGACAGGAATCCCTTTTGCTGCGAACGACCTGTGATCGCTTCCGCCTGGCGGATCGTCCGACGGTTCATATATCACATCCAGGTCAATACCATATTTCCTGATATTCCCTGCTGTAATGTCCTTAAATTCCGGACATGAGCTTGTATAAGTCATAGTCACCCTGGTGGGTTCAGCTTCAGAAACATATCTGGATATCATGTCAAAATTTACATTCAGCCGGAGATTCTTCAGAGGATATGTAAGATTATCAACATAATATCGTGACCCGAGAAGACCTTTTTCCTCTGCTGTCCATAAAGCGAATAATATTGTCTTTTCAGGTTTCTTGCCGCTTTCCATGATGGCTTTTGCCAGGGTCAGGACTCCCACGGTGCCTGAAGCATTATCGTCGGCTCCGTTCCAGATATATCCATTCGCCATGCCTTCATGATCGTAATGCGCCCCAAGCACAATTATCTGATCAGGATCATAGCCTTCAACAATTCCGATCACGTTTCTTACCTGTACGGCTGTTGTTTTGATATCCGATCTGATGTAAAGCGATTTAGATCCCATGGATTCCACAGATGCCGGCTTTCCTGACTCAGCCTTTTTTATATAATCATCTATGACTATGCCGCTTCCCCTGAGGATCTGTTCAGCAACTCTTGCAGAAACAGTAATTCTTATAATATTTTCACGGTCAGCTTTACCGGGAATGGAATACCTCGAATATGCTCCTCCCGGCCTCTGCCTTCCTTCCGCGGGAGACATATTAAGGAAATCAGGAGCCGGTAAAAATCCGGCTGTTGTTGTTGAAGGATTGAATTCAATGATTCCTGCTATTCCCGCACTTCTCAGCATGCTTTCAGTCTCAAGGGCGGATGCTGATAATTCATCTGAAGAGAGTCGCTCCCTTGCATACCCGGGTAATCCTGAGATCTTAAGAATGAACTTTCCTTTCAGGTCAAGATTGCTGAAGTCGTTGTATCTGATCCTGTCATTCCTGAATCCATAGCCGGCAAAAACCACGGGAGCTTCTGTCTCAATACCCTGGTTATGAGATCTTATAGTGAAATCTATGTTCCTTTCAAATGTAATTGTTCTTATCGCTGAGCCTTCGGTAACCTTCAGCCTGAGAATCTGCTCATCTCCGGGCGTCGTTTTCAGAAGGGTTATGTTCTGGAAATATGTTCTCCCTGATTCTCCCCGGGGTTGCATATAACCTCTCTGTCGCGGAAAATCTCCTCCCGGCTTTACCCCGTAAAGCTGTAATAAACTGGCAATATAATCTCCTGCAAGGTACTCACCTCGTGTTCCTGCCTCCCTTCCCTCCATCCAGTCGGAAGCAAGGAATTTCATCTGCGCTTTTATCACATCAGGAGTAATTGCCCTAAGTCCTATTTCAACCGGCGTCTCCTGGCAGTTAACAACCTGATTTGTAATTAATAGGATTGTCAGTATGATAAAAATACAGGTCTTCATTTCAGATGACATAATAAGCATCCCAAAGTAATCAATTAATTGATTTATCTAAACTATTTTCCCATCCTTAACTTTTTTTAACCAGCAACCGGCAACCAGCAACCAGCAACCAGCAACCAGCAACTATTAATTATCTTTGCCAAAATCTTAATCCATGAAAAACAAAATTTCTTTGCTGATTTTACCGGTTCTGATGATCACCCTGTTTGCGTGAGGCAAGGGAAATAAAGAAAAGGACAGAGGCTATATAGTGAAAGTCGGGGATATGGCTCCTGATTTTGTGATCAGAGAAGCAGGAGGGGCGACATATAAGCTGTCAGATCTCCGGGGCAGGGTGGTGATGCTTCAGTTCACCGCCAGCTGGTGCAGTGTATGCCGTACAGAGATGCCCCATATTGAGAAGGATATATGGCTTGAGAAGAAGGACGAAGGACTGCTGGTGATCGGAATTGACAGGGACGAGCCGGTTGAAACTGTTCTGAAGTTTCAGAAGGATATGGGTGTGACTTATCCGCTGGTCCTCGATCCCGGGGCCGGGATCTTCGGGCTCTTCGCTCTTAAGGAGGCCGGAGTGACACGAAATGTGGTCATCAACCGCAAGGGAAAAATAATCTTCCTTACCAGGTTATTTGATGAAAAAGAGTTCGGGGAGATGAAAAAGGTTATTTTTCGTGAGCTTGAAATGAAATAAAGAAAATAACAGGACGTTTTTCTCAAAACCTGCAACCTTTTGCTTGTTTTCAGCGTTTATAAACCAAAAAGGGAAATTATGAAAAGATCGTTTGCAATTATTATTATCGTTTTTCTGGCACTACCGGCTTTTTCACAGTTTAAGTTTGGACTGAAGGCAGGAGTCAGCAGCACTTCGCTTACAATGAGTGATTTAGTTTCAGTCTCTTCAGGCACAAAGAGTTACACGATTGAAGAAGTGTCGGGGATGAACTACGGATTTCACGGGGGCGTGTTTGCCCGGTTTAGCATATCAAAACTCTTCATTCAGCCCGAGGTGCTTTTTTCAACCAGCGCCAGCGAATACAAGGTGACCGATGTGCTGAATTCGACCGTTGATGAGGTGAAACAGAAGTTTAACAAGATTGACATTCCTGTTATCGTCGGAGTGAAGCTCGGTCCTGCACGAATCAATGCCGGTCCGGTAGGGTCACTCAATATTACAACTCCCAAAGAACTGATTGATGATCCCGGTCTTGAAGCGATATATGGCAAAATGTCATTCGGATACCAGGCGGGAGTGGGAGTGGATCTGCTCAAAAAAATAACAGTTGATCTTCGCTATGAAGGCAGTCTTAAGAAGTACCAGACACAGATTGAGAATGCTGCAGGCACCGCGGTTAATCTCGACGACCGCCCCAACGCATTCCTGCTGAGCGTTGGTATAATGTTCTGAAAGAAATAGAAATCCTTTCTTTACCCCCTGACCCAAAAGGGGGTTTTTATTTCGAAAGAAGCATCCTGAATGCTACCAGCAACAGTAAAACCCCGAATATCTTTTTCAACACTCCCTGCGGAAGTTCCAGGGCGAATTTTGAACCAAAATAGGATCCTATAATGAATGCCGCCGCTAGAATCAGCGCAAATTTAATATTTACCTGCCCCACCTTCCAGTAATTATATGCGGCGACGATCCCGATCGGCGGAAGCATAACGGCAAGAGATGTCCCCTGTGCCATATGCTGACTGAATCCCATGATGAATACCAGGGCCGGAACCATGATAATGGCTCCTCCGATGCCCATCATACCCGCAACAGCTCCTGATACCAGCCCGATAACCAGAAGCAGTAGTAGTGTTGTGACTGACATATCCATAAGTTTAAAAGTAAATACTGATGATAAGTATCTGTAAATGTATGAAAAAATCATGCAATGATGCAATCATGGGATCAGAACAGATAACCCGGTAGTGAGACCCTGCCCCGTCCGTTGTCGCACGAGCCATTTGTTCTTATTGGCAGAATCATTACTTTTGCCTTCTCATATTGTTATGAAAAATAAGAAACTTTTCGCTTTCGGATCATCAATCGTTATCATTATTGCAGTGTGCATTTTATTGGCATACAAAATTGTATTCGGAAATAACCTTAAGACAGAAGGGGCGAAGATCACTCTTTATGTTGCGGAAGGATCGGCCTATGATCAGGCAATAGATACAATAAGGGCTTACTTTGACATACCTCACCCAGGACTGTTCAAATGGATTGCCGAAAAGAAAAACTACCCTTCGCACGTTAAACCTGGGCGATATGTTATTGAAGATGATATCAGCTATAACGGACTGATCAACATTTTGCGATCGGGAAGGCAGACCGCTGTAAATGTTACCTTCAATAATATCAGGTACCTGCACGATCTGGCTGCCAGGATCGGAGGCCAGATCGCAGCCGACTCCGCACAGATAATGGATTTCCTGTTAAATCCATTGAATTACCGAAATGATGGCTTCACCCGTGAAAATGTCATATCTGTTTTCATGCCAAACACATATGAGTTTTACTGGAATACCGGTGCCGGTGAACTCTATACAAGGATGCTTAAGGAATATAACAGGTTCTGGAATGTGGAACGCCGTGAAAAAGCAAAGACACTCGGACTTACTCCCGTTGAGGTTTCAATCCTGGCTTCAATAATTGATGATGAAGTCGCAAAAGCTGACGAGAAGCCAAGGATCGCGGGTGTTTACCTGAACAGGCTCAGGAGAGGTATGCCTCTACAGGCTTGTCCCACCATTAAATTTGCCATGAACGATTTTACAATTACAAGAGTGCTGAACAGTCATCTTAAGTACGAGTCACCTTATAATACATATCTCCACAGGGGCTTTCCTCCCGGCCCGATCGGGTGCGCGACTATTGAGGGGATAAATGCGGTTCTGAATGCCGAAAAGCACAATTACCTCTATTTTGCGGCAAAACCTGATTTTTCAGGATACCACAATTTCTCCCGCACCCTCGCCGAGCACAACCGCTATGCCGACCAGTATCAGAAGGAGCTGGACAAGAGAAGGATATTCAAATAAAATTCACCACAAAGATCACAGGGTAACACAGAGTTTAAATCCTCTGTGTCTTTCTCTGTGCGCTCTGTGTTCCCTGTGGTTATTTCTAAAGACCTAAAACCTCGACTTCTCTTTCGAGCTCAACTCCAAATTTGTCACATACTGATTTTCTTATCTTTTCAGACAGTTCATAGATCTCTATCCCGGTTGCTTTGCCGTAGTTTACAAGAACCAGTGCCTGTTTTTCATGCACCCCTGCATCCCCGGTCCGTTTCCCTTTCCATCCGCACTGCTCGATAAGCCACCCGGCAGCCAGCTTAGTACCCCCGTCCTGATTGTCGTAAAAAGGTATTGAAGGATACTTTCTTTTAAACTCATCGCCTTTTTCACTGCTGACAACAGGGTTCTTAAAGAAACTGCCGGCGTTGCCCAGTGTGCCGGGATCAGGCAGTTTACTTCTTCTTAATTTTATGACAGCATCTCTTATTGTTCTTAGCGTTATCTCTCCCTGCTTTTCTGTTTCCTGCCTCAGGGAACCATAGTCAAGCCTGAATTCAGGCTCTTTTGATAGCCTGAACGTAACTTTGGTTATTAGGTATTTGCTTTTTAATTCTCTCTTGAAGATGCTGTCCCTGTAGCCAAACATGCAGTCATTATTACTGAACTCGTTCAGGGTACCATCATAAATATTAATGCCCCTTACTTTAGTTATTGTCTCACTTACTTCTCTGCCATATGCTCCTATATTCTGAACCGGAGCAGCGCCTGCCGTTCCGGGGATAAGTGAGAGGTTCTCAAGTCCTCCCAGTTTTTGACTGACCGTCCATTCAACCAAAGAATCCCAAATTAGTCCGGCTCCCGCAGATACTATTACATGGTCATTCGTCTCCTCTTCAATATTTATTCCTCCTATTGCCGGATGTAATATTATACCGTGAAAATCAGATATGAAAAGAAGGTTGCTCCCTCCTCCGAGAACCATCTTGGGTCCGGAAATCATTTCACCCGACCTTATAAGATGTGCCGCTTCTTCCTCTGATTCTGTTGAAATGAAAATGTCAGCCATGATTTCCAGGCCGAAAGTATTGTAGGATTTCAGTGAGAAGTTTCTGTAAATCATTCTTATATGTTATGATTCATGTGCTGCTTTCAAACAGAGGTACCGGTTACTGACCATCGGTAAAAGTATGCTTTTTAATCCATCCGGCGGTTGTATTAGCATAAAATGATTGCAGAACCGAAACATATAATTCTCAAAGTTGATATGATAATAAATCATACAGGAAATATCATTTATAATAAATAATTACTACTTCGTCAAAAAGAAATTGACTTTCTTCCTCATTTGTTCTAAGTTATTATTTTTGCAGAAATACAAACTCTATTATGACCCTCCGTCATGCTACCCTCGTGCCATTAAACCACTAAACCATTAAACCACTAAACCACTAAACCACTAAACCATTAAACCACCCTCATATGAAACCAAAAATATCCCTCACTTTTCTTTTATCTTTTATCTTTTATCTTTTATCTTCCCAGATCCCGCAGGGATTTAATTACCAGGCCATCGTGCGCGACGGCTCGGGCGACATTCTTGCCGGGGTCACCCTCGACGTTCAGATAGATATCCAGACCGCCGTTGACGGGGGGACACTCATCTGGCGCGAGACTCATTACGGTATCACCACGAACCAGTTCGGGCTGATGTCGATCATTGTGGGACAAGGCACCCCGGGAGGAGGGAGTGCAGGATCATTCCCTGCTATCGACTGGGCAGCTCAATCGCTCTACCTTGAGACCAGCATCGACAGGGGGAGCGGGATGACACTGATGGGCTCGGTACAGATAATGTCGGTTCCCTATTCGCTGGTAGCGAAGAGTGTTACAGGACCGCTCGAGCTTAATAAACTTGATATAGAGGGCACAACAGAGCAGATGGATGAGGCTCTGTTCGAGGTAAGGAACAAGGGAGGACAGATAATATTTGCAGTGTACAACCAGGGAGTGAGGATCTATGTTGATGATGAGGGGAAGGGACCGAAGGGAGGCTTTGCTATCGGGGGCTTTGGAACTGACAAAGGCACGTCGCAGCCTTATTTCATTGTGAAGCCCGATACGGTGAGGGTATTCATCAATAAAACGGGAAAAGGGCCGAAGGGAGGCTTTGCGATAGGGGGGTATGGAACAGACAAGGCTGATATACAGGATTTCTTCTTTGTGAGCGACGACAGTGTAAGGATATGGGTTGACAGGGCTGATGATGATACTCCCAAGGGAGTCAAGGGAGGTTTTGCAATCGGGGGATACGGAACCTCAAAGGGCAAACCTCAGAAACTGCTCACCGTTAGCGATGATAGTGTGAGAATCTATATAAATGACTCTTCAAAAGGGGCGAAGGGAGGATTTGCCATAGGCGGATTTGATAAAGCCAAAGGAGAAGGCGATAATGTGAATTTCTTCAATGTCTCAACTGAAGCAAATGAAAAGATAAACCCGTCGGAACCAAGAATATTATGGTATCCGCTGAAGAATGCATTTCTTACAGGGCAGGTTTTGATTGAAGATCCCGACAGCGTTGGAACAAATTCATTTGCAGCAGGCTATGAGTCAAAACCGAAGGGAGATTATTCCCAGGCTCTTGGTTATAAGGCCCGGACAGAAGGTACAAGTTCAACCGCTATCGGGAACTACTCTTTTGCCAAAGGAAATAACTCTTTTGCTCTTGGTGATTCCGCTTATGTATCCTCGAACGAAGGCTATGCAATAGGAGCAGGTGCAATGGTAACTGGGACTGGCTCATTTGCCATAGGATCGAAGAACAAGCAATTTGGCGATAATTATGTTTTATCCACTTCGGCAACAGGAGATTTTTCAATGGCTATGGGACTTGACGCTGATGCGGAAGGACATGAGTCATTTGCATCGGGTATAGGTGTTAAAGCACTCGGAGCCTATTCTGTTGCATTTGGACGATCAGCAACAGCCAGCGGCGATTTTGCAATGGCGTTAAAGGGTACAGCAAGCGGAACGGGATCAATAACTATAGGTGGAGGGTTTGCACAGGGATATCACTCTGTGGCAATAGGACTTGGTACTTCCAGCGGCTGGGGTTCTGTTGTGATAGGAAATGGAGAGGCAAATAATGATTATTCAACAGCTCTGGGCAGTAATACCCTGGCTTCGGGAGATTATTCAATGGCGGCAGGTTTGCACACTACTGCACAGGCTTTAGGCAGCCTGGTTATCGGATATTATAACAAAATATCAGGATCAAAAGAATTTGTCGTCGCAACTGACCCTGCTTTCGTTATCGGTAACGGAACATACATTACACCTTCAAATGCATTTACTGTACTCAAGAACGGATATACTGCTGTAGGGCATGATGCTCCATCTCAGATGCTTGATGTGAACGGACAGGTTCGTATCAGGGGAGGAAGCCCGGCAGCAGGCAAAATACTGACGTCAGGATCTGACGGAACTGCCACGTGGGAAGCAATCGGAGCTCATACTCACGGTACATCTGATATAACTTCAGGAACACTCAGTGTTCAGAGGGGTGGTACAAATGCCAGTTCACTCACTTCCAATAAAGTGCTTGTTGGCAACGGTACCGGTACAGTTTTACAACCGGCAAATCTTCACTGGGATAATACAAATTCACGTCTTGGAATTGTAAACACTAACCCATTCTATAATATTGATGTCTCAGGGACAGCTCAGATAACCCAAACCACTTATCTTGCAACCTCATCCGGCTATAATGTAGGAATCGGAACAACAACAGCTTCAACCAGACTGCGTGTGAATGGTAATGTGGCTGTAGGTACCTACAATTCAGCAACTTCTAATGGACTGGCAGTAAGCGGAAATGTAGGAATTGGTACAACTGCCGCATCGGAGAAGCTGCATATTGTAAATACATCCGGACCTGTGAAGATATTGGTCAATGGTTCGTCAGGGAACTCAAACCTTGAATACCAGGTCTCCGGAGCATATGTAGGCGCCTTTGGGGCAAATCTTGATGAAAACTATATTTTCATGTATTCAGGAGGCAACCTGTCCTTGAAGGGTGGAATGGTAGGTATTGGCAACACCAGTCCCGGACAAAAACTCGATATAACAGGCGGCAACGGACGAGTTGAATCATCTTACTCATGGCTGACAAACTCTGATGCCAGATATAAAAAGAATGTCACTGAAATCCAGAATTCACTTGAAAAGATAATGCACCTGAGAGGGGTAAGGTTTGATCTTACCGGGGATGAGAATATTATTGACGGGCAGGGTAAATATATAGGATTCATAGCACAGGAACTTGAAGAAGTATTCCCTGAATTTGTAGTTACAGGAGAAGACGGATATAAAGCAGTGGCATATGACAAGTTAGGTCCGGTGCTGGTAGAAGCCATTAAGGAACAGCAGGAACAGATCGAATCGCAGCAGAAGCAGATAGACCAGTTAATTAGGATTATCAGCGAGATGAGGTGAGGGGATTGCTTCGTTCCGAGCACTCGGGACTCGCAATAACGGTACGACGGTACGACGGTACGACGGTACGACGGTACGACGGTGCGACGGTACGACGGTGTGACGGTATGACGGTTTGACGGTTTGACTCTGTGATACCGAGTACTCGGGACTGTGTTCTCTGTGTCCACTGTGGTGAATAAATCCCAGATTCCAGATTCAAAATTCCAGATTTCCGGTTGCCGGTAGCCGGTCGCCTTCCCGACAGCCTGTCACCTGGAAAAATTCCTTATTTTTGTGGCATGGAATTGTATTTAACTGAAAGAAAAGATTGTCCATCTCTCTGAAAAGAATATCAAACCGGGAATGGGAGTCATATAGTAGTGTAAAACCTGTAACAGAAAAAATGGATCTGATTAAAAAGAACAAACTTCTCATACTATTTACGATCCTCGGATTGCTTGGCGGATTTCTTTACTGGAAATTCATCGGCTGCCTCACCGGATCCTGTCCCATAAAATCCGTGTGGTACTGGAGCACACTCTATGGTGGTGCGGTCGGCGTCCTTCTCGGATCAATTGTAAACGATCTGATCATCAAAATCACGAAAAAGAATCTTACTCAGGAAAACAAGAATTAACCGCAAAGCGCGCTAAGGTTCCGCAAAGCACGCAAAGATCCGAAATGCATGATTTCTTTGCGTTCTCTGTGTAATTCCTTTGCGTCCTCTGCGGTTAATGGATTTTATTTTTTCTGAAATGAAATAAAATTTCTATTTTCGGATGACATAAACCTGAAATCAAGATTAAAAAATAGATCCAAATGAAAACCAATCGCCGTGATTTTCTGAAAGCAGCCTCATTCGCCGGTGCAGGCG
>Ga0116204_1001831_pt1 | contig 11753 bp, 7 predicted proteins | sample LakKivwa52mmetaG_FD_94481 | JGI IMG/M metagenome (GOLD analysis project Ga0116204, IMG submission 94481) | Anoxic lake water microbial communities from Lake Kivu, Rwanda to study Microbial Dark Matter (Phase II) - Lake Kivu water 52m metaG | ecosystem: Environmental > Aquatic > Freshwater > Lake ... | reverse complement strand
CCTGATTGCACTTTCGATTCCATTCTATTTTTCGTCAAAGTCCAACCATAAATCAGCAGCTGAATTCATAATGGGTTTCTCCATTTTGTTTATTGGGCTGCAGTTTCTGCGCGATGCATTACCCGAAATTGATCCGGCTAACCCGATGTTGCAATTTCTGAGCGGAACGGACAATCATCGGGTTTTTTCGCTGATTGTTATAGGTCTGATAGGTGTACTTATAACCTTATTGATACAATCATCTACTGCCACAATTGCCCTGACAATTGTTTTGCTTAGCGAGGGATTTGTTGATTTTGAGGTGGCGGCTGCTCTGGTGATGGGCGAAAACATCGGCACTACTGCCACTGCCAATATTGCCGCAATTATTGCCAACCGTAAGGCAAAACGAACTGCCTTTATTCATTTTCTATTCAATCTGGGTGGTGTCGTACTGTTGATACCATTTTTTCGATGGGCTGTTATGGGCATTGATGCACTGTCCGACATAATACTAATTAACGCAGATAATGCGGAAATAATAAAACCTGCTTTACAAATCAGTCTTTTTCACACCTCATTCAACCTGTTGAATGCATTGATTATGATTAACTTCGTGAAGCAATTCGAAAAAATTTCCGCTTTTGTGTACCCTGTAAAAACCACCGAAGAAACTGACAATCAGTTGAAATATACCGACAGTTTTATAACTCCTGTTTCTGAATTATCCATCGCACAGGCCTCGCGTGAGCTTCTGATCATGGGTCATGTTGTGGAAAGTATGTTTAAACTGATACCCCAGCTATTGCTCGAAAAAGACGATGAAAAGTTTAAAATACTTGCATCGCTGATCATTCAAAAAGAGGCTGAAGCCGACAGTATCGAAAGACAGATGAGTAATTACCTGTCCAATCTCACTGAAAACAAACTCAGCAGATCCGGTTCACGGCTTGTAAATGGGATGATGATCATGTCGAACAACCTGGAAAACATGGCCGACATTTGTTACAAAATCACAAAGACCATTGAGTACAAGAATCAGCAAAAAGCATGGTTTACTCAGGAACAGCGCAATCACCTCAACCAAATGTTTGTATTGGTTGACAAAACCCTTCGAACAATGGCCGAGCAGATCACATCTGCACAGGAAACCACGCTGATGGATGCAGAATTGCTTGAAATACAAGTAAATCAACTTAGAAATGAACTTATTCATCAGCATATTCAGGACATGAGAGACGGGGGATATCCGGTGGTTTCGGGCAACTTCTACCAGAAGCTGATCGTGTATTGCGAAAAAATTGCGGATCATGCTTTCAGTGTGTCACAGGAAGCATTAAAGTGCAAACAATAAGGGATTTTTACCAGCCGGAAGCCAGAATATCGGCTATGTGAATAATTTTTATTGGATGGTTATTCTTTTTAATAAAGCCCTCCAGATGCATCAGGCACGAAAGGTCGGTTGAAACCATATACTCTGCACCGGTTTCCAGCGCATTCATTACTTTCTGTTCGGCCATGGCCACCGATATTGGTTCATTTTTAATGGAAAAAGTACCACCAAATCCACAACATACGTGGGTATCCTTCATTTCGACTAATTCCAGACCATTCACTTTCGACAGTAAAAAGCGGCCTTCTTTGGTAAGTCCGTATTCGCGTAATCCGGCGCAGCTATCGTGATAGGTGACTTTGTGCGGGAAACTTGCGCCAAAATCAGTAAAGCCTATTTTATTGACCAAAAAATCAGTTAACTCAAAAATGTTCTTGATCAGCCTTTTGTATTCGAGGTGATTGCTTGTATTGTGAAAAAGCTCCTGATAATAGTTGCGTATAAAACCAGTACAGGAAACTGTAGGGCCAACAACAAGTCTGTCATGTGGAAAATCTTTCAGGAATTTACCTCCCAACTTTTTGGCCTCATCCCAAAAACCACTATTGAAAGCCATCTGACCACAACAGGTTTGTTCGGGATTGTAATGAACGTCAACCCCTGCTTTGCGAAGCAGCTTCATCATACTCATCCCAGTTTCAGGATAAACCTGATCGATAAAGCACGGAATGAAAAGGTCTACGATCATAGGAGTGTTTTAAATAGCAAAAGTAAAAGTTTTTCTATTCGGTTTTATCCAAACATTTGTCAGACATTTACTTTTGTGCTTATCAGTTTCATTTTGGTTCAGCTTTAAGCTTTCCAAACTATCTGCCAGGATCAGATTTTTCCTGTAAAAAACTTCCAGGGCATACTGTCAGGCATAGGAGCCTTGATTTGCACCATAGTCTTTTGAACCGGATGTTCAAAATCAAGGCTATAGGCATGCAGACAAATAGAACCATCGGGGTTTGAGCGTTTGTCGCCGTATTTGAGGTCTCCGAGCAGCGGACAGCCAATTTCGGCCAGCTGCACTCTGATTTGATGATGCCTTCCCGTATGCAGCATTATTTTTAAAAGGTGAAAGGATTCACTGCTGCTGATCAGCTGATAAGTAAGGCGCGCTTGTCTGGCACCTGCGTGGTCGGGTTGTACAACAAATGATTTGTTCAGTTTTTCATTCTTCCAAACAAAATGTTCCAATACATCCATATTTAGTGGAGGCTTGTTGCGTACGATGGCAAGATACTGTTTCTGAATTGTACGCTCCTTGATTTGAGCATTCATTCTGCTTAATGCTTTGCTGGTGCGGGCATACATTACGGCACCGCTCACCGGGCGGTCAATACGGTGAATGAGACCCGCAAAAACAGCTCCTTCTTTTTGCTTCGTTTGCCTGATATACTCCTTTACTGCATCAAGCAGACTCGCATCCTGTGTTTTATCTCCTTGCACAAGTTCTGAAGGCAATTTGTTAACAATCAGCAAATGATTGTCTTCAAACAAGATACGAGACGCAATGTTGATCATGGCAATATTAGTACTGTTCGCGCTCGCTGGGGAAATCAACCGATTTTACATCGTTGATATAGGAGGTAACAGAACCATGTATTTCATCATACAGATTGTTATAGCGGCGCAAAAACCGCGGCGAAAACTGCTGATTAATCCCAAGCATATCGTGCAAAACAAGCACTTGTCCGTCAACACCGCTACCTGCACCAATGCCAATTGTGGGTATGCGAACCGACTGTGTGACTTCGGCTGCCAGTTTTGACGGGATTTTCTCCAGTACTATTCCAAAACAGCCAGCCTGCTCCAGCACTTGTGCATCGCGCCTGAGTTTTTCCGCTTCCCTTTCTTCTGTAGCTCTAACAACGTAGGTTCCAAACTTATTGATACTTTGAGGGGTGAGTCCAAGATGCCCTAAAACAGGAATTCCGGCACTCAGAATCCTGTCAATGGATTCCACAATCTCCTGACCACCTTCCAGCTTCACTGCATTAGCGCCTGATTCCTTCATAATCCGGATGGCTGACTGCAATGCCTCTTTTGAATTTCCCTGATATGTACCAAACGGCATGTCAACCACAACCAGCGAGCGGGTAACAGCACGCATAACACTTGAGGCATGATAAATCATTTCATTCAGTGTAATGGGAAGTGTGGTTTTATGTCCAGCCATCACATTCGAGGCGCTGTCGCCCACTAGAATAACATCAATTCCTGCTTCGTCAAGAATTTTTGCCATAGAATAGTCATAAGCGGTCAGCATGGCAATTTTTTCACCCTTGAGCTTCATTTCCTGCAGAACATGGGTTGTAATTTTTGGAATATTACTGGATAAATACATGTCTATACCATTAAAGTTGCGGCAAAGGTACATTATCCTTTATGAAAACACATCCCGGATGATTTCTTTTTCGCAGAGCAACATAAGCCACAGATAAACGTTAATTTTGCACGCAAATTTGCTGATCATGATCCATCGTTTCTTTTTTTCAGTGATTGTAACAGGGCTGGTTTTTCTGGTTTCTTGCAGCACTGATGTTGATAATTATGCTGACTACAAAGATGTTACAGTTGTGTATGGCTTGTTGGAAGCAGGCAAAGACACTACTTTCATAAAAATAAACAAGGCCTTTCTAGGCCCTGGAAACGCCCTGCTTTTTGCCCAAATCCCCGATTCCAACAATTATCCGGGTAAACTAAACGCCAGGCTTTTGGGGAAAAGAGGCAACTTAGACCTGCCTCCCATCATTCTGGATACCATAACCCGCCGCAACAAGCTGGCTGGTGATTCGGTATTTTATTTTCCGGCTCAGAAGCTTTATTATACTACAACTCCGATTGATGCCAACGCATCTTACATGCTAAGCATCGAAAGACCTGGAGGACTCGTTACATCCACCACGGAAGTAGTGCGCGATTTTCCCATTACACAACCCATCAGTCGCATCAATTTTGCTGCTCTAGCCCCTGGAACCATCCGTTGGAATTCGGCTCAATTTGGCAAAAGATATGAAGTTACCCTGGTGTTTCATTATGAAGAGATTGTACCCGGAAACCCAGATACACTAAAAAAACAAATGGTTTGGGCGCTCGGTTCGCGTAAGGCTGAGCGGTTATCAGGTGGCGATCAGCTTGAAATCAGCTACATAGGAGAGGAATTTTACAACAGATTGGGTGGGCAGCTCGCAAACATTTTAAACGTAAAGCGTTTTGCAGGTGAAGTGGATGTGATAATTGCTTCCGGTGGCGACGAGCTGAGCACCTATCTGGATGTGAATGCCCCAAACAACAGTATCGTGCAGGAACGACCTGAGTATACCAATATCGAAAATGGAATCGGTCTGTTTTCGAGCCGAAGAACCATTGTGAGACCCTACCGACTCTCAACACAAAGTGAAATAAAACTGGTCGAAAACTTCAACTGGGGATTCGAGATTAAACCTTTTTAATCTTTTACAACCCAAAAATAGCTTTGATACAAATTCAAGACTAAGTTTCCCGTAATCCTCGTTTATATTGTTTATGGCAAAGTGTAACACCTTTTATGCGTTGCCCTTCTGACATATTTCTGGAGGTTTTGTCATAACTCAGTGCCTATCAGCTTTTGGTAGTGTCAGCAGTTTTTTTTATGCTGTCGTTTTGTCACCTTGCTTATGACATTTACTGAATATACCACAAAATAATCTCTATGATATTGTTTTACAGTTGTTTAGAATAATTTAACCTGTAAAAATCAATCTATTTATAGAGATGAAAGGCTTTAATTCTCACATTTTTAGCTGCTTGGCACAATGATTGACTACTGTCAAACAATTAAAAAACTTTTAATAATCAAATTCAGGAGGATATAATAATGGGTAAAATCATAGGAATTGACCTCGGAACAACCAACTCATGCGTTTCGGTAATGGAAGGAAATGAGCCGGTTGTAATACCTAACAGCGAAGGCAGACGCACAACACCTTCAATTGTTGGTTTTGCCGATAATGGCGAGCGTAAAGTTGGTGATCCTGCAAAGCGTCAGGCCATCACGAATCCCACTAAAACTATTTATTCCATTAAGCGCTTTATGGGCGAAACCTTCGACCGGGTAACCAATGAAGCAGGAAGAGTGCCTTACAAAGTTGTGAAAGGCGACAACAATACTCCGCGTGTTCAAATTGAAGACCGCCTGTATACACCACAGGAAATTTCAGCAATGGTTTTACAGAAAATGAAAAAAACTGCGGAAGATTATCTCGGACAAACCGTTACCGAGGCTGTAATTACTGTTCCTGCATATTTCAGCGATTCACAACGTCAGGCTACCAAAGAAGCCGGTGAAATAGCCGGATTAAAAGTTCGCCGCATCATCAACGAACCTACTGCTGCTGCTTTGGCATACGGACTCGACAAGAAGAAAAACGATATAAAAATTGCCGTGTATGACCTTGGTGGCGGAACTTTTGATATTTCGATCCTTGAGCTGGGTGACGGTGTTTTCGAAGTAAAGTCAACCAACGGAAACACGCATCTTGGTGGTGACGATTTTGATCAAAACATCATCAATTGGCTGGCCGACGAGTTCAAGGCCGACGAAGGCATTGACCTGAGAAAAGATCCTATGGCATTGCAGCGCCTTAAGGAAGCTTCTGAAAAAGCCAAGATCGAGCTGTCAAGCTCCACCGAAACTGAAATCAACCTGCCCTACATCATGCCGGTTGATGGCGTGCCGAAGCACTTGGTTCGCAAACTCACAAGATCGAAGTTCGAACAACTGAACGATCATCTGATTCGTGCTACTATCGAGCCTTGCCGTCAGGCACTTAAGGATGCCGGACTTACTGCAGCTGATATTGATGATGTTATACTCGTAGGTGGATCAACCCGTATTCCGGCTATTCAGCAAATTGTGAAAGATTTCTTTGGAAAAGACCCTTCAAAGGGCGTTAACCCTGATGAGGTAGTTGCTGTTGGCGCTGCTATTCAGGGTGGTGTGCTCACCGGAGAGGTAAAAGATGTTTTGTTGCTCGACGTTACACCGCTTTCACTGGGAATCGAAACTCTGGGTGGTGTTATGACACGCCTCATCGAGTCGAACACAACCATTCCTACAAAAAAATCGGAAGTTTTCAGCACAGCATCTGATAATCAGCCTTCGGTTGAAATTCATGTACTGCAGGGCGAGCGTCCAATGGCCAATCAGAACAAGAGTATCGGACGATTCCACCTCGATGGAATTCCACCATCACCAAGAGGAGTTCCGCAAATCGAAGTTACTTTCGACATCGACTCCAATGGTATCTTGCATGTTTCGGCTAAGGACAAGGCTACAGGAAAAACCCAAAGCATCAGGATCGAAGCGTCTTCAGGCCTCAGTGATGCCGATATCCAACGCATGAAAGACGAAGCCGCAGCCAATGCCGAAAGCGACAAAAAAGAACGCGAACGTGTTGATAAACTTAATGCAGCTGATGGACTTATCTTTCAAACCGAAAAACAGCTGAAGGAATACGGAGATAAATTGCCAGCCGAAAAGAAAACCGAAATAGAGACTGCACTTGAACAACTTAAAAATGCACACAAAAATCAAGATGTAACTGCTGTTGACAGTGCGATGACAAAATTAAACGGCATTTGGCAATCAGCCAGCGAAGAAATGTACAAGAATACACAATCGCAGGCCAATCCACAGGATCAGGGAGCACCCCACAGTGGAAACGAACAGACTCAAGGTGGAAAGTCCGGTGATGATGAAGTAACAGATGTTGATTTTGAAGAAGTTGACGATAAAAAGTAAGATTCTCTTTAAATACGAAAGTCAGCCACCTCCATTTTGGGGGTGGTTTTTTTTTCGACTCCAACCGAAAGCATGCCTCCTTGTAATCAGACCTGACAGAAGTTAAAATGCCTAGTTTCTGCATCTCATGTATGATCCATAGATCCAAACATCTGCAATCACTTTTTAGTCAAAATCAATTTTTATTGATCGAAAACATCATGCTCTTCAAGATTTTATCCTCAATTTTAACAACTATTTGGAAGGAAAACAAATCAGGATTCAGCCAAAAAACAGTATCTTTACCCACTCAACACATTTTAATAAACTTAATCAATGGAAAAAGTAAAACCCTACATTGAAGCCAACAAGGACAGATTTCTTGAGGAGCTTTTCGGTCTCATCCGCATCCCTTCTGTAAGTTCACTTGCTGATCACAAAGCTGACATGGTGAAAGCAGCTGAATACTGGCGCGACAGCATTCTGAAAGCCGGTGCTGACAAAGCCGAAGTTATTCCTTCCGATGGCAATCCCGTAGTTTATGGCGAAAAAATCATTGATCCAAAATTACCAACAGTATTGGTATATGGTCACTATGACGTAATGCCGGTTGACCCGATAAATCTTTGGAAGTCACCACCATTTGAACCCGAGATTCGCGACGGTAAAATATATGCCCGCGGAGCTGATGACGACAAGGGACAGGCTTTTATGCACGCCAAAGCCTTTGAAACTCTGGTTGCAACAGGTAATTTGCCGTGCAATGTAAAATTCATGATCGAGGGCGAAGAAGAAATAGGATCACCAAATCTGGCTAAATGGTGCACCGAACATAAAGAAATGCTCAAAGCTGATATCATCCTTGTTTCTGACACAAGTATGATTGGCCCCGACATTCCAAGTATCACCACCGGATTGCGTGGATTGGCTTATTGGCAGGTTGAAGTTACAGGACCAAACCGTGACCTGCACTCTGGTTTGTTTGGTGGAGCCGTTGCCAACCCGATCAACACACTGGCCCAAATGATTGCATCCATTACCGATGAAAACAATCATATCACCATTCCTGGTTTTTATGATGATGTACTGGAAGCCTCAGCTGCTGAAAGAGAATTACTGAATAAGGCTCCATTCAGCGAAGACGCCTACCGAAATGCACTTGATATTGCGGAAGTCCGCGGCGAGGTCGGATATACTACCATCGAACGTACCGGTATTCGTCCTACTTTTGATGTGTGTGGCATCTGGGGTGGTTACACCGGTGAAGGCGCAAAAACTGTATTGCCTTCTAAAGCCTATGCCAAAATCTCCTGTCGTTTGGTTCCCAATCAGCACCACAAAAAAATTGAAGTACTGTTTAAAGAGCATTTTGAAAAAATTGCTCCAAAATCTGTAAAAGTTAACGTTGAATACCTGCATGGTGGACAGGCTTATGTGTGTCCAATTGATATTCCTGCCTACAAAGCTGCTGAAAAAGCCTATATGGAAACTTTTTGCAAACAGCCCATCCCAACTCGTTCAGGCGGCAGCATCCCGATTATCTCAACCTTTGAGGAAATACTCGGACTGAAAACCGTTTTAATGGGCTTTGGTTTGGAATCAGATGCCATTCACTCTCCCAACGAAAACTACCCCCTCGAGAATTTCTATAAGGGAATTGAAACCATCACATGGTTTTATCACCACTTTGCAAAAATGTAACCCTCAAAAAAAAAGCCGGCTTAAACACCGGCTTTTTTTTGAACTTATTTATCAATTTAAGGTTACAAATCAATCAGGAATCGAAAAAACCGACTTACCCTCCTTAAAGCTTCTCACACCCTCTTCGAGGAATTTTACAAACTCATCTACATTGAGATTATAGGCTCTTGGCTGAACCAGCACCTCGTTGTTGTGTCCCATCAAAACATAGAATGGCTGAGCATTCACATTGAATTTGCTGATTTGAAAATCGGCCCACTTCCTTCCAATAGTTTTCTTCACTTTTCCATCATAGGTTGAGGTAACCCACTCGCTTTCAGGTAAACTGGTTTTATCATCAACATAGAGTGCAATAATCAGGTATTCCTCCTGAAGAATCCTTAGTACACGCGGATCGCTCCAAACATTGGCTTCCATTTCACGACAGTTAACGCAGCCATGTCCGGTAAAATCAATGAAAACAGGTTTGTTAAGTGCACGTGCACATGCCAATCCCTGCTCATAATCGTAATAACCTTGCAAACCATGCGGCAGATGCAGTTTATCATGATATTTGGGGGTTTCGCATTGTTCGTTCTGAGCCATTTTATTGCCCATATACGAACCGGTTGCCAGGCTGCTATTGTCGCGAATCAGGCGATTCAAATCAAAATCATGCGTATGCATCGGAGGCATATATCCCGAAAGGGCTTTGAGGGGTGCTCCAAACATACCCGGTATAAGGTAAACCACAAAGGTAAAAGTAATGATAGCAAGCATCAATCGCGGAACACTCAGGAACTTGATTTCAGAATCATGCGCAAACTTCAGTTTTCCTAAAAGATACATGCCCAGGAGGAAGAAAATTACAATCCAGAAGGCAATGTAAACCTCACGATCAAGGATTCCCCAGTGATAGGTTTGATCGGCAACACTCAGAAACTTCAATCCCAAAGCCAGTTCAAGAAATCCCAATACCACTTTTACTGAGTTGAGCCATCCGCCCGATTTTGGCAGGTTGCTTAACCAACTTGGGAAAAATGCAAACAATGTGAATGGCAGCGCAAAGGCCAGCGAAAAGCCAAACATCCCGATAATCGGCTTCAATACCTGCCCACCGGCTGATTCAACCAATATAGTGCCTACAATTGGTCCTGTACAACTAAATGATACCAGCACAAGTGTAAGCGCCATAAAAATTGACCCAACATAGCCTCCCTGATCAGCTTTCGCATCGGATTTGTTCACTATCCAGTGCGGCATCGTTATTTCGAACATCCCAAAGAAAGAGGCTGCGAAAACAACAAAAATCAAAAAGAACAAAATATTGGGAAGCCAGTGTGTGCTCAGCCAGTTTGCTATATCAGGACCTGCAACCACCGCAAGTATTGAGCCTATTATAGTATAAATGGCAATGATTGACAAGCCATATACCACAGCCTGCAATTTTCCTTTCAGTTTGCTTTCTTTGTCCTTCATAAAAAAGCTTACTGTCATCGGAATCATTGGGAAAACGCAAGGGGTTACAATTGCCGCCAACCCACCTAAAAATGCCAAAAAGAAAAACAACCATAATCCCGCATCGCCACCGGCAATATCAGCCCGAACAGGACCTTGCTGCACAGTGAGTGCTTGCTGATCATTTAAATCAATTACCTGTCCGTCAGTAGTAATCTCCAGCGAAAAGTCATGGTACAATGCCACACAACCAACATCGTTGCAAACCATATAGGCTATTTCACCACTTAGCCGGTAGGGGGCAGTACCACTGAGCAGAATTTTTTGCCTGAAATCAGCCCTTTCTTCAAATGAACTGATGTCCATCTCAAAAATTTCATCAAACTTTATTTTACCTTCAAATGCTTCAAAAACAGAACCTTGAAGGCTGAAATTATCAGCAGGCTGAAAAGTGAATTCTGTTGGCAATGGTCCATTATCGGGAATATGCAGCGAATACAAATGAAAACCAGCTTCAATATTAGCATCGAAAACAATTTCCCATTCCTTATCTGATTGTTTTTCAATTCGATAGCTCCACTTAACTGGATTTAATGGGCCTTGTGATGCTTCGCTGGCAGCAGGGTTGAAACTTGTTGTAGCCGACTGAGCCTGCTGAATATTATCTGGACTTAAACGAAAGCTAAAAATCTCCTCTGCAGGTGGCAAACACCTGGAATCGTCGCAACTCATAAACTCCACAAAACCTTTCACGTCAACGGGTTTATCAGAGGTAACTCTCACCCTTTGCTTAAAAGTGGCCATACGCGAGAAAAACTTGAGCACCATCTCAAAATTTGGATCGTACTGCTCAACAGAGGCTGATTCGGTTACCTTGCCTAAAAGCTCAAATCCCTTGGGCTGTTCAAAAGTGAAAGTAGTGGCAGGTGGCGACATTGGAATGTCCTGCGAATACAAATGCCATTTTGGATCAATATCAGCAATAAAAACCAGGTTATACTCATTGTTTCCTAACTTTTCAGTAGAAAACCTCCATTTCACCGGTTCCAGAATCTGAGCAGATCCTGAAAACGGGATAATTGCCAACAGCAAGATTAAAAACTGCAAAAAGCTTTTTTTCATGTGAATGATATTTTGATTTTATGCACCACTGAAATTTGGTCGAACTAACAGGTTGACTGACTGCTAACCCAATATCAAAAACAAGTGCGATAATAAACTACAAAATTAAATTTAAAGAACTACCGAATGAGATCAGCAAACTTCCTTTAGGAATATTTAACCTCCTCTCTTTTGCTGAGCAATAATATAACTCTGCTTCTAACTTTAAAAACCGAATAATCACTCAATTACAAAAGCGCTGATTATATGTTAGTTAGTAATTTTCTTTAAGTCAAAAATTCGTTTAAAGCAGATTAAAAAACCCAGTTTATACATGACAACCCCTGCTTATATTGGGTTGCGTTGCTTACTTATTTAGAAAGAATTCCAAAT
>Ga0116204_1001829_pt1 | contig 11760 bp, 10 predicted proteins | sample LakKivwa52mmetaG_FD_94481 | JGI IMG/M metagenome (GOLD analysis project Ga0116204, IMG submission 94481) | Anoxic lake water microbial communities from Lake Kivu, Rwanda to study Microbial Dark Matter (Phase II) - Lake Kivu water 52m metaG | ecosystem: Environmental > Aquatic > Freshwater > Lake... | reverse complement strand
GTATTGATATCCAGAAAGTTCATGTACTTTCAACTCTTTCCTGCTCGACAAAAATTCTTGCAGTTGCAAAAATTTGGTTGAGCATGGTTTCTGTTAATTTTCTGGTAAAGGTATTTTGTTGACTTGGGTGGTACGAGGCCAAGAGGGATAAACCCTTCTTATTTGTGTAAGAGACACCATGTCCAAAACCTGGCAAGTTATCTTGTTCTTGTGAAAATAATAATTTCGACATATGTATATAGGAAAGTTGACCCAGTGCGACGACAACCTTTAAATGAGGCAAATTTTTTATTGTTTCAATTAAAAAAGGTCGGCAATTTTGAATTTCCTCAGGTGTGGGCTTGTTTGCTGGAGGCGCACAATGCACTAGCGCGGTGATAAGAACATCTGTTAAAACTAAACCATCATTTGCCTGTGTGTAGCTGTATTGGTTACAAAACCGGTTTTTATACAAGGCCCGATACAACCATTCCCCGCTGCGGTCTCCAGTAAACATTCTACCGGTGCGGTTACCCCCATGCAGGGCAGGGGCTAATCCGACTACAAGTACACGAGCCCGAGGATCACCAAAAGGAGGAACAGGTTTACACCAATATTTATCAGACTTATAACGAGGGGGAATTTTATCTGCTGACAAATTACACCACGCCCGCAGTCGCTCACATTTTTGACAATGAGTGAGTCTGTCAGTCAGGCCAGTGTTTGGACAAATATTCAATTGGTATTCCTCATTTTAGGCTGAGTAGAGTAAACAAAAGAGCACAAAAACATATTCCTATTTGCCTTTACTCATAATATCCCCACTTCACCTTATTTTTAAAAAAGTCCTACAAAAAGTTTTTCTCATAACTTCATTTTTTTATAGCCTTCGACCCGAATAATAGGATAAAATCAAACGACCGAATGAGGCTTGTCGTTCAGTCACTCTTTTAAGTAAGGATAAAATATGGTGCAAAATCACCCCGTTGGCAATCGTTGGTATGACCAATACCCTGAGCTGGCTGAATGCCTTGAAGGATTAAAAAATATGGATCATGAAATGCGGGACACCATGGTCAGGGATATCTTAAAATTAATACGCAGCCGAAGACCTGATTTGCTTGAAGCCGGCCGTAGTCTGGAATTTCCGCTTGATCTGCACCGACGCCGCTGGTACGATCGTGATCCTTATACTTGGTTGGCTGTTAACACCCTGCGACTGGGAAATTCAGCACTTCACGCCTCGGTAATCGAACAATTTCACAACCACAAAGAAGCACAGGCCGCACCAGCTTCTGCTTAAATTATTGAGATTCTACACTGAGTAAAAACGCAGCTTTACTAAGGCCTTCATACCTGGTACAAACTCACTCGAATTAGCACGAAACTGGGTGCAAATCGGGTAGGTTCAATTTAAATCGGGGGGGATCGCCGCTAATAGACTTTTAGTATAGGTTTCCGTTGGAGCATCAAAAACCTTTTCTGTTGGCCCATTTTCGATAATTGCCCCCTTATGCATAACCGCAACATGGTCAGCCAGGTAGCGCACAACACGCAGGTCGTGTGAAATAAACAGGATACTTAATTGATGTCGCGCTTTAAGGAATGTGAATAACTCCAGTATTTGTGCCTGAATAGAGACATCAAGAGATGAAACGGGTTCGTCACAGATCAGTACTTCGGGATTTACGCAAAGGGCACGAGCAATACCGATTCGCTGTAATTGTCCGCCGGAAAATTCATGGGGGTAGCGCAGTTGAGTATCGGGGTCTAAACCCACTTCGAGGAGTTTTTCTGCTATTAAATTTTGCCAATTTGATTTTTGTTTTGGATGACCCAAGGCAAGGGCCTCTGACAGTGACTCCTTAATTTTTAATTTAGGGTTTAAGGATGATGCGGGGTTTTGAAAAATCATTTGAATTTTTTGGCGGTAGGGACGAAAATCAGATTCGCTAAGACCATGCAGAGGAATATTTTTGTAGAGTATTTCCCCCTCAAAAGGAATTAATTTCATGAGTGCCAAGGCCAGGCTTGATTTACCACAACCACTCTCACCAACGAGACCCATTGTTTGCCCGGCAAAAAGTTGAAGCGAAACCCCATTGACAGCATTAAAGAGTTTTCCGGAACGATTATAACTGACCTTGAGTTGATTTAGGCTGAGCACGGGTATTTGGAGGGAATCATTTAACATCAGTTAAATATATAGTATATATTCCCTCACCGGAGCATTCCGCTCACACCTATTAACCTATAAAAGAGTTTTTGTGCCAAAATACGAACCAAGTCAAATTGAACCCAAGTGGCAAAAATATTGGGATGACCATAAAACCTTTGCTGCCCGCGAAAATACCGGTAAGCCCAAATTCTATGCCCTCGATATGTTTCCCTACCCATCAGGGGCGGGTATGCATGTGGGGCATCCTGAGGGCTATACAGCAACAGATATTGTATGTCGGTATAAACGCATGCAAGGATTTGAAGTTTTGCATCCCATGGGTTGGGACGCTTATGGATTACCTGCCGAACAGTATGCTATTAAAACAGGCACCCATCCGCGCATTACAACTAAAAAAAATATCGACAACTTTATTAGGCAAATTAAGTCTTTAGGTTTTTCGTATGATTGGGATAGAGAAATCAACACCACAGATCCATCGTATTTTAAGTGGACGCAATGGATTTTTAAACAGTTGTTTAATCATGCCTATGACCCTCAAACCCAAAAAGCTATCCATATTGATAAATTAATAATTCCTAAGGAGTTACAAAATAATCCTCAGAAATCAAAAGAATGGAAAAATCAACAGCGTTTAGCCTATCTGGCCGAAGTGCCTGTGTGGTGGTGTCCCGAACTGGGAACTGTTTTAGCCAACGAAGAAGTTATCGATGGCAAAAGCGAACGCGGAAATCACCCCTGTGAAAGAAGACCATTAAAGCAATGGATGCTTCGGATCACTTCTTACGCAGACAGATTATTGGGTGATCTTGAAAGCGTCGACTGGTCAGATTCTATCAAACAGATGCAAAGGAACTGGATAGGTAAATCAACGGGTGCAAAAATTGACTTTGAAGTTGCTTCTACCCACGAAAAAATTACCGTTTTTACTACCCGACCCGATACTCTTTTTGGAGCCAGTTATATGGTTCTTGCACCCGAACACCCTTTGGCAAGCACCCTCTGTCGGCCCGAATATCAGGCTGAATTAGAGCATTACCAAAAAATTACAAAGTCTAAATCTGAACTGGAACGCGGCATTGACAGAGAAAAAACAGGAGTCTTTTTAGGCAGTTTTGCCCTCAACCCGGTTAACAAAAATCTTTTACCCATCTGGGTAAGTGACTTTGTAATGATGGGTTATGGCACAGGTGCCATAATGTCCGTTCCGGCCCATGACGAAAGAGATCATGCCTTTGCCAAAAAATTTAGTTTACCCATTCTCGCTGTAATCGAAGGTCCCGATACAGAAACAGCCGCCTATACCGGATCTGGAAAACTTAAAAACTCCGATTTTCTTAACGGACTCGAAGTCAACGAAGCCAAAAAAACCATGATTGAATGGTTAACTGCCCAAGAGCTCGGCACTGCTGAAACCCAGTATAAACTTAGAGACTGGTTATTCTCCAGACAACGCTACTGGGGCGAACCCTTTCCGATTGTCCATACATCAGAGGGTTTGGTAGCCTTACCCGATGAAGAACTTCCTCTTCTTCCCCCGGAACTTTCGGATTTTTCACCCACAGGTACTTTAGAACCCCCTCTGGCAAAAGTTAAAGATTGGGTGCAATACAGTGGCAAAGCTGGTGTGGGTTTTCGTGAAACCAATACAATGCCCCAATGGGCTGGTTCGTGCTGGTACTACCTTCGTTATATAGATCCGCATAACGATCAGGCTTTTTGTGCTAAAGAAAAAGAAAATTATTGGATGCCAGTAGACCTGTACATAGGAGGTGCTGAACACGCTGTATTACACCTGCTCTACTCCCGGTTCTGGCATAAATTTTTGTTTGATTTGAATTTAGTCACGCACCCTGAACCTTTTCAAAAGTTGGTCAATCAAGGGATTATTTTGGGCGAAAATGGCGAAAAAATGTCCAAATCCTTGGGCAATGTGGTTAGCCCCGATGAAATTGTATCTCAGTATGGTGCCGATTGCATGAGGGTTTATGAAATGTTTATGGGCCCCTTGGAACGCATGAAGCCTTGGAGCACAGCAGGATTGGAAGGCCCTTTTAGATTCTTAAAAAAACTACACCGTTGGCTAGTAGGGGAGGAGCAAACCGTGAGTTATAATACTTCTCCACTACCCGCATCCCAAGCAAAAATTCTCCACCAAACTATTAAAAAAGTTTCAGAAGATATTGAAAATCTTAGACTTAACACTGCCATCTCTCAACTGATGATTTGTCTCAACGAACTCAGTCAAGAAGCCCCTTATCAGGAGGCTGCCGAAATATTGACTCAACTTACCTCACCTTTTGCCCCTCACCTTGCTGAAGAATTATGGGAAAAGTTAGGTCATTCAAATTCAATTACTTACCAACCCTGGCCTCACTATGACGAAAACCTGGCAGCTGAAAATTCTGTCACAGTGGTCTTCCAAGTGAATGGCAAGGTGCGCGCTGAGTGTACAGTTCCTAAAGGGACTTCTAAAGAAACATTAGAGTCCATGGCTTTAAGTAATGAAAAAATAAAGTCTTATACCGAAAAAACTCAACTCCTAAAAATTATTTGTGTACCCGACAAATTGGTGAATTTGGTAGTGAAAGCTTTGTAGGGGTACAGTCAAAATAAATATCCTGAAAAGCACCGATTTAGGAATACTAGAGTTGTTTGGTTCGGCGGCGGCAGCGTGTTCGTGTCGTCAGATGCTAGGGTTGGGATCTTGGCCTAGGAGATCCTTGTTTTTACTTGTAAAGGTCGTCGTTTCAATTTTTACCATGTATGTGCTTCCAGGAATGGGTTTGTTCTTGTCCCTTAATATTCTCTATTTGTCCCTCGGCGAAGATGAGGGACAAATAATTAGGTGCATATTACAACCAAAGTTTGTAGCGTTGCGCAGTAGTGGGCTGATGAACGATTGATAACATTCTGACCCTACCGACAAAATTTTCGGAACGGTTTTTAACTAAAACACCCTTGAAGTTAAGTATTTTGGAATAAAGTTCCTCTCAGCCCTGTCTAATGGGCAAACATCCCAAAAAGAGATTCTGATAAAATATGGGTTTAACTGAACAAGAACAAAAACAGCTTGATCTTGCCCGCCAAGGAGACGATGCAGCTTTTTTTTGGATTGTGGAAACTTATCAAAACCTGGTGGCCCGCACCATCAAGGGCATGATTGGGAACCATCAGGATGCTGATGATTTAGGACAACTTGTATTCGTCAGATTTCATAAAAATTTATCCAACTTCAGAGGCGATAGCTCGATTGGAACCTATCTCTGCCGGATTGCCATTAATCTTTGTAAAAACCATATCCGAAAAATGATAATTCTCCGCAAGCTAGGTTTTATTTCTGAATCCTCCGAGACCGAAATTAGGGGTACTCAAGCTAATATCGACCTACGCGAACGCATGCGAGTTGCCTTGGCTGAATTACCGTTAAAGGCGCGTGAAATTCTGGTTTTACGCTATATACAAGGGTTTAGCATGAATGAAATTGCAGAGACACTCAACATTCCTCTGGGTACTGTGCTCAGCCGTCTTGCGCGTGCCGAGGCTAAACTTAAAACTATTTGGCTCGAGAAAGCAGAAGACTACAGTGTTTGGAAAAAAGAAAACCCCAGTTTCTCCTATACATTCTAAGCTGGAGAGCAGTATGCTAACAAAATTACTAGCAGAATACGGAGAAAGTTGCACCTTCCGTTCAGGTTTTTCCCATAGAGTTCTATGCAAGGTTAAGGGAGAAAAAAATCTGAGTCTCAGTGAGGGACTTGCTCAGTTTTTTCCAAAACTAGCCTTGGCAAGCTTTGTTTTTAGCTTTCTTGTTTGGTTAAGTACTTTAAATTTTTCTCTCAAGTTTTTACCTGAGACTGCCTTACAGTCTTTAGCTTCAATAGCCAAATTTATCCCGGTGCAGGCTTCAGCAGGTGCTCATCAAAATACACCTGATTCCCTAGAAGCCTGGCACGAACTTTATGCCGAAACAGCTCCTTTCACCTTTACTGAACCTTAAAATGAAGCAAAAATTTTTACCTCTTTTAACCCTCAGCCTCACCCTGCTCTTAGGGATACTCATCGGTTGGAATGGAACCCGCTGGATCAGGGCCTGCGCTTTCTATACATCATCAAAAACCACATTTTGCAAACCCGATTCAACCCAGGTCCAAAAAAAAATTGAGGATCGACTCATGCGTGTAATCAACCCTCGCGAAAGTCAAAAAAAAGAACTGCAACCTCTGGTTATCAAGTATTCCACCCAAATGGAACAACATCTTAAAAACCACCGGCAAAGTTTTAATCAACTCATGAATAATTTGCGTACCGACCTCGATACAATTTTAGATTCTGCACAAATGGAAAATTTTCTTCATCATCAACACAAATTCGGGCGGATGGGGCATGGTCACCTCCGCTTAGTAGGAGGTAACCCATGAATTTTTCAACTCTATTTGAACTCACCAGCACTCAACTGAGAAATGCTCTGATTTCAACAAAATATGTCAGTTTGGTGACTGTTGCTGTTTTAGCTTTTAATATGTGGGACCCAGCGCCAGCAATGGCTTCTGATGTGGATAGCAATAAAATTTCAGATGATCTGGATTGCTCAAAATGCAATAAAGGTGGTCGGGATAACCCCATGTTCTGGATAACTCTTGAAAAAATATTCAATCTTTCAAAAGATCAAGTTGAAAAATTAAAAGGAAAGCCTGCCCAGGGGCTTGCAGGTGAAATTGTTACTCCTAGCGCCACCCCCCAAAAAAAATGTTGCCCTAAAAAGAAAGCCGCTCAAGAAGGGCAATCGGGTAAAGGTGGTTGGTACTCTGTATTCAGTACTGATTGGGTAAGTGCCGAACTTAACGCTGAGCAAAAAGCCAAATGGTCAGCTCTCAAAACTGAATGGGAAGCAGGTAAATTCCCCCAAGCTATTCTTGACGCGCGTTTGGAACGGATGAGTGAACACCTCAGTTTAACCGCAGATCAAAAAATAAAAATTGCTGCTATTATCCAATCCCATGCCGATAAAAAGCGTACACAGATGTCCAAGGGGAAAAAATGTGATAAATCCTGTAAGAAAGGCATGGAAAATGAGAAAAAAGAGATCAATGACCTGTTAACCCCAGAACAAAGGAAAATCTGGAAGGCCCACCGTATGGGACACGGTGGCTGTTAACATCAGGTAGATTAATTAGCAATTCATTGAGTGGGAGCCCTATTAAAATATTTAATCCCACTCAAAAATTCCTTCGCTAAGAAGGAATTTTCATTTATAGCATAGAAGCAATTTCCCAAAAATTACCAAGGTAAAATGCACCTTTCAAAAACATGAAGTTCTAGGGTTTAAAGCACAAAATACGCGATTTGTGTTAGAGGTAAGAAGCCTGTAAAAAGTCTAAAACAGAGTTTACAAGTAAGATAAAGTACACAGAGAGAGGGGGATTTGAACCCCCGTGACGGGTTTAGCGCCAACATGATTTCCAATCATGCACCTTCAGCCACTCGGTCATCTCTCTAAGTGCGAGGTCAATTTAAATAGGATTTGATTTTATGTCAAAGGCTTGCATTTCACTTAAACGGGTATAAATTCCACCAAGTTTTATTAATTCTTCATGAGTACCCACATCCCGAATTTGTCCCTAATGTAAAACGACAATTCGGTGTGCATTGCGGATAGTTGAGAGGCGGTGTGCCACAATAAGGGAAGTTACCCCTTGAGTGAGAGTTTGTAAGGCTTTTTGAATTTTTATTTCTGACTCGGTATCAATAGAACTGGTAGCCTCATCCAAGAGTAAAAAAGCGGGCTTATGATAGAGGGCACGCGCAAAGGCAATAAGTTGTCGTTGACCTGTGCTCAAGTTTTCGCCACGCGACCTGAGCAGTGTTTTGTAGCCTTGTTCCAGGGTTAAAATCCAATCGTGAATACCCACAGCCCTACATGCAGATTCGAGTTTAAATTGATCGAAAGTCTCAGAGAGACAAATATTAAACTCTATACTTTGGGAGTAAAGATATACATCTTGAGGAATGATAGCCATGTGTTGGGAGAGTAATTGGAGATCGAGTTCGTTAATATTTTGTGAGCCAACAAGAACCTGTCCAGTTTGCGCCCGATAGGAACCACAGGCTAATTGTAACAAGGTGCTTTTACCACTTCCAGTGGCGCCTACCAGAGCGAGTGTTTCGCCCGCTTGAACTTTGAGATTGATATTTTTTAAAACCCACTGCTCCGATTCATAAGCAAAAGACACATCCTTGAATTCTAATTCAAAATTACTTTTGGGTTGTTCCGTACCGCTAGGTAAAGGATTCTTAACTTCAAAGAGAGTAAAGACCCTCTCAGAGGCAGCCAAGGCTGCCTGTAATTGAGTAAACTGGTCGGAAATTTCTCGCAAAGGACGCCAAAACATAGACATATACCATGAGAAAGCCATAAGTGTACCTACACTGACCTGGTCACGAAAGAACATCCAGGTACCTATGAAATATAAAACAACAATACTCATTTCGGTGATACCCCCAACCACCGGAAAATAAACCGCATAGTAACGCACATTTTGTAACCAGAGATTTTTGAGCTTATTATTGGTAGCATTAAAAACTTGCCACATTTGAGCGCTTTTACCAAATAACTGCAAGATGGGATTTCCCGAGAGTATTTCTTGCATGCGGGTATTGAGTTCGGCAACATGGGTCCGGATTACTGTATTGACATCGCGCACCTTGACTCTGAATATATGTGTTGCCAGAATCAGGAAGGGAGTGATCATAAGGGTTACAGTCGCCAAGACAGGATTAAGGCTATACATAAATATTACCGGGAAAACCAACATGAGCAGGGCTCCCGCTAATTCAACTAAACCCTCAGCAAACATGGAATTGATTGAATCAATATCACCCGTCAATCTGGTCATTAAGCGGCCCACGGGAGTGCGCTTAAAAAAATCTGCATGAAGTCCACTGATATGCTGAAACAGGCTGGTCCGCAATTTATGAATAATCTTGAGCGCCATTACCTGAGATAATACAGTTGCTATATAACGAAGGAAAAAGGAAACCAGGACCAACACTAAAAATAAAAGACATTTTTGGAGCAGTTCAGATACATTTCCTGTTTGTATAGGACCATCAACAATATCCCGAAGTATGCGGGGTTGAAATTGAGGCAATAATTCAGCCACTACCAAAGCTAAAAAGGCCACAACAAGCATGATGCGATGTCCTTTGACCAATTTCATCATGCGCAACCACAATTTGCGGTCTAGAAACTTGAGCGGTACATCCTCGTTTATATAGGGTGAAGTACTCATGCGGTCTCAAGTTGGGAAGAAATTACCTGTTGATTATAGACACGCGCGTAAGCGCCATTTAATTTCATCAGTTGTTGGTGAGTTCCCGCTTCTTTAACAGCCCCCTTTTCCATATACAAGATCAGATGGCAATGCGCTATGGCGCTGTATTTATGACTGCTAATAATTAAGGTTTTATTTTGTAGGTGGGTTTTAATTTGTTCTAAGACTTCTTTTTCGGTAGCGGCATCTAACGCAGAAAGGGTATCGTCCAGACAAAGCAAAGGGGCTGGAGAAAGTAGAGCACGAGCCAAACCAACTCTTTGCCTTTGCCCACCACTTAAATTTATTCCCCTTTCTCCTAAGAGGGCATCATAGCCTTTTTCAATTTGGTGCAAGTCTTTACTAAACCCGGAAACCTGACCCGCCCATTGCAGCTTAGTTTCGATGGCGGGACTGGAAGTAGGGGGGAGGGGAAATTCTTGAGCTTTATCACCCAATAAAATATTGTACGCGATGCTTTCAGAGAATAAAAAACCATCTTGCGGAGCCAGAGAAAATTGAGCCCTCCATTGTTCGGTAAGGGTATTTTCATAGGCCACTGCGTCTAAGAAAACTGTTTCTTGGGGTGGAGCATATATACCACAGAGGACATGAAGCAGGGTGGTTTTACCACAACCCGTAGGGCCAACTATACCTAGAGATTGACCAGGCTTAAGCTCAAAGGAAATATTGTTTAAGACAGGTAGGGTTTTGTTGGAATATGTAAAGCTCAGGTTATGTACTTTTAAACCTTGAGTAAATTTTTGGGGTGGGGGGGATGAATAATCATATTGGAGTTCAGGATTATAAGCCTGCATGGGTGTAACAAATCGTGCCTTCAAGGCGAAAATTCGTTCCATGGCCGCCTGCGATCTTTGAAAAAGATTTGATACCCAGCCCAGACCAGCTAAAGGAAATTGTAAGCGCAGTAAATAGATAAGGACAGCAGAAAGTGAACCCACAGTAAATTGACCCCTAAGCGCACCTTGTGACCCTGTCCAGATCGCCATTAATATCCCCAAGGAACCCAACAATCCTATAAAAGGCCACATGGCAGCAGTAAAATAAGAGATTTGTATACTGTCTTTACAGAGACGGGCTGAGGAATTTTTAAACTTTTCCAAAAAGGAATCTTGCGCGCCATAGACACGCATGACTTCTATACCTGAAACGGCATCTTGTACAAAGCTATTGAGCTCACCTAAATCTTTTTGGATGTTAGCGTGTAAACTATACATCTTCTTGAGAAAGCGGTTTACAAAGAAGGGCACGACAAGTACGGGAATCAGACCAACAAACCCCAGCAAAGGGTGAATAAGAAAGACCGCTACTAGAGAAAAAACGATCATACTGACCATGCGGAAAAGATGAAGAATGACAGGTCCTAAAAAATCTCGAATGCGATCAAGATCATTTGTCATTCGTGACATGAGATCGCCCAAGGTATGTTGGTCAAAAAATGCCCGTGGCTGTTGGAGCAAGGCTACAAAAAAATCATTGCGCAACTGATATTCAATTTTACGGCTCGCCTGAATTACCCACAACCGTTGAAAATAAAGGAGTAATTCACTGACGAGAATAGCGAGGCCCATAAAAACGAGGTAGGGGAGAAGCTGATCCATTTTTGATCCGCTTTGCATACCATCAAGTAAATTACGGACCATCCAGGGGGGAATTTGTTCGAGTGCCGTTCCCACTAAAACTAGGCCAATACCCCCAACAAGAGGCAACTTGTGCTGTTTCAAATAGGGTTTTAAAAATAACCAGCTTTCTTTAATTTTATTCACAGATTGAATATAGCTTTAAAAGGAATCTAATTACTCTTCCAACGAGTACACATTTTTAAGTCATAAACCTCTTGGCTAAATACCAATAATTAGATAGTTTTTTGCTGAGTTGGGATGTCGTCCAATGGCAGGACGCCAGATTCTGGTTCTGGCTATTGAGGTTCGAATCCTTGCATCCCAGCCATTTTACCTCCGCTCCCAAGATATCAACCCCCAGGTCAATTTCTTACCAAGCTTCCAAAAGTTTTTTGTTTTTAGTTAAGATTTCTGATCTTTATTCAGTTTTTTTATTGGATAAAATGGTACTTTCTTAGTAACACCTCTTTAGAATTTTAATATGAAGGGAATCTCTAAAAATTGATAATCGTGGTCTCAGACGAGGCATCGTGAAGATGATTTGGAGCCCATGGATGGGCGGAAAACGCTTGCGAATGCAAGCCCGCAGGGTGCGAAGCAGGAAGCGCAGCACAACACCGGAGTTTATATGGAAATAAATGAGGAT
>Ga0116204_1001828_pt1 | contig 11778 bp, 11 predicted proteins | sample LakKivwa52mmetaG_FD_94481 | JGI IMG/M metagenome (GOLD analysis project Ga0116204, IMG submission 94481) | Anoxic lake water microbial communities from Lake Kivu, Rwanda to study Microbial Dark Matter (Phase II) - Lake Kivu water 52m metaG | ecosystem: Environmental > Aquatic > Freshwater > Lake... | reverse complement strand
TCACTAGTGTCCGACAAAAATAATTAAAAAGATGGGGTTACTCCCTTTCAGTTTCACCCCAGTGTTGTAAATTTGTAATAACTACAAAACAAACACAACACATGGGTAAAGATACAACAATAAAATTTGTCGGACAGCCGATTTTTTCACAAATATTAAAAATGGTAAATCGAAAAAGGTTTGCCGAGTTGGTGAAAACTCACCAAAGTGATAGATATTACAAGGAGTTTAAGTCATGGGACCACTTTGTCAGCTTGATGTTTGGCATACTAAGCAGATGTGATTCAATACCTGAAATTATTGATGGAATGTCAGGTTTGTCGGGCAAAATTGAGAATTTGGGCATTGATAAAGTGCCTGCAAAAAGCACATTTAGTGATGGAATGCGTAAGCGAAGTGATAGATTTTTCGAGGCTTTGTATTTCAATTTGGTAAAGGAGTATTCCTCATTTTTGTCGGACAGCACAAACATAGGCAAGCAGTTTAAACAAATGTTGCTCATAGACTCAACTACTATCCGACTATTCACTGAAGTTCTAAAAGGCGTAGGCAGAAACAGAAAAGACGATGGAAAGAAAAAAGGAGGAGCAAAAGTACATATGGCAATAAGTGTTTTTGAGCAAATCGGACAGTTCATAGCCATAACTGCTGCAAAAGTGCACGACAAGAAATTCCTGGAGATGTTTGAAGCAAAACCCCATAGCTTATTGGTTTTTGACAGAGCATACAATCATTATCTTCAGTTTGCCAAATGGAGTTCGCAAAATGTTTATTTTGTTACACGTAAAAAAAGGAATGCAAAATATAGAGTTGTTGAAATCCTTCAAGACTACAACAGGGAAACTAAAGAATATGGAGTACACCTTGACCAGACCATTGAGCTTACTTACAAGGACAACAAGGAAGAAAATAAACTTTTGCTCAGAATGGTCACATACTATGACGAAAAAAAGCGCAAATATGAGTTTATTACAAACAATTTTGAACAATTAAGTGCCGAAGAAGTTGCTGCGAGCTATAAAAAACGATGGGATATTGAATTGTTGTTTAAAAAGCTAAAGCAGAATTTCCAGCTTCATTATTTTTATGGTGAAAATGAAACAGCTATCAGGACACAAATTTGGGTTACACTCATTGCACAGCTATTATTAACTGTTATTCAGAAACAACAAGCACCACAAAAAGCTTTTTCAACAATAGCAAGTACAGTGAGAATTCATTTAATAAGCATGTTGTGTTTGAACGAAATTGTAAAAGGAGAATACAAATACTATAAAAAAGAGAATCCTTTTGCTGGAAATCAAGACTTGTTTGGAAATATTATTCCCAAGAGAAAAGTTCGCAAAAGAACAAAAGGGAATAATTCAAAGGGGGGTCACTTTGAAAAATCTATAAAAACAACAAATATTAAACCTGATAGTCAACACATTAACTCATCTTAGTGATTTTTTTCTATTTTTGTCGGATGATAGTGAATCAAAATATTTTTTTACCAGCCCTATGACATCAGCAAATTGATCTTTGAGCCGAATCAGGTTCACCTCATCGAAAAGTGTTCACATCTCTTCAATCCCTAACCCCACTAAACCCTCAAACCTTCTAAACCCCCTAAACAATCTAAACGTTCTAAAAAACTTACCTACTTTTCCCTTTTAATCATGAAGCACTATTCATTAATCATTATGTCATTATTTAATTCCCTTATTCCCCTATATCCCTCATACCTTTATACCCTTCTGTCTTAATCAGCCCAACATGTCTCCAAAAATAATTACTTTTGAAGAAAAATCATGTCCCTGAGAAACATCTACTATTCTCTTTCTCCCGGAATGCGCCTTTTTGCACGCAGAGCATATTATTTCCCCATTGATTTATTCAATTCCATCGCCCGAAAACGACACAGATATGAACCACCCAAAGGGAAAATTTTTATCGGGTCGGGTGATTTTATCAAACAGGGGCAGCTCCAATTGCATTTACTTAAAGAACATGCATCTCTGCAGGCAAATCATGATGTTCTGGACATCGGATCAGGAATGGGGCGCACAGCCGCTGCGCTCACCACATTTTTTTCTCAGCAGGGCAGTTACAACGGATTTGATATTATGAAAAACGCTGTTCAGTGGTGCAACAAAAGAATCGGCCATGATTTTCCTAACTTTCATTTTACCCATATCCCCCTCGGAAATGATTTGTATAACTCAACCAAAACAGCAGGAGAAATGTTCAGATTTCCTTATGATGACAACAGTTTCAATGTCAGTTTTTTGTTTTCCGTATTTTCTCACATGTTGCCTGCCGAAGTTGAAAACTATCTCTCCGAAATACATCGCACTCTCAAACCAAACGGGAAATGCCTTGCCACCTTTTTTATTTATGAGCATGACAATGATTTCCTTCATAAACTGCCCGAAGATCGTTTCAGATTTCCGGTCAATAAAGGCAATTACCGATTAATGAATGAAAAGGTAAAATCTGCAAATGTTGCCTATCAACACAATTTCCTGCAACGAATGATTCTGAGTGCAGGACTGAAAACAGAAAAAATAATCGATGGATACTGGAAAGACGAAAAAAAACAAAACAATGATTTTCAGGATATTGTTGTACTAGAAAAAGCATAGAGGGTTTCCCTTTTTTAATTAACTTTACAAAAAACATTGATCATGTATGAAACGGATTTTTTACCACGTAGGCTCACAGAGCACATAAAAAAGCCTAAAGGAATAATTCTGAATTTTCATTGCACAACTATTTTCAAAGAAGCACAAAAGACACTTGTAAATGTGTCTGTCTATGAGGTAAAAAAAACAAAAAAATGAACATGAAGTTAATACAACAAGATTCTTATCTTGAACCTTTCCAGGAGCATTTTGAAACCATTTGCAATCTGGCTCAACAAAAAGAAACAGATCTCAAGGGTCAACATCAGAATCTCTGCGATGCTGCAAACGGGCATTTATACTTTGGGCTACATGCCGAAGGAACCGATATTATCATCCGCGAATGGGCACCAAATGCAACGATGATCTATCTGATCGCTGACTGTACCCAGTGGAAAAAACATCCCGGTTTTGCCTTCAGCAGCATTGGCAACGGAAACTGGGAACTGAAACTCCCCTGCAAACAACTTCCCCATTTATCACTCTACAAACTGATTATCGAATGGTCGGGCGGCGAGGGAGAACGAATTCCCGCATGGTCTCGCAGGGTAGTTCAGGATGAAACCACCAAAATATTTACCGCTCAGGTTTGGTTGCCCGAAACTCCCTATCAGTGGAAACATCCCATCCCAAAACAGCCTGAATTTCCACTGATTTATGAGGCCCACACCGGAATGTCGCTCGAAGAAGGAAAAGTTACAGGGTATAATGATTTCAGAACTCAGGTTTTACCCCGGATAGCAAAAGCCGGCTATAATGTTTTGCAATTGATGGCCATTCAGGAACATCCCTATTACGGCTCATTCGGATATCATGTATCCGGCTTTTTTGCGCCTTCTTCCCGTTTTGGCACCCCTGATGATCTCAAGCACCTGATTGATGATGCTCATGGGCTTGGAATACGGGTAATCATGGATATCGTCCATTCCCATGCAGTGAAAAACGAAACCGAAGGAATCAGTCGCTTCGATGGCACCTTATATCAGTTTTTTCACGACGGGCCAAGGGGAGAACACATTGCCTGGGACTCAAGATGTTTCGATTACGGAAAGCCTCAGGTCATTCATTTCCTGCTTTCTAACTGCAAATATTGGCTGGATGAATTTCATTTTGACGGATACCGGTTTGATGGAGTAACGAGCATGTGCTACAAAGATCATGGACTTGGAAGAGATTTTCTTTCTTATTCGGATTATTTCAATGATAATCTTGATACTGATGCTTTGGCTTATCTGAAGCTCGCAAACAAACTCATTCATACAATCAACCCTGAAGCCTTGTGTATTGCTGAAGACATGAGCGGCTTTCCCGGTATGGCAGCTCCCGTTGAAGACGGTGGATTCGGATTCGATTTCAGGTTGTCAATGGGTGTCCCCGACTACTGGATAAAGCTTATTAAGGAAACTCCTGATGAATTGTGGCATGTGGGTGATATGTTTCATAGGCTCACCGACAAACGTCCTGAGGAAAAGGTAATCAGCTACTGCGAAAGTCATGATCAGGCCTTGGTTGGCGACAAAACAATCATATTCAGGCTCATGGACGCTGAAATGTATTTCAACATGAATACCGAAAACACCAATCTGGTCATTGACCGCGGGATGGCCTTACATAAGATGATCAGACTGATCACTCTTTCAACTGCAGGCGGAGGATATCTGAACTTTATGGGAAATGAATTCGGACACCCTGAATGGATTGATTTTCCCCGTGAAGGAAATAATTGGTCCTATCATTTTGCACGCCGTCAATGGAATCTTGCTGATGACATCAATCTCAGATACAGATTTTTGCTTGAGTTTGACAGAGAAATGATTGATCTGATCAAACAGGAACATACTTTGTCTTTTTATCCCGAAATACTTGAAAGAAATAATGACGGTCAGGTTCTGGCATTTCAAAGAGGCAAAAGCATCTTTGTGTTCAATTTCAACCCGATGCGTTCTTTTACAGATTATGAAATTCAGTGTGAAAAAGGTCATTATCAAATTGTTCTGAACTCTGATGATATTCGCCTTGGGGGGTTTGGACATGTCAATATGAACATCGAATACCGAAGTACGGATTACGGTGATGGCCATTCATTGAAATTATATCTTCCGGCAAGAACAGTGCTGGTTCTGAAGAAAAACTGATAAAACCTGAAAACCATATTTGTTCTTTTCTCTTTTGTCTTTCCCCCTATATCCCTTATACTCTTTTGTCTTTTTGCTTTTATCTTTTATCTTTGCATCAAAATTAATATATTATGATTTCAATTGAAGGAATGGAGTTTTATGCGTTTCACGGATGCACATCTGATGAAAAAAAAGTCGGAATATATTTTGAAGTTGACGTACATATTGTTTGCGATCTTTCTTTACCTGCAATTTCTGACAACATCAAAGATGCACTGAACTATCAGACAGTATATCAGCTGGTTTCAAAAGAAATGCAACAAACATCAAATCTTCTTGAACACGTTGGTCAACGCATCAAACATTCCATTCTTGACCATTTTCCTGATGCCGAAGAAGTTTCTGTAAAAATTTCCAAAATGAATCCCCCTCTTGGTGGAAAAGTCAAAAAAGTTTCAATTGTTGTGTAAACGATTCACCAAACTGTTCTGTTTTTATCCCTGACCAAATCATGTTTTTTTAATCTCATACGATACAGAAATATTTATTGTAAAATTGTATTTATATATTTTTTTGCATAAAAAGAGTTTTATTTTAAAAAAAAATTAAATTTGCAATGTACTTTCTGAAAAATATTTTAATTTTAGTCGAAATTTCTAATTTTAAGTCCCTGCCGAATGGAACATCAGGATAAAAAAGATTCATCAAGGCGTCGTTTTCTCAAAGACCTGGGTCTGGCTGGTCTCGGATCAGTTGTCGGAGGATTGGCCTTATACTCGGGTTATAAATTTGACAAAAAAAAGGTCAAGGGAAGCAAAATTACCGCACTCACTTCTGACAACAAACTGATTGTTGTTGATTCAAATGATGTTGCAGCCAAAGAAGAAACTCCACTTACACTGAACGAACTTCAGAAAAGAGGCCGCGAAGGGATTAAAGGTCGCAGATGGGTGATGGTCATTGACTTATCAAAATGCAGAAATGCACGTCAGTGCATGAAAGCATGTCAAAGCGCACATAATCTTCACCCTGAACAGCATCATATCAACGTCCTTGAAATGCAGGAAACCGATCAAACTGCGCCCTATTACATGCCCAAGCCATGCATGCATTGTGATAATCCACCATGTACGGCAGTGTGTCCGGTAGATGCCACATTCAAACGACCCGACGGAATTGTTCTGATTGACAATGAACGTTGTATCGGCTGCAGGTTCTGTATTGCTGCCTGCCCCTATAGTGCACGAATGTTCCACTGGAAAGAACCCAATAACAAACCCGAAGATCTTGACAAACCTTACGATGTTGAAATCAATATTCCACAAAGAAAAGGAACCATTACCAAATGCTTATTCAGTGCCGACAGATGTCGTACAGGTGATCTGCCTTACTGTGTTTCTGCCTGTCCCAACGGTGTGTACTATTTCGGAGATGAAAACGAAAATGCTGTTACCAATGGCACAACAAAAGAAACTGTATCTCTGAGCAAACTTCTTGAAGATAATGCCGGTTACACATTATTGGATGAACTTGGAACCAAACCACGCGTATATTATCTTCCACCGAAAAACAGATTATTCCCTTTTCAGAAAGATCAAAATACCAAAGCTTAATTTTTAGCCTATGTCACATCTGAACAATCATGATAAAATTTACACCGACCTTACCCGACATATCCGGCTGAATCCTGTATTTCTGGCTTGGATGCTGGGCACAACCGGACTTTTGGGTGTTTGTCTTTACGCTTATGTATTGCAATTGCAGGAAGGTATGGTTGTCACAGGTCTCGGAGATTACGTTTCCTGGGGAATTTACGTTGCCAATTTTGTGTTCTTCGTTGCCACAAGCCTCATTGGAATGCTCATCAGTTCTGTACTGATTCTCTCCGGTCAGGACTGGGCAAAACCACTGGCAAGAATCGCTGAAATCATTGCCTTTTCATTTGCGGCAGTTGCAGGATTGGTTATCGTTATGGACATGGGTCGCCCCGAAAGGCTTCTTTATGTTATTATTCATGCCCGAATTCAGTCTCCGATTTTATGGGATGTTACAGTGGTGACAACATATATGGTCATCAGTTTACTTCTTTACTATATCCCGATGCTTCCCGACCTGAAGCTGCTCAGAGAACGCTTCGACGGAAAGCCAAAAATTTTCAAAAAAATCTATGGCATTTTATCCCTTGGTTTCTCCGGATCAGTAAAACACAATGAAATATTAAAGAAAACAACCAAAATTCTTGCTATACTTATCATTCCTGTTGCATTGGCCATACATACCGTCACTTCGTGGCTTTTTGCATCCACCTCACGTGCAGGATGGGACAGTACCATTTTCGGTCCTTATTTTGTCAGCGGTGCATTTGTTGCAGGTACAGCTGCAGTCATCATGGCAATGTACTTTTTCAGATATAATTACAAATTACACGATTATATCAAACCCGAACATTTTAACAAAATGGGAAAACTTCTTGTGCTGGTTTCATTAGTATATCTATATTTTAATCTTAATGAATTTCTTGTTCCTGCCTATAAAATGAAAAAAGCTGAGGCTGTTCATCTTGATGCCCTGCTTGCCGGACATCATGCTTTGATGTTTTGGGCCGTACAACTTGCAGGTTTGATCATCCCTATTCTTGCACTTCTTTTTAAACAAATGCGAAAACCAAAACCATTGCTGATTATTTCATTTTTTGTATTGATCGGCTCCTGGTTTAAACGGTATCTGATTGTCGTTCCCACTCAGGAACATCCATTTTTGCCGATTCAGAATGTCCCGGCTTATTTTAAAATATATATCCCTACTTTTACTGAAATATTAATTACCTTGGCTCCAATAATCCTTGTAATTCTGATTTTCAGCACTTTGGCGAAATTTTTTCCGGTTATTCCCATTGCCGAAACCATAGAAGCACATGAAAAAGAATCTCATGAAAAAACAATACAATAACATTTCGCTGTCAGGCAGCTCTTTGTGTATAAAGAGATTTGTATTTGCCTTTATGTTGATGGCACCTGTTCTGCTTTTCGCTCAAACCTGGGAAGTGCCTCCAGACAGAAACGCTCAAGTCAGCCCTGAAAAATTTGATGAACAATTCCAGAAAAACGGCGCTGCTTTATACAAAAAACATTGTCTTTCGTGTCATGGAGAGCCCGGCAAAAATGCTCCTGCATTATTAACACCATCACCAGGAGACCTGGCTTCAGAGAATGTCAGGATGCAAACTGATGGCGCAATATTCTATAAAATAACAACAGGAAAGGGACTCATGCCAAAATTTGAATCCGTTCTGAAAGAAACCGAAAGATGGCAGATCATCGCATATATCCGCACATTCCACAAAGGATACGTTCAGCCTGAACTGTCTGTTATTATTGATGATGGGGGAAAAACAATCAATATCACACTTACTGTTATTGACAAAAACACCCTTCAGGCAAAAGCATTTTCTGTTGAACAAAACGATACCATTCCTGCAGAAAATATTAGTCTGATTTTGCTGATGAAACGATATTTTGGTAACCTGCAGGTCGGCGAAAGTAAAACCACAAACGATCAGGGTGTTGTTTTCTTTCTTCTTGCTGATGATCTTCGTGCAGATACTGCCGGCAATATTACATTTATAGTCAGACCCGAAAACACAGAGTTGTATGGCGATGCTGAAACCATTTCCGTTGTCGAAACAGGTATCAAAAATATAAATCCTCCACTCAATGAAGAGCGTGCCCTTTGGAACACCCTTAAAAAAACGCCCTTATGGTTGTTATTTACCTATATCTTTGGTGTCGTCGGTGTATGGAGCGTGCTTGGGTACATTGTTTGGAGACTGGTTTTACTAAAAAAGTCTTCAGATGAATAATTTAAATAAAAAAACAAAAACATGAAAAACGTCAACTCAATAGGCAGAATCTTTTTTGCAATCCCTTTTGTTCTCTTTGGGATAAATCACTTTGTTATGTACGACCTGTTTCTGGGCATGCTCAGCTCCTTTGTCCCCAACAGCGTCTATTTGATCTTTCTCACCGGTGCCCTTCTGATAATTTCTGGAATCGCCATTATTTTCAACAAACAAGTTCTTTTGTTTTGTTATATTCTGGCGGGGCTACTGATTCTCTTTATTCTGACAATTCATATACCTTCGATGATTCAATCGGAGGGCATTGATGCCAAGTTATCCTTTTTTGCCTTTCTCAAAGACATCGGTCTGTTGGGAGGGGTAATGATGATCATTAGTTCATATCAGCCAACAAAAAGTTAAAATTTTTTACCATGAAAAAACAAGCATTTTTAATTCTTTCTTTATTCATTTTATTAACGGGCACAAACGCTCAGGTCTATCAACCGGGTGAAACCGGAGAAGTAGGAATAAATGAACAATTGGGCTCATATATTCCTCTTGACCTGAAATTTATTAACGAAAAACAGGATACAGTAATCCTGAGGGACCTGATTGATAAACCAACAATATTGTCTTTTGTATATTTTGATTGCCCTGGTATTTGTACTCCTCTTCTGGAGGGTCTTTCAGATGTTATTGAAACTGTAGATATGGAATTGGGGAAAGACTACAAGGTGCTTTCGCTGAGTTTCAATTCAAAAGATGATCCTTTAAAAGCATCTTCCAAGAAGAAAAACCTGGTTTGTTCCGGCTGTACCGAAAAAAATGCAAACTGGACATTCCTAACCGGTGATAGTGCTTCAATTGAGCAAATGCTCTCCTCTGTTGGGTTCGCCATCAAGCGTGTTGGCAATGATTATCTGCACCCAGGTGCTATTATTATTGTCAGCCCTGAAGGAAAAATCACACGGTATCTGTATGGAATAACGTTTAATCCCATGGATCTGAAGCTTGCATTAATTGAGGCCCAGAAAGGACTACCAAGACCTACAATTCACAGAGTTCTCGAATTTTGCTATAGTTATGATCCTGAGGGAAAACGTTACGGACTTGAAATCACCAAACTACTCGGAACGTTTACAATAATTATCGTTGCATTCGTTCTGACGATCCTGTTTGTTAAAACACGAAGAAAAAAAACGAAATCAAAAGACAATGAGTAATCCGAATTACATCAGTTATCTGCAACATCAGGGTAAGTACAAAGGCCTGATGGGTTGGCTCACTTCCACCGACCATAAACGAATCGGATTAATGTACCTGTATGCTTTGGGTATATTTTTCCTTATCGGAGCTGTGCTGGGAGTTCTAATGCGTCTTGAACTGATTGCCCCCGGCGAAACAGTTATTTCAGCTCAGGCTTACAATGCTACTTTTACAGTACATGGTATCATTATGATTTTTTTGGTTGTCATCCCCGGACTAGCAGCTACTTTTGGAAACATTATGCTACCGATTATGATAGGTGCCAAAGATGTTGCTTTTCCGAAACTGAATCTGTTCAGTCTCTGGATCTATTTTTTCGGAGCACTTATTGCCATCTATTCATTGTTTGCAAAAGGGACACCTCCTGATTCAGGATGGACATTTTATGCACCCTACAGCACTAGCACCAATAGTAATGTTATATCTGCAACACTTGCCGCTTTTGTGCTTGGATTTTCCTCCATTCTTACAGGACTGAATTTTATTGTAACCATTCACCGAATGCGTGCTCCTGGAATGACATGGTTCAGAATGCCTTTGTTTCCCTGGTCGTTGTATGCAACAGCATGGATTCAGGTCCTGGCAACTCCTGTTGTTGGCATTACATTACTGATGCTCATTGCCGAACGCATGTTTAAAGTCGGGTTCTTTAATCCTGTATTGGGCGGAGACCCAATCCTTTTTGAACATTTGTTTTGGATTTACTCACATCCGGCTGTTTATGTTATGATTTTGCCTGCCATGGGTGTTATCACTGAAATTATACCCACTTTTTGCCAGCGTAAAGTGTTCGGATACAAGGCGATTGCCTTGTCAAGCCTTGCCATTGCATCTGTGGGATATTTGGTCTGGGGTCATCACATGTACACATCGGGCATGAGCGATACAGCACGCTGGTTTTTTTCTTTTCTTACTTTTATTGTTGCTGTGCCAAGTGCCATTAAAGTGTTCAACTGGATCACAACAATGTACAGGGGTTCCATCACGATTACTCCACCTTTTCTATATGCGCTTGCATTTCTTTTCCTTTTCATGATTGGTGGTTTAACCGGACTGATTCTGGGTTCATTGGCGACTGATGTGCATGTACATGATACGGCTTTTGTAGTGGCACATTTTCACTATATTATTTTCGGAGGAGTGGGTTTTGCCTTTTTTGCTGCAATATACTACTGGTTTCCGAAAATATACGGAAAAATGTATAATTTCCGGGGCGCATACATTGGATGGGGGTTGACATTTTTTGGATTCAACTTACTCTATTTTCCTCTGTTTGTCATCGGATTGCAGGGTATGCCGAGAAGATATTTCGACTATTTGCCTCAGTTTCATATGGGTCATTTTCTGTCCAGTATCGGAGGGTTTATTCTGTTTATCGGACTCATCGTGATCATGACAAACCTGATAAAAGGAGCCCGAAAAGGAAAACCGGCAACGGCCAACCCGTGGAACGGAATTACCCTTGAATGGCAGATTCCTTCACCTCCGCCACTTGAAAACTTTGATGAAATACCCATAATTACCGAAGAACCATATAACTACAAATAATTATGTCAGGACATACAGAACACAGAGACGATGTGGGTTCCCGACTGGGAATGTGGATTTTTATATTCACCGAACTGTTACTGTTTGGTGGACTTTTTCTTGTTTATGCCGTTTACAGATCAATCCACCCCGAACAGTTTCATGAGGCTGCTTTAGAATTAAATGCTTTTATTGGGACCCTGAACACCATTGTGCTTCTGATCAGCAGTATGACAATAGCAATGGCCATTACAGCTATTCAGAAAGGAAACAAAAAACTAAGTATGCTGCTTATTTTTATAACTCTTTTACTGGCAGCGGTTTTTATGATAAACAAATATTTTGAATGGGGACACAAACTTCATCT
>Ga0116204_1001827_pt1 | contig 11783 bp, 11 predicted proteins | sample LakKivwa52mmetaG_FD_94481 | JGI IMG/M metagenome (GOLD analysis project Ga0116204, IMG submission 94481) | Anoxic lake water microbial communities from Lake Kivu, Rwanda to study Microbial Dark Matter (Phase II) - Lake Kivu water 52m metaG | ecosystem: Environmental > Aquatic > Freshwater > Lake... | reverse complement strand
TCCATATTGCTTGTCTGCCTGAAAAAGAGCCTGTTGGCAGCGTTGAATGGTTTCACGTCCGTAAAAATCATCCGCGTTTACAACAACAAACGGGCAATCAACTGCAGCTGCAGCTGAAAGCAATGCATGACCTGTACCAAAGGGTTTATCGCGGGGTATGGATTGTGAAGACCCGTAGATGCTTATATCGTTGGACTGTATTACAACTAATACTTCAGTTCCAAAGCTGCGCAAAAAGGCAAAACGATGCTCAAACAACTCCAAAGCCGAAGTTTGAACAACAAATACTATTTTCGTAAAGCCCAATTGCAGCGCATCATAAATTGTATAATCCATAATCCACTCGCCAAACGGACCGAAAGCAAAGGTTTGTTTGTTTCCGCCAAAACGCCGACCAAATCCGGCAGCCATAATAACCAGCGCTATGCTTCGGTTTGCCATTTCGGTGGAATTAATCTTTAATGAACTTGACAGGAGGATGATCGTCAACTATCAGCATATAAATTCCTTTTGACAGCATCCCTGTCTCGATTTTTGCTGTGGCGCCAGAAGTGAGGGTTGAGGTGATAATCGTTCTTCCATTCAAATCAATAATGCGATAAACCATAATGGCATCGGATTGAAACCCACTAACTGAAATGAAGCTTTGCGCCGGATTTGGATAAATCTTCAGATCAACAATATGTTTTTTAGCTACTCCAACCGGACAAAATTGAACAACTAAATCCATTCCGAACATTTGAACATAATTAGGACATACTTCCGGAGATGCAAAAACAGAATAAACACCTGGTTGATATACAGCCAATTGTAGCTGATTGGCTCCCGGAATTGGCTCTCCATCCCTGAGCCATTGAATGTTAACACTCGCTGAATTTCCCAATGTAAAAAGCACAGAATCACCCGGACAGATCAGGAACTCTCCTTCAGGTCCAATTAAATAATCTCCTTCAGATATTACGAAAAGCGGAAGGAACATATAACCATCAACAAAGAACTCTGCGGATGTTGCACTTGCGCCATTCAAACTCACAGTTACGGAAACATACGAGCCGGCATAGTTGAAATAGTCCATCACCAGGGTTTGAGAGTTCTCACCTTGCAGTAACTCTGTGTTTGCGGAGCCAAAGTATCTTCGTTTCCATTGGTAGGTGTCAAATGTTTGAGTACTGACAACACCAGTTCCCTCAGGACACAGCATATTATCGCCGGTAATCGAAGGATTGGGATTTTGGCTAATCAGCGCTGTAACCCAAAAGACTAAAAGAACCAAGAAGCTATACCGCATAGGCTTACTATTTTGTAAATTTTTACGAAAGTCATTCCAAAAATCATTAGCTGATGGAACCGCATATTTTATCGCAATCTTGATCAACTATCAAAGCAGAAAACCATTATAAAAAAACTGTTGCCGAAAATATAATGACTGTTCTGATGCAAATTTACCAGCATATTTATTAGCTTAACGATATCCAACAAAAAAACCATTCGCAATTGGAATGGTTTTCTTGTAATTCGAATAGATTAAGTAATTTATTTTGGATCATAAGCCCATTTGAGCCAGATGGATCCCCAGGTAAAACCACCGCCAAATGCAGCCAAAATTATATTGTCCCCTTTTTTAAGCTGGCTTTCCCACTCCCACAAACACAAAGGAAGTGTCCCGCTGGTAGTGTTTCCGAAACGTTCGATATTAATCATCACCTGTTCTTTTCCAACACCCATTCTGCGTGCTGTTGCTTCGATAATCCGCATATTAGCCTGGTGTGGAACAAGCCAGGCAACATCTTCCGATTTCAGATTGTTCTTCTCCATAATTGCAGCTGCAACATCGGCCATATTGGTCACAGCGAACTTAAACACTGCCTGTCCTTCCTGATATACAAAGTGTTCGCGGGCATCAATCGTTTGATAAGATGGGGGTTTTGCTGAGCCTCCAGCCTTCATGTGCAGGTGAATCATTCCTGATCCATCGGTATGCATCAGCGAATCCATTACACCCACTTCTTCCGTTGTTGGTTCAATCAGTACGGCACCGCCACCATCACCAAAAATAACACAGGTTGCCCGATCGGTATAGTCAACAATTGAGGACATTTTATCTGCTCCCACAACTATTACTTTCTTATGCGAGCCGCTTTCAACGAATTTTGAAGCTGTAACAACAGCATACAAGAAACCCGAACAGGCAGCATTCATATCAAAGCTGAAAGCATTCTTTATACCGCAATTATTGCTGATGATGTTCGCTGTTGCTGGAAAAAGCATGTCAGGTGTAACTGTTGCACAAATCAACATGTCAATTTCTTCAGGTCTTGTGCCGGTTTTTTTCAGCAGCCCCTTTACGGCTTCAGTCCCCAACACAGAGGTACCCTTGGCCTCTCCCTTAAGTATATGTCTTTGCCTGATTCCAGTTCGGGTCAAAATCCACTCATCTGTGGTATCAACCATTTTCTCAAGTTCAGCGTTGGTAAGAATATCTTCCGGAACCCAGCCATGAATGCCGGTTATTGCAGCTCTTGTTTTATTCATACTGTTTCTGTTTAACAATCAAAAAAATCAGTCCCCAAAGCTTTCCATCGCCTGCCTTATGCGGCTGTTCAATCCTGATTTGGCAATGTCTCTTGATAAAAGCATCATGTTTTTGATAGCAAATGGACTGCTGATTCCATGTCCAATGATAACATTGCCATTGATGCCAATAATGGGGCTACCTCCGTAAAGCTCGTAATTAAACCGATTAAAATAGTCGTCGGTAAGGCCACGCTTAACCATTATTCGGTACATAGCCTGTATTTGCTTGAGGACAATGTTTCCTGTGAAGCCGTCACAAACCACTACATCGGCTTTATCGTTAAAGAGGTCACGACCTTCAACATTACCTATAAAGCTGTAATCAGTGGTGTCTTTCATTAATTGAAAAGCCGACTGAACGAGAAGATTCCCCTTCTTTTCCTCTTCGCCAATACTCAAAAGGGCGACTTGTGGCTTTTCAGTTCCAAGCACGGCCGTTGCATACAGCGACCCTAGCAAGCCATACTGGTACAATACGTCAGGCTTTGCATCAGGATTTGTTCCTACATCAAGAATAATAGTACTACCACCATTTAGTTTTGGCACCATAACTACTGCTGCCGGACGAATGATTCCCGGAATAGTATTAATGGCATGAACCGCCCCTACCATCATTGCTCCACTATTGCCAGCACTGGCAAAAGTTTCGATTTTCCCTTTGCGCAGATGGCTGAAGCCTTTAACAATTGAGGAGTTTGGTTTCGTTTGAAAGGCCTTTATTGGTTTGTCGGACATGCTAACCACATCGGGGCAATGCACAATCTCTATCTGAAAATCATTCAGGTGATTGGCATTCAAATAATCGTCGATCAGTTTTTTATTGCCATAAAGCACTATCTGATCGTCATGATCCAATTCAGGCACCAACAACTTCACTCCATCAAGCGTTGCCTGAGGAGCAAAATCACCACCTGAAATATCCAGGCCCAGACGCATATCCGGTTTATCTTCTTTGATAATGGAATGCCCTGGCTTACGCCTTGGCAGCCTCCATAACTAATTTGCCTTTGTAATACAGATCGCCATCAACAAAATAGGCTCTGTGATAGACATGAATGGTTCCGGTGACTGGACATTTAGCCAAAGTAGGCATCTCTGCTTTATCATGCGTTCTTCTTTTATCTCTTCTTGTCGAGGAGTGTCTTCTTTTTGGATGTGGCATTTTTTTATTTTTTTAGGTTAACAAAATCTATTTAAAATCTTAATTATCAGAAAGTTTACGCAAAGCATCCCATCGTGGATCATGATAAGTTTCAGGGCTGTGTTGGGCAATACGACGCAGCATTTCAGGATTGCATGCCGATTGACCATTCTCATCTTCAGGATGTACCTTGCGATAAGGCAATAAAACAACAAGGTATTCATACAACAACTGACTCACATCAAACTCATGCAGATCAGCCGGTATAATTACTATTTCGTCCGACTCTTCCTTCAAATGATCGCCAAATTTGAGGATAAGGTGTTGCTCTCCTTCAACATACTGATTGTACTCATCCGCACAACGATCGCAAACAAGCTGCATCCAGCCCCGAATAGCGAAGTGGAACTCAATCATGTTTTCATGTTTATCGAGCGTTAATTGCACTTCCAGATCACCTTCGCTGCTTTCAGCAAATCCGGTAAGCTCAAAAAACTTGCGTCCCAGCTGAAAGCTGTACTGCTTTTTTCCAAGGGCTAAACCTGCAATAGGCAAGATAAATTCTCTGGCGTATTTCACTCTTATTTAGGGTAAAAAATCGGGCGGCAAAGATAGATAATTATCTGAGAAGATACAAATTATTGTACTTGTTCGGTTTTACAATCACTTTTGAAGTGACTTTCACTCATTCAAACCACAAGGTTTTACAAAAAAATGAAATATCCGTGCTTTTTTGTTTGTTATTTTATTAACAAATAAAGGCTTTTACTAACTTCGCGCCATGAAATAAAACTAAGTTATCAACTTGAAAATTCCTTAAGTCATATGATGTGGATAAACAAACTAATAGCCGGAATGCTACCGTTTATGCCCAAGAGTTTTGTTTGGCTCTTTTCCAAACGATATATTGCAGGCAAAACAATTGACGACGCGATAACCGTCAGTAAAAATTTGAACCAGGAAGGCATGATGGTTACCATCGATCTGCTTGGGGAGTTTATAACCGAATTACATCAGGCCGAAGAAAACAAAAACCAGTACCTCGAAATCATTGACGCTGTAATGGCGCAAAAGATTGACGGTAACTTTTCGCTTAAACCTACCATGTTTGGGCTACTTCTTGATAAGGAGATTTGTTATCAGTACATCCGTGAAATTGTTGCTAAAGCTGCATCATACAACAGTTTCATCAGAATCGACATGGAAGATTCCCAATGCGTTGATCTTGAGATTGAGCTCTTCAGAAAACTCAAAGCTGAATATCCAAAAAACGTTGGGCTTGTATTTCAGGCATATCTGCGCAGAACCTTAAGTGATTTGAATGATTTACTCGACATTCATTCGGATGATTTACCGATCAATTATCGGCTTTGCAAGGGCATTTATGTTGAACCCGAAAAAATAGCTTTCAAAAAATATGATGAAATCAATGAGTATTTTCTGAAAGACCTGGAATTCATGTTCAGCAAAGGAATATACCCTGGTATAGCCACACATGATAAATTTCTGGTTGAAGGCGCCTATAAACTCATTGAAAAATATCAGGTTCCACGCGAAAAGTATGAATTTCAGATGTTGTACGGCGTTACGCCACAGCTCAGAAAGTCAATATTGGAAGCAGGACATCGTATGCGGATTTACGTTCCATTTGGTGAGCAATGGTTTGCCTATTCAACCAGAAGGCTCAAAGAAAACCCTTCAATGGCCAAGGAAATCATCAAGGCACTTTTTGTCAGAGGCTAGCATTAATGCTGCCTAAACCCTGGATTCATTCAAGCACATGGAACAGATGAACCGAAGCTTGTTCATCAAACCAATATCCATACGTTACTAATTATTGTCAACATAATGCATAATTGGTTGTAATAAATTGTGTTAGTTGCACCATGACCGTTTTTGTATTAACTTTGCACTTTTAATGTAGGGTCAACAACAACACTTTAGAATGGAAAAACCAAGGGTTCTTTTTGTTGAGCAAGTTATCACACCATACCTGAAAGAGACCCACATGAGTAAAATCGGGCGCTTTTTACCTCAGGGAATTCAGGAAAGGGGAAAGGAAATAAGAACTTTCATGCCAAGGTTTGGTAACATAAATGAAAGGAGAAATCAACTTCATGAAGTAATCAGGCTTTCAGGCATGAATCTGATTATCAACGACACCGATCACCCGCTAATCATTAAAGTTGCCTCAATTCAGCAAGCCAGAATGCAGGTGTATTTTATTGATAATGAAGACTTTTTTCACCGTAAATTCACTATCAAGGATAAATCCGGAAAGTTTTATGAAGATAATGATGAGCGAACCATCTTTTTTTCGAGAGGGGTGCTCGAAACAGTAAAAAAACTTGGATGGGGGCCTGATATTGTCCATTGCCACGGATGGATGTCGTCGCTTGTTCCGCTTTATGTAAAGCGCGCCTACAAAGACAATCCTCTTTTTACTGAATCAAAGGTGATTTATTCACTTTATGACGATGATTTTAAAGACAGTTTCAAGGATAGTTTTGAAAAAAAACTGAAGCTTCCGGGCATAACTCCCAAAGATTTAAAATACTATAAGGAGCCAAACTACGTTAACCTGACAAAGGCAGCCATTGACTACTCAGATGCCATCATCATCGGAAGTGACAAGGTGAACCCGGAATTACTCAGCTATGTGGAAGAAAAAAACAAACCCGTACTGATGCATAGCGAAAGCAATTATGTTGATGCATACAATGCGTTTTATGACAGCCTTTTAGGTAAAAAAAAGTAGTTTAACATTACAAATTAAGCAGTTTGAAAACGAACACATTCGGCTTTTCTCAAGGGCCGGTCACAATTATTGTCCTGTCACTGTTCATGCTCTTGCAGGCGTGCAACAAGCGCCCCGATCAGATTGGCGCAGGAATTCAGCCAGACAAAGATCTCATCGGCATTTTTTACACCGATACCGTAAGTATAGTAGCATACAGCATTCCTGAAGATTCGGTTCGTACGGATAAGCCTGAGCACATCCTGCTGGGTAGCATTAAAGATCCTATTTTCGGAACTACAGTTGCAGGTTTTTACACTCAGGTTCGCCTATCTACCAGCAGCATCAATTTCGGGCCTAACCCACAGCTTGATTCATTGGTGTTACAGCTTGCCTATTCGGGGTATCATGGCGACACTACAACGCAGTTAACAATTAAAGTTTACGAGTTGGAAGAACCAATTTACTACGACTCGATGTATTATTCAAATACCCATAAAAACTTTGGCAATACCGACTTTGCCAACTTTTCCTATTTCCCAAAACCCCGGAAACGTTTTGTGTGGGAGGGCGATACCTTAAGTCCGGCTTTCAGGGTGCGATTAAGCGATGTTTCGCCTGCATTGGGAAACAAAATTCTGACAGCTGATTCGGTTGCCCGGTCTTCCAATGCAAAATTCGTAGAATATTTTAAAGGTCTTTTTGTTACTGCTGAAGCCGTTGCTGCCAATGGTTCCATTGTAAGCCTTGACTTACCTAGCAACCTGTCGAGAATGACACTCTATTATCGCAATGATGAAAAGGATTCTTTGAGATATGAACTTTTTATTGGTCAAACCGAGGCTCGTTTCAATAGGTATGATCACATGGATTATGCTGATGCTGATGCAACCTTCAGAAGTCAGGTAATTTTGGGCGACACCCTACTTGGCCAAAATTTACTTTATGTGCAATCAATGAGCGGGGTGAAAACAAGGCTTCGCTTTCCCAATATGACCAGGTTTTCACAAACTATTGGTAAAAAAGTTGTGGTGAATGAAGCCAAAGTTGTGTTTACAGGCCGAAACATCGACACTACCATGTTTTTTGCCCCACAGCGTCTTGCCCTTGTACGGTCAAACAGCGACGGGACTTATAGCTTAATGAGCGATCAACTGGAAGGAGACAGTTACTTTGGTGGCGGCTTCAGATCCGGCTCCAATAATTATGAGTTTCGTATAACGCGTTATATTCAGGATTTAATGCTTCGTGGAGAAGGAAAGCAAGATAACGGTCTTCTTGTTTTTGTTGTTGGCGCTTCCTCGCGGGCACATCGGTGGGTTTTTAACGGAACTCAGCCACAGCCAGACAGTTTAATCCCGCTTAAACTTCAATTAAACTACTCTGTTATAAACGATTAATTAAATCTTTCAGATTTGCAGTTGTAGCACACATTTAAACAACCCTATAACCAAATATATCATGTGCGGAATTGTAGCCTATATAGGGCCGAAACAGGCCTACCCAATTCTTATCAATGGACTTAAACGTCTGGAATACAGGGGATATGACAGTGCAGGAATTGCCTTGCTTGATCAACAGCTTGAGGTTTATAAAACAAAAGGTAAAGTGTCGGAACTTGAGGCCTATGCCTCCGATAAAAACCTGAACGGAAGCATAGGGATTGCCCATACACGTTGGGCTACACATGGCGAACCCAACCAGGTAAATGCACATCCCCACTATTCTCAGTCAAAATCAATTGCCCTTATTCATAACGGTATTATCGAAAATTATGCTCCTCTCAGGAAGGAGCTTGAAGCCAGAGGATATGATTTTCAATCAAGTACTGACACAGAAGTACTTACAAATCTGATAGAAGACATCAAGATCAATGAAGATGTTGAGCTTTTTGAGGCCGTTCGGATTGCTCTGAATCAGGTAATTGGAGCCTATGCCATTGTAGTAATGGAAGAAGGTAATCCAGATTCACTGGTAGCCGCCAGAAAAGGAAGTCCATTGGTAATTGGTATTGGCAAGGATGATTATTACATTGCATCGGATGCCACACCGATTATTGAATACACCAAAAACGTTGTTTACCTTGATGATGAAGAAGTTGCATTGATACAACGTAACAGCGATCTAAAAATTAAAACTATCCGGAACCGTGAAAAGACTCCTTATGTTCAAAAACTTGAGCTTAATTTAAGTGCACTTGAAAAGGGAGGCTTTGAGCATTTTATGTTGAAAGAAATTTATGAACAACCTACCAGTATCCGCGACAGTATGCGGGGTCGCATTCATCCTGAGCTAGGCACAGTTACACTTGGCGGCATTCTTGAATACGAGCAAAAACTACTGAGCGCCAATCGAATAATTATTGTAGCATGTGGCACTTCCTGGCATGCAGGACTTGTAGGTGAGTATTTATTTGAAGACATTGCACGAATGCCTGTTGAAGTAGAATACGCCTCGGAATTCAGATATCGTAATCCGGTAATACATGAAAGAGACGTTGTGATAGCGATTTCTCAATCCGGTGAAACCGCTGATACTCTGGCTGCTATAGAGCTGGCTAAATCCAAAGGAGCCACCATACTTGGAATTTGTAATGTAGTTGGCTCCTCAATTGCCCGTGCAACGCATGCCGGCAGCTATACTCATGCCGGGCCTGAGATTGGGGTAGCTTCCACAAAGGCTTTCACCGCACAGGTTACTTTGTTAGCCTTGATGGCGCTCAGACTCGCTCAACTTCGTGGTACCATCGGCAGATCGAGATTCATGGAAATAATAACCGAGCTTTCGCTGATACCTGAAAAGGTTCAGCAAACCCTCAAGGTGAGTCAGCGTGTGATTGAAGTGGCTGAAAAATTCAAAGATGTGAGAAATTTCCTGTATCTGGGACGAGGTTATAATTTTCCTGTTGCCCTTGAAGGAGCACTCAAGCTCAAGGAAATATCCTATATCCACGCTGAAGGATACCCGGCTGCCGAGATGAAGCATGGGCCAATAGCGCTTATTGACGAAGAAATGCCCGTTGTAGTTATTGCTACCAACAAAGGTACCTACGATAAGGTGGTGAGCAACATTCAGGAAGTAAAAGCCAGAAAAGGAAAAGTGATTGCTATTGTTACCGAGGGCGATGCCATTGTTAAGGGTCTTGCCGATTATGTAATTGAGATTCCAGAAACTGAAGAAATGCTGGTGCCGCTTCTGGCAACTGTTCCGCTTCAAAAGCTCGCCTACCATATCGCTGTTATGCGCGGTTGTAATGTTGATCAACCACGAAATCTTGCAAAGTCAGTTACGGTGGAATAAAGACCGTATTTGATTCTTTACCATTTATTTAACATTACATCCCGGGCTTCAAAGCAGAATTCGGGTTCTCTGTTTTCTGTCAAACTCAGTTTTAGCTTAATCGAACACATCGAATATGACTTTGCCTGGACATCTGCAGTAAATTTTCATTTTTGTGAAGAAATCGGCATTCTTTCAAAAAAAAAAATCACTTTTTTAAACTTCGGCCTGTCATTTGTATGTAACGGTTTCTGATAAGTACCCATAACAGCGATGAAATAAAAAGCATGAGGGTTCTAATCCAGTTGAAGTATAAAATGTAAAAACCCAAAAATCATGAAAACCAGAACCGTTAATTTTTACGCTAAATCATTTGTTTTAATATTATTTGTAGTGCTTGTAACAAGTGGTTGTTCCAAGGAAGATTTATGTATCAAAGGAAATGGAAGATCTGTATTTGAAACGCGCTCACTAACTGTTTTTTATGAGGTTGTAAATAATGGTAGTTTTGAAGTAAGAATTTTACCATCCACCCAATACGAAGTGATTGTGGATGCAGAGTCAAACCTGATTGAGTATATCCGTACAAGCGTTTCGGGTGGAAAACTATATATCGAAACTGTTGGAAATCGCTGCATCAACAATACACTTACCATGGTGGTAACTGTTTACACACCCTATGTTGACGGGCTTGAATTGAATGGTTCGGGCTTTATTTCGGCTTATGATTTATATCTTGACGAATTGCAAATCCGATTAAATGGCAGCGGGCAAATCATTGCCGATGCTGACGCTCTGCTGATCAAGGCAAATATTTCAGGATCAGGCACTATCGACTTATCAGGAATTGCCCCTACAACCGAATTTACAATCAGTGGTTCAGGAAGAATCAACGCCTATCCGCTCACACAACAACGATGCTATGCAAGCATTAGCGGATCAGGCAATATGTATGTTAAGCCCACTGAATTGCTGGACGTTCTGATAACAGGAAGTGGAAACGTTTATTACAAAGGCAATCCTTCCATTGTTCAGCGAATTTCCGGTTCAGGTCGAATCATCAGGCAGTAAATGGACTTTGGATGCTGTTTATAACTCCATTGCAGGTAATGCGTTTAACTGCCAGCCATTAAATCTTTTACTACACTCAAATGAAGGGCAATGCGCTCAAGCAATAGGATTCTGTCGATAGGTTTGGTCACATAGTCATTGCATCCGGCTTCAATTGCCTTGGTAACCTCGATATCCATTGCATAGGCAGTTTGAGCTATTACAGGCACCTCTGGGCGTATTGATTTTATGGCTCTGGTTGCATCATAACCGTTTAAAATTGGCAGACGAATATCCATTAAAACGAGATCTATGCTATCCTTGTGGATCTGCATCAGTTCAACTGCTTCGCGACCATCCTGCGCCCAAATTATTTTAACTTTTGAGGGCCTGAGCATGATCACCAGCAGGTTGTAGTTTGTGCGCTCATCCTCAACAACCAGAAAAGTTTTGTTAGTCCAGTCGTATGAAAGCGTTTCCTGGCTGAAATTCTTTTCATCATGATGGGTTTTTTGAATCAGTAAGCCGGGTAACTCAAATTTAAAAGTGCTCCCATTTCCAGGAAAGGAGTCAAGACTTATGGTTCCCTCAAGCAAATCAGCAAGGCCTTTGGCAATGGCAAGTCCTAATCCGGTTCCGCCGTATTTTTTTTTAGAGCTATAATCAAGCTGCCGGAAACGCTTAAAAATCAATTCATGCTTATCAGGATCAATACCCTCACCTGAGTCTTTTACAAAGAATGCAATGTTATTCTGGTTTATTTCGTATCCAATCTTAATAATCCCATTTGTGGTAAACTTAAACGCATTATCCAGAAAAATCGTCAAAATCTGCTGTACGCGCACAGCATCTGATTTAAGATAAGGAACCCCCTTAATTTCGGGAAGATGCAGTAAAAAGGAAATGGAAGTTATGCCTTTTCTCAGTCGCATTTCGTTGAAATTCCGGTGGAGGCCTTTTAGCAATTCATTCACCGGAAACATACTCTTGTTCGTTATCATC
>Ga0116204_1001826_pt1 | contig 11783 bp, 11 predicted proteins | sample LakKivwa52mmetaG_FD_94481 | JGI IMG/M metagenome (GOLD analysis project Ga0116204, IMG submission 94481) | Anoxic lake water microbial communities from Lake Kivu, Rwanda to study Microbial Dark Matter (Phase II) - Lake Kivu water 52m metaG | ecosystem: Environmental > Aquatic > Freshwater > Lake... | reverse complement strand
GGCATTTTTCATTTTTTTTCTGAATATGAAAATGCCGGCTGCCGCAAGTGCAAAGAATATCCATTCAACCGACACCGTGTATGTGATCAGGTTCTCAACCGTCCCCCAGAAGAGCAGCAGCAAAATTGCCCAGACCGATTGAAGGATGATCGCATAAACAGGGGTTTTAAACCTGGGATGTACCCATGCAATACCTTTGAAAAAGAGCCCGTCGGCTGCCATTGCGTAATAAATGCGGGGAGCTGACAGAGTGTAAATACCGATTGTTCCGACAGTGCTTATGGCGATAATTCCTGCAACAAGCAGGCCTCCGGAAGGAAGAACAGTGCTTACAGCGTCAGCAGCAACCTTCTGGGATGAAACAATCGTATCGACTGGCATGAGAAGCATATAACCTGTATTCACAAGGAGATATATCAGTGTGACGATCAGCGCTCCCGTGATCATTGCCACCGGGACGTTCCTGGCGGGATTTTTTGTTTCGCCTGCAAGAAAAGAGGCGTGCTGCCATCCGCCGTACGAAAACAGAACACCTGTAAGGGCCACACCGAAGCCTGATAATCCGGCACCTGAAGATGTGGAAAATGTCGTGCCGCTGAACGACAGATCACTGTCACCGAAAATAAAACCTGCAAGGATGATCATAAGCACCCCGGCAATCTTCAGTCCGGTGAATATGTTTGAGAATATTTCACCGAATTTTGCCCTGAATACATTGAGTGTTGTCAGGATCACAATGGCTGTTATGCTGGTTATCAACATTCCCGTTTGCGACATCGGGATGAGTGAGCTTAAGTAATATGAGAAAGCCAGCGAAAGGACTGCTATTGACCCGGAGGTAATGATAATGAGATAAGCCCATCCGTAAAGGAAGGCGAGCCAGCCTCCGTAAGCTTCGCGCAGGAACACATATATCCCGCCGGCTTGCGGAAACAGCGATCCCAGTTCACCGAACGTAAGCGCTCCCGTAAGCGCAATGATACCGCCAAGCGCCCATACCAGCAGTATCAGTGAAGATGATGGTATCAGGCCTGCTATCTGGGATGGCGTGACAAAAATCCCGGACCCTATGCAAGAGCCTATAGCTACCATGATCAACCCGTACAGGGTCAGCTCTTTTGCCAGTCTGGTCATAAATCTTTCATCAGGGATCTGCAGGTCAGTATGCGAGTATCTGGCTTCGTTCCCTGCCTGATCCCTTTATCCATATCTTGTTCCTGTATACTTCAACCAGAGAATATGCCCCTTTCGTTTCAGTTTCAACCATTGCTTTCAGCGTAACAAAATGGATCATATTGAAATTGCCGTAATTTCCGGCGTGATTGTGTCCGCTGAACCATGCGATCACATTGTGATGCTTTTCCAGTATAGAATTTATTTCATTATAGTTCAGTAGATTATGAACATTTTCAGGGAATGTGGGGAAATGGCACATGATGAACACTTTCTCATTTTTTGCAGCTGCATCTCCCAGCTGTGAGTCAAGCCATCCGAGCTGCCCGGCACTTATTCCTCCGTTCCAGTCAACTGCATTTACAAAACCTCCGGCTTTAAGCATGTCAATATATTCCGTTGCTTTTTTTTCAGCCGGCCTGCTGCCTGAAGCATATGTGCTTATCTCGTTGCCGTTGAGGACAATGAACCTGAAGCTGCCGTGAATGAACGAGTAATATCCGTCTCTTCCGGGCATGGGCAGCGGAAGCCGTTTTTTATACCGTGATTCAACGGAAAAATCATGATTGCCCAGACAATGGTAAGTTTTAAGTCCTGATGACTTAAGGATCTCCAGAGCCGGTTCAAAGGAGGCAAAGTCGCGGTCGATCAGATCGCCGAGGTTTATGAGGAAGTGAGCTGAATCAGCCCTCAGGGAGGCGACTGCTTCCTGCAGCCTTGAAAGCGATGTGTTGTAGTATCTTGATCCTTCAGGTTCTGCGCTGCAGTGATGCACATCCGTTATGATCCCGAAGGAGAACAGCGGTTTCTGATCCTGGCCGGTACTGTCCCGGTTTGAAAGGTTATCCTGTTGCGGCATGGTAAGGGCTGTTATTACCGATATTATCAGCAGTTTCATCTTTTATTATATTTTTTGGAGGTTTCAATGTATGCCTTCAGATAGATAAGCGATACAATGACAAAGAGCATGCCTACTGAGAGGAGCATCAGGAAGGCAAACACAGAAGGCATTTCCTCATCAGGAAGAGGATGTGTGAGCCGGTATATATAACCTAAAACGGTATAGAGTACCATTATGACTGAAAGAGTAAGGCTGAAAATGATTGTTGTGCCGTCGAATATCCGTGTGGTCTTGTAGAATTTTGTTTTCTTGAAGCGGATGTAGGAAGCCCGGGCATAGGCCTGTGCATTTTGTTTTGATCTCTCCTGCCTGTATTTTCTCCAGTTTTCCATTGCCTGCCTGTAAGCATCATCGCCGGCAGAGATCCTTTCATGGTTGGCAATCAGGAAATCATAAGCCTCGGTGGCAAGAATGAACTTTTCCCTTGCGTCGGGAGCAGGGTTAATATCAGGGTGGAAAAGCCGTGCTTTCTGCCTGTAAGCTTTTTTTATTTCGTTAACCGAAGAATTAAACGGTATGCCGAGGATCTGGTAATAATCCGCTATCGTCATCCTGGGTTTTTATCGGGCAATGACAAAGTTAGTCATTTATTTCACTATGCCGGTGAAACCCATGAAGGCAAGAGCAAGTATACCTGCAATCACCAGTGAAACCGGGACTCCTTTCATCGCTCCGGGAACATTTACAAGTTCCAGGTGTTCCCTTATTCCGGCAAGTATTATAAGTGCTATGCCAAATCCTATGGCTGTTGAAGCTCCGTATACAACGCCTTCAAGAAGGTTGAAATGTTTCTTTATTACCAGGATCGCGGTTCCGAGTACAGCACAGTTTGTGGTGATGAGGGGAAGGAATATTCCGAGTGCCTGGTAGAGGGGCTGGCTTATCTTCTTGAGTATTATCTCAACCATCTGCACCAGCGATGCGATGACAAGTATGAAAGTTATTGTCTGCATGAAACCAATACCCAGCTTATCAAGGATATAGGTCTGGATCAGGTATGTGGCTATAGTGGCAAGCACCATTACGAAAGTCACCGCTCCTGCCATCCCGACAGCTGTATTTACCTTGTTCGAGACACCCAGGAAAGGACAAACTCCAAGGAACTGCGCAAGAACGACATTGTTGATCAGGACAGCAGATATTATTATCAGTACATATTCCATTTCAGTCTCTTTTTATGCTTTTCTCATCTTAAAGACAAATGCTATCATATATCCCAGCACGATAAAAGCTCCGGGTGCAAGTATAAAGACAAGGATGCCGTCGCCGGGGATGAATTTGTAACCGAACAGCGAACCGCTGCCCAGAATCTCACGGATCGCACCGAGTATCCCGAGGGCCATTGTAAATCCCAGCCCCATGCCGAGACCGTCGATCAGCGCAGGATAGATGCTGTTCTTGCTTGCAAACGCTTCAGCCCTTCCGAGTACTATGCAATTCACCACGATAAGCGGAATGAATATACCGAGTTTTTCGTACAATTCGGGAACATAGGCCTGCATTACAAGATCAACTATCGTAACAAACGAAGCTATTATCACGATGAATGCAGGTATCCTTACCTTATCGGGGATAACCCCGGACAGGAGAGATATCACCACATTGGATCCAAGCAGTACAAAAGTAGTTGCAAGTCCCATGCCGAGCCCGTTGAAGCACGACGATGTAGTGGCCAGTGCGGGGCAGGCGCCAAGCACCAAAACCAGAATAGGGTTCTCCCTGAAGAATCCTTTTGTAAAATTCTGAAGCTGATTCATTTAATACCTCCTTCCTGAAGAGTGTTGTATGCACGCTGTACGGCATCACAAAATGCCCTGGCACTGATGGTAGCGGCAGTAATGGCATCTACCGCCCCGCCGTCTTTGGTCACTTTAAGTAAAAATTCTGAAGGATTTTTCCCGTTGAACTGATCCTTGAACCCGGGCTCTGCCATCTTGGTACCCAGGCCGGGAGTCTCCTTATGCGATAATACCGTTATGTTGATTATGGTACCGTCGGGTTTGAAACCCGCCATAAGCCCGATATAGCCGCTGAAACCGTCATTTGTATAAGTATTGACCGCGTAACCGGTTATTACGCCCTCCTTTTTTGCCGGATAGACGTCAAGGCTGTCGCCTTCACCGGTAGGAAGACGGAACATCTCTTCATTCGGGTTATTGTCAAAACCGGGGACTACCATTTTTATCGCCTCCAGCTTCTTCTTAAGAACTGACATCTCAATGGGTGTTTTCGTCAGTTCGTAAACAAACCCGAGACATGCTGATGCTCCCATTGCAATGAGAGTAAGCGATACAATCATATTCTTCAGGGTCGATTCGGTCTTAGCCATGTTTCACCTCCTCCCCAAATCTTTCAGGCTTGATATATGTGTTCATAATCGGGACAAATGCATTCATAATAAGTATTGCAAAGGATACTCCTTCGGGGTAAGCGCCCCATACCCTTATAATAACTGTCAGAATCCCTATTCCGCAGCCGTAAATGATCATGGCTTTGGGATTCATGGGAGAAGTCACGTAATCAGTTGCCATGAAGATGGCTCCCAGCAGAATACCTCCGGCCAGAAGATGAAAGAGCGGATCTGCATTCTTCTCCGGGTTTACAAGCCATAGTATCCCTGTGAATATTACCAGGCTCCCGATGACTGATACCGGGATATGCCATGTGATGATCTTTTTAAACAGGAGCCAGATGAAACCGATCAGCAGTGCAACAGCTGCCACTTCCCCGATGGATCCGCCCATATTTCCAAGAAACATGTTGGCCGGTGCCGGTATTTGCGAGATCAGCTGCTGAAACGGTTCTCCATTTTTTAGTCCCTCCTTAACGATCGACAGGGGTGTTGCGCCTGTTACAGCATCAGTATATGCTGTTTCAAATCCTTTGGGCACGGGCCAGCTCGTCATCTGAACGGGAAACGAAATAAGCATGAAGACACGGCCCACAAGTGCAGGGTTAAACGGGTTGCTGCCAAGTCCGCCAAAGGTCATTTTTGCGATTGCGACAGATACAAAAGCGCCTATGATAACCACATGCACGGGAAGGTTTGAAGGTACATTGAATGCCAGCAGCAATCCTGTTACCAGTGCAGATCCGTCGGTTATCGTTACCGGTTTCCTGATCATGAACTTCTGGATAAGATATTCAAACAGGATACATGAAGCTACGGATACTGATGTAACGATTATAGCACCCCAGCCAAAATAGAATATCGAAGTGAACAGCGCCGGCAGAAGTGCAATGACAACACCATACATCAGCTTCCGGGTTGTCTCTTTCCCGTGAGCATGGGGCGATGGTGATACATTTAATAAGTTGCTCATTTAACTCTGTTGTGGATATTATTGTTTTGAAACTCTTTCACGGGCCATCTTAATTACAGTCGTCTTTCCCAGCCTTATATAATCAAGGAGCGGTCTGTGGGCAGGACAAATAAAACTGCAGGATCCGCATTCCATGCAATCCGTGATCCTCTCATTTTCGGCTCTTTCAAATAATCCTTTTTCGGAGAGGGTCATCAGCAGGTACGGCTCGAGGTTCAGTGCGCAGGCCTCAACACATTTGGCACACCTGATGCAGGGCATGGATTCGCTGCGCAACGATTCCTCAGCCGGGAAGAGGATTATCCCCGATGTCCCCTTGACAACCGGTACTTCTGTGCTGTTCAGGGCTTTCCCCATCATCGGGCCTCCTGAAACGATTTTGCCTGTATCTTCAGGCATCCCGCCGGCAGCAGCGATCAGATCCCTGACCGGGGTTCCGATCCTTACGAAATAGTTACCCGGAGCCGCCACAGATTTCCCGGTTATGGTTACTACTCTTTCAAAGAGAGGCTTGTTCTTCTGGACAGCTTCATAGACAGCGAACGCTGTCCCGACATTATGTACCACAGTGTTGACATCAAGAGGAAGCTTCCCTGAGGGTACCTCCCTGTTAATGAGGGCTTTGATCAGTTGTTTCTCGGCTCCCTGCGGATATTTTACCCTGAGCGCATGTACGCTTATTCCCTCAAATGCTGTTGCCAGCCTGGTCATGTGTGCTATTGCATCGGGCTTATTGCTTTCAATGCCGATCATCGCCCTTGTTACCCTGAGCGCCTTCATGAGGATCGATACACCTATTAGTATCTCTTCACCACGTTCAAGCATCAGGCGATGATCGGAAGTAAGGTAAGGTTCACATTCCACTCCGTTTACAATAAGCACATCACATCTCTTTCCGGCAGGTACTGTGAGCTTGACATGTGACGGGAAAGTCGCACCTCCAAGCCCGACAATCCCTGAGTCGAGGCATTTTTTTATTATTTCTTCCGATGACTGGAGCCGGATATCTGTAAGGATTTCACTGCTCCGGTCAATTGATTCAATCCACTCATCACCCTCAACGGTGATAAAGACAGCCTGTTGCTTATATCCCGTTGAATCAATGACCGTATCGATTTTGGTTACTTTTCCGGAGACCGATGAATGTATATTTGATGAGACATATCCTTTGCTCCGGGCTATTACCTGTCCGGCCCTGACCTTATCATCCTTGTTAACTACGATAGCAGCAGGAGTTCCTATATGCTGTGAGACAGGTATTGCAACGCCGGCCGGAACCGGCAGGTACTGTATTTCGCTGCCGGAAGTCAGCTTGTTCTCGGGTGGATGCACACCCCCTGTGGGAAACGTTTTCAAATCTCTTTTATATTAATATCGTTAGACATCCGGTTTATCCGGTATTGCTTTCAACCTTCTCTTCCGCCTTTGGTTTTCTCGGGGGGAAGTTGATCTCGAGTATTGAGCCCGTAGGACATTCTGTTACGCACTTCCTGCAGAAAGTGCATTTGAATGCATCGATATATGCCAGGTTGTTTTCAATGGTTATTGCCTCAAATTCACAAACATTGAAGCACTTGTTGCACGCAATGCATGCAACCTTGCAGGCTCTTCTTGCAGGTCCTCCCTTATCGCAGTTTGAGCAGGCGACATAGATCTTGCGCTCTTTCTTTGCTTTTTTACGAAGTTCAATGATATTCCTGGGGCAAGCTTTTACGCATGCACCGCACGCAACGCACTTTTCATCGATGATTACCGGCATTCCGGTAGCAGTATCCGTGTACATCGCGTCAAATTTGCAGGCCCTGACGCAATCGCCATAACCCAGGCAGCCATAGCTGCAATCGGTTTCCCCGAGATAAAGGCTGTGAGCCATACGGCAATCCGGAACACCATCATATCTCGTTGTGCGGGGACGAAACTCAGGTGTTCCGTTACATTTGAGAACAGCAACGAGCGGATCAACAGCAACAGCCTCTTTACCGAGTATTTTTGCGACTTCTCCCATGAGCGATGCTCCGCCCACAGGACAATTCAGGCCTTCAAAGTTCTCAGCTTTGACCAGCGCTTCGGCAAAATTCCTGCATCCTGCAAAGCCGCACCCTCCGCAATTGGCAGCCGGAAGGGCAGCCTGTACCTCATCAATCCGCGGATCTTCAAATACCCTGAATTTCTGAGCGATAAAATAGAGTATAACTGCAAAGAAAAGGGCAAGCAGACTCAGTGTTACTATGGTTATGGGGATAGTAAGACTCATTTATAATGCTTTAAGTGTGAACGTGAACTTCCTGTTGATCTGTTGCCGGAAAAGATAGAGGATCAGATAATAGGGTGCAAGTACGGCAACTGATCCGATACCGGCGTTCAGTTCCGGCACCCTCAATGATACCAGTAAAACAAGCACAGCCACTACCAGTATCAACGGTATGACATAACCGAACAGAACTGCTGTATATCCTGATGAAAGCTTCATCATTACCTTTACATTTTCTCCCGGCCTGACGTTGTATGATCCTGGTACTTCAACGATCTTCTCTTCCCTTCCTGACAACGAGCAGACGCCTTCGGCATGGCATCCCGAACAGGCTGAAGACGCTGATATACTTACAGTTACGGACCTGTTGTCTGTGCTCATTACCACTCCCTCGTGCTCAATGCTCCTGTAATTGTCCGGCATGCCTGCTGGTATTATTGATCTCTAAAGATGCAAAAATAAAAATAGAGTGAAGACCAGATAATGCTTTTTGTCAGCATTTATTCACATCAGGCAAAATATTCCGGTCATGAAGTGACTTCTTCAGCCTATATTGCTCCACGACTGGCGTTTGCTGAAGAGGCGCCGGAGCCCTTCGTTGAGTATCCTGTTCTGATCACTTTCCAGGAGAGGGTCTTTTGACAGGATGTTTTCAGCGATATTCCTTACGTATTCAATAAGCTGTCCGTCTTTTGCAAGGTCGGATATCTTAAGGTCAAAGGGGATTCCGCTCTGCATTGTTCCCTCAATGTCTCCCGGTCCCCTCAGCTGGAGATCCGTCTCTGCTATTTCGAACCCGTCATTGGTGCTGACCATTACCTCCAGCCTTCGTGCGGCCTCTTTTGACAGTTTTTCTGAGCTCATCAGTATACAGAACGACTGGTCAGCGCCCCTGCCGACACGGCCTCTCAGCTGGTGAAGCTGTGATAGCCCGAAACGTTCTGCACTTTCTATGACCATTACAGTGGCATTCGGTATATCGACTCCGACCTCAATGACCGTTGTTGCAATCAGGAAATGGGCATCTCCTTCCCTGAACAGCCTCATCGACTCTTCCTTGACGGCGGGGGTCATCCTGCCATGAACGACACTGATACAGTATTTGGGAGGAGGGAACTCTCTTGAGATGGTGTCCCAGCCGTCTTCCAGGTCTTTATAGTCCATTTTTTCGGACTCCTGGATAAGCGGGTATACAATATATATCTGCCTTCCTTCAGCGACCTGGCTGCGCAGGAACCCGAACACCCTGTTTCTCTCTGAATCAAAGTAATGCATGGTTTTTACGGGCATTCTGCCAGGCGGAAGCTCATCAATCACCGACACATCAAGATCGCCGTATAGTGTCATGGCAAGCGTCCGCGGGATAGGGGTGGCTGTCATGACGAGAATATGCGGAGGACTGAGGCTTTTCTGCCAGAGCCTGGCTCTCTGTTCAACACCGAACCGGTGCTGCTCGTCAATGATTACCAGCCCCAGGTTGGCGAACCTGACATTCTCCTCGATAAGTGCATGGGTGCCTATGAGGATATTAAGTGATTTGTCAAGAAGCGATTCGCTGATATCTTTTCTCAGCGACCTCTTTGATGATCCCGTGAGAAGCCTAACCCTGACATTTATGCCTTCGAGCATTTTTGTGATGGTATCGTAATGCTGTCCGGCCAGGATCTCGGTCGGCGCCATTATGCAAGCCTGGTAGCCGTTGTCAATGGCTATCAGCATGCTCATCAGCGCAACAAGGGTTTTTCCGCTGCCCACATCTCCCTGTAGCAGGCGGTTCATCTGTTTTCCCGATCCCAGGTCTTTTCTTATCTCCCTGATCACTCTTTTTTGCGCTTCGGTAAGGGAAAACGGCAGGTTGTTGAAATAGAAGTTATTGAATTTCTCACCGACATTGGAAAAGACAAAGCCTTTGGACCTGCGTGACCTGTTATTCCTGAACCTCAGCAGATTGAGCTGGATATAAAAGAGCTCTTCGAACTTCAGCCTGTATCTTGCTCTTTCAAGCTCGGCAGGATCGGACGGGAAATGTATTTTTTGCAGTGCATTGTGCAGATCCATCAGCTTGTAACGGCCGGTAATATCTGAAGGCAGCGTCTCGGGAAGCCTGAATGTGATCTGCCTGAGAAGGGTGCCGGTCAGCTTGCTTATTGCTTTTGATGCAAGGAAATGGTTCTTAAGATTTTCGGTGGTGCTGTACTGGGCCTGAAGCGCCGAGCTCATCCTTTCCGCAACCCTGCCCGAGGCTTCAATTTCAGGATGAATTATATTTATCATCCCGCTGAATACGGAAGGCTTGCCGAAAACAATATATTCCACTCCCGGTGTATAGCTTCCTGTAATCCATTTACCCCCCCTGAACCAGATGAGCTTCACAGTTCCGGTATCATCCTGAAAATCAGCAATAAGCCGCCTGGTAGCTTTATGCCCTTCAGTTGCATACCCCTTTATGGTGCCTTTGATCTGCACGAATGGAAGATCTGGATCGAGTTCAGATATCTTATAGAATCTGGTCCTGTCGACATATTTATAAGGAAAATAGTACAGGAGATCCCGGTAAGTGAAAATATCCAGTTCCTTATTCAGCAGCTCAGCTCTTTTGGGACCGACGCCGGTGAGAAATTTTATATCAGTATCAAAAAAGTCCCTCATCTCCTTTAACCTGAAAACATGATCGAAAATACGTATTTTTGAAAACCTTACCTAAATATATTTCAGGAGCCGGATGAATTATTATGGTATCAAATACTTAAAATACCTCCTCTTTGCGGGGCATCGCAGGGGCCATGGCATTCACAGCCCTTTTGTTTTCGACCTGGTGTCAAGGGTTTTCAGGAATAAAATTGATCCCCTTGTTGTCTTTAAGATTGAAAACATACGAAAGAGGTGTATTTCCGGCAGCAGGGTTATTCCGGTAACGGATCTTGGTGCCGGATCGGTTAAAATGAAAAGCGGTTTGAGAAAAGTTTCAGATATAGTGAGGTACTCATCAGTCCCGGAAAAATATGGTATTCTGCTGTACCGGCTTGCCAGCGAATTCGGCAGGCCGCATATCATTGAGCTTGGAACCTCTGCGGGTATCAGTACCATGTACCTCGCATCCGCAAATCCTGAAACACCTGTTTACACAGTTGAAGGGTCCCCGGAAACTGCCGGTATTGCAGCCGGAAATTTTGCACTTGCCGGTATAACCAACATAGAAGTATTCACGGGATCGTTTGATGATAAACTACCCGGACTGATCACCAGAAACGGAAGGCCGGGGCTGGTTTTCATAGATGGCAACCACAGGAAGGAAGCTACGGTAAGGTACTTTAATATACTGGCTGGTCTTTCAGGCCGGGATTTGGTAATTGTCATCGATGACATTCATTCAGGTAAGGAGATGGAAGAGGCATGGTCGGTGATCAAAGGTCATGATAAAGTGACGCTTACAATTGATCTTTACAGGATGGGGATTGTTTTCTTCAGGGAAGGATTGAGGCGGTCAGGCTGTATAATAAGGTATTAACAAAAATTAAGATGGTATAATTTCGTAATTGATTAAATTAATCTAATTTCGGACATTCAAATTTCAAGGGTATGAATAAAGTCATTGAGTTGCATAATATTGTTAAGAATTACCAGGTCGGGAGCGTAATAGTAAGGGCTTTAAGATCGGTATCAATTGATATTTACAAGAATGAATATGTGGCAATAATGGGGCCTTCGGGTTCGGGGAAATCGACCCTGATGAACCTTATCGGCTGCCTTGACACATCGACAAGCGGCACTTACATACTGAACGGTACCGATGTTAGCAAGATGGAGGATGATTTTCTTGCCGAGATCAGGAACAAGGAGATCGGGTTTGTTTTCCAGACCTTCAATCTTCTTCCCCGTTATTCTGCCCTTGAGAATGTGACGCTGCCTCTGATATATGCCGGAATCCAGAAAGCCGAAAGGGAGAAGATGGCAACAGAGACTCTTGACCAGGTTGGTCTCAGTGACAGGATGACTCACAAACCCAATGAGCTGTCAGGAGGACAGAGACAGCGTGTGGCGATTGCAAGGGCACTTGTCAACAAGCCATCGATCATCCTGGCTGATGAACCTACAGGAAACCTTGACAGTAAGACCTCACTAGATATAATGGGGC
>Ga0116204_1001825_pt1 | contig 11783 bp, 13 predicted proteins | sample LakKivwa52mmetaG_FD_94481 | JGI IMG/M metagenome (GOLD analysis project Ga0116204, IMG submission 94481) | Anoxic lake water microbial communities from Lake Kivu, Rwanda to study Microbial Dark Matter (Phase II) - Lake Kivu water 52m metaG | ecosystem: Environmental > Aquatic > Freshwater > Lake... | reverse complement strand
ATTCCGCACCGATGGAGCAGGGAATCACTCCGCTATTTTGTCGTGTGACGATTCTTCTGCACCTACGCTCATTCTCGGCTCGCATTTGGACTCTGTCCCAAATGGCGGTCGTTTCGATGGTGCGCTTGGCGTGATGGCAGCGCTCGAAGTGTTGAAAACGGTTCGAGAAAACGGAATCAAGCTCAAGGTCCAGTTAGAGGCGATGGACTTTACCGATGAAGAAGGCACGCTGGTTGGCTTGCTCGGCAGTGCGGCGTTGGCGGGTCATCTATCCAAAGAAAATTTAGAGAAGCCACGCGGCGGACGTGAACGATTGTTGGAAGGAATGGCGCGGGCAGGGCTGTCGGATGTAAGTATGTTGAGCGCGGCGCGGAAACGAGAAACGCTGGCGGGATATTTGGAACTGCACATCGAGCAGGGCAAGCGCCTGGAAAGATCTGGCACGGATATTGGCATTGTGACCGCCATCGTTGGCATCTGGTCGTATAAGTTGTCTTTCATTGGCAAGGCAGACCATGCGGGTTCGACGACGATGGAAGATCGGCGCGATGCGTCGCTGGGGGCGAGTGCCTTCGCGCTGGCGGCGCGTGAGATGGTGATGCGCGATTTCCCGAACAGTGTGGTGAACGTTGGTAAAATGGATTTTGTGCCAGGCGCGTTCAACATCGTCCCTGCACAAGTGGATGCGGCGTTGGAATTCCGCTCACCTGATGACGAAGAATTCAAGCGTTTGGATAAGGCGTTGTTGGAATTGGCGAGGAGCGAAGCCGCGCGTTTTGGGTTGGAATTGCAAACGGAATTTCTCGGCAAACATTTACCCAGTTTGATGGATGCCGATGTGCGCGGCGCGTTTGTGGACTCATGCGATGTGCTCGGTTTGTCGCACATGCCCCTGCCTTCAGGTGCAGGACACGATGGTCAATCCCTCGCAGATTTATGTCCTGTTGGCATGATCTTCGTGCCCTCGGTGGATGGCGCCAGTCACTCGCCGCGCGAATTCACCAAATGGGAAGATTGCGTCAACGGCGCAAATGTGCTTTTGCAGGCGGCACTACGGCTGGGAAACGGGTAAAATTATCAGACCATAGACAATGGACAACGGACGATGGTCTATCGTCCATCGTCGTCCAAAGGACATCCATGAAAAACTTCGACCCAAAATACAACGCCATTCCCAAAACCGAAATTCACTGCCACCTCGAAGGTGCGATCCGTACACAGACCATTATTGATGTGGCTCGTGCGAACAATATCTCCCTGCCTTCCTATGAAGTGGGGGAGTTGGATAAACACGTCAAAGTGCTCGATCAGATGAAAGACCTGCATGCTGTGCTTGCAGCCTTCGATATTTTCCAGCGCACCATCACCTCGCCCGAAGTATTTGAGAGAATTTCATGGGAATTGTTCGAAGATTGTGCGAAGCAAAATATCAAACTCTTTGAAGTGCGCTTTTCGCCAGATTGGGCATTTCATGGGCATAACCTCGATTGGGATGCTTGCCTCGAAGGATTGATTCGCGCACAGGAACGGGCTGAAAAAGAATTCGACATGGCAATCGGCATCATTGCCATCACCTCACGCGGCATGGGTGCAGAATCCTGTGAAAAGACGGTCGATTGGGCGATCCGTCACAGGCAACACATCCAAGCTGTTGACCTTGCCGATAGCGAAATTCTCTACCCTGCGAAAGATTTCGTTAAACCCATTCTCAAAGCCAAAGATGCGGGCTTGAAAGTTACCATCCATTCTGGTGAAGATACACCCGCTTCATACGTTATTGATACCATCAAGAGTTTCCAGCCTGACCGCATCGGACATGGTATTCACGCCATTGAAGACATGCAAGCCGTGGAAATGCTCCTCGAGCGGGAAATCACCCTCGAAGTGAATCCCTGGTCGAATTACCTGACCAACTCCGTCCCGACGATCGAGGCGCATCCGCTCAAAAAGCTGTTCGACCTCGGCGTGCGCGTAACCATCAACTCGGATGATCCCGAAGTCCTCGAAACCAATGTCAATGAAGAATATCGCATCGCGCATAAAGTCCTCGGCATGAGCATGGCAGACATCCACACCTGCAACCGCTTTGCCTTTGAGTCTTCCTTCATCGATAAGGCAAAGACGGATAAAATCTGGAATAAGTTTTTTGTTAATATTGCCCCAGATTCAAATTGACCGATTCGCAACCCTTAGGGTAAAATAATGGGCCTGACTTACCCTAGCATACCTGTCCCGTTGGGGATTGTGTAATCATTTTCAAGAAATAAAGGAAGCACTTCGAATGGTTAAAAGAACATACCAACCCAAGATCCGCCGCCGCGTGCGCGTACACGGTTTTCGCAAGCGCATGTCCACGGCTGATGGTCGCAATGTACTCAAGCGCCGCCGCCTCAAGGGACGCCATAAACTAACAGTGAGAGCTAACGAGCACGTCAAGCGGGTTCGTTGGTAGGTCTCCGCGCATATTGGCGCGGATGACTTCCAGAGGTGCGGGTGCAGAGACGCTTTCGACTGTCCCGATCCGATGACTTCAAGCGGGTGCGGCGAACAGGCAAGTCCTATGCCCATCCGCTTGTTGTGTTAGTAGCACAAGCCAGTGAACAGAAACAGATCCGCATCGGGGTGACAGCGGGGAAGACCACCGGGACCGCCGTCCACCGCAACCGAGCCAAGCGACTTTTGCGCGAAGCGATGCGCCCCCTCATTCCCTTTCTCGCCTCCGGCTGGGACCTGATCCTGATCGCCAGACCCGCACTTGTGACCGCCACTTTGGAAAATACCCGCTCCGCGCTCACCAACGTCCTTACCCGAGCTAGGCTGTTGAAAAGCAGCCCCGCCGAAAAACCCCCGGATGAATCCTGACACCGAACCGCAATTTGTCCTGCATGATTATTCCCATGAACCACGCCTGCGAGATATGCCGCGGACATTGGTCAACCTGCCGCGCATCCTTGTGCTGGCATTGATTCGTTTGTATCAAATGGTGATCTCCCCGGGCCTGCCAGCCAATACCTGTCGTTTTTACCCATCCTGTTCCCATTATGGGTATCAGGCAGTTTACAAACATGGCGCCTTAAAAGGTTCGCTCATGGTGATCTGGCGCGTGTTGCGCTGCAACCCCTTCAACCCCGGCGGATACGACCCCGTTAAGTGATAATTTCACCGTCCTCTATATGACGGCCTTTTTTTATGTAGGAGTACTACAACATTGAATACAAAGCGACTTATCCTGTTCGTCCTGCTTGCGCTTGGCGCATTATTTTTGAGCGCTTGTAGCGGCCAACCCCTTGTGAATACCTGGCCTGGGCTTGCAGCAGATGCTGAGCGTGCCTATATCTCCAGCGGTTCTTTCATCTACGCTGTAGATGTGCAAACCGGAAGTGAGGTCTGGCGTTACCCTGCAGAGGCTGATAGTAAGATCTTGTTTTTTGCCTCTCCTGTTCTCACTACCGATGGGCAACTGCTCATCGGCAGCGCTGGTTCTGAGCATCCTTTCATTAGTTTGGATGTTGAAACCGGCAAAGAGAACTGGTCTGAGCCATTCAATGGCGGAAAAGGTGTATGGGTGGCTTCCCCTCTTGTTGTTGACGATGTGATCTACGCTCCCAACACAGATGGTTTTATGTACATCCTCAACTTGAATGGTAAGGAGATTGCAGACCCTGTGGAATTGGGTGGCGCATTGTGGTCGGCTCCTGTGACCGATGGCGAATTGCTCTACGTCGCTTCACTCGATCATCACCTGCATATCATCAACTCCGAAACGCTCACAGTAACTGAAACCATCAGCATCGGCGGCGCTGTGCCTGCCAGCCCTGCCATCGGCATGGACGGTGTCTTCGTCGGCTCGTTTGCCTCCAAAGTGGATTTTGTCTCTTCTGCTGGCGTGAGCACCACAGTCGCCGAAATGGGTAATTGGATTTGGGGTACGCCAGCACTGAACGGCGAAACCATGTACTATGCCGACCTTGATGGCAAACTGTACTCGCTTGATCTCACCACCAACCGTCAGAATTGGGACAATGTAAAACCGAACGGTCCAGTCGTGGCGAGTCCGCTGGTAGTGGGTGACCAGATTTACATCGCGGCAGAGGCGGGTACTTTCATCGCCCTCGATCGTGACGGAAAAATCGTCTGGGAAAAGACCCCCGGCGGAAAGATCTACACCACGCCCGTACTCTCCAACGAGTTTATTCTCGTTGCGCCCTATCAGGCTGAGTTTGCCCTTGCCGCCTACGATTTCGAAGGCAAACAAGCCTGGACGTTTACCCCCCAAGAATAAGGAATCTGACCCATGTGGGAAACCCTCATCATCCAGCCGCTGACCAACCTTTTATTGTGGATCTATGATGTGCTCGGTCACGGACCGCACATGTTCGGTCTGGCGATCATTCTGTTCACCATTATTATCAAACTCATCACCTGGCCTCTCAACGCCTCGCAGGTAAAGGGCGCACAAGCCATGCAGGAACTTCAGAACGATAAGGAATGGCAGGATATTCAGAAGAAGTACGCCAAAGACCGCGAAAAGCTCGCGCAGGAACAAATGCGCATTTACAAGGAAAAGGGCATCAACCCCTTTGCATCGTGCCTGCCGACCCTCATTCAATTCCCCATCATCATCGGCTTGTACCAAAGCATTATCCGCGCTCTCTCCGCTACCCCGCTGGATATGCTCAACCTCGCCCGTACTGTATACCCCTTCCAGAACGTCGAGAACATCATCCCGCTCAACAGCACCTTTTTGTGGATGGACCTGGGACGCCCCGAGGCAGTCCAAATCCTCGGTTTTGGTTTGCCTACCCTTGCGATCATCGTAGCCCTCACCACCTGGCTGCAAACCAAACTCACCATGCCCACCTCCAGCAACCCGAACGACCAGAGCGCGCAGATGTCCAAAATGATGAGCATCTACATGCCTTTCCTGCTTGGCTGGTTCGCATTGAACTTTGCCTCGGGAATTTCTGTGTACTTCATCGTCAGCAATATTTTGGGCGTCGTACAATACGCAGCCACAGGCCGCGCCAATTGGAGCAACCTATTTGGCGGCGGAAAATCATCCACCGCAACAAAAAAGTAGGGAGGCACCATGAACGAGCGAACCACCCTTGAGGTCATCGCACCAACCGTCGAAGAAGCCATTCAGCAAGGCTTGGACCAACTCGGCTTGACGGCGGATGCAGTCTCTGTAGAGGTTTTGGATTCGGGCTCAAAAGGATTGTTTGGCCTTGGCGGGCGTCAGGTACGTGTGCGGTTAAGTGTCACCCCGCCCCCGTCACTGGAAGTTTCACCAGCCTCACACCCAGACCCCAAACCTGTTGCCACTAAAAAGGCAGTTTCCACACCCCGGGCAAAGGAAGGCAAACCCCGTAAGGCTGAGAAGAAACCCGCTGCAGTTCAACAGCCGCAACAACAACAGACTCCACCGCCTGCACCGAAAGTCATGGAACGCCCTGAGCATGACCCCATTTTGGATACCGCTGAGTCAGTCGTTTCAAAACTGATCCATCATATGGGCATGAAAGCACAAGTTTCTGCCAATTACGATGAAACCAGCGCAGATGACCGCCGTGTCATTCAGGTGGATGTTCGTGGTGACGATTTAAGCGCCCTGATCGGCCGCCGCGCCGAAACTCTTTCCGCATTCCAGCATGTTGCCTCACTTATCGTCGGCAAGCAGACCGAGCACTGGGTGCAGTTGATCGTGGATGTGGAAGGCTACCGATCCCGCCGCGAAAAGCAGGTGCGCCAACTGGCACGCCGCATGGCAGATCAGGTGACCAAGACAGGACGTAAGACCACCATGGAGCCAATGTCTTCCAGTGAACGCCGTGTTGTCCACATTGAGTTGCGCGGACATCCCGCCGTCACCACCGAGTCGACGGGCGAAGAACCGTATCGCAAAGTTGTAATTCTTCCGAAAGAATAGAACGGACCATAGACAATGGACGATAGACCGTGGATGAAATCTGCGGTCTATTTTTATCTTCTATTGTCAATCGTCTGTCGTCTGCCATCACGGTATAATTTGACCCATGTCCAATCTCCAGCCCGTCGATTATCTGCTCATCGGCCACGTTGCCATGGATTTGACTCCGCAGGGAAAACAACTCGGCGGCACGGTCTCATACTCGGCGTTGACCGCTCATGCGATGGGTTTGCGGGTGGGCATCGTCACATCGGCAGGGGAGGATGCACCTTTGCATCACCTCGATGGAATTCAGATCGTCAATATCCCAACCGAAACCAGCACCGTGTTCGAGAATGTCAAAACCGAGCATGGACGCAAACAGACCATGCATCACCGCGCCTCATTGCTCTCATTCGATGACGTTCCACTACTTTGGCGCGATGCATCCATTGTGCATCTTGCCCCGATCGCGCAGGAAGTGGATGCAGAGATGGCGGCGAAATTTCCGTCTTCGTTCGTGGGTGTCACGCCGCAGGGCTGGATGCGCGGCTGGGATGAAAATGGTTCGGTGTTTGCCACTGCCTGGGAAAACAGCGAACAGGTTCTCGGTCAGGTGGGAGGCGTGGTGATGAGTGTGGAGGATGTCAACCGCGACTTGGAACTTGTCGAATGGATGGCGCATCACACCAGACTGCTTTGTCTGACGGAAGGTGAAGAAGGCTCAGTTTTGCACTGGCATGGAGACAGGCGGCGTTTTCGTCCGCACCATGTAGTGGAAGTGGATGCGACAGGCGCGGGCGATATTTTTGCGGCGGCTTTTTTTGCACGGCGGCTTCAAACGCGTGATACGTGGGAGGCGGCGCGTTTTGCGACCAACCTTGCGGCCTATTCTGTGACGCGTATTGGGTTGCAGGGCATTCCGACTCACAAAGAAATTGAACATTGCAAGATGGAGGTTTTATCTTGACGAAGATCTATTCATTGGTGAATCAAAAAGGAGGGGTGGGTAAGACCACCTCAACGATCAACCTTGCGGCGTATCTGGCGAAGCTGGGTCAGCGCGTGTTGGTGGTGGACCTCGACCCGCAGGCGAATGCCACCTCCTGCCTGGGTGTGGATAAACTGGGTGTGGTGGGCGGCACGTATGATGCCCTGTTGGGCGAAGAGGATGTCTTCCCGTATATTTTATTGAATGAGCGTTTGCAGTTATCGCTGCTTCCTTCGTCGCCTTCGCTGGCGGGCGCGGAAGTGGAACTGGTGGACGAGCTCGCGCGCGAGTCGCGTTTGCGCAAGGCAGTTGTGAAAGTGGCGAACCGCTACGATTATGTGCTGGTGGATTGTCCACCTTCGCTGGGTCTATTGACCGTGAACGGTTTGATGGCGGCAATGGATGGTGTGATCGTGCCCGTGCAATGTGAATATCTCGCACTCGAAGGGCTGGGACAATTGACGCAAACCATCGAGCGGGTGCGTTCGGCATTGTTCCCTGAGTTGGTGGTGCGCGGCGTGGTGTTGACGATGTTCGACAACCGCACCAATCTTGCGACCGATGTGGTGAATGAGGTCAACAACCATTTTCCCAATCAAGTGTTCAAGAGTATCATCCCGCGCAGTGTGCGTCTGGCAGAAGCGCCTTCGTATGGTTTGCCCATCTCCGAATATGCGCCTACTTCAGTTGGCGCTGTGGCGTATGAAGCGCTGGCGAAGGAATTGTTAAAAGGCGATCAGAAGAACTGACGATAGACAATGGACGACAGACCATGGTCGATCGTCTTTTATTTCGTAACTACGCAATTGAGGAGCAATAAGCATGGCTCAACGAAAAGGTCTTGGAAAAGGTTTGGATGCGCTCATCCCTGGTGGGAAGCCCACGCCTCAACCTACGGGTGGGGCTGGTTACACGGGTGGAGGCGTGCAGCAGGTGGCGGTGGATGCGATCAAGATGAATCCGCGCCAGCCGCGTATTCATTTCAAGCAGGATGAATTGAACGAACTGGCGGCCTCCATCCGCGAGCATGGGGTCATCCAACCGCTCATCGTTTCACCCAATGGTGATGGGACCTTCATCCTCATCGCGGGAGAACGGCGCTGGCATGCCTCACAACGTGCAGGCTTGAAGACCGTCCCCATCATTACGCGGCAGGCGAACAATCAGGAATTGCTGGAAATTGCGCTCATCGAAAACGTCCAACGCGCGGACTTGAACGCAATGGAAGAAGCCGAAGCCTACCGCCAGCTTGCGGAGGATTTCAGTCTCTCGCATGAGATGATCGCCAAACGAGTCGGCAAAAGCCGTGTGGCAGTGACCAATACCATGCGCCTGCTTCACCTTGCAGATGCGGTCAAGCAAGCCCTCGTGGATAATCGCATCACCGAAGGTCATGCGCGTGCATTGCTTATGCTCTCCACGCAGAAGGCGCAAACTTCCGCATTGCAGACGATTATGAATCTTTCGCTCAGTGTTCGTCAAACCGAGGAATTGGTCCGCAAGCTGACGGGGACAAAACCTGTGAAGGCGAAGAAGCCTTTCCGCAACGCCGATGTCGCGGATGTGGAGAAACGCCTGCAAAACAGCCTTGGAACCAAAGTAGCCCTCAAACACGGCAAAAAAGGCGGCACGGTCACCATCTACTATTATTCGGATGAAGAATTGGATGCCCTGCTGAAAAAGATGACTTAACATGAAACTTCTATTCAACGCCAATATTCACACCTTTGATTCGTCCAATCCGCACGCCCATGCTATTCTTATCGCTGGCGGGCGGATTATTGCTGTGGGTGAGAAACCCCAACTTGAACTTCTTGCCCATGGCAATGTAGAAAAAAAAGACATAAAAGGCAAAACTATTTTGCCTGGCCTAACCGATGCGCATATCCACATTCAACATTATGCATTGGGACTTTCCAAAGTAGATTGCGAAACGAAAGCGAAAGAAGAATGTCTGCGGCGGGTAGGGGAGCGGGCAAAGAATACCAAAAAAGGTGAGTGGGTTTTGGGTCATGGTTGGCAGCAAAATGATTGGGATGGAAATTTCCCGACCGCTGAAGAACTTGATGCCATCTCACCGAATAACCCTGTTTATCTCACCGCCAAGTCACTCCATGCTGCGTGGGCAAATACGTCCGCGATGAAACTGGCGAACATCACAAACGATACGCCTGACCCGAAGGACGGCGCAATTCAACGCGATGCGAACGGTCACGCCACGGGCATCTTGCTCGAAACCGCCATGGGGTTGGTCTCTGCCGCAGTACCAGCATCAAGCATCGTCGAAATTTCAGAAGCGATCGAAAAGGCGCAGCCTGTCCTCTGGCGCATGGGCATCACGGGCATCCACGATTTTGACCGCCGCGAATCCTTCATGGCATTGCAATCGTTGCGAGCCGCGAACAAACTAAAATTACGGGTGTGTAAAAATATCCCCGTTGAAAGCGTGCAGCAGGCAAATGCACTTGGCTTGCGCACGGGCTTCGGTGATGAATGGCTGTGGATTGGGTCGGTCAAGGCATTTATGGATGGCGCACTCGGCCCGCGCACTGCGGCGATGCTCGAACCCTACGAAGGCGAGCCGCACAACAAAGGCATCCTCAACATGGACGGCGAAGAACTTTTTGAGCATTGTCGCAAAGCCGCCGATGTCGGCTTGAGCATGACCGTTCACGCCATTGGCGATAAAGCCAACCATGAAGTACTCAACGCCTTTGAGCAACTCCGCACGTATGAAAAGGAAAACGGATTGCCGCACCTGCGTCATCGCATCGAGCATGTGCAGGTCATCCACCCCGACGATGCGCCGCGACTGGCTGCGCTTAATGTCATCGCTTCGATGCAGCCGATTCATGCGACCTCGGATATGTATGCTGCCGATCGTTTCTGGGGCGAACGTTCCAAACTGGCGTATGCGTGGCGCACGCAACTGGATTTTGGCGCGCCGCTTGCTTTCGGATCGGATGCGCCTGTTGAGTCGCCCAACCCGTTTTTTGGATTGTACGCCGCGGTCACCCGCCAGCGCGCCGACGCTTCACCCTCCGCCGCAGGCTGGTACCCCGAACAGGCATTGACTCTGGCTGAAGCATTATCCGCATACACCTTGGGCGCTGCCTATGCAGCCAATGCGGAAGATCGCTTGGGCAAACTCGCCGAAAATTATCACGCCGACTTGATCGTGCTGGATACTGACCCATTTGAGATTGCCCCTTCTGGTCTGTTGACAATCACCGCAGATTCTGTAATGATAAATGGAGAATGGGTTTTATAAGAAGTAAACCAAACGAGAAAAACATGCCTCAACCTACCCCTAAATTATCCCCTGAAATGTTAATCCCTCGTATGGGAGAATATATCGTCCAAAAAGGATTGATCAGCGATTTTGATTTGCAGCGTGCGCTTGCCCATCAACAAGAGCAAACTGCACAAGGAAACCATTGTTTGCTTGGTCAGGCATTGATGGATTTGAATCTGATCGACCGCGATACCCTCGATCAGGTGGTGACTGAGCAGATCATCCAGCTGCGTTCTGCTTTGCAGGCTTCAAACCGCAACCTTGAGCAGCGTGTCAAGGAACGTACCGCCGACCTTAACGAAGCGTTGAATCGCCTTTCTGAACTCAGCCAGATGAAGGCGAATTTTGTCTCGAACATCTCACATGAGCTGCGCACACCGCTGACCCATGTAAAAGGGTATGTAGAATTGCTCATCTCCGAATCATTGGGGCCGATCACTGAGGAGCAGCGCCATGCTTTGTCGGTGAGTCAGCGTGCCACAGGCAGGCTCGAAAGTATGATCGAAGACCTGATCATGTTCTCGCTCTCTTCCCGTGGTGAATTGAGCATGAAACTGGAGCAGGTGGATATTCGCCGTTTGATCATGTTGGCAACCAAGACGGCAAAAAACAAGGCGGCGGAGCGTGGCGTACAACTGACGACAGAAGCAGTGGAAGGCATCCCTGCTGTGCAGGCAGACCCCGAGAAAATTTCCTGGGCGGTGAATCAGCTTCTGGATAACGCGATCAAATTCACCCCGTCTGGTGGAAGCGTGATCGTCAAATTAAGTGAGGAGGGCGGTAACTTGGTCCATGTTGCCGTTACCGATACGGGCATTGGCATCCCTGCTGGGCGCATGAAGGAAATTTTCGAGCCATTTCATCAATTGGATGGTTCATCCACGCGGCATTATGGTGGCACGGGGCTGGGTCTTTCCCTTGTGCGACAGATCGTAGAGGCGCATGGCTCTTTGCTGGATGTCCAATCGGTGGAAGGTAAAGGCTCTATATTCCGTTTTCCATTGTTTAGCGGTACGCGAGTAGATTATGGATGGTTTAACCCTGATCCAGTTGGAAAATCTATTTCAAAACCTGCAAAAACAGCAGGATTGGAAAGTTGCATTGGATACCTTGTTTTTATCCATGCGGGATGTATTTGTGTTTGACAATGTCACCGTTTATCTTGAAGACCTTCAGGTGAAAGGCTTGGATGTAGTCTATGCGCGTGCCATGGGGCGCGGAAAAACTGCCGAAGCAGATGTGGCATGGGGGGAAAGTATGGCAAATGAGGTCATCACCAGCGGACATATGGTTTTGAAGGGCCCGGGCAAGGGCAAACGTACGACAGATCGTTTGGAGCAAACTTATCTAGTTGGTTTCCCATTGACGATTGGTTCCAAAGTAAGGGGCGCTTTGTTGTTCGTACGTTTTGGGGGGCCAGATTATTCCGACATGCACATTCATGTCGCATCTCTGCAGGCGTTCTGGATGTTTTTTACAAGCGAAAAAGTGCCCATTTTATTAACGAAAAAGTACCCACTTTGAAAGAACCGACATTAAAATTATTAACGAAAAGGGGACCACTTTATAAACGAAAAGTAGCCCATTTT
>Ga0116204_1001824_pt1 | contig 11784 bp, 7 predicted proteins | sample LakKivwa52mmetaG_FD_94481 | JGI IMG/M metagenome (GOLD analysis project Ga0116204, IMG submission 94481) | Anoxic lake water microbial communities from Lake Kivu, Rwanda to study Microbial Dark Matter (Phase II) - Lake Kivu water 52m metaG | ecosystem: Environmental > Aquatic > Freshwater > Lake ... | reverse complement strand
CGACGCCGCGATCCGCGAGCAATTTCTCGACTCCGTCCTGCGCTTCGGCGTTGGGGCCTTCGGCTTCCGAGATCGAACCCATGAGCGCGAGCACGGGCCGCCCGGACTTCATGAAGTCGCGGATCGCCTCGACCTGATCCTTCTCCAGGGCGTGAAGATCGGGCGGAATCTCGCGGCCGGTCGTGACGTTCGCGATGGTGTAGCGAGGCAACACAAGCAGGTCCACGTCCGCGAGCAGTCGGGCGAACTTGGACTTCACGTCCGTCACGCGGCGATCCTGAATCGAGCGTTCGTCCTTGTACGCGGCGGTGAGTTTGTCCTCGATCGCCTGACGTTCCTTCTCGAACTCGGCGATCTGCTTTTCGGTCACGGCCTTCTGAGCGTCCAGCTTCTCGATCAGGTCTTTCTTGAACTCCGGCTCCGTCTTCTCGCTCAGCTTGTCTTCCCACTTCTTGAAGACGGAGATGACTTCGAGCCAGGAGCGATTCTTGGACCCCTCGTAGAGCGAGTTGTAGAAGCGGACGCGGAACTCCACCGGCCGCGTTCCGATCTTGCCGAGGTTCTCCTTGATCTTGCCGAGGTCGCTCACCTCTTCGCGGATCACGAGCACCTTGAGGCTGGCAAGTTCGCGTTCGCCTTCGATCTCCTCGATCTTGCTTTCCTGTCGCGTGTAGGCCGCGGCTGCGGGCGGTCCGCCGCCCCACTTCTTCAACACGATGTCGGTCACGTCGAACCCGTGTTCCGTGAGCGTCTTCTTGAGCCCCGCATGGGTGAAGTCGTCCATCCCTTCGGTACCGAGGAACCCGTGAATGACGCAGATGGCGACTTTGGGCCGGCGTTCCTGCACGGCGAGGATGCGGCGGGCGAACGACTCGACGCCCTGGGGCAGGAGCACGAGGTTGCCGCGGCCGCCGTTCGCTTCTTTGGACGCCGTGCGGTCGAGTTGAAGGAACTCGTTGAAGCCGAGCCGCTGCACGCGGCCGTTCGCGTGGAAGAGAATGCTGTTCTCGGGGGCCGCGTCGATGGCCGACTTCAGTTCCGGGGCATCCTTCGTGACGCCGTCGAGCTTCGACTCGTATCCGAACTCTTCGGTATCGAGCACGACGACATTGAAGCGCGGGCCGAACTCGCGGAACTGATCCACGAGGTCCTTGACCTTCTCCGCGACCTTCGCCTCGGACTCGGAGGCGTAGCTGTCCCGAAGTTCGGTGGCGAGGCCGAAGGTGCGGTGCTTCTGCAGCACGACGATCGTCGTGGGGTCATCCGGCCGAAGCCGCTTGAGTTCGTCCACGACGTTCGCGGGAAGCGTGAATTGCCGGTCCCGGGTGAGGTCGCGGCGGGTGTAACGCGAGAAGGAATACAGGTTCACGAAGACGAGCAGGGCGATGGCGGCGACGGCGCCGATGGTTGCGGCGGAGCCGGCGGCGGTTCGGCGGGTCGCGGCCAGAAGCAACCCGCTCAGGACCTCCACCACGAGGAACAGCGCAATTCCGAAGAGGCCGACGTGGAGGATGATCGAGGCGTTCTTGGAGTACCCGCCCGCGTCGCCGTGCGTGGCGCTGCGGAGCGTGTCGACCGTCCACGTCTCCGATTGGGGGAACGCGGAGGCGAACAGGACCGCGCCGGTGGCCGCGGCTCCGACCCCGAGCAGGCCCAAGGCGCGAGTGAGGAACCGGAATCGCGTTCCGATCGTTTTTCGTTTTCGTGCGTCGGCCATTGCGGACTCCGGCCCGGCGACCTCCGTCGGCGGGCGACTGCAGGATCACTTCAGGCGGCGGGCTTCCAAGCTTCGCACGGTCATGAACAGGCAGAACAGCGTGACCGTGGCGTAGAGCACGAGCGGGCGCGTGTCCAGGATGCCGCGGGTGAAGTCCCGGCGGAAGTGCTCGGGCACGCTGATGAAGTAGACGAGCCGGTAGCCCGCGGAGCCGGTGTCGAACCACCATCGCAGCAGCGAGGGCAGCACGAAGCCGAGCCCGAGCAGCAACGCCAGCATCCACGCGACAAGTTGGCTCTTCACGAGGCTGGAGACGAAGAGTCCGAGCGAGAGGAACATGGCGCCGGCCAGAATCACGCCGATGTACGAGGTCAAAGCCGGGTAGGGGTCGATTCCGGCGGTCAGGACGAGAATCTTCTCCGGATCCACGGTGGCATGCTGGTACCAACCGGTCGCGAGGCAGGCGACCCCGGCGACGGCCATCGGCAGCCACGCGAAAGGCGTCACGTTCCAAATCAGGAGCAGCAAGGCGGGCACGAGCGAGGACAACCCCGCTACCATGAGCACGACCCAGACGCTGTCCACGACTTTCCACGTGGCGTGCAGGTCGAGCAGCACGGGCAGATAGAGCAGCGTGGGGAGCCAGAGCGCGATGTAGAAGGCGAAGCAGGCGGCGAACTTGGCGAGCACGACCTGCCAATCGCGAATGGGAGCCGTGAGCAGCAGTTCGAGTGTGCCGGAGCCTCGCTCTTCGGCGAGGAGCCGCATCGTGATGATGCCGGTGACGGCGGGGAAGAGCCCCCAGAAGAGCACGCCCGCGGTCTGGGCCGGGCCCGCGATCTCGGACCCGCCGAGGAGCACCTGCATGGGATACTCCACGCCGCGAGGCCCGCTTTCGTTCAGGAGCGTGAGCGCGAGGTTGAATTGCAACCCGGTGAGCACGAGGAACCCGAACATGGCGACGTAGCCGATCGGCCCGCTGAAGTAAGCGGCGAACTCGCGTCGGAAGAGTGATAACGTGGCGCGCATGGTATAGTTCGATCTTGGTTGCGTTCGCAACAGGAAGCTGACGCTTCCCGCTCGCCTAGATCCCCTCTTGACCCGTGAGCCGCACGAAGATGTCTTCGAGGTTCTGGTTGTTGTGGCGCTGTCGAACCGCGGAGAGGGAACCGTCTTCGACGACCTTCCCCTGATAGATCACGATCAGCGAATCGCAGGTGGCTTCCACTTCGGACAAAATGTGGGTGGAGAGCAACATCGTGTGCTGGCGGCCGAGTTCGCGAAGGAGCATCCGGGTTTCGCGAATCTGCGTCGGGTCGAGGCCCGCGGTCGGCTCGTCGAGGATCAGCACCGGCGGATCCGCGAGGAGGGCGTCCGCGAGGCCGACGCGTTGCTTGTATCCCTTCGAGAGGGTGCCGATCGCCTGGCGGCGCACGTCCTTCACCCAGCAGCGTTCCATCACGAACCCGATCCGCTGTTTCCGCTGCGTGCGGCTCATTCCTTTCAGCCCGCCGCGGAACCAGAGGTAGTCTTCGACCTGCATGTCCGCGTACAGGGGGCAACTCTCGGGCATGTAGCCGATGCGGCGGCGAGCCTCGATCGGATTCCAGAAGACGTCCTGGCCGTCGATGGTGGCCTTGCCGGAAGACGCGGTGAGGAATCCGGCGAGGATGCGCATCGTCGTCGATTTCCCGGCGCCGTTCGGGCCGAGGAAGCCGACGACCTGCCCCTTCTCCACGGAAAAGGAGACGTCGCGAACGGCGGGATACTCGCCGTAGTATTTGGTCAGGTGCTCGACGGCGATCATGGAGCCGGTCCGGGTGTGCCGTGGGCGGTGAGTTATCGTTTAACTCGCGCCGCGAATTGTGGCAAGTGGCGGGAACTGGGCGAGATGTCGAAACGTCAGGAAGCGGATTTCGTGCTTCGCGCGCGCTTGGCTTTCTTCCTCGTCGTTGGCTGCGTGTGTTCGATAACGCGACGGAGCGCGCTCGCGATTTCCGAGTCGCCGGCCGGCTTGGAGCCGAGCGCCGCCTCCAATTCCGCACGAATCTGCTTCAACTTCTTCGATCCGGTCATAGCAGTTCCTTCATTGTGGTCCAAAGTTCCTCGATCAGTCGAACAGCTCCATCGGGTGCGACGCCATTCACCAGCAACTCCGCGGTCGCCTTCGCCACGAGCGAATCGGAGTCGAAACCGGAACCGAGCGTCAAGGCGCCCAGCAAGGAGGCAAGAACCTCCTCCGCGGCGAGGGATGATCCGCTCAATCGTCGCGAGAGTCTGGGATGCCTCGCCACGATCTGATGACCACGTTCGTGAGCGACGATCGCGAGCAAGGAGAAGTCTTCGCTGTCCGCGTCTCGCTCGAACGCTTCTGCCGTCACAGTGAGCAAATCGACTTTCTGACTGCTGCCGCGTCCGTAGTGTGCCCCCCCAGATTGATCATACACGTGTCGATACTCCACTCGACCGACAAAGCCCACCGAACGCGCCGATTCCAGAACTCGCCTTCGCCGGCGAGCGATTTCCTTGGTGTCCGCAGGTTCCGGGTCCGTGGGCATCCGGATACTCTATCACCCGCTTCAACGAGTCGACGTCGCACCGCCGCCCTCGTGCGATAGAATCCCGTCATGCAAACGCGACTGACTCACTTCCGCGAGATTCTGCGCTACGTGCCCCGATTTCGGGATCGCGTGTTCGTCATCGCCGTGGACGGAGCCGTCGTCGAAGACGAGAACTTCCCGAACTTGCTCCTGGACATCGCGCTGCTCCGCAGCCTGAGCATTCAGGTCGTGCTCGTGCACGGGGCGGCTCACCAGGTGAAGCGATTCGCCGAGCAGTGGCGCGTCCAGCCGTCGGACATCGACGGCACGGGCATCACCACGGCCGAGACGCTCCAAGTCGCGATCACGGCGGCGAACCGCGTCACGCACGAGATCCTCGAGGGGCTCCTCGCCAATGATCTGCGCGCGAGTTGCCCCAACGCCGTGGTCGCGCACCCGAAGGGCATCCTCGGCGGCGTCGATCACCTGCTCACCGGCCGCGTCGAGCGCGTCGACATCGGCTTCCTGCAGACACTGCTCGAACGGGACATCCTCCCCGTGATCCCGCCGCTGGGATGCGACGGCGTCGGGAACTCCTATCGGCTCAATTCCGATTCCGTGGCCGTGGAAGTGGCGAAGAGCCTTCGCGCCATCAAGCTGATCTACCTCACGACGGAAGGCGGCGTGCGCGGCCCGAAGGGCGAGATCGTGCGGCAAATGACGGTGCAGGAGGCCGAGGCCTTCATCAAGAAACACCGCGGCGAACTCTCCCGCGAGGCGGTCACGAAACTGGACCATGCCATCCGTGCGGGCCGAGAAGGGGTCGAACGGATTCACATCATCGACGGCGGCGAGCAGGAGGGATTGCTCGGCGAGGTGTTCTCCAACGAAGGGATCGGCACGCTGATCTACGCCAACGAGTATCAGTCCATCCGCCCGGCTCAGAAGAAGGACGCCCGAGCGGTGTTCGGCCTCATTCAACAAGGCGTCCGGGCGGAAGAACTCGTGAAGCGAACGCGGGCCGACGTGGACAAGCTCATCGGGGACTTCTTCGTGTTCGAAGTGGATCGCAATCCGGTGGCGTGCGCCGCGATGCACACGTACCCCGCCGAGAACAAGGCCGAACTCGCCAGCGTCTTCGTGGACGACCGCTACGCGAACCAAGGCATTGGAGCGAAGCTGATTTCGTACGTCGAGAGCCTCGCACGCCAGCGGAAGTTTTCGCAACTGTTCTGCCTCAGCACGCAGGCCGTGAACTACTTCGTGCAGAAGGCCGGATTCGCGCTCGGCACGCCGGACGATCTTCCGCCGGCCCGTCGCGAGCGGTACGAACTGAACGGCCGCCGTTCGCAGGTCCTCGTCAAGACTCTCGCCCGGGAAGGCTCCTCGTGATGCTCGCCTGTTCCGACATCGGCTCCGGCACGCCGCTGGTTCTCCTGCATGCGTTCCCGCTCGATCGGGGGATGTGGGAACCGCAGCGGCCGCTCTCGGAATCGTGTCGCGTGATCGCCGTCGACCTGCCGGGCTTCGGAAGTTCGGCCGTCGATCCGGGCTTCACCATCGACTCCGCCGCGGATCGCGTGGCGGACCTGCTCGATTCGTTGAAACTCGGAACGGTCGCGCTCGGCGGCCTGTCCATGGGCGGATACGTCGCCATGGCTTTCGCCCGCCGCCATCCGGAAAAACTCTCCAGGCTCATCCTCGCGGACACGCGGAGCGAGGCGGACGATGCCGCGGGCCGCGACAACCGCGATCGGTTGATCAAGCTGACCGAAGAGTTCGGCCCGTCGAAGGTCTATGAAGTGATGTTGCCGAAGGTGATGAGCGACGAGACGCAGAAGAACCGCCCCGACACGGTGGCGTTCGTCCGTGGCATCGCCGCTCGTCAATCTTCGGCGGGCGTGATCGGCGGGCTCGCGGCCTTGCGGGACCGACCCGACGCGACGCCGGGTTTGGAGCGCATCGCGGTTCCCACGCTGATCGTGGTCGGCGAAGCGGACGCGATCACCCCGCCGGCCCTTTCCGAGTCGATGGCGAAACGCATCCCCGGCGGCAAACTGATTCGCATCCCCAACGCCGGGCATCTCGCGAACGTCGAGAATCCGGACACCTTCAATCGCAGTTTGACGGACTTCCTCGAGGGGTAGTCTCATTTCTTCAGTTTGGTCAGTTCCGCTTCCGCGAGTTTCTTCAGGGGCGAACCGGCTGGAGCGTCCGTTGTCGCGAGTCGGAAGTGGGCCTCGGCCTCGGCCGGCTGATTTTTTCGCAGCAGGCAATGGCCGAGCAACCAGGCGGCCGGCCCGCGAAGTGTCGGATCGCTGATGGACTTCTCGAGCTTCCAGCCGAACGTGAGAACCGGGAGGCGCCCGCTCGCCTTGGAGACGATCGGCGCCATCTGCGTGAGCCCGAGGCGGTTCTCGGCGAAGGCTCGCATGCCCTCCTGAGCCAGTTTCGCGATGATGTTGTCCTGCTCGGGCGTCACGTTCCCGCCGAACGCGACTTGGCGGGCGGCCTCGCGTCCGGCGAGGATCAACGGCCGCCGCGTGTACTCGCGGAAGCTCGGCGTCTGGAACGCGAATTGGCGCGCTTCTTCGCGACCGTCCGTCCGCCGGATTGCGGTCCGCATCATGTTCGCCGCGTCGCGAATGTCCTGCTTCGTGAGGAATTGGAGCACGACTTTCCCGAACTCCATCCGCACACCGACATCTCGCACGAGGTCCTCGAGTTCGTCGTCCTTGAGCGTGTCCGTGAGCAGTTGCAGGGCGACGGTGTGGAAGAGCCCGATCCCTCCAGCCGTGTCCTCGCGGTGGAGATCCGTGAGCGGCTTCTTCACGAGTCCGCGGGTCCACGCCTCGCGTGCGCCCGCCGGATCGTTCCGGAGATCCTTCAGCAGGCCGAGCATGAGACAGGCGTCCGCGGTCCAGCGGTAATGGCGAGCCGGCTCGGGGCAGTCCCTCAGGAAGAGTTCCAGCGTGGCTTCGGCGTCGCCGGGCTTGCCGATCGCGATCTCGACGCGGGCCCGTTCCAGTAGCAGCGAGAAGTTCGCCGGTCGCATCACGCCGGGAGTCGCGTGCAGCCGGCCATCCAGAAAGGCCAGCGCCTCCACGAACCGGCCGCGTTCTCGCATGATCCAAGAATACTCGGCCGCGAGACGGGGCCCGAGCGTGCCAAACGGCGCATCCGGCAGGTACTCCGTGGCGAACCAGTGTTCCAACAGGCGAAGGGCCTCCTTGGCGTCCTCCGGATCGGCCGTGATCCGCAGGGCCCGGATGTACATCAGACGCGTCCATCCAATTGTGTCCCGATGAACTCCCAGGGCTTCTTCGGCACGGACGACGCGAAGCAATTTCTCGGCTCGAGTCGGATCGTCGCGAAACCAGCCAAGCCCGCCGGCCGAGCGTCGGTGAGCCGCGAGGATCTCGTCCCGCACGTCTTCCGGCAGGCGCCCGACGAGTTCGTCCCGCTCCTCGCCGCGCTCGACCGCGGCGAGTTCCACGGTGAGCCGCTCGAGCACGCGATCCGCTTCGGGGAGTTTGCCGCCGCGTGCGAGCGCGACCACGCGATAACACCCCGCGAGCAGGGACCATGGCTTTCGAGCTTCGTCGTGAAGCTCGGCGAAGCGATCGCGGGCGTCGTCGATGCGGCCAAGTTGCAGGAGGGCCAGGCCGGCCTTGAATCGGGCTTGCGCCGCCGCCTCGGTTCCCGCCGAGGCCACGCTCTGATTCTGATAGAAGGCCAAAGCCGCCGAGTAGTCTCCGGCCTCGAACGACGCGTCCCCGCGTTCGACCGCGCTCGGGGCCGCCGCCTCGGATTGACGTCGCCCTTCTATCCGCACGATTCCCGATCCGGCCGACGCACGCACCCCGAAGACGCCGCCCGACTTGGGGAACAAGTCGACGTAGGTCATCGGCGGTTGGCCGTTCACCTGGGCCTGAACGCGGTCGCCGCGTCTCTGAATCAGCAGCACGAGCCGACCCGCGGGCAATAGCTCCGGCGCGAGGCGCCGCTCGCGAATCACCACGTCCCCGCGAAGGAGTTGAATCCGAAAATCGGCCGCGGCCGCTCGCGTTTCCGCAAGGTTGGGCCCCGGACGATTCTCGTTTCGCGGCAGGCTCGATTTCACCATCAGCGAGTAGCCGCCGTTCGGCCGCCGACTCGGGACGTGAAGCAGAATGCCGACCTGGTCCTGTCCTTCCCAGTCCGTGTGGAACGTCACCTCGAGTTCCGAGTTCCCGGTGCAGGCGGCGGTCGTGAGATGCGAGTCCGATTCCAGGGCGCCGCATCCCGCTCCGAGCACGACGCGGCCTTCTCGGATTTGCGCGGGCGCCGAGTTCGGGTGTCGGAACGGGTCCCAGTGTGCGAGCGATTCGGGGAGCGTCGGCTCGATGCGGAACACCGGAACCCAGGCCTTGAGCCGGGATCGCACGTCCCGGTCCAGCCGCTCCGCGAGCGCGGCGTCACGGGGTTTCAGCCAGCCGATCACGGTCTCGCCATAGGTTTGATCCGCTTCGTCGAAGGTCGGCTTCCGCAGGCGAAGTTGAGCGGTATCGAACAGCCCCTCGTTGATCCGGGACCGCGTCTTCGCGCCGCGATCCGCATCCCGCGAGGCCAATCCGTCCGCGAGCGAATCGAGCCTCCGAAGATCGTCGACGGTCCAATCCTCGGTCGGCATCGAGTCCACGATCGAAGCCTGCTCGTCGGTCAACTTCGCCTCGGAGCCGCGGCGGTTGGCCTGATCCAACGCGTAAGCGGCGACCGCGACCGCCACAAGAATGCCGGCGCCCACGGCGACGCGGCCCCGGTTGCGCCGCAGAGCCCAGAGCGCTCGCCTCGCAAAGCCGGCTCGCTTCGCCCGGATCGGCTCGCCCTTCGCGAATCGTTCGAGGTCGTCCGCGAGTTCGACGGCGGAAGCGAACCGATCGCCCGGGGACTTCTCGAGGCACTTCAGGCAGATGGTTTCGAGATCGCGGTGCAAATGCGGGGCGCGCCGCCGCGGCGCGGCGGGCGGCTCCGTTTGCACCTTGCGAATCACCTCGCCGACGGGCCCGGTGAATGGCGGCGACCCCACGAGCATCTGGTAGAGCACGGCGCCGAGGCCGTACACGTCCGCCGCTGGGCCCACGGACTCGATTCGGCCCGCGGCCTGTTCCGGCGCCATGTACGAAGGCGTGCCCATCACCTGACCGCTCTGAGTCACGTCCGAGCCGCCTTCGCCGAGTTCCTTCGCCAAGCCGAAGTCCGTGAGCACCGGTTGCCCGGACTCCTTCAGAAGGATCACGTTCTGGGGCTTGATGTCCCGATGAACGATCCCATGCTCGTGAGCGGCGGCGACGGCGCGGGCCACGGTCGCCAGCAACGCGGCGGCCTCACGCGGAGACAACGCTTCGCCACGAAGCCGCTCCGCGAGAGTCACGCCATCCAGGAACTCCATCGCGATGAACGGCGTGCCGTCCGCCGTCACGTCCGCGGCGTGAACGCGACAAATGTTCGGGTGTCGCAACCCGGCGGCGGCCCGCGCTTCCCGCAGGAACCGCTCTCGCGATTCGGGCGTGAGCCGCCCCAACGGCAGCTTGATCGCCGCATCCCGCTTCAGCGTCGTGTCCCGCGCACGGAGCACGTACCCCATGCCCCCATGCGCCACGACATTCAACACCTCGTAGCCGGGGATCGAAGGGATGTCCGACACGTGAGTCCGAAGTTCGCCCGGCACATGAAGGCCGGTCGAGGAGGAGGCAGTACCGAGATGGTCCAAGGTGGTGGCGCCGACCCCTTCGCCCGGACTGGCGGCGGCGTTCGGGTCGTTCGTGGTCCGTGGATTCATGGGGCGTTACACGTCGCGGTGGGAGTGGAAGCCGCACGGGCACTCTAGCCAAGCCATCGAGCTCGGACAACGAACGAAAATTGTGGCCGTTCCGCGGCGCGTTCGACCATTTCCCTTCAAGCCGGACTTCGCCACGGATACGCTGGGTATCCGATCGGGCCCGCGCGGACCGAGACACTCGAGGGTTCTCACATGAGACTTCCGCAACGCGCGGCGGCGTTCGCCGCGCTGGGTTTGCTCCTCGGCGGCGTTTGCGCCGCTCAGAAGGATGCGCCGCCGGCCACGAAGCGGGCCGCTCCGCCGCCCGTCGTCCGCGACGAACGCGCCGGACGCGACATCGTTCGCGGTCAACTCCTCGTCACGCTCCACGCCGGCGTGAAAGCGGACGACCTTCGCCCGATCTTCGAGCGATTCGAAGCGAAGTACACCGTGGTGGCGAAGATCGAATCCGCGAACGCCGTGGCGCTCGAAACCGATCACGATCGGCTACCCGAACTCAAGCAACGGTTGGAGAACCATCCGTTCGTCGCGGGCGTTTCCTTCAACGGTCTCGCGGAGTCCACGCGGATCGAGGTCACGGACGATCCCGTGTTCAAGAAGCCGGCGGACAAACCGGAGGACAAGGACAACTGGAACCTGTACCGGATCAAGGTTCCGGCCGCGTGGGAGATCACGACCGGCGGGCCGACCGTGGCGGTGATCGACACTGGCGCCGTGCTCGACCATGAGGAACTCGAGGGCCGCACGAGCGAGCCGTTCAGCTTCGCGACGCGAAGCGCGACCATGCAGGACGGCATGCGCAAGATTCGCGTCGGGGCCAAGCGCCACTCAGATCAGGAGGTGCGCAACCACGGCACGCACGTGGCCGTGACCATCGGCGGGAAGGCGGGGAACGGCGTGGGCACGGCGGGAGTCGCGCCGAGCAGCCCGCTCATGCCGCTGCAGGCGCTCTACTACAAACCCGCGTTCCCGGAGGAGAACGCCGGGCTCATCAACGGCACGGACGCGGACATCACCGCGGCCATCGCCATGGCCGTGGATCGCCGCGCCGCCGTCATCAACATGAGCCTCGGCGGCGTGGACGACGCGCTGCTCAAGCTCTGGCGCATCTCGAAGACGGACATGGAACGCGACGACATCGCCCAGCGGTTCCTCGCCCAGGCGGACGACAAGCTCCGCGGCCTCGCTCCGTTCATCGATCGCGCCAACCGGGCGGGCACGGTGATGGTCGTCGCCGCGGGCAACGAAGAGATCCCCGCGGAGTTCGGAGCCTACTCGCTCTCGCGGCGCGTGATCAGCGTCGCCGCCACCACGCGCGAGGATCAGCGGGCCAAGTTCTCGAATTACGGCTCGTTCACCACCGTCTCCGCGCCGGGCCACGAGATCTGGAGCGGGTTCGCGGAGAAGGACAAGCCGTACGCGTTTCTCTCGGGCACGTCCATGGCCTGCCCGCACGCCGCGGGGGTCGTCGCACTGATGAAGTCCGTCGATCCCGAAATCCGCCTCGCGGACGCCGCGGCGATTCTGATTCGCACCGGCCGCACGCTGGACACGGACTGGCGGATCGGGCCGCTCATCGACGCGCGCGCCGCTCTCGAGGAGACTCGCCGTCGCCGCGAGGCCAACGTGCGCGAGCCCGAACTGCCGCCGCTCGTCGCCGTTCCGGGCGTGAACCCGACGCTGCCGCAACTCCCGGACGACGGAGT
>Ga0116204_1001823_pt1 | contig 11785 bp, 5 predicted proteins | sample LakKivwa52mmetaG_FD_94481 | JGI IMG/M metagenome (GOLD analysis project Ga0116204, IMG submission 94481) | Anoxic lake water microbial communities from Lake Kivu, Rwanda to study Microbial Dark Matter (Phase II) - Lake Kivu water 52m metaG | ecosystem: Environmental > Aquatic > Freshwater > Lake ... | reverse complement strand
TAACAGCGCTCAGCATGGTTGCCATGCTGGCCATCTGGGCTGCCTGGAAACTGGAAAAGATTGGCGGGGCGGACGTGCAGGTGCTGTTGACGCTGTTGCTCCTGTCAGGGCCGGCCGTGCTGCTGCCCATCGCTGTGGCAGGCGGCGTCCAGGGACTCGTCGCGCTGCTGGCCCACAAAAAGAGCATACCATTTATGGTTTCAGTTTTAGTTGGGACAAGCCTGTTTTTTCTGGCTTATCCACTCCCATTTTAAAAAGGAAGGAGGTGATCCCCATGTTTACTTTGCTTCGTGACAGGCGCGCCCTGGAAACCAGTGAATTTGCAGTGCTGGCTGCGGCCATCATCGTGGTGGTTTATGGCGCTTTCAAACTGCTGGGCGCAAATGTCGCCGACATCATCAACCAGGTCGCCAGTTTTATCTAACCCTAACGCCTGTCTCCGCCGAGGAGCGGAGACAGGAATTTCTGACCGGAGGTATCAATGAAGTTCCTGAAAGATCGCAAAGCCCTCGAAACCGTGGAAGCGGCCATCACTTTCCCCATCGCCATCCTGATCATGCTGGCCCTGACCAACCTGGGCCTGGTGGTCTTTGGACAGCAAGCTGTCCAGGCCGCCGCCCGGCATGGCGCGCGCATGGGCAGCGTGGCCCAGAACTGTCCCGCCTGTTGGGCGGTGCGCGAAGCGCGCGGCTCGATTGAAGGCCTGAGCCTGATCCAAAACCCGGAAGTGACCGTGCTCGCCCCTGGTGGCGTGGCCGGCTCGACGCTCAAAATCCGTGTCACCGGCGAAGTGCCCAACTTCTTTGGTGGGCTGTCCGCGCTTTTTCCGGGACTCCCCTCCGGGCCTTTCCATCTCAAGGCTGAAGCCACCTTCAGGCAGGAAGGCTGGTAGCGATGCTCAAGGACAAGCGTGCTTATTCATCCGCCTTCTGGGCGATGTTCATCGGGTTGGTGGTGGTGCCGGTTTTTGCCCTGGCTTTTGATGTGGGCCGTTACCTGTATGCCCGCCAGGAAATTGGCAAGGCCGCTGATGCTGCGGCAGTGGCGGCTGTCGTGGAGATCAACCAGCGCGCCTTCCGCGATAGCGGCGAACTGCATCCCACGGACGCTACTTACGCCTGGGCGCAATCTTACGCCAACATGAACAACGATTACCTGGGCGGGCTGGGAATTTATCCGCGCGTCACCGGCATTCAAGTTAACGATGCCAGGGATACGGTTTACGTAGCGGTCGCCGCCGATATTTCCGCTCTGTTTCCATCGATTGTGCCCAGGGTCTTTGTGGAAGAAACCGGGACGGCACAGGTACGATCATTTGGAAGATGAACATCTTTTTTCCATTCCCAGCTAATCCGCTATAACATGCTATTTGTCAATTACCTCTGCGTGGGTATTCATTGTATGATTAAGCTATTCACCAATGGGATGAGAGTTTCTTATGACGAACAGCTTCAGTCAAACTATCGAATTCACTTGTACGAAATGCATTCAACAATTCACCGTCGACATCTGGCTGATCGTGGACACCACTGAGCGTCCCGATCTGTTGGAGAGAATGAAAAGGGGGGATCTGCATGAAATATCTTGTCCAAAATGCGGACCAATTGGAGAAAAGGATTCTCCTGTTCTAGTCTTTCGCCGCGATTCCGAGCCGCATCTCCTGTTCTCGCCATCAAAACATGAAGCAAAAGCGCAAAATCAGCAGAGTGCCCGCGAGTTGGTGATGCGATTACGCGATTCCCTGAGTACAGACTGGCAGGATGCCTGGCTAGCGGAAGGCTTGCCCGGCGTTGAGCGCGCCATGCTGCAAGTTGCATTAAGCGATAATCCTGAAGCTGAGCTAGAAAGATTGCGTGAACAGGCTATGAGGCAGATGCCAGTAGGACTGAGGGAAATTCTGGACGAACTGGTGCGAAGCGGTGTGGAAATTCGCTCCAATGAAGACTTGAAGCGTCTCTTGGATGCCCGTCCAGACCTGCAAGAAAAAATGAAAGAAGTTGTGGAAAAGGAAATAGAAAATCACGATGAAATCCAGTCTAATCGTAGTGGAGAGGTGTCAAAGCGATCCACCATCGATTTTTCAAAACTTAGACAGGATTCACGGAAAGCACAGGAATATAAACAGCGCTACCTGCAAACCAACAGCCTAGAATATCTTAACCAGGCGATAAGCACTTGGCAGAAAATACTTTCCAACCCCGATTTTGGGCACGCATCAGAAGGTTATCAGTTGGGGGTCCTTAATAACGCAGGTGCTGATTTCTTTGAGCGCTATGAGCGATTAGGAGAGATCCAAGATCTGGACGTTGCTCTTGATCTATGGCAAAAAGCGATATCAAGCGTACCGCCAGATTCCCCCGAGCGTCCATCTCTTCTCAGCAATCTAGGCACTGGTCTGAGTACCCGCTATGAGTATACAGGGCAGCTTGAAGATTTGGAAGAAGCGATCCAGATTTACCACGAAGCAGAACAAGGTGAATCAACAGATTCGCATCAGCGTTCTACCCTTCTCACTAACCTGGGAAACAGTCTACGTGAGCGCTATGTGCACACGGGGAAACCGGAACACATGGAAGAAATTATTCGTGTGTGGAGCGAGTTAGCGAGCATGCAGGGGGATTCGCCTGACCGTGCAACTCTTCTCTCTTATCTAGGTATCAGTCTGCGCGAACGCTATTTGCGCACAAGGCGGATGGATTACCTGGAAGCAACGATTCAGGCATGGAGAGAGGCGGTGCAAAGTACGCGGGGCGATTCACTTGAGCGGCCTCGTTATCTCAGTGATCTAGGTGTTCATCTACATGAACACTATGAACGCACAGGGCAAATGCAAGATCTGGAAGAAATGATCCGTGCGTGGAGTGATGCAGTGGCGAGCCTGCCTGGTAATTCGCCTGACCGTCCTTCAATTCTTAATAACTTAGGAATCGGTCTGCGCGAACGCTATAAGCACACGGAGCAATTGGAAGACTTGGAAAAATCGATCGAAGTGCATGAACAGGCCGTGTCTCTGACCCCCACGGATTCGCCCATTTACCTATCTATTCTCGCCAACCTAAGAACCGAACTGAACATGCGCTACGAGCACACGGGGCGATTGGAAGATCTGGAAGAAACTATCCGAGTATTGAGAGATGAAGTGCAAAGCACACCAGGCGATTCGTCCGACCCAGAACGTCTTAAAAACCTGCGCGCTGGTTTGCATAAGCGCTACAAGCACATGGGGCAGATAGAAGACCTGGATGAATTGATCAGTGTGTGGAGAGAAACAGTTCAGAGTACGCCAAGCGATTCACTCGAGCGAGCTCGTTACCTGCATGATCTGGGTGCCAATCTGCATACTCGCTACTTGCGCACAAAACAGCTGGATGACTTGGAAGAAGCGATTCGTTTATGGAGCGAGGCAGTGGCGAGCCTGTCGGGAGATTCGCCTGACCTCCCAGAAATTCTCAAAAGCTTGGGCACCGGTCTGCACCAGCACTATGCCCGTACTGGCCAGTTGGAAGACTTGGATGAGGCGATCCGAATATACCGCGAAGCGCTACAAAGCTTGCCGCCAACTTCACCCAAGCGCCTAGATTTTCTTATAGAGCTGGGAAGGTGTAATTACAAGCTTTATGCGCACACAGGGCAAGCACAAGATTTGGAAGAAATGATCCGCGTATTGAGCGAAGCGGTGACTATCATGGTGGGAGATTTGCCTGATAGTTCATCTCTTGTTTATATGGTAAATGCTATTGTGCGCGAGCAATACACTCACACTGGTCGAGTAGAAGATTTAGAAAAAGCAATTCAGGTGTTGAGAAAGGCTGTGTCATTGTTACCTGTGGGTTCACATAACCGCCCATCGTTTTTTAATACCCTAGCCAATAATATTAGTGAATACTATGATTGCTCAGGGCAGCGGGAAGATTTGGAAGAAGCGATCTCTATGTATCGTGAAGCGGTAGAAGGTGCGCCTCATGATACGACTGACCATCTTGGTTATCTCAACAATCTGGGCATCGATCTGCGCAAGCTTTATAACCGCACAGGGCAACTGGATGATCTGGAAGAATTGATCGATGTACATAAACAGGTGCTGACTCTGGCATCTGCGGATTCGCCCGAGCACCCCCGTTATCTCTATGAATTGGGCGTTGATTTGCACGAGCAGTATAAGCACACAGGGAGGCTGGAAGACTTGGAAGAAACAATCCGAGTATGGCAGCAGGCGTTGCCCCTAATACCTGTAGATGGGCCCGAGCGCCTAGCTCATCTTGGTAGCTTGGGCATCGCTTTGCATGACCGCTATGAGTACACAAAGCGATTGGATGATCTGGATGAGGCAGTCCAGGTACATGAACAGGTGGTGTCTTTAACACCCGCGGATTCGCCCGAACGTCTAGGGCGACTATTACCCCTTGCCCTCAGTTTAAGAGAACGCTATGAACGTAAAAGTCGGCTAGAGGATATGGAAGAATCAATTCGCTTATGCCAAGAGGCGGCATCTTTAACGTCTGCGGATTCTCCCGAGCGCCCAGCAATTCTCGGCAGCCTGAGTATGACTCTGAGCGATCGTTACTTGCGGATTGGACGTCTGGAAGATTTGGAAGAAGCAATCCGGCTACAGCGCGAGGCATTAGTAGAGACATCGCCAGATTCGCCCATACGCCCGGGAATTCTCGATAGCCTGGGCATCAATCTGCGTGATCGCTATGAACATATTGGGCAGCTAGATGACTTGGAAGAAGCGATCCGGGTGCATCAACAAGCCATTTCTCTGATCTCTGCGGATGTGCCTGAGCGATCTATGGCCTTAAATAATCTGGGTAACAGTCTAAATGAACTTTACTTGCGCACTGGTCAGTTGGAATATCTGGAAGACACGATCCGTGCATGGCAGCAGGCTGTGTCTCTGACCCCCGCGGATGCGCCCTATCGCGCAAAGCATTTGAGTGGCCTAGGCAAAGGTCTGCTTTCGCGCTACTTGCGCACCGGTCGGTTGGAAGACTTGGAAGAAGCGATCCGGGTACATCGCGAAGCGGTGACGTCGGTGTCGCCGGATTCGATCGACCGCCCAATGTGTCTATTGAACTTTGGTAACAGCTTACACCAGCTTTACAGCCTTACGGGGAAGCTGGAAGACTTGGAAGAAATGATTTGTACATGGCAGCAATCGGTGTCTCTGACACCTTTGGGCGCTCTTGAACGCTCATCTCGTCTCCACAATCTAGCCAACGGTCTGATAAATCGTTATCAACACACAGGGCAGATAGAAGACTTGGAAGAATCAATCCGCATATATCGCGAGGTTGGAGAAGGCGATCCCCCTGATTCACCAGGCCACCATATGCATCTCCATAACTTGGGTAATAGTCTGCTTATTCGCTACATGCGTATGGAACACATGGAAGACCTAAAAGATGCAATCCAGTTTTACCAGCAGGCGTTGTCTCTAACGCCTGTAGATTCACCCTGGCGACCTAGTTATCTAAACAGTCTGGGTAATGCTCTGCGCGTCCGGTATTCGCACACGGAGAAGTTGGAGGACTTGGAAGAAGCTCGATCGCTTTACTTGCAAGCGTGCCAGCGTGCCGAGTATGTTTCAATGGGGACGATGCTTTCCAGTAGCCTTACTTGGGGTAACTGGGCTTTCAGACGTCAAGACTGGCAGGGAGCCAAAGAAGCGTATGGTTATGGGATAAAAGCGATCCGCCAGTTATTCCGTGTACAGTCATCGCGCAGTGGTAAAGAAACCTGGATGAGAGAAGCGCTCGGTTTGCCAGCCCAGGCAGCCTATGCTCTATATAAAACAGGTGATTTATCAGGAGCACTTGAAACCCTGGAATCTGGGCGTGCCCGCCTGTTAGGGGAGGCACTTGAGCGCAACTGGCGTGACCTGGAATTGCTTGCAAGCCCAGAGATCGACCGGGCTGAATTGCTCGAGCGATACCGAGCTGCCAGCGTACGTTACACTGCTATGATGCAGCCGATTGATGTTCCCGGTGAATTTTCGCCCGCTCCTGGGGAACGAATACGCTTGTTTGAAGAAGCCCAAGTTGAACTAGATTTAGTAATTGATGATATTCGAAAGGTGCCAGGGTATGAGACATTCTTGCTATCACCCACTATTGAGCAGATCCAGCAACAGGCTCAGGATGCGCCATTGGTGTATCTGGCGATTACTCCGGCGGGTGGATTGGCGCTAGTTGCCACTGGTAAGGATATCCATGCTATTGACCTGGAGAAATTGACAGAAGGATCTCTGCGTAAACAGATGTTCGGTGCCGAAGGACAGCTTTCGTACCGGCGCGCCTATCTTGACTGGCGAGCTGATCCTTATGATGTTCCCAAGCTCGAAGCCTGGAAACAAGCCCTCGAGCAAACCGCCCATTGGTTGTGGGATACAGTTATGCAGCCAGTGGTGGCGAAATTGAATACGCTCCTTTCTCCTGGCAGCCAAGTGATCCTGATCCCTTCCGATTGGCTCTCGCTGTTGCCCCTGCATGCCGCCTGGATGCCGGACGAGTCCCGTCTCTGTGGGAGGCTGTATGCGCTGGATGAGTTCACCTTTACCTACGCCCCCAGTGCCTTGGCGCTCATGCGCATCCGTCAACAATCCGAGGCGGTCGTGCCCAACAAACTTTTAGTGGTGGAGAACCCCGATCAATCCTTGGATTTCTCGGAATCCGCTGCACAGGCTGCTTTGGCTCTGTTTGATGAGAAAACTCACCTATCGCAAGGTACAGCCACTTTTGACGCTGTACAAGAAGCTTTTAAAGATCACAACGTGCTGTATTTCATCACACATGGCATCGCCCAATTTGATATACCCCTTGAATCTGCACTCAAACTGGCAGATCACCCCCTAACTCTGGCAAATATTTTCAGCCTGAAAACCGACCGGGCCCGCCTGGCAGTTCTCTCTGCCTGCGAGACCGGAGTGCCAGCGAATCTTGACTTGCTAGATGAAGTTGTTTCCTTGCCTTCCGGGCTGATGCAAGCAGGTGTTCCCGGAGTAGTGGGATCCTTGTGGACAGTGTTTGAATCCAGCCCTGCCATTCTAATGTCCATATTCTTTGATCAGTGGCGAAAGGCTGGCCTCACTGCTCCCGCAGCGCTCCAAAAAGCGCAGATGGTTGTACGGGATGCGATGTACAATAAAGATGCACGGAACTACTTCAAAGAGTCTATCCTGGAAGGCACGATGTCGCCTGCGACCGCGGCGGACATATTCCACAAGCAATTGCATATCTACGATTTCGAACACCCCTTTTACTGGGCCGCTTTCACCTACACTGGGCTGTAAACCTATCACAGGAGGAGTCTATGACAACAAACCTTGTTCCCGATGATTACTACCGTGCTGCCCGAAAACTGCTTCCTGAAATGGAAGGTAATATGAGGGAGATCGTGGAAGAACTATTGAACAAGGCCGAATCGGGTGAAAAAACTGATAACCGGCTTGTAGAAATCATCACCGAAGACAAGAATTTACGGAAAAAGTTTCGCGATGCCTTGGAGACTGGACAGGAAAAAACAATGGGGATGGAATACTCAGGATTGGGCGGCAATGTATCCTCACCCGATGCCCAGAAATATATTTGCCCAGTTCCGGGGCATGACTTTACGCGCCGTATCCAAAAAGCCGGGGAAGATCCTGGTTCTTGTCCTACTCACAATGTTGCGCTAATTCCTTTTGAACAGAAGGGAGGCCAATAATGTTGAGCAAATTTTGGGAAAGCACCGGCGAGGGCATTGCCGGGCAATGGCTTCAGTATATCTTTGGCCCAGCCTTTTTGTTTTGGGGCGGCGGGTTGATCATTATTGTTTTCCAGTTGGGCTTTTATAACGTGTGGAATTGGATATCCAGTAGGGATGTCCCAACGCAGGTAGCTGCGTTGCTTATAGGATTATTTGTGCTCCTGGTATCTTCAAAACTGATGGAGCAATTGCGCTTCGGCTTCCTGCGTTTGTTGGAGGGTTACTGGACCTGGCCACTCAGTTACCTAATATCGCCGTTAACTAATTTGCAGAAATGGTTTATTGAACAAGATCGTAAGTACTGGAACACCTTGATGGACAAACTTGAAAAGGGCAACTTGTCTCCTGTTGAAAAACGTGAACTTGCTCGGCTAGAGTCAAATGGCCATTACGCTCCAGCAGACTTGGATGATTGCTTGCCGACAATCTTGGGAAACGTTCTGCAATCTGCAGAATCAACCCCCCGACATAGATATGGGTTGGATGCAGTTATTTGTTGGCCACGCTTATGGTTATTGCTTTCTAAGGAAGTGCAAGATGCGATGAATTCAGCGCGTCAATCTTTAGATACTCTGGTGGAACTTTGGGCTTGGGGTTTACTATTTCTAATATGGGCGTTTTGGTGGCCTGGAGCAATCCTGATTGCCATCGCATGGATGATCGTTGCCTATATCCTGGCAGTCCAATCTGCGAGGAAGTACGCTGATTTATTAGAATCTGCCTTTGATCTTTATCGCTGGAGTCTGTACGAATCCGTTCGTTGGGATGTTCCTCGAAAGTCGGGCGAGGATGAAATAATGGCAGGCAGGCAGCTCACTGAATTCCTGTGGCGCGGGACTTCCGAATTTCCTGTGCGATACAAGAAGGATAAGTAATTCCCGGCGAGCGCCATTTTACAATAAGAAGTGACTCATCTCGAATAAACGGAAACCCAGCATGCCGAACTGCTACAGCCAATCCAACCAATTTGACTGTTCGAAATGCGTTCAAAAGTTCACTGCCGACATTTGGCTGGTGGAAACTCACCTACAGGTGAAGCAGCGCATGAACTTCTATCTATAAGTACATCGGCATTACCCTAAGACTGGCATAAGCGTGGTGTAGAAATGGTGCAATCTGATCATTTCCTTGGAGATCTCAAGAAAATTTTGCAGGAACTATCTCAACCTGCAAAATTGACGGATATGCCCAGGCGCATTTCTTTGTGTACGCAGGCGCTTGAAATGATTGATCCAGCTGGTCAACCTCAATTGTGGGCTGTTATAAAGAGTGAACTGGCAAATAACTTTGCCCAGAACCCTCAAGGTAAACGCGCCGATAACCTTGAGTTGGCTATCCTTAACTACCAGCAAGCACTTGAAGTGTATACTCGCCAGGCCTATCCGGAACAGTGGGCAGCCACCCTGAATAAACTGGCAAATACCTATAGGAACCGCATTCGAGGCGAACGTGCTGAGAATCTAGAACAGGCCATCTGTTACTACCAGCAAGCCCTAGAAGTCCGGACTAGTCAGGCCTATCCCGAGCAATGGGCAATTACCCAAAACAACCTGGCAATCGTCCACTCGGAACGTATTTTGGGTGAGCGTGCCGAGAATATCGAGCAGGCCATCCGCCATTACCAGCAAGCCCTTGAAATCTATACTCTTCAGACCTACCCCGAGCAATGGGCAGCCATCCAAAACAACCTGGCAAATGCCTACCGAAAACGCATTCGGGGCGAACACGCCGAGAATTTGGAACAGGCCATCTACCACTTCCAACAGGGATTGGAAGTCAATACCCGCCAGGCCTACCCAGAGCAGTGGGCCATGATCCAAAATAATCTGGCACTCGCTTATTCCGATCGCATCCGGAGCAAGCGCGCCGAAAACATTGAGAAAGCCATTCTCCACTACAAACAGGCGCTAGATGTTTATACCCGCCAGGCCTACCCTGAACAATGGGCGACTACCCAAAACAACTTGGCGAGTGCTTACCGAATACGTATCCGAGGCAAACGCGCCAACAACCTGGAACAAGCCATCTACCACTGCAAGTATGCCCTCGAAGTGTATACCCGCCAGACCTTCCCACAAGATTGGGCTATGGCCCAACACAATCTGGCGACCGCCTACTTCTACCGAATTCGAGGTGAACGCGCTGAGAACCTGGAGCAATCCATCCACCATTACCAGCAGGCACTGGAAGTCAGAACTCGTCAGGCCTACCCGGCAGATTGGGCCATGACCCAAAACAACCTGGCGAATGCCTATGTTGACCGTATTCAAGGCGAGCGTGCCGCTAACCTCGAACTGGCGATTCATCACTTCCAGGAAGCTCTGGAAGTCAGAACCCCCCAGGCCTATCCAGAAGACTGGGCCATGACTCAAAACAACCTGGCGAACGCCTACTTCTACCGTATTCAGGGCGAGCGTGCCGAGAATCTAGAGCAGACTATCCACCACTACCGGCAAGCATTGGAAGTCAGAACCCGCCAGGCTTACCCCGAACAGTGGGCTATGACCCAAAACAACTTGGCTAATGCCTATTCTGAACGCCTTCGGGGCGAGCGTGCCGATAATCTCGAACAGGCCATCGATCACTTTCAGCAGGCCCTCGAAGTATATACTCGCCAGGCCTATCCAAAAGATTGGGCTATGTCTCAACACAATCTGGCGACCACCTACCGAAGCCGTATCCGGGGTGACCAAACCAGGAACTTGGAAGAGGCCATCGACCACTATCAGCAGGTTCTCAAGGTGTATACCCGCCAAGCCTATCCAGAAGATTGGGCTATGACCCAAAACAACCTGGCGAACGCCTACTTTTATCGCATTCAGGGTGAGCGCGCCGAGAACTTCGAGCAAGCCATTCATCACTTCCAGCAGGCACTGGAAGTCAGAACTCGCCAGGCTTACCCCGAACAGTGGGCTATGACCCAAAACAACTTGGCGAACGCCTACTTATATCGCATTCAGGGCGAGCATGCCGAGAACCTCGGGTGGGCCATTCACCACTACCAGCAGGCCCTCGAAGTCAGAACCCCTCTGACCTACCCGCTGGGGTGCAGGGATACGGCCAAAAGCCTGGGGGGGCTTGCATTTAGACAAGGCAATTGGCAGGTGGCCTGGAGTGGTTACCAGCTCGTGTTGGATGTGCAGGAGATGCTCTTGCGGGGCGGCACTTTGCGCATGAACAAGGAGGCAGAGTTACGGGAAGTTCGAGGAGTCCCGGCCCAGGCAGCCTATGCCCTGACCAGGTTGGGTGAACTGCCGAAGGCTCTCGAAACCTTGGAGAGTGGACGCGCACGCTTATTAGGCGAGGCGCTGGAACGCGACCGCCGCGATCTTGAACTACTAGCAAGCCCCGAGATCGCTCGCTCTGACCTGCTCGATCGCTACCGTGAAATCAGTGAGCAGTACAATGCCTTGATCCAGTCCACCATTGAGGCTGGTGGCGAGAAGATCGGTGCGCCCATCCGCCCGGAGGACAGGCGGCAGCAATTGGAATCCGTCCAGGCGGAGTTGGATGGAATGATCAATGCCATCCGCCTTGTGCCGGGATATGAGACTTTCCTGCTCTCGCCGAGTGCCGCACAGATCCAGCAGCAGGTGCAGGAGGGGCCGCTGGTTTACTTGGTGGTCACTTCGGCGGGTGGGCTGGCTCTAGTCGCCACTGAAAACGATGTTTATGCTGTTGATCTGCCCAACCTGACCGAAGATGCCTTGCGTCAACAAGTCAGTGGGGATGAAGGTCAGGCTACCTATGTGCGCACATATCTCGACTGGCGTGCTGATCCGAACAACGATTTCAAGCGCGAAGCATGGAAACAGGCGCTTGACCAAACTACACACTGGCTATGGGATGCTCTGATGCAGCCGCTGATCGGGCAATTGAAAGCCTTCCTCTCATCCGGTAGCCAGGTCATCCTGATCTCCTCAGACTTGCTTGCCCTGCTACCGCTGCACGCCGCCTGGACGCCAGATGCTACCTGCCCCTGCGGACGGCTGTATGCTATGGATGAATATACTTTCACATATGCGCCTAGTACGTTGGC
>Ga0116204_1001821_pt1 | contig 11787 bp, 11 predicted proteins | sample LakKivwa52mmetaG_FD_94481 | JGI IMG/M metagenome (GOLD analysis project Ga0116204, IMG submission 94481) | Anoxic lake water microbial communities from Lake Kivu, Rwanda to study Microbial Dark Matter (Phase II) - Lake Kivu water 52m metaG | ecosystem: Environmental > Aquatic > Freshwater > Lake... | reverse complement strand
TGATGCCCTAAGATGGCAATGAAAAAAGACCCTGTTCTCGCGCGGAGACGCGGAGGCGCAGCACTTCTTGATTCGTTGGTTTTCTCAGCGTTTTGTGCGCCTGCCCACGAGAACTCGGCGAACGGTTGAACCAAACGAACAGGACTTCGTATGACCACCGACAAAGCGTTCAAGCTGCGTTGCCCAGGCTGCCGGGCCCGCAATCGCATTCCCACGGACAAGGCCGGCCAGACGGCCAAATGCGGCAAGTGCGGAACCTCTTTTTCCACGGCCACCCTGCTGGAATCCACCCCGGTGATGGTTTCCGACCGCAACTTCGAGCAGGCCGTCCTCAACAGCCCCCTGCCGGTGATCCTCTACTGCTGGGCCCCCTGGTGCTCGGGCTGCGCCCAAGTGGGCCCCATCATGGATGATTTCGCCCGCAAGGCAAAGGGCCGGGTCCGGGTGGCCAAACTCAACGTGGACGCCAATCCGCAAACAGCGGCCCGCTTCGATGTACGCAGCATCCCCTTTTTGTTCGTCTTCGACAAGGGCCAGATCAAAGACAGCATGCCCGGAGGCCTGCCGGTTGCCGAACTGATGCTCAAGATCGCCCCTTTGCTGTGACCAGGAAAGCCAGTTCAAGAGTATGGCCAGTATCGACCATTGCAATGAACTTGCCCGCCGAATCCGGCACCACTGGAAAAATGGCCTGGCGCTGGATCAAGGGGTACGTCATTACCTGGCCTCGGTTCTGGGTGCGGACAGCGGGGAAAAGATCGCCGCGATCCTCGGCGATCCCCAGCAATGCCGAAGCGCCGGTATTGTCGATCTTCTCCTTGTACCGGACCGGCGATTTGCGCTGGACTTGGAAGACCTGATAGAGGCCGCCGACTTTGGTCCCGCCGACAAGATGGCGGTCGTGGCCCGGCTGCAGGAACCGGCCTGGTGGCTTGAGGTGGTAGCGGATCCGGCCCTGCCGGCATGCCGGGTGAACGTGGCTGCCGAGCAGGCCCTGGCCCTTGTCGATCGGATCGGCGTCGGGCGCGCCATCGACAAGCAATTGGCCCTTGACATCAAGGCCTTTGTTCCGGAGGCTTTCCAAGCCGCGGCACGGGTCTGCCTGCGGCAACGGATCCTGCCCCCAGGCCGGCACCAAACCGCTTTTTTGCGCCGCTTTTTGCATGCCGGCACGCCCTGCGGCTGGGTTTTTCCCGAGCAGTGGGAAAAGGTTCTGGATTTGATGGAGCAACTGCCGCCGACAGAGCCGGTCTGCAGTGCCCTGGGCCGGCGCCGTGCGGTGCTCGCGGCCGCTTTGGATTCACGGGAAGACCACCGCAGTCGGCTCAACAGCGCCGCCATGGAAACCCTCATGCTTCAGGGCATGCGGGCCCCTTACCTTGATGGCGCAGCAACCGCCGAAACCCTGACCCTGATCGACCGCCTTTGCCGGGCGCTTTGCCCGTGACAGGATCGGCTGCCCGGCCTCGGGTCAGCCGGCCAATTGGGTGCTGATTTTGGCGAGCACCAGTTGCTGCTCGGCAACGATGCCCTTGCAGGCGACGTCGATGCCGGCGGTGCGCCGCCGCACAACGGTGGCTTCGACCATCAAGGCATCGTGGCTGTCCGGATCCGCAATGGTCAGCGTGATGGGGGTTCCCTGGGCAAAGGGTTCGACCGTTTCGATAAACAAAACCTCTCCGTCCACCTTTTTAAGCAGTCCGCTGTAAGAGGCGTCTTCCGTGTCGATGTGAACGACAACGGCGGCTGGTGTCGTCGCGCCCGCGGTCGACACCTTGCTGTCGCCGATCCCGCCGATGGCAACGGTGATGACGGTGATGTTGTCGTCCCCACCGCGCGCGTTGGCCATGTCCACGAAATGACGACAAAGGGCCTGGGGGTCGTGATGTCCGGATTGGTCCAAAATCTCCTCGGCCGTCACCTTGTCCGTCAACCCGTCGGAACTGACCACCAACAGATCGCCGGGCTTCCAGAGGGTTTCGAAAACAGCCGGTTTGACGGTTTCGGCAATGCCCATGGCCCGGGTGATCATGTGCCGGAATTTTTCAGCCAACGTCTTGCTCCCACCCGGGGCCAGGGCCTCATATTCGGCCATCATCGTGTGGGGCACATAAACCGGCTCGATGGCCCCGTTGCGAATCAGGTAAATGGGGCTGTCGCCGACATTGGCGGTAATCAGTTTTTCCCCGACCACATACACGGCCGATACCGTGGAACCCATCCCCTTGTGGGCCGGGTTGCTGCGAGCCGCCTCAAAAACCTTGGCGTTGGCCGAATGGATGGCCGTCAACAGTTGGCAGGCCTCCTCGGAAACCGTCGGGTCGCAGGCTCCCGGTGCCGGAGGTTCGGTCTTGTAATGGTTCATCAGCCCCTTGATGGTTTCCACCACGATGCGGCTGGCCACCTCCCCGGCGTTGTGGCCCCCCATCCCGTCGGCCACCACGTAAAGCTGAAGGGCCTCGTCGATAAAAAAAGAATCCTCGTTGCCCTTGCGCTTGCGGCCCACATCGGAAATGCCGGTAGCAATTACCTTCGTCATCGGTTCACCCCAACGGATCGATCGGGATTATGGCGGTGCTGGTCAGATAGATTCCTTTTTTTTGGCTTGAGGCCCGGCGGTTGTCAAGGCCAATGGTTGCCGGGCACCGTAAAAAAGGATTCATCGAATTCGGGCTTGCCGGCGTAACGGGCCATAAAAAAACCGGGCAGCTCATCGATTTTGTCAAAAAGCGTCGGATCGACTGCGATTCCGGCTGCATGCAGGGCCTTGACGATGTCTTTTGGATCCGGAGGGCACCCTTTGACCGCAATCATCTGCTTGATGGCCGGATGGTCCTTGTTGGCCTTGACCATGCACTTGCCCAGCAGGATCGTTTTGTTCATCCCCGGTGTGGGCGTCATCGTCTTGCCGGTGAGCACCTCGACCTTGTCCCAGGGCTGACCCTTCCAGGCGTAACGGATGGCCGACAATACCACCCCGTTGATCCCCGAACAATAGGTGCACATCGACAGATCGTACTTGCGGTAGGAAATGCCGCGCAGGCCTTCCTTGACCAAAGGCGCGGGCAAGAACGCGTCCTTTTCATACTCACTGTACTCAAAATGGTGCGCGTGAAAGGCGGCCACGTCCGCGATGGCCCGCCCCTTGACCGCAATGTCAGAAAGGTCAACAGGCCGGCCATGACGAACCCCGGCCAAGGCCAGGTGGGGCACATCGGCCGGGTTGTAGCCCAGGACGCTGGCGCCCACCACATCGGCGGCCAGCACGTCGGCCGAGGCGATGAGCAGGTTGCGCCGGTGCAGCCGGCCGTCAAAACCCGGTCCCCGCTCGGCGGAGAAGATACCGTCGATAACGGTGAGCATCGGCGGCATCTTGTCGGCCAGGTGGGACACCCAAAAATGCAGATCCTTTTGCGGGTCGGCGCTGTGGCATTTTTTGCGCGAGGCGATATCGATGGTGCCCTTGAGGTTTTTGATCCCCAGGCTCACCACGGTCTGGTTGTGGGTTTTGAGAACCGGAAGATCGACCACAAAATCGCTGTGGATAATGTCGGTGTTGAAATTGAGCTTGACCCCGTTTCCCAGATCCACAGCTTCAAAGGGCCGCTCGAAGACATTGACGAACTCAACCCCGTAACGCTTGGCCAAAACGGGATAACCGAGGGTTGCAAAGGCATGGGCAGGTGTGGCCACATCTTTGGGCTGGCGGGTGACCGTGCCTTCACCGATGATGATTTTGCCTGCCCCGTGGTCCTTGAGCAGGGCCACGATGTCTTCCACCACCCGGGACGTGGTGATCACGCCCCATTTGGGAAAGGCCACGGCCTTGGTCCAGAACACGATGTTGGGCTTGATGAAAACCCTGGCCCCAGCCGGCATGTGGTCCAACCCGTGGCACAGGTCGACGGCCTTTTTGACCGAATCGAAAGGTGCTTGGTAATCGACGATGGAAACCAAATGTTTGTTCATCATGGCCTTGTTTTCCAAATCTGGAAGAAAAATTAAAAAGCAAGGGGTTCACCCACCGGATGAACCCCTTCACGCGCTTGGCCCTTTTCGCGGCGGATCAGGCCACGCCTGCCGCCTCTTCCTTGACCGACACCGCGATCTTGAAAAGGATGGTCAGCACGATAAAACCGGCAGCCCACACGCCCAAGGTGATGAGCACCTCGGGAACGGTGGGCAGGTATTCGTTGACTTCGTGCAAGGGGTTGGGCACGAAACCGCCCGAAATCATCCCCAAGCCCTTGTCAATCCATGTGCCGGCAAAAATCATCACGCAGGTGGCAATCAGCACGCCCTCGTTTTTACGACAGGCCGGAATGATCAGCAACACCGCACCGGAGACCATCAGGCCGATGGAAAGCCACATCCAGGGCACCAGGACCCCATGGCCGTGAAGCCCGAAAAACAAATAGAGGATGTGGTCCATGTGTTCGGGGATGTTGCTGTAAAAAGCCACGAACACTTCACAGAGGAAGAAAAACAGGTTGAGCAAGATCGCATAGGTGACGATCTTGGCCAGCGACTGGATCTGTTCGCGGCCCGGATCGAAATTGGTGAAGCGCCGGATGATCAGGCACAGCAGGATCAGCAGGGCCGGGCCCGCGGCAAAGGCCGAGGACAAAAAGCGCGGGGCCAGGATGGCCGTCATCCAGAACCCGCGGCCGGGAAGACCGCAGTACAGGTAGGCGGTCACGGTATGGATGCTGATGGCCCAGGGAATCGACACGTAGATGAGCGGTTTGACCCAGGGCGGGTAATGGGTGTTGTTGCGCTCGGCCTCCAGCACGTTCCAGCCGACGACGATGTTGAGAAACAAATAACCGTTGAGCACGATCATATCCCAGAACAGCACGGAATTGGGCGTGGGATAAAACAGCACATTGAGCATGCGCATGGGCTGGCCAAGGTCGACCAGGATGAACAGCAGGCACATCGTGATCGCGGCGATGGCCAAAAACTCGCCCAAAATGGTAATGCGGCCGAAGGCTTTGTAATCGTGCAGGTAATAGGGCAGCACCACCATCACGCCCCCGGCGGCCACGCCGACCAGAAAGGTGAACTGGGCGATGTAAAACCCCCAGGACACGTCACGGCTCATGCCGGTAATGCCCAGTCCGATTTGCAGTTGATAAAAGTAGGTGATGACCCCGACGCCAAAAATGGTCGCCAACACGGCCATCAGGCCCCAGTATTTCTTTTCGCCTTTGAGTGCTAGTTCAAGCATGGTCACCTCACACGATGTAATAGACCGAGGGTTCGGTGCCCAGGGCCTCTTTGCGACGGATGGTGAAATGTTCCTTGAGCAGTTTGCGCACATTGGACTCCGGATCGTCCAAATCCCCGAAGGCGATCGCCCCTTCGGAGGCCTCGACGCAGGCGGGCAGCTTGCCCTCGGCCAGGCGCTCAACGCAAAACGTGCATTTTTCCACCACCCCTTTCATGCGGGTGGGGTATTGCTTGTTGAGGGTTTTGATGTGGGGACGCGGATCGACGAAGTTGAAGCTGCGGGCCCCGAAGGGACAGGCGGCCATGCAAAAGCGGCAACCGATGCAGCGGTGGTAGTCCATCATCACCACCCCGTCGGTTTCCCGTTTGAACGTGGCCTTGGTGGGGCAGGCCCTCACGCAGGGGGGATTTTCACAGTGGTTGCACAGCACCAGGATGGGCGCGTGCTCGAGTTTTTCCGACAGGTATTTGTTGGGATTGGAGGGAAAGGCGTGTTTGAATTCGGTTTCCCAGATCCATTTGATCTCGTGGCGCTTGAAAGCAATGTCCGGCACGTTGTAGGTGACGTGACAGGCGGCCACCACGGCTTCGACGGTCTTGTGGTCGAGCTTGCCGACGTTGATCACCATGCCCCAGTTCTTGGCCGTCAACGCTTCCTTGTCTTTGATCGCCACAGGCTCGGGTGCGGCATGGCCGGTTCCTGCCGATGCGGCCACCGCATCCACCACCGGCTTGGCCCCCACGGCCAGGGCCGCGGCCCCTGCCACTTTCAAAAAGTTTCTTCTGCTGTTTTCCATCATTAGTTCTCCTTCGGATTTTCGATGTGGCAATCCCAGCAGTACGGCCTTGCCGACGCATAGTTGTGGCAGGCGTCGCAGAACTCTTTTTTATTGGAATGGCAGTCCAGGCAGGTGTTGGACAGACTCATCTTGAAGGACTGGCCGTTTTCGTTGACGTAAACGCTGCGGCCGTCGCGCACCACGGTGTCGCGCCACACGTCGAGCAGTTGCATGTGCTCGGCCTTCATGTAGGCGGTGGGCCGCACGCAGACCTTGGCCGCCTTGGCCTTGTCGGTGAGCTTGGCCTCCGGAACGGGTGCGGCCTTGCCCAGGTTGTACCAGAAGGGAAAGGTCACCAATGCGATGAAAATCACCAGACCGGTTACGATTTTGCCTTTGTCGTTCATGGGTTCAGCCCTCCATCCCCGGCAGTGGTTCGTGCCGCAAATCTTCCTCGCGCTCCTTTTCACCGGGCAGCACCAGGGCATTGCCCACCAGTTCGTGGGTACCGCAGACACCCACGCCCGGAACCCAGTAATCCATCAGCGGGGGCAGGGCCGCCCGGTCGATGGCGCAGACGCAGGCCAGCATGTTGACCCCATGTTTTTCATGAACATACTTGACGGCATTGGCCCGGGGCAACCCGCCGGCCATGCGCAGTTCCATGTCCTCGCCGGCGTTGAGACCCGAACCGGAGCCGCAGCAAAACGTCTGTTCGCGGATCGTGTTGCGCGGCATATCGTAAAACTGCTTGCACACGTTTTTGATCACGTAGCGCGGTTCTTCCAGCAGGCCCATGCCCCGGGATGGGTTGCACGAATCGTGGAAGGTCACCTTGAGATTGTCGTTGCGCTCGGGCTTTAAATCCAGTTTGCCATGCCGGATCAGGTCAGCGGTGAACTCGGTGATGTGGACCATCTTGGTGGAGGCGGCATTGTGGAACACGGTGCCGGTGATGGGGTTGACCGGCACCTGCAAAAAGTCCGCCGGCCCGTTCATCGTGTCCATGTACTGGTTGATCACCCGCCACATATGGCCGCACTCACCGCCGAGGATCCACTTGACCCCCAGGCGCTTGGCCTCGGCGTACATCTTGGCGTTGAGCCGCTTCATCATCTCGTGGGAGGTGAAAAAGCCGAAGTTGCCGCCCTCGGAGGCGTAGGTGCTCCAGGTGATGTTAAAGCCGTACTTGCGCTTCAAAAACTCGAACAGGATCAGATACCCCATGGCCGTATAGGTGCCCGGATCGGCGAACACGTCCCCCGATGGGGTGATGAACAGGATATCGGCCCCTTTTTTGGCATATTGGGGTTCGGGCCGCACACCGGTGATGTCCTCGACCTCGTCCTGGAAAAAATCGAGCATGTCCTTGTAGGCGTGGGGCTGGATCCCCAAATGGTTGCCCGTGCGGTAGCAGTTGGCCACCGGGGTGATGATCCAGTCGATGTTGAGTCCCAGCAGGTTGAGCAGTTCGCGGCCCATGATGGTGATCTCGGCCGTGTCGATGCCATAGGGGCAAAAAACCGAGCAGCGCCGGCATTCCGAACATTGGAACAGGTAGTACCACCACTCCTTGAGCACGTCCAATGTCATGGGCCGGGCCCCGCCGATGCGCCCCAAGATCTTGCCGGCCGCGGTAAAATCGTTGCGGTAGACCGAGCGCAGCAGTTCGGCCCGCAGCACCGGCATGTTCTTGGGATCCCCGGTGCCGATGAAATAGTGGCACTTGTCGGCGCAGGCACCGCACCGCACGCAGATGTCCATGAACACCTTGAACGAACGAAAGCGCTCCAGGCGTTCCTTGAAGCCCTCGTGGACGATCTGCTGCCAGTTTTGCGGAAGTTTCCAGTCCTCGTCGAAACAGCTCCAGGTGCGCGGATTGGGCAGGCCAACATATTCCAGGCTCTTGGGATTGCCCGCATAGCAGGCAATGCCCTTGCGGATCTCCGTGGGCGTGTCCATCCAGTCGACACCGCGGGCGGGTTTGTGCTGTGTCTGGCCGAACAGCTCTTCAGCGGCGGGCAGGTCGCTCATGCTTTACTCCTTTTCTTCTGAACCCTCTGTTGCTTCGGGCATTTTGTCAACGGGCAGGCCGACATCGATCATTTTCTCGCGGAACTCATCCTCATATTCTTCATAGGTATGAACATGGACCGGATAGTTCCAGGGATTGACATGGCGCCGGGCCCTCGTGTCGGTGGGCAGGTTGCGGGTGGGGGAGAGGAAGATCCCTCCCAGGTGCATCAGTTTGCTGAACGGAAAATAGGCCAGCAGGATGCAGACAAAGAAAAGGTGAACATAGAACAGACCGCCGATGCCTTCGGGGATGGTGGGATGGAAGGTCACCAACCCCATGGTCAGCTTTTTGGCCGAATAGATGTCCACTTTGCTGAAATAGCGCATCAAAACACCGGTAAAGGCAATGCCGCCGATCAGAAACAGGGGGAAAAAATCAGCGGCCAGGGACACGTAGCGCACATAGGGGATGAACAGGCGCCTTAAAAAGAGGTAGACCGTGGCGGCCAGCAAAACCACGCCGGACAGGTAAACCACGGGCAGACCGAACTGGAAAAACGCATCCAGGTTTTCCAGATACTGGATGGGCAGGGGGACCGGTTCGGTGAAAAAACGCAGGTGACGCACCACCACCGTCAAAAAGGAGTAGTGAAAGGCCAGTGCCCCCACCCAGAGAAAAATTTCGAGGCTGTAGGCGATCTTGTCCCCGTCGCGGAACTTCATGCGGGTGTTGCGGAACAAGGACCGGAAGCAGACGATTTCCAGGATCATCCGCAGCACCACCCCACCGGTGGTGGAGGGGCAATCGATCTTGTTCTGCTTGAACCAGGGCAGGGACATGTGTTGCCCGGCGGTGGTAGGAATCCGGAAGGGCACGGCCGAACGGGCCCAGCCCATCACACGGTAGCAAAAGCCCACCAGGAAGACGATCACGGCCAGATAGGGGAAGATCACCCCGAACAGCACCTGGAGACCCAGCGCCTCGACTCCCACATACGCCAGCAAAAAGAGCACCAAAACTGCCAGCAGGGAATAGATGTACTTCGTGTTCATGGAACCTTACCTTTCCATACGCTAAGGTTGGATTGCAGTCACTCCGGTTTCGGGTTTGGGTTCGATTTCCTTGATCAGGCCGGCACGGGTCATGGCCTGGTAAATCCGGTCTCTTTCCAGATTGACTTTCAGATCGGCCAGCTTTTCGCGGCATTGCATATAAATATCAAAGGCGATCAACACCAGCGCATCGATGCGCGCGTCCATGGCCTGCCATTGGTCGCACAGCCCCTCGTCGAAGCGCTGTTTGCCCAACTGGTCGGCAACAATCCCTTTTAATGCCGGCACGAAGGACACGGCCTGGGAGGGGGTAAACGCCTGGACCGCACGAATACGGATCACCGGATCCAAATGGGCGATCACGGCCTTGCGGTCCATGTCGTGCAAGACGGCATCGAACAGGGCACGCAGGCTGTTCAGGGTGGTTTGCCCCACGGGGTTGGCGAAAGGGTCTTTTTGGGCTTTGATGAAACGCCGGGTGTCGGCCGGGTAGGTGTCCACGACCTTGTCAAACCAACGTTTGACCAGGGTGGCTTGGTGTTTTTCCAAAATTGCGTCCAACTGCATACGGCAACTTTCGTCCCTGAACCCGTTGGGGTGGCCCAATGCCTTTGACGCCATTGGTAAAACCAACAGAAAAAGAAAACTCAGGGCCGATTCTATAGACAAGTTGCCCAATCCTGTCAAGGGGTAATGCCAAAGCGGCATATAATTGAAATTGTTGATATTGTTTATTTTTTAAGGCTCCAGCACCGATTTGGCCACCACGGCGACGGGCCTTAGGGCCGGCAAATGGTCAGCGGTGGCAAAGGGCCGCTCAGGCGGGACAGGCACCGCGGGTCCACATGAACGCCAAGGCCCGGGCCTGCGAGCGGCCCGGCCTTTCCGCCAAAGCCGAAGGACACGTTTTGGGTGATGTTTTCCTTCAATAAAAAGGCGTCGTAACTGCCGTCGTGATAGACAGCGTCGCCGCAAAGCAGGGACAAGGTCCGGCCGGCGGCCGAAAGAATGCCGGATTCGCCCAATTGGCAGCCGATTTGAAAAGCGGTTCCCTGCCTGCGGCAGTTTTCGATGATCTGCCAGCAACGGCGCAAACCGCCGCACTTGGAAAGGCGGATGTTGACCATGTCATAGCCTTGCGGACCGCAGGCCTGTTTGGCCTCGGCAAGGGTACACACCGACTCGTCGGCCATCAGGCGGGCCCCTGCCGACGTGAAGGGTTCTGCCAGCAGGCCGATGTCCGGATCCCCCGGCGCCAGCGGTTGTTCCACCGCCTTGATCCCATGCCGGCCGATCATCCGGCAATGGGCAAGACCCGAGTGCCGATCCCAAACCCCGTTGACATCCACTTTAATGTCGCTGCCCGGTCCCAAAATCGCTTTTACCGCATCGATGCCCTCCTGATTCTGGTGCCGGTCCCGTCCCCACTTGAGCTTGACCCGCTGGATGCCCATCCCGGCGATAACCCGGCAGACACGGGTCACCATCGCGGGCCGGCCCAGCGGAACCGCGGCGCCGTATGTGACGACCGACTGGGAGGCGGTCTGGGGAAAAAAAGAAGTCAGCGTTGCGGCATCGACCTTGGCCCTGGCATCCAGCAGGGCCGTTTCCACGGCGCACAGGGCCGCGTTGTGGCCCCGGCTGTCGGCGCGCCCGTCCACCCAGCGCCAAATGACATCCACCGCGTCCACATCCCAGGGGAAATCCGGCGCCGATGCCCAACGGGCAATCGTATCGCAGACGCTGGCCTGGGTTTCGCCGGTGACAAAGTCCCGGGGTGCCCCCTCCCCGTAGCCCACAACCTGACCGCCGGCAGCGCTGATTTCCACCACGACGTTGTGGGCCGCAAGCCCCTTGCTCAGGGCGTGGGGAAAGGCCAGGGCAAAGGGCAAAACGATGGGAACAATGCGAATGTGATCGATATGCATGGTTTTGTGTTTGTTATTTGGTCATTGTGGGTTTGTATCGGATTTCGCTCTTCGCATTGGTTTGGTGGCAGGATCAATCGGTGCGGCCCTGTCCCGTGTCGGCAACCGGAGGCAGGTCCACCAAAAAGGTCGTCCCCTGGTCCGGGGTACTTTTCACCTCGATCATCCCGCCGTGGGCCTGGATGATTTTGTGGGCGATAAACAGGCCCAAGCCGGTGCCGTTGTGGGTGTCGCTGCGGTGTTTGGTGGTAAAAAACGGATCGAACACCTTGTCGATGGCCTCCGGAGCGATTCCGGACCCGCTGTCGCGTATTTCGATCTGGGAATGCAACCCGTCTTTTTTGGGCACCTTGCGGGTAAAACAGCCAATGGTACCGTTGGCAGGGGTGAAATCAACGGCATTGGCAAAGATGTTGATCAGGACTTCCTTGAATTTTTCGGCATCGATTTTCACCGGCCCCAGGGTCGGGTCAAGGTGGGCGCGGATATGAATCTGTTTGGCCTGGCACTGGGGTGAAACCAGCAGGACCATGCGCCGGATCAAATCGTTGAGGTCGGCCCAATCCAGCACCATCCGGTGGGGCTTGACCAGGTCGAGCATCTCGGTAATCAGGCGGTTGACCCGTCGTGCCTCCTCAAGCGCCACCTTTTGAAATCCGTCCCGGAATTCCGCGTCGTCGATTTTATGGGGCAACATCTGTAAAAAAGTAGTGATCGCCGTCAGGGGGTTTTTGATTTCATGGGCCAGTCGCGCGGCCAACTGGCCAAGGTAGGAGAGC
>Ga0116204_1001820_pt1 | contig 11788 bp, 8 predicted proteins | sample LakKivwa52mmetaG_FD_94481 | JGI IMG/M metagenome (GOLD analysis project Ga0116204, IMG submission 94481) | Anoxic lake water microbial communities from Lake Kivu, Rwanda to study Microbial Dark Matter (Phase II) - Lake Kivu water 52m metaG | ecosystem: Environmental > Aquatic > Freshwater > Lake ... | reverse complement strand
GGCCAGTGGGTTTCGCCTAATTTTGATCTCAAGGATTTTTACTGCTAGTGTAGCTATAACGTCAGTGTGTATTCTTATGGATACTGTTTCGCTAAATATTTTAATTTAACGAATTCCTGATCAAAATTTACGGCTCTAACCCACACGTGGCCGGGTAGCCTTTTTACTCTTCGAAAGCTTATAGCAGACGGATAACGCCAAAAGTATCCATTCATCAACTCGCTTCACCTGAAGGAAAAGCAGCTGAACGAAAAGTGAAGCTGCTTTTCCAAAGAAAGCGTCTAGAGAAATTTTCTGGGTGACGCGGGGCGTGCCTTGAGGACCGCACACGCAAGGTATGGGATGGGGGTGTCCACATCTTAGGATCGCGATTGAAATATCGCTATTACGAATTTAACGCTAGGCGATCCTGTGGACATACAGATACCCGCTCCTATATACTCCGTATGTAAACCCCATACCTTGCACGGAGGACCGAAAGGCACCCCCGCGGCAGGCCCCGGAAAATTTACTTAGAGTAGCTCCTCCGCGGCTCTCACGACCTCATCGACCGTCACAGCTTGGAGACACTTGAAGCCGAACACGCAATTATGCGCCAGGCACTCAAGGCACCCCACGTCCTTATGCACGACGACATCGCCCTTATTCGACGGCCCCCAGCGCCTGGGCGACAATCCTCTGTCGCTCCGCCCGAATATAGCGATGACCGGCGTTCCCACGGCGCACGCTACATGCACCGGCCCGGAATCGTTGGATATGAAGAGTTTCGAGCGTTTCAATATCCCCGCGATATCCCCTACCTTGGTCTTCCCGGAAAGATCGAGGCAACCCTCTTTCATCGAGGACGCCATCTCCTCCCCGAGCCTCTTATCCGCTTCGCCGGATATTATAACTATCCTGACCCCGCGCCTTTTGCTGAGCGCATCCGCCGCCGCGGCGAACCTTTTAGCCGGCCATCTCTTGGACGGACAGCTTGCGCCGGGATTTATCGCGACTACCGTATCGCTGTCGGATATTCCGCCGCTTTCGAGCATTTCGCGCGCGCGCGTCTGACTTACCCGGCTTACAGGCACGTGCATCTTACGATCTTTGGCGTCAATTCCTATATAGCGCAATATATCGAGTGTATAATCGATCTCGTGTTTCAGCCCGAGGTGCTTTTTATCCGGGATCCTGTCGGTCAAAAGAACTCCCATCTTCTTTTTTCTGTCGAATCCCAATCTTTTAGGAATACCGGAAAGGAATATTATCCAGTTCGTCCTGAAGGTCGGATGCAGCACTACGGCAAGATCGAATTTCTTATCCCTTAATAGCTTTATAAATCCCAGATCCCCCGAAAGGCCCTTGCCCTTATCATATGTTATGACTTCGTCCACCGAAGGATTGCCTTCCGCTATATCTTTTACATACGGCCTCACCATGAAGGTTATGCGTGCATCCGGATAAGCGTCGCGGAGGGCTTTGAGAACCGGCGTGGAAAGGACGACGTCCCCCATCCTGTCCAACCTCACAACAAGTATGTTCCCATAATTTTTGATTTTATTCATATCCGTCCACCATCACCTTGGCGCTGTCGAATACTTCGTCAGCCGATATAAGTTTCATACACTCATGGTCATAGGCGCATTGCGCGTTTTCGCACGGGGAACAGTGCAGTTTTTTGCTTATGACGAAGTCAAACTCGCCAGTGGGCCCGTATCTCTTGGGATTTGTGGGGCCGAATATCGCCAGGGTCTTTGTCCCGACGGCGCACGCGATGTGCAGCGGAGCGCTGTCGTTAGTTATCAATAACCGCGACTTTTTGATGAGCGCGGCCAGCTGTCTTATGTTGGTCTTATTAATAAAATTATGGCAGGCGCTCCTCATCCTGGCAATTATGGCATCGACAACATCCTTGTCATTATTGTTCCCGATGAATATGACCTTCATGCCGCATTCTGATACCATCCTGTCGGCTACTGCGGCGAAGCCTTCCTGGGACCATCTCTTAATATGGCTCTTTGATCCGGGATTTATCGCAACGAACTCTCCGGATATGCCCTCCCTGGCAAGGAGGCCGGATATGTACTCATCATCTTCCGCGGGTATATGTATATACGAAGAGGGCTCTTTGATATCGATCCCAAAAGACTTAAGACGGTAAAGATGTTTAGCCCGACTGTGCAAAGGGCCCTTCGGGAATCTCTGAATGGTCGATGTCCTGAATTTCGGCGATATCAGCATCGGAAATACCGTATTCCGCAGATCGGCAACGAGGTCGTATTTAAGCTTCTTCAGTTTCAGCTGAAGCCTTCTCTTTTCAGCTATCGGAAGACGGCTATCGTATATTATGATCTTGAATATCGCGGGATCGCGCTCGAATATCTCGCGGCCGTTTGGGCCCACCATCACGTCTATCCTTGAGCCGGGAAACTCTTCTTCGAGCGCCTTTATTACCGGCGTCGTGAGTATGATATCGCCGACATTCGACAGCGTTATAACGAGGATCCTGTTAACCTGAGACTTGTCTATTCTCATAAATTAAATACCAAAAACTAAAAATCAAATACACAAACCAAAAATACAAAATTTTTTTCACCTTTGATATGTTTTTTGGCCTTTGGTCTTTCATTTTCGATTTAAAATGTCTACCGCCTCGGCAAACACTTCCTCAGCGCTTATCGATTTCATGCATCTGTTATCATTACAGGTAACATCGTAACAGGGTATGTCGCATCCGATGCGACTCTTAACGACACGGTAATTCCCCTTGCCGTAGGGTCCGGTGATCTCAGGTGACGTCGGTCCGAAGAGCGCTAAAACTTTTGCCCCTACGGCGACGGCTATATGCATAGAGCCCGTATCGTTGGCTACGACAAGACGCGACCTTTCAAAGATAGCTCCGAGCTGTTTTAGATTAGTGCCGCCGCATGTAACGATAGCCGGATGCTTCATCATGCCTTTTATGCTATCGGCAAGCGCCTTCTCCTTCGCGCTTCCGGTTATCACGATCTTGGCGCCGTACTTGGCGGCCAGCATATCCGATAAGGCGGCGAAACTATCTCCCGGCCACCTCTTAGGGCCCCAATTGCCGCCGGGGCACAGAGTGATAAGCAATTCGCCGGGCGATATTCCGCGCGCGGAAAAATAGTCCTTCACATAACGCCTGTCGGCGTCGTTAATAAAAAATTCGTATGCGGGCTTTTTAGCCGCAGCCGGCCGTTCTCCGGCAAGATTTAAAAAATATTCCGCGATATGCGTCCCGGCTTCCGGTTCTTCGGCCGCTTTTGTCAAAAGCATTCTCCTATTCTTTGCCGGATAGCCTACGCGCTCCTTCGCGCCGGACAGATACCCCATGAGCGCCTTTGTGAACGACCTGTGCAGTATATAAACCGTATCGAAATGTTTGCGGCGCAAATTCAATATGAGCTTTAGCTTGCCGGATAAACCCCTGTGAAGGCCTTCCTCGTCATAGATCAATATTTCGTTTACTGCCGGGTTACCCTCCAGGATCTCTTTGGTCCTCGGGTGTGTCAGGCAGGCTATATAACCTTCCGGATCAGCGTCTCTAACCGCCCGTATAAAAGGCGTGGAAAAGAGCACATCACCCAGCCAGTTGACTTCGATTATGAGTATACGCTTCTTCATTCTAAGCTATAAGTTGTAAGTTGCACGCATTACGCTCTTATAAACCCTTGCAATGTCGTCCGCCATCCGCTCGAGCGTGAAACTCGACTGCACAAGCCTGCGGCCGCTTCGTCCCAAATCGAGCCGTAAATTTTCGTCAGACAAAAGTTTCAGGGCCGCCGCGGCTATGGCGCCGGCGTCGCCTACCTCCACAAGGACGCCGTTCTCCCCGTCCTTTATGATATCCTCTATACCGCCCGTCCTGGAAGCGATGCAAGGCCTTGCCGCGGCAAGCGCTTCCAGAAGCGCTATGCCTAAACCCTCTTTTACCGAGGGAAATACGAATACATCCATAGCAGCCAGAGCTTCCCTGGTATCGAGCACAGAATCCACAAAAGATATCCTGTCGTCTATCCCGAGGGCCATCGCAAGGCTCTTTATCGAAGGGCCCTCGGGGCCGCTGCCCACCACAAGCCCTCCGGCATCCGGCCTTCTCTTTAATATTTCTACCATGGCCTGCATAAAAAACTTTTGTCCTTTTACAGGAGAGAGCCTGCCTATGGTACCGATTACGGCTTTGCCCGACAAACCCAAATACATCTTTATCTTCGCTATATCGGCATCGGAAAATTCTTTCGAGAATTTATACACATCTATCCCGCTGTAGACAAGCTCTATCCTATTATCAGTTACCCCCAGATCTTCTTTCAAATGCCGGTAAACAGCCGCGCTTATAGCGATAACCTTGTCCCCCCAGGTATCGATAACGGATCGCAGGCGTTTTTTGAAGTAACCGTGGCAGGTAGTTATCATGGGCGTGCCTGTCATGCGCGACGCGATAAGCCCTGCTACCTGTGATACCCTGGAATGGGCATGTATTATGTCGATGCCCTCCTTTTGAACTATTTTCTTTATTGCAAAGGCCGATAAAAATACTTTTGGCGAAAATTCGAATTTTGTCTTTATGTCCAGCCTTTCATGCGGTATGCCTGCCTTGTCGAGGCTGTTTTCGAGATCTCCACCCGAGGAGGCAACGACCGTATCTATCTTCTTACCCTTAAGGGCCCTGGAAAGCTCAAATATATAATTACTTATGCCGCCTATATTCATGTCCGTAGTGACCTGCAGCACCTTCACCCGGCACCTTCTTTCATAAATTCCATTTTATCTATCATTCTATATGTAGTCTCTGGGGAAGGCGCTGGATTCATACGGAGGCCTCGTTTACAGGGGCGTTCTTTTGCGAAATATACGGCCTGATAGCGTTCAAGACCTCTTCAACTGTCACCTTCCTCATGCAGCCCGTCTTTTTAGAACAACCCGGGCTATAACATGGGGCGCAATTAAAATCCGGAGCTCTTGACAGTATGGTACAGCCGCCCGGCGTCGCAACGTGCCTCTTTGGGTCGGTCGGGCCGAATAGGGCTATACAGGGAGTTCCTACGGCGCAGGCTATGTGCATCGGCGCCGAGTCGGGGGTAAGATATGCCTTGAAATATTTTATAAGCGCGGCGAGCTCATTGATAGAGGTCTTGCCGGCGGCCACCAGGGGCCTGGATCTAGTCATCTTGGCAATGGCCTCGGCGTAAAGAATGTCGTCCCCCGAGCCGGTAAGCACCGTCCTTACATTAAACTCTTTCGCCAGCCTGTCGCAAAGTTCCGCTATAGAGGCCGCCGGCCAGTTCTTTGACGACCATCGCGAGGATGCCCTGACATTTATGCCCACGAGCATCTGGGCCTGGAACGCCCAGGCGTCTTTTAATATGGCGGCCGCTTTTAGCCCGTCGGAATCCGAAGGCCACAGTTCGAGCGCCTTGTCCATGGCCTTCACGCCGCAAAGTTTCAGGACGCGCATCTGATGGTCTAAGGGATCCAGATACGGGGCGTCGTCTTTGACCGAATTATTCAGTAAAAACGACAGCTTCCTGTTGTCATAGCCATATCTGGATGCGGCAAGGCTTAAGGCCCCCAGCAGATGGCTCATCTTATTGTTCTGCAGGTCTATTACGATATCGAACATCTCCTTTTGCAGTCGTTTCGAAAGAGCCCAGACTCCTCTTATCCCCTTGTCCCTTCCTTTAAAATCGCATACAACAAGTTCGTTTATATAGGGGCACCTGTCGAGCGATTCCCTTGCCTCGAGGCCCACAAGCACTTTTATGACAGCCTCCGGGAATTTTTGCCTTATGGCCTTCAGGGAGGGCACCGCAAGTATGACGTCTCCTATGGCGCTTATCTTAATGACGAGTATCTTAACTGCCTTTAACGCCTCTTCATACACCCCGACCGTCTTCTCCATCATCGTGTCTGACCTAAAGCACCTGTCGACTTTTCTTTTTGCCTCCGCGGCGATTTTGGCTCCAAGTTTCCTATCCCCGTAAATCATGAGGAGTTTTTCGGCCATATCCTTGGGGTTGCCAGGCGCGCAAAATAGCCCGTTAATACCGTCATCGATTATATCGACCACTCCCCCGACCTTGGTAGAGACGACCGGCACTCCTGAGGCCTGCGCCTCTATGATCGACCTGCCGAAGGCTTCCGGCGTCACTGTCGCCGATACCAGGACGTCAAGTTTCGCCATCACGGAAGGGACATCCATCGTCGCAGGCACGAATTCTATGACCTGCCCGAGGCCGAACCTCCGGACCAGCAGCTCGAGCGGCTCTTTATATTTTTCCTTCGGGGCGTTACCCACTATAAGGGCTTTCAATCTTGGTATCCTGCGGTTAAGTATCGATACCGCTCTTATAAAATCGGCATGGCCCTTAAGCGGCGTGATCCTGGAGATCATCCCTACCGTGAAATATTCGGAATATACCAAAGAATGATCGACAAATTTAAAGCGGTCTATATCGACGCCCTGCGGTATGAGCCGCACCCTGTCATAGGGCACGCCGAAATTATCCATCATGTGCTTTGCCATCATATTGGAAGCGACTATGACGCGCTTCCCCCAGCCCATGGTCTCGCTTAAGAAATGTTTCTTATAATGGCCGTGCGCCGTGGTTATGAGCACCCGGCCGGATAATTTGCAGGCAAAATACGCAATGAGCGCCGGAACGCGCGAGTGAGCGTGCACAATATCTATATCCTCTTTACGTATTATCGCCCGAAGCTTGCCTATCATGGATATTACCGTGAATAATGATTTTTTGCCTACCGGCAGAGTATAGTGCCTGGAACCGGCCTGATCGAGCGAACGCACGAGCCGGCCGCCGCCGGAGACGACTATGGCCTTATGGCCGTGCCTGGCCAAATAGCACGCCAGATCGACTGTCCCTGTCTCCACGCCGCCTAAGTCAAGTGATGGGAGTATCTGAAGGATGTTCATATAAGCCGCCGCACCGCTTCGAATATGCGCTCATTATCTTCGATGCGCTTAGCCTGGACCGGCGTATTCCATATACGTGAAAGCGTTCCGGAAATATCTTCCGCATCGCATACGGTAACATACCCTCCCTTTTCGAGCGCCTTAAGCGCCCTCTCGTATTTGGTTGTGCCGGCTTTCTTCTTTGCGAGACGAAAAACTACGACAGGTTTGCCGGACGCCACGGCCTCGGATATCATCGATATCGATTCCCCTGAAACCACTATCACATTGCCTAAGCTGAGTATCCCTCCCACGGTCTCGGGAGGGTTCTTTTCGTTGGCTATTACAAGCAATTTGAATTTGTCGGACGCTCCCGCCTTATCCTTAAATATCTTCTCCGAATCCGCGGAAGTCCTTCGCGAAGTGGTCAGGAGAATACCGGCGCCGGTCTTACCGCAGAAATCCGCGAGGCCATCCGATAAGGATGCGGCCAGGCCGGCCGTAAGAGTATACTCCGGATTGTCCCCGCCGATAAAGACTCCGACCGCCCCGGCCGGTCCTGTGCGCACGCGGCACGACAATATCTCGCCGTCCCTGCGGATCCTGTCTTCGTTAACCAGGTTCGGCGCAAGCACGGTAGGAACGACGTTCTTCTTTTTTGCGGGCCTATCATGCTCCGGCACGAACGCCAGTGAAAACTTGCTAAGGCCCATGAATATTCCGGGATCCATGACGGCTACATTCCTCGCGTTATTCTCTTTGGACATGAATATATTGACGCCGGCCAGGCTCGATCCGCAGGATACGACGAAATCCGAATATGTCTTCATGAGCGTTTCATAGGAATCTCTATCAAGACATGCCTTCATCCACTTCATACGCCCGTGACATCGCCATCCGGCAAATGAAGCCATGATTCCCAATAGAGACCTTGCCCACCGGCTCTTGAACTTCACCCCGGCGACAACCACCCTTGTATCTTCCGGTTTATACCCCTGGATCGATCTGGCCTTCCTTATATTCTCGGCAACGGCCATCGACTGGTTCAGGTGTCCGGCTTTGCCGTCGTCCAATACAAGTATGGTCCTTACCGGCGTAGATTTCCATCTCTTATGAAGCCATAACCACTGGTCCGGATACTTCCTTACATAGGACTCGAGCAAACCGGTGAATCTCTGAAGAGCCTGCCTCATATCTTCCTGCGAGGATGACAGGTCCCCGAGATCTATATATTCTTCAAGAAAAAGTTTATGGCAGGCCCCCTTAGCCCTGACGATAAAATTGGGTAAAATTAGCGAATTCGTCCTCTGGGCTATCTCGAACGGCCCGGAATGGCATGAGACCGGACGGCCGAAGAAGTCGACGAATACGCCGCTCTTGCCGGCGTCCTGATCGGAGAGTATACCCACTATGTTCTTTTCGTAAAGGGCCTTGAGTATGCTCTTTGTCGATATCCCTTTCCTTATGACCTTGCAGCCGTTTGACTCCCTAAGGCGGTTCAGAAGTTCGTTTAAACGTTTCATCTTCTGTTCGCGCGCCAGCACCATTATCGGAAAACCCTCCACAGAACTCACAAGGCTCGATAGCTCCCAGTCCCCGAAATGCCCGGTAAGAAGTATGGTGCCGCGGCCGGATTTCGCGGCATTACGTATACGGTCCATATTAACGACTTCGACATAACTGTCGACATAACCGCGGTTGACCTTGGTAAGATTAAGGATCTCCATGAAAGTCTGCACGAGGTTCCGGTAGACGCGCTTGGTGATGCCCCTCAGCTCCTCGGGCGACTTCTCCTTTGCAAACGCGGCTTTCAGATTTGCGTAAGCTACAAGGCGCCTCTTCCTGTTAACAAAGAAGGCAATATTGCCTATCTGCCTTCCCAGCCACAAAGACGCGTTTATTGGAACGAAGCCGAATATGAAATTCAGGACCTTAACGGTTATATAGGCTATGTAATCTGCCAATCAAGGCCTCCCTGCCTTTTGTTATCTCGGTAGCTATGACCAGGACAAGGACTGTATGATCCGAAAAAACTATGCTCATCCTCGCCAGTTTTACGGCGTCTTTCTCTGTAGTAACTATAATATCGAACGCCCTTTCGGAGCACCTCTTCATTATCCGCGATTTGTCCGGTTCGCTGTAGTTATGATGATCGCCGAAGACTATATGCTCGACCACGGCCGCGCCAAGGCCTTTTACGGTGTATTCAAAATACTCCGGATCGCCTATGCTCGATAGAAGCATAACGCGCTTGCCGGCTATACGCGAAAGATCGACATCCTTCCTTAGCTTGGTGTCATAGAAATGCTTGGGCCTGTGCACCGCTTCAAGGATCTCGATATCGCCCTTGATCTTCCGGATCTCGGCCTTTAGCGGTTCTGTATCGCCGGAGGCGGAATTCACCTTGGTCAATACCACAATATCGGCCCTCTTAAGGGAACTCTCCGGCTCTCTCAATACCCCCCGCGGAAACAGGCATCCGTTGCCGAAAGGTTTTTTAGAATCGATGAGGACTATGTCGAGATCGCGGCCGAGCTCCCAGTGCTGAAAACCGTCGTCCAGTATCGCCGTGTCGCTTGCGTAAAGTTTTATGGCGCGCCGGGCGCTCCTGGCCCTCTCCTCTCCTACCAGGATCGGGGTATCTTTAAGTTTCGATTTCAACATTGCGCTTTCGTCCCAGCCGTAGCCGCGTATAAGGACGGCCGGTTCCCTCCGGAACTCTTCCCGGAATATCCGCGCAAGCTCGACCACAAAAGGCGTCTTTCCCGTACCGCCGAGCGTGATATTGCCCACGCTTATTATCTTCATCGGCACCGAGTGCTTCTCGAATATCCTGTACCTGTAAAGCAGCGTTCTCGCCACCAGCCCGATGCCGTATACCAGCGACGCAACATAAAGCGCCGCCTTCAGGGCTTCGTACGCCCAGCCGTTACGTTTATCCGTCATAAGCGAATAGAAAAAGTCGCGCATGTCAGTTGTAAGCTATAAGCTTTATCAGTTCCTTTAAATTCCGTTCGGTGGCGCCGCGGCGCGCGACGAGCGCCTGGCGCGCTTTCTGCCCGGTCCCGCGCCTCCTATCATCGTCCAAAAGCATATCCCTTATCGCCGATAACATCTCTGGCGCGTCATTCACCAATATCGCGCCGCCTGAAGTAAGGAGCGCTTCGGATATATCCCTGAAATTGAACATATGCGGCCCGAAGATGACCGGCTTTTCAAAGACGGCCGCCTCAAGCGGATTCTGTCCGCCGTGCCGCACGAGGCTCCCGCCGATAAAAACCACGGTCGCCAGCGCATACAGCTCCGTAAGATGCCCTATTTTATCGATTATCGTAACGCGCTCTTCCTGCGGACCGTCAACCGGCCGCGAAAATAAGGACGGTGTAAGGCCAAAACCGCTCTTTACTACACTTTCAAAATACGGAAATTTTTCCACGTGCCTTGGCGCGAGGGCGATCTTAAGATCGGTAAATTCTTTTTTCAGCTCGGTGTACGCCTCCAGGATCGGGCGCTCTTCGCCGGGATGTATGCTCCCGGCCGCTAACAGACGGCCGCCGGGGGCCATCCCTATCGATTCGCGCATATGCTCCAGAAGAGCCTCATCCGCCTTCGGCTCGGCATCGAACTTCATATTGCCGGTAACGGCGACCTTCTCCGCCGGAGCCCCCATCGCCTTTATCCTGTCGGCATCTGCGGCCGACTGCATGCAGAATACATCTATCTTACCGAGGACGGCGGACAAAAACCGCCTGGCCATCATATATTTACCGAAAGAACGGTCCGATATCCTCCCGTTCACCAAACAGGACGGAACTTTGCGCCGGGACATTTCACGGATCATATTCGGCCAGAGCTCGGTCTCTACCATCACGTAAAGGGACGGATCTATCAGGGAGGCTACCTTTCTCACTACCCGGCTTAGGTCTAAAGGCAGATATATCACGACGACGCCTCCGGCTCCGTACAACTTCTTGGCCAGGTCGTTACCGGCCTTCGTTATCGTTGAAACTATTATCCTTCTATCGGGGAAACGCGCCTTAATGGACCCTATGAGCTCCCTGCAAACGGCAACCTCGCCCACGGAGACAGCTTGTATCCATATCGCCCCTTTCGAGGAGGCAAGCGCCTTTCGCTTATCTTCCGAATACTTCCCGAACCTCTCGCCGAAATCCGCGTGCATCTTGCCTTTAAATATCAGGGCCGGCAGGTAAAAGAGCGAAAATATCAAAAACGCGATGTCGTATAGCATATCTTAAGCTCTCGGATGCGATTTATCGTAAGCTTCCCTCAGGCGCTCCATAGTCACGTGCGTGTATATCTGGGTCGTAGAAAGATTCATGTGCCCCAACAACTCCTGAACGCTGCGCAGATCCGCGCCCCTGTCTAAAAGATGGGTCGCGAAGCTATGCCGGAGCGAGTGCGGGGATATGTGCTCGCTCATACTGGCGGCCTTTATATGCTTGTTTATAATGCGCCTTATGCTTCTGTCGGTAAGCCTCCTTCCGGATTTGTTCAGAAAGACGGCGTTCTTGTCACGGACTTTTTTGTCGTTCCTGGATTCTATGTATTTGCGTATCGCGGAGGCCGCCCTATCCCCTATCGGTGAGATCCGTTCCTTGCGGCCTTTACCCAATACTTTTATGACCCCGCTTATATGGTCGACATCGCCGGTATCCAACCCGACGAGTTCGCTCACCCTGATCCCGGTAGAATACAACGTCTCGAGTATCGCCTTATCCCTCAACCCCGCCGGATCTCCGGAGCGCGGCGCGTCTATGAGCAGGGCTACCTTTCCTTCGTCCAGAACTACCGGCAGTTTCTTGTCAAGTTTAGGGGTCGATACGGCCGTTATTGGATTCGTCTTTATATGTC
>Ga0116204_1001819_pt1 | contig 11789 bp, 14 predicted proteins | sample LakKivwa52mmetaG_FD_94481 | JGI IMG/M metagenome (GOLD analysis project Ga0116204, IMG submission 94481) | Anoxic lake water microbial communities from Lake Kivu, Rwanda to study Microbial Dark Matter (Phase II) - Lake Kivu water 52m metaG | ecosystem: Environmental > Aquatic > Freshwater > Lake... | reverse complement strand
TTGCTTATTTATTATAAAAAATCTATCAGTTTATAATCTTTATCATATTCTTTGAAATCCTTTAATGTTCCACATAAAATAGTGATGGTTGAATGTTTGAGTTTGTAGAAGAAGGTGAAAACCATGTATGTTATTTCTCGTGTTCTAAAATGCGAAAAAAGAGAACACTCTATATATAAAAACCATTTTATGAAGCCATCACCACTAGACAATTTTCAAGGTTTCATCAGAAAAGAATTATTGATTAATTCAAAACACGATACATATGATCTTGTCAGATTATTCATTTACTTTGAATCAAAGAAAGCTTTTTATCAATGGGAAGGTAGCCCTGAACATATTGCACTACATAAAGATAAAGAGTCTAACCATCATCATAAACTAGACAAAGTGATTGAAACATTTACTGAAACATATGAAAGTTTAGGAACGGTCGATTATAGTGAAAAGTCATAAATACGTCGTCAGACGAAAATTCATTTTATTCGTCTTGTTTTTTGTTTTATTCATCGCATCACTTTTCATTGGAGTTATTCCCATATCATTTATAGATCTTATCAATGGTGATAAAGACGCTTTAAATACATTATGGTATAGTCGTATCCCTCGAACACTAAGTGTTGTTTTAGCAGCATCATCGATGTCTATTGCTGGTTTGATCATGCAATCAATCAGCCGGAATAAATTTATTTCTCCATCTACAGCAGGAACAACAAATGCAGCCATTTTAGGTGTGTTAATTGGTTATCTTATCATGGGTGATCAATCCACACTCATACGTTCACTTTTTTCATTTATATTTGCCCTACTTTCAACGATTGTATTTATGTTGATGTTACGCCAAATAAAATTTAAAAATGTGATTTATGTCCCATTAATTGGAATGATGTATGGAGCAATGATATCATCTATAGCCACTTTTATTGCACATCGATTTAATGCACTTCAGTTTTTAAACACCATAGGTATTGGAACATTTGCAAATAAAGCTATTGGAACATATGAACTTCTGTATTTGGTAATTCCAGCCATGGTGATTGCAATTGTCTATGCTACTCGTTTTAGTATTGTTGGTATGGGCGAAGATTTTGCAAAAAACTTAGGTGTAAGCTATGGCTTCGTTATGTCCATTGGTCTAATCATTATTTCCATGATTTCATCCCTTACATTTGTGATGGTAGGGTTACTTCCTTTTGTGGGGTTGGTTGTACCTAATTTAGTTTCCTATTATTATGGAGACCATGTAAAAAAAACAATTATCGATATAGCACTCTTTGGATCTGTGTTTGTTCTAGCAAATGATATCATATCAAGACTCATTGTTTTCCCTTTTCAGATTTCAATCAGCTTTACGATGGGTATATCAGGATCAATCATCTTCCTTTGGTTAATCATGAGGAGGATTAAGTATGAAAAGGCATAAGTATATTTATATTTTCTTAGTCATATCTATCATTTCAGCTCTTTTATATGTCTTTTTATGGATGCTGACTACACGATATGATTTGTTTCCAAGTGATCCTGAAAGAAGAGCACAAATGGCAAGAGCTATACGAAACATTACACAAAGAAAGACAATTCAACTAATTGCTATGGTTGTTGCTGCAGTTTTAATAGCCTCAACAAGTTTGGTTTTTCAAACACTTACACATAATCGTATTTTAACACCTTCACTTATTGGTTTTGATTCAATCTTCATTACCGTACAAACCCTCATCATATTCTTATTTACATCCAAGAGTTTATTTTATACAAATATATACATCAATTTTTTCATCTCAGCTGGTTTAATGATTTTCATATCCATGTTGATGTATGCATTGATATTAAGGAAAAACAGAAATAATCTCATTTTTCTTTTACTTGTTGGAATGATTTTATCAACATTATCAAGAAGCTTAGCAAACTTTCTACAGACCATTATGAACCCTGATGAATTCCAATCGATTGTGATTCGAACTGAAGTGTCTGTATCCAACATGAATACAGGAATCATCATCATAGCAATACCCATTTTAATCATTATATTAGGGTTGATAGTTAAAGAGATTAAAGCACTTGATGTCATGACCTTAGGAGAATCACAAGCAACCGGGTTAGGTGTGAGTTATCAACAAAAAATGAATCTACACTTAATCTATATCGCAGTTGCTATGTCAGTAGCAACCGCTATGATTGGTCCAATTTCATTTTTAGGATTAATAGCAGTTAATGCATCAAGAGAATTACTTAAGACGTATCGTCATAGAGAGCTTCTTATATTATCAAGTTTGATTGCAATCACATTTTTAGTTTTAGGTCAAACGATTATCGTTGAAACAGGATATTTAACAACAGTAACGGTATGGATGAGTTTAGTAGGTGGCTTATATATGATCTACCTCATTTTAAAGGAGAATAAAGCATGATTGAAATAAAAAATATTTCTCAATCGTATGGTGACTTTCATGTCTTAAAACATATCAATCTAACCATTCAAGAAAATAAAATCACTGCACTTATTGGTGCAAATGGAGCAGGAAAATCAACACTTCTTGGTGTTTTATCACGATTACTTGTCCCACATGAAGGAGAAGTGTTCTTAGATGGTGTTGATATAGCTACTATGAAATCAAAAGATGTTGCAAAAAAACTTGCCATCTTAAAACAAACCAATCAACTTCATATTCGTATTACGATTAAAGAACTTGTATCATTTGGTCGATTTCCTCATAGTAAAGGAAGACTCAAAGATGAAGATTATCAAAAGATAGAAGAAGCAATTCGATACATGGATTTAAGTGATATTGAACATAAATATTTAGATCAATTATCAGGTGGACAAAGACAAAGAGCATATATTGCAATGATTTTAGCTCAAGATACGAAATATATCTTTTTAGATGAACCACTGAATAATTTAGATATGCGTTATGCAGTTGAAATGATGACCATTTTACAACGTATGGTTAAAGAATTACATAAGACAATTATCGTTGTTATGCATGACATCAATTTCGCTGCTGCTTTTTCTGATTACATTATTGCGATGAAAGATGGAGAGATTATTGAACAAGGTGAAATCGATTATATGATGGATAAAGAAAAGCTTGACCACATTTTCGATCATGACTTTTGCATAGCAGGGGTTAATGGAAGAAAAGTGTGTATTTACTACAATCAACAAACAGAAATCGTTCAAGGAGAAAATAAATGAAAAATATATACAGAATTATCGTTTTATTAGGATTAAGTGTTTTATTAGTTTCATGTACAAAAGGTCAAGATAAGTTAACTGATTTAGAGTTTGAGAGAGAAGATGTTACACTTTCCATTGAAGTTACTACAGGTGCTTTAGAAAATACTGGAGGTAATGGTTGGGTTGAAGGTGTTAAAGAAACAAAGAATGTCACTTTTAAAACCAATCCAAGATCAGTTGCTATCTTTTCATATGATGCACTTGATATTTTAGATTATGTTGGGTTAGAGAAAACAAGTATTCAATATTTAGGTTTAGTAAAAGGTTCTTCAATACCTACATATTTAAATCAATATATGGGAAACAACTATGAAAATGTTGGTACTTTATTTATGCCAGATTGGGATAAGTTAGAACTTTTTATGCCGGATTTAATTATTTTAGGAACCCGTTCATCAGGTGCATACGATCGCTTAAGAACGCAATTTCCAAGCGCTGATATTTTAGATTTGACTATTACTGATGGGTTTTATATGGAGGGATTTGAGCGAAACATTAATTACTTAAAAGCACTCTTTCCTACCATAGCATCTGAGATAGAGGAAACCTATCAAGATATTCTTATAAAAATGGATACGATTAAAAATTTAACTACAAGTAAAAACGCAATGATTGTTATGATTAATGGTTCTGTCTATTCTACTTTTGGTCAAATAAGCAGATATTCAGTCTTATACAATCAGTTTGGTTTTACAGTATCTGATCAAGAAATGACGACAGCAAACAGACATGGTAGAGAAATCGATCACGAATACGTTTACTCAATCAATCCAGAGTTTTTATTCTTACTTGATCGAGGAGCTGCTATAGGTTCTTCTGGAGCAATAGGTGATTTTCTACAAAACAATTTTATTCAACAAACACTTGCATATCAACAAAATCATGTTTACACACTCAATGCAAGTGCTTGGTACATAGCATTTGGAGGATTTCATTCAACGTATCAAATGATTGAAGATTTAGATGCATTCGTTTTAGAATTTTCAAACCTATATTGAAATAAAAACATTATGTTATTTATGATTGACAAAAGACACATTTTTTGTTATCATTAATTGAGTTTTTAGGAGGTATATTATGCTTTGGATGGACTATATCGCAATTATTGCAGGAATACTCCTTGTAACGGTCGTACTTTTACAAAGTTCTCAAGACGATATCAAGGATGCATTCAGTGGTGAAAAATCAGAATTGTTTAAAAATAAGAAGGCACGTGGATTTGAATTATTCATGATGCGTTCAACAGCAGTATTGTCTGTGATTTTAATCGTGATGGTACTCTTATCAAACAATCTTAGATAACCAAACAAAAGTGTTCCTTGTGAACACTTTTTTCTTTTAAGGAGAATACATGCCACAACGTTATTTTGTTGATGAATTAAACCATCAAATCACTGGCCAAGATGCACATCACATCCTTCATGTGATGAGGATGAAAACAGGTGATGAAATCATTGTTTGTAGTGATAAGACATGTTTTTTAGTTTCGATAAAAATAGATCAACAACTAGTCACTTATGACATGATTAAACAATTACCTAAAGCTGAAACACCAAAAATAACGATTATACAAGGATTACCAAAAGGTAATAAAACAGAGTTTATCGTCAAATATGCAACTATATTTGGAGCATCACAAATACTGTTTACCGAAATGAATCGAAGCATTGCTAAAATTGATAATGAAGATCATAAAATAAAAAGACTAAAAGCTATTGCAAAAGAAGCAAGCGAACTTGCCCATCGAGATGATCTACCTGAGATAAACATGATTAAAAACTTGATGAATATCGATTTTAGTGTATATCATAAAGTATTACTTGCTGATGAAAATTGTAAAGACAGATACATTCAAGATGTTTGTAAAAATGTTTCATATGAGGACAAAATTGCAATCATTATTGGTCCTGAAGGCGGTATTTCAGATAAGGAACGTATGGAGCTTATATCAAAAGGTGTAACCCCTATTTCCCTTGGTGAACTCATTTTTCCAACAGAAGCAGCATGCCTTTACTGCCTATCTTACTTCTCGTTAAAAAAATCTGAAAATTTTTGACAAATATGAAAAAATTGTATATAATTAAAAAGGCTATTAATCTAAGCGTGGAAGGAGGGCAGACCAATGCCTAAAACAATCGTTCGCGAAAAGGAATCAATTGAAGATGCTTTACGTCGCTTTAAACGTGATGTTTCGAAGTCAGGAAACCTCCAAGAAGCACGCAAACGTGAATTCTACGTTAAACCAAGCGTAGCACGTAAAGATGCTCAACGCGCAGCACGTGCTAAGAAAAAGTAATTGATCTTAAAACGCATCCCCATGATGCGTTTTTATGTTAAAAAAACAAAAAAAGTACAGTTGTGCTTTTTTATTTTTTTCACTGTGGTATAATAATTACACGGTAAGGAGCGGATTTAATGAAATTAAATCGACAAATTCATCATGTGGATGCCATCGCTAGACTTGTTGGTGTTCAAGATCGTAACCTCTTAGTTTTCAAACAATATTTAGGTATCACTGTTTCTCTACATGGATCCGAGATTGTAACCGATGCATCTAAGGATCAGATACCATTGTTGGAAGCTATTTTTGATGTCTTAATAGAACTTGCAGAACATCAAATTCAAATTACAGAACGTGATGTGATGTATATCATCAAACTAGCAGAAAAAGACCAACTTACTGATGTTTTTGAACTCTATCGCAATCGAAAAAAAGTTTTAGTTAATGATTTAGGAAAAGCAATTTATCCGAAAACGTTCACACAAAAGAAATATGTTGATGCGATTGAACAAAGTGACTTAGTCTTTGGTGTGGGACCAGCAGGAACAGGTAAAACATATTTAGCTGTTGCACAAGCAGTCTCTGACTTAAAAAACGGAAAAGTGAAAAAACTCATTTTAACAAGACCCGTGGTAGAAGCTGGAGAGAACTTAGGTTTTTTACCTGGAGACTTAAAAGAAAAAGTAGATCCCTATCTCGTTCCACTTTATGATGCACTCTATGAAATGCTAGGAACCCAAAACACATTAAGTTTACTTGAAAAAGGTGTTATCGAGATTGCACCACTCGCATATATGCGAGGAAGAACGTTAGAAAATGCTTTTGTTATTCTTGATGAAGCTCAAAATACAACACGTGTCCAAATGAAAATGTTTCTAACACGTTTAGGGTTTGCATCTAAAATGGTGATTACCGGAGACCCATCACAATCTGATTTACCTAAAGGTATACCCTCAGGTCTTAATCAAGCTATTGGTATTTTAACAGACATAGATTCTATTGAAGTTATTACATTTGACAAGGTCGATGTGGTTAGACATCCTCTTGTCCAACGCATTTTAGAAAGGTATGAAACGAATGAAAATTAAAATTTTCAATCAAACCAACCAAAAAATCGGTCATATAAAAAGACTTCTAAAAAAAGTTTTTAAAACGATCGAAGAAAATGAGCATATCCAAATTATATTTGTCACATCATCCGATATTGCTGAACTCAACAAACAATTTCGTAGCATTGATAAACCAACGGATGTTTTAAGTTTTCCAAATGACGATGAACTAGATGATACGCTTGGAGATATATTTATCTCCATTGAACAAGCTGAACTTCAAGCCAATGAATATGGACACACCTTTGAAAGAGAAATAGCATTTCTAGCAGTCCACGGATATCTACACTTAAAGGGATATGATCATCATAATGATGAAGATGAGAAAAAGATGGTTGAAGAACAAGAACGTATTTTAAAATTAGCGAATTTAGAAAGGAAATCACATGAAAAACATTGAACAAGCTAAATTAGCCATGAGTAAATCATACTCACCCTATTCACATTTTGCTGTCGGGGCAGCAATCGAACTAAAGGATGGAACTTTTATCCATGGAGCAAATATTGAAAATGCTTCATATGGTCTTTCGATATGTGCTGAAAGAAGTGCGCTAGTTTCTCTACTTGGACAAGGCTATAAGAAAGAAGATATTGTTTCCATGACCATTATTGCAGATGACTCTCAACCTGTATCACCATGCGGTGCATGTCGTCAATTTATGCATGAAATCTTACCGAAAAATACAAAAATCACACTTGCTAACTTAAAAGGTGAAACTAAAATAACAACACCTGATGAACTTCTTCCATATGCTTTTGTTTTAGATGATAAATAACATGAATCAAGTTAAAAGTGGATTTATCGCTATCGTAGGGCGTCCTAATGTAGGTAAATCAACCTTACTTAATGCACTCATTGGGACAAAAGTATCCATAATGAGTCCTAAACCTCAAACCACACGTCATCGGATTTTAGGTGTTTTAACTGAGAACAATTATCAAATGATTTTTGTTGATACACCAGGGATGCATAAAGGTAAAGACTTATTGAACAAAAAAATCGATCAAGTCGCAGTGTCAGCATTAAAGGATGTTGACCTCGTTTTGTTTGTTGTTGATTCAAAAAGAGGACTCGCAGAAGAGCATATTATCACATATTTTAAGAATCTTAACATTCCTGTATTTCTATGTATCAATAAAATTGATGAACTTAAAAATAAAGCACAAATTGATGAACTTATTTTAACTTACTTAGACACATATCCATTTGATGCTGTCGTACCTCTTTCTGCAAAAAATCATACGTATCTAGATCGTTTAAAAGAACTGATTATACCCCATCTTGAAGAAGGTCCTATGTTTTTTCCAAAAGAGATGAAATCGGATCAGTCTGAAGAAAAGATGATGAGCGAACTCATTCGAGAAAAAATTTTGTTTCACACCGAACAAGAAGTTCCACATGCGGTTGCTGTCGTCATTGAATCCATCACTGAAAATATGGAAGAAAACACATATGATGTCTCTGCACTAATCATTGTCGAACGAACCACTCAAAAACAAATATTGATTGGAAAAAATGGCGAGAAAATGAAAAAAATTGGTATGGAAGCACGTAAAGAGATTAATCAGTTACTCAATACACGTATTCACTTAACACTATGGGTTAAAGTCAAAAAAGATTGGCGAAACCGACCTTCTGATTTAAAGAGCTTAGGATATGGTGATGAGTAACATGGAAGGCATCATCTATAAGGTTCAACCTTATCAAGAGCATGCTCGCTTACTCTTTACTTATACACCACAAGGCAAATGTACACTTCTTGCACAAGGTTCACAAAAATTAAACCATCCTAATCGAATACTTGCACAATTTTTAACACACATCTCATTTAAAGAACATCATAAATCGTTTTATACTTTACAAGAAGCGAAAATCATAAACGATTTTCAAACAATTAAAGAAGACTTTGATTTAACAAAAAATGCAGCACTCATCTTAGAAATCATAGATCATTTCATAGTCGATGAAATGACACATTCACTTATTTTTCAAGAAGTTATACTTGCACTTAATTCACCAAAACTTAATTTATCAAGTTTAAGTTTTTCTTTAAAAATATTAAAGCCATTAGGATATGAAATCAATCTATTTCTAGATGGTAGAAAAGTCAAAGGTATTAGTGTCAATAGAGGTTCAATCATCTATGAAGATGAATCCGATTTAATCGATTTATCAGTTAAAGATTCAACCTATTTATTAAAACTACTTTATACACCATATCAAGCACTTGAAGAGATTCCAGTAGATACCTATCGTAAAATAAAAGAATTTATTTTAAAATACTATCAGTATCATTTACAAACGACATTAAAAAATCTACAATAGACAATAAAGGATGTGTTTTCATGGTTACACTAGACCAAATCGTACAATTTGCAAAATCTACAGGATTTATATACCAGGGAAGCGAGCTCTATGGAGGGTTAGCTAATACGTGGGATTATGGTCCTCTAGGAAGTTTACTGAAGAAAAATATAAAAGATGCATGGATTAAAAAATTTCAAAGAGAATCAGCACATAATGTATTAATCGATTCATCGATTTTACTGAACAGCGAAGTCTGGAAAGCATCCGGTCATGTCGGTGGTTTTAGTGATCCGTTAACTGAATGCAAAAGCTGTAATCAACGCTTTAGAGCAGATAAATTAATTGAAGATCATGATAAAAATCTTTCTGCTGATGGATGGGATACAGATAAAATGTATGCTTATCTTGTTGAACATAAAGTGACATGTCCAAGTTGTGGTAAACATGACTTTTTACCGATTCGTAAGTTTAATATGATGTTTCAAACATACCAAGGTGTTGTTTTAGAACAAGCTAACCAAATTTATTTACGCCCAGAGACAGCACAAGGAATTTTTATTAACTTTAAAAACATTCAAAGAACATCACGTAAAAAAGTTCCATTTGGTGTTTGTCAAGTTGGTAAATCCTTTAGAAATGAAATCACACCTGGAAATTTTATTTTTAGAACACGTGAATTTGAGCAAATGGAAATGGAGTTTTTCGTTAAGCCAGGAACTGAAATGGAATGGTTTAGTTATTGGAAAACATTCTGTATGGAATGGCTTATTAAACTAGGTTTACCTGAATCATCACTTCAGTTTGATGATCATAAACCAGAAGCACTCTCTCATTACTCAAATGCGACAACAGATATTAGATATCAGTTTCCTTGGGGTTTTGATGAACTATGGGGTATTGCATCTCGGACTGATTATGATTTAAAAGCTCATCAACTTCAATCTGGAGAAAACTTAACCTATTTAGATCCTGATACAAATGAAAGATATTTACCTTATGTTGTAGAACCAGCAGTAGGTGTTGAAAGATTAGTGTTAGCCTTTTTAACAAGTGCTTATGATGAAGAAACATTAGAAAACGGTGAAACACGCCAAGTCTTACGTTTACATCCAGCATTATCGCCATATAAAGTAGCGATTTTACCACTCATTAAAAAAGAACATGCAGATCAAGCATTTGAAATATATCAACACTTAACGAAGTATTTTGATGCAACCTATGATGAAACACAAAATATTGGTAAAAGATATCGTAGACAAGATGCAATAGGTACATATTTATGTGTAACGATTGATCATGAAACAGCACAAGACCAAACAGTGACTGTTCGCAATCGAGACACCATGGCACAAGTTCGTATACCTATTAGCGAATTAAGAACCTATATTGAAAAGCAAATTGAATTTTAAATAAGGAGGAAAGCATGGATCAAAAACTCATTGATGAAATTAATGAGAAGACTGCGATAGTTGATTTAGTTAGCGAATTTGTTACTTTATCTAAGCGTGGTAAGAATTTTATGGGTCTATGTCCTTTTCATCAGGAGAAAACCCCAAGTTTTTCTGTTTCTCCTGAAAAAAATATTGCAAAATGTATGTCATGTGGTGAAGGTGGTTCACCCATCAATTTTTATAAAAAAATTAAAAATATCAGTTTTGAAGAATCAGCAGCATTTTTAGCTGAAAGAGCTGGTATTAAAATAAAGACAGCTAAAAAACAAGTCGATCCATATGAAAAGTCTTACGCACTCATGAGAGAAGTTGCAAATTTCTATCAGTTCAACTTACTCAATAGTGAAAAGGGTCAAGAAGCTTTAAACTATTTAGTACATAGACAAATGACAGATGAATCGATTAAACATTTTAGACTTGGTTATGCTCCATCTTATGGACAAACTTTATACTTAGTGTTAAAAGATAAAGGTTTCGCTGTATCTGATATGATTTCATTAGGTGTTGTTAAGCAATCAGATGATGGATCGTATTATGATCTTTTCAGTGATCGCATCATCTTTCCTATAACGAATCCAAAAGGAGATGTTGTTGGACTATCTGGTCGGACATTAAATCCTAAAGATCCAGTAAAATATATCAACAGCCCTGAAACACCTATTTTTAAAAAGGGTCAATTGCTCTATCATTTCTATGAAGCACTACCTGATATTAGAATGTCCAAACAAGTTATACTATATGAAGGCTTCTTTGATGTGATTTCAAGTTATCAAGCAGACATCAAACAAGGTGTAGCAACGATGGGAACTGCACTCACTAAAGAGCAGGCTAAGCTCATTAAATCAGTCACTGATTCAATGATAATTGCTTATGATGGTGATCAAGCAGGTATAAAAGCTGCAGACCATGCCATACCGATTTTAGAGAAAGAAAGATTGAAAGTTGAAGTTTTAACGATCCCAGAAAAGATGGATCCTGATGACTTTATCAAATCATATGGACCTGAAAGATATGATCAACTTTTTGGTGAGTTCACCAAAGATGCATATCTATTTAGATATGACATGTATAAAGCAGGTAAGAATTTTCAAGATGCAAATGATGTCAAAGAATTCAAAAAACGAGTATTAAGCATGATTTCAATGGCAGATCAAAGCATTAAAGCATTATACATTCAAAAATTAGCGCATGATTTAGGAATGAATCCAGCTGACTTAGATACGAGCATTCCAAAACCACCGAGAGAAAAGCCAATTGTTTTACCTAAACTCGAACAAACACAAATTAAAACAAAACATGTTAATGCTGAACGTTATCTCATTTTGTCGATGTTGAAATCTAAAGACCAAGCAATTCATATTCAAAAATTATTAAAACAAAACGATTTTGCAGATCATATAGC
>Ga0116204_1001818_pt1 | contig 11801 bp, 12 predicted proteins | sample LakKivwa52mmetaG_FD_94481 | JGI IMG/M metagenome (GOLD analysis project Ga0116204, IMG submission 94481) | Anoxic lake water microbial communities from Lake Kivu, Rwanda to study Microbial Dark Matter (Phase II) - Lake Kivu water 52m metaG | ecosystem: Environmental > Aquatic > Freshwater > Lake... | reverse complement strand
GCACGAGACAGAAGAAAATCCAGCGCAAGAGTATCTGCGCCACTCTTGGTGAACCGCCGGATGCGGACCCGCATGTCCGGTGGTGTGAGAGGGAGCGGTTAGCCGCCGCTCCCTACTCGATACCTACCCTCACCCCGCCATGGAGGAGAGGGCAATTCAAGGAGAACTGTATGCCAACTCGTGGAATACGCGGCGCGACCACCGTCTCGGCGGATGACCCAGACTTGATCCTGCAAGCCACGCGGGAATTGCTGGAAGCCATCCTCGCGGAGAATGAGGATATGCGCCCCGAAGATATTGCCAGCGCCATCTTCACGGTGACGGAAGACCTCGCCGCCACCTTCCCCGCGCAGGCGGCGCGCCAAATGGGCTGGGGACTCGTCCCGATGATGTGTGCGCGTGAGATTCCCGTGCCGGGCAGTTTGCCGCGTGCCATTCGCGTGCTGGTGCATTGGAACACGGAATTACCGCAGAACCGCATCACGCACGTCTATTTGCGCGAGGCGGTGCGCTTGAGACCCGATTTGGTGTCGGCGCAGTAATTTATCAAAAGTCAAAGGTCGAAAGTCACAAGGCAAACGCCGAACTGCACAACCTTGAACCTTCAACCTTGAACATTCAACTTAAAATCAACTAGGAGAAATCATCATGATCATTGTAATGAAAGCCCACTACACCCCCCAGCAGCTTGAGGGAGTTGTCAACGCCGTAAAAGCCCACGGACTGACTCCGCACATCACCTATGGAGTCGAAACCGCCATTGTTGCCGCTGTCGGTGAATTTCATATTGCATCCCTTGACCCGTTTGAAGTGATGGATGGAGTTGATTCCGTGAAACGCATTTCCCAACCTTTCAAACTTGGCTCGCGCCAGGTACACCCCGAAAACTCCGTTTTCCCGATTGACGGCTTCACCATCGGTGGCGACGAGATTGCCATCATTGCAGGACCGTGCTCGGTGGAGTCGAAAAGTCAGATTTTAGAAACAGCTCATGCGGTGAGAGAGGCGGGCGCAAATGCGCTGCGCGGCGGTGTCTTCAAGCCGCGCACATCCCCGTATGCATTTCAAGGTCTCGGCGAAGAAGGTCTCGAATACCTTGCCGAAGCGCGCGAACAGACGGGCATGCCCATCGTGGTGGAGATCATGTCGCAGACGCAGCTTGAGCTTATGCTCAAATATGTGGATGTTTTTCAAGTCGGCGCGCGCAACATGCAAAACTTCAACCTGCTGCGTGCGCTCGGTGAAACCCGCAAAACCATTTTGCTCAAACGTGGTCTGAGCGCCACCATCGAAGAACTGCTCATGTCGGCGGAATACATTTTGGCGGGCGGCAACAAGCAGGTCATTTTGTGCGAGCGCGGCATCCGCACCTTTGAAACCGCCACACGCAACACCACCGACATCAACGCCATCCCCGTGCTGAAAAATCTCACGCACCTGCCCGTCATCCTCGACCCTTCGCACTCCACGGGTCACGCCGATTATGTCGCTGCGATTGCCCGCGCTGGTATCGCCGCTGGCGCCGATGGTCTCATTGTGGAAGTCCACCCCGAGCCTACCAAAGCCGTTTCGGATGGCAAGCAATCGCTCAAGCCTGAACGATTCGCTGAAATGGTCAAGCAGGTCAAAGCCATTGCAGAGATCATGGGGCGTCGCGTCGCTCCCGTCAAAAAGCCCGTGACCACTGGGTGGTAATCATGGAGGATGGTTTTTCGCTGAAGGACGCAACCATAGGAATACTTGGATTGGGACTCATGGGCGGCTCACTTGCCCTGAGTCTCAAAGGGAAGTGTAACCGCCTGATCGGATTCGACTCGCATCCCCCTACGCTTGAGCTTGCTCTTTCCAAAGGAATCATTGACCACGCTGAAAGCGACTCTGCCAACCGCCTTGCAGAACTTAACTTGCTCATTCTAGCGATTCCCGTCCCTGCTATTCTAAATTTCCTCAAACAACAAACAATTACCAATTACCAATCACCAATCACCATCCTCGACATCGGCTCCACCAAACGTGACATCACCCAAGCCATGTCTGCGTTGCCAGAAAACTTCGACCCCATTGGCGGACACCCCATCTGCGGCAAGGAAAAACTCGGCTTGCAAAACGCGGACGCAAATCTGTACCAGAATGCCCCGTTCATCGTCACGCCTTTGGAACGCACCACCCAACGCGCCAAATCCGCGGCGAAACAGATCATCGCTGCCATCGGCGCAAACCGCATCGAAATGACCGCCGAAGACCATGACCGCACTTTTGCCGCTACAAGCCACTTGCCGTTTCTGCTTTCGTCCGCGCTGACTCATGCCACCCCGCAGGAATTCGCTCCCTTCATCGGACCAGGTTTTCGCTCGACAAGCCGACTGGCAGGAACGCCCGCCCACATGATGCTGGGAATTTTGAAATCGAATCGGGATCATGTATTGAACGCCATGCAAGCCTTCCGCAACTCGCTTGATGAAATCGAATCCGCTTTGCAAACGGAAAACTACGCCGCACTCGAAGCGCTCTTGAATCAAGCGCGAGAATCTCACTCTGTTTTGACCATGGACCACGGACGATAGACCATTCTGCCTTCTTTTTTATGCCAACCATTCATCCTTCATCCCTCCGCATTCATCCTTTGTCTTCTCCTCTCAACGCCACCGTCCGCGTGCCTGGCTCCAAGTCACTGACCAACCGTGCCTTGCTCATCGCCGCTCTTGCGAATGGAACCACCCGCCTCACCAACGCGCTATTCTCGGATGACTCGCACCACTTTGCTAATGCGTTGGAAACCCTCGGCTTCGATATTCAACTTGATGAAGTCAATCATGAAATGACGGTCACGGGCTTGGGCGGAAATATCCCAGCAAAGCGAGCAGAACTCTTCATCGGCAATGCAGGCACGGCGGCGAGATTTTTGTCTGCATTTTTGACTTTGGGGAATGGCAAATATATTTTGGACGGCGAGCCGCGCATGCGCGAACGTCCGATTGGAGATTTGGTGGAGGCGTTGGAGCAGTTGGGATGTGACATTCATTCCATGGACGATGGACGACAGACCACAGACCATCGTCCATCGTCCATCGTCCATCGTCAAATTTGCCCCCCCATCAAAATCATCGCGAACGGACTCGCTGGAGGTAAGACAAAGATTGCGGGTGATATTTCTTCGCAGTTTTTATCGGCGTTGTTGATGGTTGCTCCCTACGCCAAAACTCCCATTGTAATCGAGCTGACCACTGAACTCAATTCCAAGCCGTACGTCGACATGACCATCGCCATCATGAAAGATTTCGGCGCGCAAGTCAAACTGGATGGATACAGATCTTTCACTGTGCCGCTTTCCAATTACCAATTTCCGATTACCAATTATGCAATTGAATCCGACGCCTCTGCCGCCTCGTATTTCTTCGCCGCGCCTGCCATCTGCGGCGGGACGGTGCGCGTGGAAAATATCTCGCGCAAGTCGGTGCAAGGGGATATTGGTTTTCTGGATGTACTCAAGCAAATGGGATGTGTTGTTGAAGAAGCCGATAACTCGATCACCGTCCACCGTCCATCGTCCATCGTCGGGATTGACGTGGACATGCGCGACATCCCAGACACTGCTCAAACGCTCGCAGCCATCGCCCCCTTTGCTGATTCACTGACCCGCATCCGCGGCATCGCTTCGGCACGCGTGAAGGAGACAGACCGTGTCCACGCAACCTGCATGGAACTGGCGCGGCTAGGTGTCAGAGTTGAAGAACATGAAGATGGAATGACCATTTATCCCGTAGAGAAGATGCGCCCTGCCGTCATCCAGACCTATAACGATCACCGCATGGCGATGGCATTCTCCCTCATCGGCTTGCGCTTCGATGGGGTGACGATTGAAAATCCAGCGTGTGTTTCCAAGACCTTCCCGAATTTTTTTGACGTATTGGAAGTTTTGCGATGATTCAACTCGGACTCATCGGCTACCCCCTTGGACATTCCCTCTCGCCAAAGATTCATGCTGCTGCGTTGAAAGCGTGTGAGTTGCAAGGTGACTATTCCCTATTCCCCATTCTCCCCGATGATAAACAGGGATTAAAAGATTTGCTTGCTCGTGTCCGCACTGGCGGGTTGCACGGACTCAACGTCACCATTCCGCACAAACAGAATGTCATCGAATTTGTGGATGAACTCACGCCCACTGCGAAAGCCATCGGCGCAGTGAATACAATGTATCTTCGAGATAATAAATTAGTTGGTGATAATACCGATGCGGCAGGTTTTCTATCCGATCTCAATCGTTTTTTGTCGGAAACTCAATCGAAAATCGTAAATCACAAATCTGTAATTGTCCTGGGAGCGGGCGGGTCTGCAAGAGCAGTAGTGTATGCTTTGCTCAATGACGGTTGGGAAGTAACGCTTGCCGCGCGTAGAATTGAACAAGCCGACCAATTGGCAAATGAGTTTGCCGATCGCCAATTACTAATTACTAATTATTCATCCCTCATCCTTCATCCTTTCTCCTTGCTTATCAACACAACTCCTGTAGGCATGTTTCCAAACGTCGATGATTCTCCCCTGCCTGATGAATTATCATTGCCCGCAAACGTTTTTGTTTATGATTTAGTGTATAACCCAAGCGAAACCAAACTCGTCAAAACTGCCCGCGCACAGGGACTATCTGCAACAACTGGTTTGGGCATGCTCATTGAACAAGCCGCCCTCGCTTTTGAATTGTGGACAGGTCACAAACCGCCGCGTGAAGAACTGTGGAAAATTTTTGAAAACTGATCACTAGTTACTGATTACTGGAGACTGAAATGCCCCTACGCTTCCTCACCGCAGGTGAATCCCACGGACCCTCCCTCACCGCCATCCTCGACGGCATCCCCGCGGGGCTTTCCCTCACGCCTGATATCATCAACAAAGAACTTGCCCGCCGTCAACAGGGCTATGGCTCAGGCGGACGCATGAAGATCGAAAAGGACACTGTGCAAATTCTTGGCGGTGTGATGGGCGGCGAAACCACAGGTGCGCCGATTGCCATGCTTGTCCAAAACGATGACCATGTCAAATGGAAAGGCAAAGCTATCGAACCGATGACTGCTCCGCGCCCAGGTCACGCAGATTTAACAGGCGCGGTCAAATACGGCTACAAGGATTTGCGCCCTGCGCTCGAACGCGCCTCCGCCCGCGAGACGACCATGCGCGTTGCAATTGGCGCGGTGTGCAAACATTTTCTCGCGCAGTTCGGCATCATTGTTGGCGGTTATGTTGCATCCATTGGCGAAGTCCAAACGGACTTTGGCGATATGCCCTTTGAAGAACGCTTCGTCCGCGCTGAAGAATCGGATGTACGCTGCCCCGTTGAAACCTCCGCGCAAAAGATGCGCGCCGAAATCGAAAAGACCATCCACGGCAAGAATACCCTTGGTGGTGTGCTCGAAATTGTCGCACTCAACCTGCCCGTCGGCTTGGGAAGTTTCGTGCAGTGGGATAAACGCCTCGAAGCCAAACTCGCCCACGCGGTTATGTCCGTGCAAGCCATCAAAGGCGTCGAAGTTGGTGATGCGTTCGAGAATGCAAAACGGATTGGCACCGAAGCGCACGACCCGATCCAATTGCAGAATGCAGAAGACGGAATGCAGAAAAAGACTTTCGACCTTCGACGTTCGACCAACAGAGCAGGCGGAACCGAAGGCGGAGTCAGCAACGGACAGCCGATCATCCTCCGCGCCGCGATGAAACCGATAGCAACCACGCTTCTTCCCCAGCCGACAGTTGATCTTGCTTCGGGGACAGAATCTCCCACCAAATACGAGCGCTCCGACTTCTGCCCCGTGTCCCGCGCCGTGCCCATTCTCGAAGCGATGGTCGCCTTCGTCCTTGCCGATGCCCTGCTCGAAAAACTCGGCGGCGACTCGATGAACGAAATCAAACCGCGCTTTGAATCGTTGCGAAAAGCCACCCTCGAAGATTTACCAATGGACAATGTCCCGCACGTATTTTGGGATTAAGACGATAGACCATTGACCACAGATCATGGTCTATCGTCTATCGTCAATGGCCAACCATCCACCTTCAACTTGCAACCTTCACCCATGACCCACATCATCCTCTACGGTCCCCCAGGGACAGGCAAATCCACCATCGGCAAATTGTTGGCGCAGAGTTTACGCCTGCCATTCATCGACCTTGACCGCGTCATCGAAACGAACGCGGGCCTGTCTATTTCACAGATCATAAATGAACAGGGCGAAACCGCATTTCGTGATCTGGAAACCTCTGCGCTGAAAACATTGTCAGTAGAAAATGACAGCGTCATCGCCCTCGGCGGCGGCGCATTGCTCCGTGACGAAAACCGCGCATTTGCAGAATCCAACGGACGTATTCTCCTGCTCATGGCGGAATTGCCGACTTTGCTTGACCGCATGAAAAAAGAATCAGGGAAACGTCCATTGCTGACGGGTGATTTGAGAGAAAAACTCACCGCCTTATTGGAAAAACGCAGCGAACATTACACCTCATTCCCGCTGAAACTGCACGTGGATGGAAAGACAGCCGAGCAAAACGCATACCTCGCGCAAGTTGCGCTGGGCAGGCATCACCTCGCAGCGATGGGCGAATACGACGTAGTTGTAGGTCAGGTTTCCAACCTGACAAATTTCCTCATGCAAAACGCTATCATCGTCACTGACGAAAACGTGGCGAAATTCCATCTCGAAAAAATTACAAATCTCTTCAATGCAAAATCCGTAATCGTGCCTGCGGGCGAGGAGCATAAAAATCTCGCAACCGTCTCGCGCCTATGGGGCGCCTTTCTCGAAAACGGTCTCGACCGCAAAAGCACAGTCATCGCGCTAGGTGGCGGCGTCATCGGTGACATGGCAGGCTTTGCCGCATCCACGTACATGCGCGGAATTGATTGGGTTGCTATCCCGACCACATTGCTTGCGATGGTGGATGCGTCACTGGGTGGGAAGACGGGCTTCGACCTGCCACAAGGGAAGAATCTCATCGGCTCGTTTCATCCCCCGAAGCTGGTCATTGCAGACTCAAGCCTTTTGCATACGCTGCCAGAGCGTGAACTGCGTTCAGGCATGGCTGAGGTGGTCAAGCATGGCATCATCTCAGACCCTGACTTGTTCGCTATGTGCCAACACGGCATGGACTGGGTAAAAACCAATCTTGAAGATGTGGTCAAACGTGCGATGGCGGTGAAGATACAGGTCATCGAAGCAGACCCGTATGAAAAAGGATTCCGCGCGGCGTTGAATTTGGGACATACAATCGGGCACGCGGTGGAACTTGTCAGCAAGTTTGAATTGCGGCATGGAGAGGCGATCTCCATCGGCATGGCGGCTGAGGCGAGGTACTCTGCTCGGGTTGGGCTGACAGGCTCAGGCGTGGTCGAAGCGATTGAGTCTACGTTGTCCGCATTGGGGCTGCCCATCCACATCCCTGAAGGAATGCCGCGAGAGGAAATCATCCGTGTTATGAGAGTCGATAAAAAGAAGAATGCGAAGGCGATCCGTTTTGCGCTGCCAGTGGAGATTGGCAGGGTGGAATTGGTGGACGTGGCGGATTTGGAAAGTGTGATAGACCATTGACCATATCGTCCATCGTCTATGGTCTATCGTCGAATTGAGGAATGATGAAAATACTTATCCTGCATGGACCGAATTTGAATTTGCTCGGCACGCGTGAGCCCGAAGTGTACGGCTCAATGACGTTGGATGACATCAACGAAAAAATGATTGCATTGGGAAAAGAGTTGGGCGCGGATGTGACCTGTCTGCAATCGAACCACGAAGGGGCGTTAATTGATGCACTGCACGATGCGCGGACGTGGGCAGCGGGCGTGGTCTTCAATCCGGGCGGGTACACGCATACGTCGGTGGCGTTGCGTGATGCAATCTCGGCGATCCAGATTCCCGTCATCGAAGTGCATCTTTCCAATGTGTATGCGCGCGAGGAATTTCGGCATGTGTCTTTGGTTTCGGCGGTCTGCAAGGGCAAAGTGACGGGCTTAGGCTGGCGCTCGTATGAGTTGGGTTTGCGCGGGCTCGTTGATATGTAATGCTCACGCTGAGTATAATGAAGGTGTGAACACCCAAACCATTCCTACAACTGAACCTTTTTTTCTTCCTGGCGGGCGGACCGGTATTTTGCTGATGCATGGCTTTACAGGCGCGCCCAAGGAAATGCGCTGGATGGGGGAGTATTTGAACGGGCAGGGCTACACCTGCCTGGGAATTCGACTGGCGGGACACGGCACAACGCCTGAAGATATGATCCGCTCGCGCTGGACAGATTGGACGGCTTCGGTGGAAGACGGCTACAACCTGCTGCGCGATTCGACCGACTGCATCTTTCTGGCGGGACTTTCAATGGGCGGCGTGTTGTCTTTGCTGATGTCCACGCGACTTGATGTGGCGGGCGTGATTGCCATGTCCACACCGTATCGTTTGCCGAACGATCCGAAGGATTATTCGCCCGCATATATCAAGGCGTACAGTCATTTTGTAAAGTACATGCCAAAATCGAGCGAACAACCTGGCGCAACCTGGTTTGACAAGGAAGCCTTCAAGAGCCACGTTTCGTATCCTGAAAATCCGATCCGCTCGATTGCGGAGTTGAAACTGCTGACGCTCGAAATGCAAAAAGCATTGCCTGAGATCCGCACGCCTGTGTTGTTGATTCACTCGAAGAATGATAAATATGTGCCGCATGAAAATCTCGAGCGGATCTATGAGTCGCTGGTCAATGCTCCAGTGAAGGAAAAAGCATACGTAACCGAATCAGGCCATGTCATCACGCGTGATGCGGAACGTCAGCGGGTGTTTGAGTTGGCGCGGGATTTTATAAACCATGTCGCTGCGAGGAACGAAGCAGCCTCCTAAACTGGGGGATTGCGTTGTCGGGCTTCGCCCTCCTTACAATGACATAATTTCCAAAGAGGAACTTTGAATCGAAACTTGTTTTTCATTGCAATTGCCCTTCTGCTGTGGGGGTTTGGCGAAGGGATGTTCTTTAATTTCGTGCCGATCCGTTTGGAGAACGAATTTCTGCTCGACAAACAGCAGATCGGATTCGCGTTGGGCGTGTTCGGATTTTTCATGGCGATCACGCACATCCCTGGCGGGCATCTCGCGGATAGGATCGGCCGCCGCCCATTGTTGATCGCGGCATGGATGTTCGGCGTGGTCTCCACGCTGTTGATGGGAATTGCGAAATCCCTGCCAATCTATTCGGCGGGATTATTTTTGTACGGCGTGACGGCGTTCGTCGCTTCGCCCCTCGGGAGTTATGTCACTGCCGCCCGTGGAAAATGGTCGGTCGGGACGGTGCTTTCGCTCACGACTGCGACCTTCAGCCTCGGCATGGCGCTGGGGCCCGTTACCGGTGGTTGGATCGCTGAGCAATATGGCATGGATGTCAGTTATCTGATCGCGTTCGGAATCTTTGTATTTTCCACTTTGTGCATCCTGTTCATCCAGCCGCAGCCGCTCGACAAGCACGACCTCGAAGCGCCGCCAGCCCGTTTGTGGACAAACAAGCGTTTCATCGGCTTTGTGTTGATCTATGCTTTTGCGGTCTTCGCCATGTACCTTGCCCAGCCGCTGACCCCGAATTTCCTGAAAGGCGTACGCGAACTTTCCTTCAGCGAAACAGGTTGGGTGTTTTCAGCGGGCGCGCTGGGGAATTCCCTGTTGGCGCTGATCATCAGCCGCTTCAATCCGCGCAATGGATTTTTGTACGCGCAAGCGCTGGTGGCCTTGTTTGCCGTATTGATCTGGCAGGGGACAGGTCTGCCCGCTTTCATGTTCGGCTACTTTCTGATGGGCGGCTTCCGCGCCGCACGCCCGATGGCGATGGCACAAGTGCGTGACCTTGTTCACGACTCGCAGATGGGTATCACGTACGGCACAATGGAAACCGTCAGCGCGATCATTTTCATCATCGCCCCGCCAATCGCGGGCTTCATCTTTGAACGCGACCCGTTTGTTGTCTATCCAATTGTCATTGGATTGATCGCAATTTCCATTGTTATCGGTTATTTGTTTTCACCGCGTAAATCGTCAATCGAAAATCTGAAATCGTAAATCGAGGAAGCCATGCTCGAAATCATCTCCTTCACCCTCGGACCCGCCTCCACCAACGCCTATCTAGTTGCTGACCCCGATACAAAAGAAGCTGTGGTCATTGACCCTTCATGGGATGGGCATCTCATCCTCGCCGAAGCACAAAAGCGCGGCTGGCGCATCGGTCACCTGTGGTACACGCACGCGCACTTCGATCATATCGGTGGCGCGGCGGCGATTGCAGATGCGCTCAACCCGCTGCCGCATGTTGCCTTGCATCCCGATGATCACGTCCTCTGGCGGGCGGGCGGCGGCGCTTCGTTCTTTGGCATTGATATTGATCCCGGTCCCGAACCGACGATTGATTTCGTCCACGGTATGACCATGAAACTCGGCTCGAACGAATTCGAAGTCCGCTATGCCCCGGGACATACCAAAGGTCATTGTGTGTTGTATGTCCCGAAGGAAAAAATCTGCTTTTGCGGCGATGTTATTTTCAACGGCAGTATCGGGCGCACCGACCTGCCCGGCGGAGATTTCGCCACACTCGAGAAAAGCATCCGCGAGCAAATCTACACCCTACCCGATGAAACCCGCCTGCTCTCGGGGCATGGTCCCGAAACGACGGTGGGGCACGAGAAAAAATTCAATCCCTTCGTGAGCGAGTAAATGAAACGCGCGGTCAGCATCAGCCTTGGTAGTTCCAAGCGCGATAAGAGTGTCACCGTCAACCTCAACGGTGTGGAGATTCTCGTCGAGCGAATCGGCACAGATGGCGACCTCGAAAAGGCGCGTCAAATGTATCTGGATTTGGATGGCAAAGTGGATGCCTTTGGCGTCGGCGGCGTGGACTTATATCTGCGCCTCGATGAACGGGAATACCCGCTTCATGCTGCCTTGAAGTTGGTTGCCGGGGTGAAGCAGACTCCACTCTGCGACGGGCGCGGACTCAAGCACACGCTCGAACGCCGCGTTTTTGAACTGGCAAAACCGCAACTCGGAGATGTCCGCTTTAAGCAGGCGTTCATCCCCGTCGCGGCGGATCGGCTTGGGTTGGCAGAAGCAGTTTCCACCGTCAGTGAACGAAGCGTATTTGGTGACTTGATGGTCGCGTTGGGAGTCCCGCTTCCCATCTACGGCATCCGTAATTTCAAGCGAGTCGCACGAGTCATGCTGCCCATCGTCAGTCACTTTCCGATGAGCATGATCTTCTATGGCAGCGATGGCGCGGAGCACGAACCGAAGTATGTAAAATATTTCGAAGAGTCAGATCTGCTTGCAGGTGATTTTCTGTTCATGCGTAAATACATGCCGAAGGATGTATCGGGCAAGACCATTGTGACGAACACAACCACCGAAGAAAATATTGCGCTGTTGAAAGAGCGCGGAGCAAAGACGGTCATGACCACCACACCGCGCTTTGATGGGCGCTCGTTCGGCACGAACATGAACGAAGCCATGCTCACCGCCTACGCAGGCAAGTGGCGCAGGTTGAGCGATGACGAGTTGAATAAATTGATCGATACGCTGGGGATAAAACCGACCGTGTTGCAGTTTTAAAAAAAGCGGTCACTAAAAAGTGACCGCTTTTTGCTGTGCGCCCAGCATGGGCGTTGGCTAGAGGGTGAAAGGCCCTTATGGAGGTTGATTGCACCAACCATTAGCGGAAGGCAAGGGCGTTGTCGCGAGGCAGGGTCTGGAGGAAGCCGGAAGCAAAACTGCGGTTTGAGGAATACGAAGCACGTAAGAGGCTAT
>Ga0116204_1001814_pt1 | contig 11807 bp, 10 predicted proteins | sample LakKivwa52mmetaG_FD_94481 | JGI IMG/M metagenome (GOLD analysis project Ga0116204, IMG submission 94481) | Anoxic lake water microbial communities from Lake Kivu, Rwanda to study Microbial Dark Matter (Phase II) - Lake Kivu water 52m metaG | ecosystem: Environmental > Aquatic > Freshwater > Lake... | reverse complement strand
CCGGTGAGACATGCTGTCCCCAAGACGGAAAACTGCATGATAGGCCGGCGCCCTGTATGTCCGGATTTTCGCGATGGTTTGGCAATGATCAACGCGGCGTTGTTCCCGCCGAAACCGAAGGAGTTGGACAGGACGGCGTCGACCTTCCCCGACCCTCCGCGCAGCGCCGGCTGCAGGCCAAGCCCCGCATCCGGAACGCTGCACCCGACATTGGACGGAATGAATCCCCGCGCGATGCACAGGACGGACGCCACGGCTTCGATGGCCCCGGCGGCCCCCAGGGCATGGCCGAAGATGCCTTTGATCGACGAGAGCGGCGGCGGATCCTTGAAGAGTTCCCGTATGGCCTTGGCTTCCGCCAGATCGTTATCCACCGTTCCCGTCCCGTGGAGATTGATGTAGTCGATCTCTTCGGCAGTCATTCCCGCGTCCGTCAGGGCCTGCTGCATTGCCGCCCGCGCTCCTGCGCCCTCCGGATGAGGGGCCGCCGGATGATGGGCGTCGCAAGACAGCCCGGCGCCGACCAGTTCGGCAAGAGCCCCTTCCGGCGGCTCTTCCGCGCCCACAAGGAGGAGAAACGCCGCCCCTTCCGCCACGGTCAGACCCCGCCGGTGCAAGTCGAAAGGCCTCGCGCCGGCGGGATCGATCAGTTGAAGCGAATGGAACCCATAGTAAGTCATACGGCTCAGGGCATCGGCGCCTCCGGCCAGAACGACCCTGGCCTGACCGCGCCGGATCATCTCCAGTGCGATCTTCAGGGCCGTTGTCCCCGAGGCGCATGCCGTGGAGACGGCGATGACCGGCCCTTGACATTTCAAATGGCGGGCCAGGTAAGTGGCTACAGAGCCGAGGGCGTGATATCGGTATTTTTCCGGCCGTATATCCCCGCTCTGGATGAGGGTTTCGGTGGTGGAGATCCCCCCGGTCGTTCCCCCAAGGACAATGGCCCCCGGAAGCAGAGCAGCCGTTGACAGGGCTTCACGTGCCGCCAGAAGCGCCAGGGAATGCGTCCGGGGGACATCCTCGTGCGACGGCAATGCCTCGGATACTTCACCCGCCGGCAGGGCGGGAACATGGGATACCGTGAACAACGAAAGGGGCTTGAGACAGGATCTATCGCTGCGCAGGGCCTCCCAGGTTTTTTCCAAACCGATCCCTACCGCATCAACGATCCCTGCACCGCAGACGAAGGCGCGGATGCCTTTCACCTTCCCGCCCGCAGGCAATGTTCATCGACATAAGCGGCCAGCGACCGCACAGAGCCGAACACCTGCACCCCCATTTCCCGGTTTTCGATCTTCACGCCATAATCCTTTTCGATCATCATGACGAGTTCCAACACATCGATGGAATCCAGTCCCAGCTCGTTGCCGATAAGGACTCCATCCGTAGGAATATCTTCAGGCCGGATATCCGCCAGTTCCAATGTGTCAATAATCTTTCGTTTCAGTTCCTCGATGAAGTCCTCCATACCATCCTTTCTCCGGGGATTTCTTGCTTCTTGCAGAAATTCTGGAACCATCTCTGCGGGAATGAACAGCGAATGTGTATACACCAAAAGAAGTGTCGGGGCAACGGAATTCCGGCATCGAAATCCAGTTCCGCGTACGATTTAGATCCCCTTTGACTACCCACTCCTAAAATAAATACACGAGCCGTTCTCTTTGTTCAACCGCTTTTGTGCGGTAATAGATTCTTGACAGGCAACAAGTCTCATATTATTAGGGCGGGGCAAGGAAAAAAGCGATTGATTGAGGATAATGTGAAAAAAGAAGCTAACGGCTGGGATTTTTTTGATCGTTTATACTGCATTTCTCTGCAGGAACGTGAAGATCGTCGCAAGTCGGCGCTCAAAGAATTTTCGAAAGTAGGACTGGCTGATAGAGTTGGGTTCGTGATTGGTGAACGTCATCCGTACAATATTGAGCAGGGAGTGTATGAATCCCACATGATTTGCCTGCGTCAAGGGTTGGAGGCAGGTGCGAGAAATATTGTTGTTTTTGAAGACGATGTAGAATTTGACCGCTTTGATCCAGAACGATTAAGAAGTTGCACTGAATTGTTGAGACAACATCCAGAATGGAAAGTGTTGCTTCTCGGAGCTTTAATTCGCTCCAGTCGTAAAACTACTAATCCGTGCGTACAGAAAGTTCGTTACCAGAGTCTGACCCATGCCTACGCTTTAAATAGGCATTATGCGGAAACTTTAGCATATGAGCCCTGGCAGGGTATTGTTAACGACACCCTCTTTCGGCCGCTGACTGATGATGTCTATGCAATTTATCCTATGTGCGCATTCCAAAAAATAAATTTTACCTCGGATAATCACAAGTATCCCACACTTGTGCTAATCCGACGCTTGTTAGGCGGGCTTACACGTATTCAAAAAGCAAATGAATTCTACCATCGGCACAAATTTGGTATTTATGCCGCGCATGTCATTGTTGTTTTACTGGTGCTGTTCGTTTTTTTCTATTGATCAGATTATCGCCGCTATTTCTGCCCGTCCTGCCGCCAAAAACGCGCGTTGGAATTCGGGTAGTGGCTATCGAGCCGGGAAAACGATTAAAACAATCCTGTGATACTTATCAACATGTAGTGCCTAAACGCAACATCGGCACAATGCAAGTGCCTAATTATACACATAAATATTTTTATGACCCTGAACTTGGGGTAAGATCGAACTACATTCCTTTCCATCTCCATCGTTGTTGCAGAAAAGAGAGGTCTCGTGTATTTAATCCACACACTGCTTGTTTCAAAGGATAAGGTTTTGTGATTCGAAGAAAAATTGCCACATACCTTGTCGGGAGGAAATATATAGCTGAGATTCTTGATAATCCGACGGATCTTGATGAATTCAAAGAGCGTCCGACGAAGCGGGTGATGACCGGATTGATCTTGATGGGATTGAGTTACATTATCGGCTGGCCGGCAGTGGCCGCTTTAAGCGTTCTGGCGGTCTGGTTCCGGGAACCGATGATCGCCGTCATCGGCGGCCCGACAACCTACGGTCTCTCCTGTCTGGTCTTTATTGCCGGCGCCTGGCTTGCACGCGCGCCCCACTACATGGGGACCCTGGCGAGATATACCATACAATTTTTCCTCAGAAAATTACTAGCCCGAAGATGACGATTGATCACGGAGGCATGCACCCCCATGGGATGCGCCCTTTTTTCGCCATTGACCGATTATGAAAAATCGGCGATAGGAAGCGATGGGAAAAAAGACCTCAACCGCGTTGACTGCGATCCCGATGTACGAAAAGATCGCTGCTCTTCTTGAAAACAGGGACCGACGCTTCGCTGCGCACGGCACAACCATCGGCGAAATCGGAGACTCGGCGGCGGGAATCAGAGACGCCTTTATCCGGCGGAGAGCTCCCGCCGATGAACCGGTCTGCCTCTGCATCGATGAGAAGCCCCTCCTCCTGGCCTCCCTGCTTGCATCGATGGCAGGCGCTCCGCCCTTCATCCTCCCCCACGCCTTTCACCCGCAGGTCATTAGGGAGGTTTACAGAGAGCGGCCTTTCCGGTTGATCCTGGCGGATGCCGCCGTCGAGCCTCCCGAAGGAGCGGAGGTGATACGGGTAGATGAATGCCTCCCGGGTGATCGTCCCCTGAAACTTTTCCGCGCCCCGGACAGTGTCTTTGTCTCACTCTTCACCGGAGGCTCCACGGGGAAACCCCGGATATGGTCCAAGACCCCCGAAAATCTGCTCGGCGAAGCGATTCACCTCGCCCAAACCTTCGGTATCCGGCAGACCGATCTCCTCCTGTCCACCGTTCCGCCGCAACATATTTACGGTCTTCTCGGTTCGGTACTCCTCCCCTTTGTCGCCCAAGCACAGGTCCTTCGCCGCACCTGCACTTTCCCCCAGGAAATTATATCCGCGCTGCAAAACGAAGGGGCTACTGTTCTGGTCGGCGTCCCTATCCACTACCGAGCGCTGAGGTCCGGCGCCCTCCACCGCTTTTCCTTGCGGCTCGCCCTCTCCTCGGCAGCTCCCCTCGACGGCGATGACGCTGCTTTCTTCCTGGAAAAGACGGGGCTGGCGATAACGGAAATCTACGGGTCGACTGAGACGGGTGGGATCGCAATCCGGTCTCACGGATCCCATGACGGTTCCTGGGCGCCCTTCGTTTGCCTCGACTGGAAAATCCTTTCGGACCGTCTCGCTGTCCGCTCGGATTTCGTCTCCCCGGATCTGCCGTGCGATGCGGAAGGCTTCTTCATGACGGCGGACCGGGTCGTCAAGGCCGGGGAAAACCGGTTCAGGTTCCTGGGGCGGGCGGATCACATCGTCAAAGTCGCCGGCAAGCGGGTGGACATGGAGGAGATTCGCGAGAAGATCAGGCGGATTCCCGGGGTCAGAGACGCATACGTCACCGCCGCTCCCCTTGCCGGCGCCCGGCAGGCACAGATCGCTGCGCTGGTGGCAACCGACCTGTCCGCACGCGAACTCAGGTCGGCCATCCGATCGATGGATGAACACTACGGTCGTCCGCGGAGGATCAGGATCGTCAAGGCCATCCCTTTTCTCCCGAACGGGAAGATCGACCGGCAACGGGTCGATCAGCTCCTCTTTGCCCCCCGCCTTTCCCGGACGGAGGGAGAGCTCACTGCCGCACCCCCTGCTTCCCATCCCCCGGACCCGTAAGGAAAGTCTCGACCCGCGCCTGTTCGGCTATTCGTTGACCCTCGTCGTGAACTCGAGATGCACGCCGTCGGGCAAGACGACAAACTGAATTTTGTTGCCCTTATTGGGCCCCTGATCCACCTCCATGGGATGCGGCGACAGCGTCCTGATGCGATTGTCGTATTTTTTGCACGCGGCAACCACCGCATCGACGTCATCCACCACAAAGAACAGGTGAAAATGACCCTGGTCCACCATGCGCGGCCGGTATTCCTGCCGATCCGCCGGACCGCTGTATGCCTGCAGTTCCAGCGAATGCCTCGCGAAAGGTTGGATCCCCGTGAAAACCACTGGACGCTTGATTTCAGGAAGCTGTGTGCAGCGAAAACGGCTCCCTTGCAGCCGCCGAACATGTAAGCGTTACTGCTGCGTCTCAAGACCCGAGATGTTCGCGCAGATACTTTTTCAGTTTCGCATAGGCGTCATCACGCGCTGCCGGATTGGTCGCCACGGTTACGCCCTTGCCTGGATTGACCCCATTTGGCACCTCTAAACGGCGTCGTGGTTGCGTCGATGGACCGTCAAAACCGTGATAAGTATCCGGGTACACGGTGATCGTTGCAGCTTCGCCCGCAGCGGAGAGCTTCGCCGCAAGATCCACGCAGGGACCTGGCACCGTCCAGTCATCGCTGCCGCCAATGAAAAATGTGATGGGTGCGGCGAGTGTGTAACCACCACGAGCCTTCAGCGAGTCATTGCAGCCGGGATAAAACGCGACGCCGGCTCGAAAATAGGGCATGGAAGGCTCGCGATCCCGCCAGTTGGCAACGGCAGGCTGTTTCGCGTTGATTATGGCGAGCACCGCACTCGCACCATGCGACCATCCGAGCACCGCGACGCGATCAGGCAGCACATCATCGCGGCGCTGCAGCCAAGCCAGCGCACCCTGCGCATCCTGTCTCCGATGCTGTTGCCTGAGCGTGCGCTTCTTGTTCTCGGCGGTGCAGATTTCTTCGAAGCCACGCGAACGAAAACTGTCCGGGAAGAGTGCTGTATAACCTTCGGAGACCAGAAGGTCAGCCATCATCTGGTGGCGAATAGACAGCGTGTCTCCTTTTGATTTCGCGGTACTGTACATACCGCCGCATCCGTGCAGCGCAACAACGGCGGGCAACCGGCGGGAATCGGCGCCTTCGGGCTTGAACAACAATGCCTGGATGACCACCGACTTACCAGTCGTGGGGTCGCGATCCAAGGAATCGTAGCTGACACGTTGCGGCACCGATGTCGTGTTTTTTTTCTCCAGACCCCGGACAAGAGGCGGCCCGGCCTCAGTTTGCAGCCCGGCTTTGTGGCAGGCTGAAAAAAACAGCAAGACCAGACATAGCGGAACTGCGAGAAACAGTGGCCGCAAGCAAGAATTTAGACACATCTTTTCTCTCTTCCAACTGAGCAAGGTCGTTTTATCCTCTCGGACCAACATTGATTTCCAAAACAGCAGGAGGATGTTGGTTATTGTGGACCCCGGACCTGCACCTCTCAGCACTGTTACAGACAGGTGAGTCCGCAGCCGCATTCACTCCTTCCCATCCTCCAGATATGTAAGGAAAGGCTCGAAGTGGTACCACTCGTACGGATGGGCGCGCACGGTCTCGGCAAGAAGATCCGCATAGGCCTGGGCCGTCGTCTCGACGGCCTTGCGCCGCTCCGGACGCGATGCCGCAGAGACATACAACGGCGGCTTTGTCACGAGATGATACCGCCCCTTTGTCGTTCGATAGACAAAAAAGATCAGAAGCGGCGCGCCGGACAACAAGGCCAGGATATAGGGTATTTCCGGAATCCGGGCCTCGCCGCCGGCAAACCGGACGGTGACGGCACGCTGTTCCCGACCCCACAGGCGATCACCCGTCAGTGAAACCAGGCCGCCTTCCTTGAGGAAATTCAGACCCTCCAGAATGTCCAAGGGAGACCCGCTCTCCTCGGGGACGGCGACGATGCGAATGCCGCTCTGCTCGACGCTTTTCTTCTGACGCCGCTCGATCTGCTCCCTGTGCTTCTCCCCCAAGTAAAGCAGCAATCTCATATGGGGAAGCTTCCTCCCGTAGCGGCTGAGGAGCTGCGCGGCGATTTCCCAGCTCCCCACGTGGGACATGAGGATGATTCCCCCCCGACCGCTTTCGGCCGCTGCAGCGATATGCCCCCACCCCTCGTAGGTCGTTTCTATATCCATCCCTTCTTCCAGCAGGAGCCTATCCAGGAAGACATGGACGAAGTGGTGATACTGCCGCCAGGCGCACCACAGGGAGTGCCACCCCCCCCGTTCCGGAAAAAGTCGACGGTAAAAACGAAAGCTGACCGCGACGCGGCGGGGGAAAAACAGGAAGTACCCCGTCGCCACGTGCCAGGCAAACAGGAGAAAGATCCATGTCCCGCAGCGTTTCTTCAGGAAGGTGAGGCAACGATAGAAGAAATCCTTCATGGCGATGCCCTCCGGGGCGCACGCTGCTCATCCGTAGGACCTATGGAAATCGTGATCCCTCCGTGCGCTGGACATTTTTCGACCCTGCTCCTCCTCGCTTCGCTCAACGGAAAATTTGGGACAGCTCCCCTGGAAAACGGGGACGGAAAACGGGGACAGCGCCCTATTTTCAATGAAGAATAGGGAGCTGTCCCCATTTTCCGTAAAGGCGCTACGCTGCGGGGGCAGGGCGCAAGGGGACAGATTTGAAATCAGCCCCCTCCCCCAAATCTCCAATGCGCGCTTCCGGGATCCGATTTTCAAGTTACTCACAGTCTCCCTCCACTCGGATATTCGTCGCTCCCCTGACAGCGACGAACCAGAACTCTTCGCTCCCCTCACCGTCCCTCCGTACCTCCTCCATATGAAAACCGGCCGCTACGATCAATGCTTCGAGACCGGCTGTCGCGCGGTAATGGGGCTTCAGACGGTGGCACTTCAGTCGGAACTCTTCCAGTCGCCCCATCCATGAACGGGATCCATCAGCCGGGATCGTCGCCCGGATGATGAGTCGTCCGTCGGGAACGAGTTTTGTATTGAGAGTGTCAAGAGTCTTCATCAATTCCTCGTCGCCGAGCATGTGGATCACATCGAGGACCAGGGCCGTATCAACCTCTCCGGGCAATTCGTCAAGCTGCGGCGCTCGCCCTGTCCGCACTTCCCCCCGCGATCCGAGAACACGCTGTGCAACGCGCACCCGTTCTTCGTCCGGATCGAGACCGAACACCGTGGCGCAGGGGAAGAGCTCCAAAAGCCAGACGGAAGGGATGCCGTAACCGCACCCGATATCGAGAATCCGTCGCGGGTCCCTCATGAAAGCAGCGAGACGGGGAAACATCGGGTCCAGCCGCATCTTCAAGCAGGCAAAGACCCGGGGGAAAGCCTCAACGTGACGATACCGCAGGCGCACCCGCTGATGATGACGCGGCGATCCCACCAGGACCGCTTCTGGAGGCAGCTCGACGGGGACAAGTGCCCTTTTTACCAGGGGGGGAACAATCAGGAAGGCGCCGAGGAGCGAATAGGCAATCCCAAAAAGCGACGTCAGGCCGATGCTTTTGAGGACCGCATGCTGGGCGGCGGCCAGGACGCCGAATCCGATCAGGGTGGTCGTTCCCGCCAGAAACATCGCCAAGCGGATCAACCCCATCGAAGGGTGTCGCTCGTCCGGATTCCGCTGATAGGCGCAGACGTAATAGATGCCGTAGTCGATCCCCATCCCCATGATGACGATCCAGAGCATGATGCCGGGAATATCCAGCGCATGTCCCAGGAGCTTGAGAGTCCCCAGTGTGCAGACGAGGGCAAAGGTGACCGGCGCGAGCACAATAAAGGACAGCCGCCAGTCCAGGAAAAAAAGAAAGACGACGACGATGATGCCGAGGCCGGTGATGACGGCAATCTCGATAAACAGCGAAACGAGGACCTCACCCAGGCGCTTGCTGAAGAGTCCCGCGTCGAAGACGCCCGCCAGATCAGGTTCGGCGTAGCGGGCAAAAAAAGATTCGGCGTCGTAGGCCGGACCAGGCGTCACCATCGACACCTGCACCCAGGATGATTTCCCCGGGGCGATTCCCAAGAAACCGGCGAATTGCTCCGGAATCGCCGCAGCCGTCGGAAGAGACCCTGAAAGCGAGTCCGTGAAAGTCTGAAAGGCGGCGGGGGCGAATCCCATCTCCCGGCCGGCCTGACGCAACTCCCGGTTGAGGTCTGCCACCCGCCTGGGCGTCCAGAAGGCCTGCCAGTCCGCGGCACGTCGCTGCGCCAAGGCATCCCCGGGGAAGAGGTCGGAAAGGGCAAAGCCCGCCCCTATTTTGCCCTGCTTGAGATCTTCCTTGATCATACCGGTGAGGCGATCGCTTTTGGCCTGCAATTCCTTAAGACTGCGGCCCTCGGTCATGAGATAGACCCGGCTCGTCAGATCCCCCCAGACCGCCTGGAACGTCCGATCCGCGGCAAGGGTCTCTTCGCTCATCGAATTCATGGCATGGATATCGACATGAAATACGGGTCGGGCGAAGCACAGCATAACCCCGAAGAACAGCGCCGCCGTCCAGATCCCGTACTTTCCCGACGACAGGACGACTTTGTCCAGGACCCGGCTCAACCAGATGTTCCGGATCTTCAGCGCCGGCGGCATGACTGGAAAGATCCTGGGAAAGATCCAGTGGACGAAAACAAAGGCAAAGGTCACCCCCAGGGCGGCGAAGAGGCCGATCTCGGCCAATACGCGAAACCGGCTCGTCAGGAGAAGCAGAAAGGCGCCGATTGTCGAGAAGGCAGCGAGGATTTCCGCGCTCTGGACTTCGCGGGCGGCTCGCCTTCCCGAGGTTTCATAGGGCCTGTCGAGAAACAGGAGATAGGCAATGCCCAGATCCACCGTGAAAGCCATGATCGCCCCGCCGAAGCCGACCGCAAGTATGGAAAGGGAGGGAAACAGGAATGAACAGACCAGGAGGGCGAGAATCGCGCCGGCCGCGGACGGGATCAGGGCCAAGAGCCCGATAAAGGGCCGCGGAAACGTGATGATCAGTAAAAAGGCGATACCGATGGTTGTAAGGAAGATCGCCATCCGCATATCCCGTCGGGCCGCGTTTTCATTGTCCAGGGCGGCGCGATAGGCGCCGACGGGGGTCAGTGTGAAACCAATCCCCCGTGATGCATGCTGACGGTTGAGCTTTTCCGTCAGCTCCTTCAGGAGAAGGGGAATCGCCCGCGCATAGGACGAATCCGTCGCGGCGCCGGCCAATTCCGCCACGATCAGCAGATGGGCGCCGTCCCGGGATAGCAGTTGTCCCCGGTAAAGCACGGCGTCTTTGGAAGGCAGGAGCTGCGCCATCCTGGCCAGGACCAGATTCCGGATGCCGAGAGGATCGCGGGCGATGAGATCGGCCTGACCGATGCCCTCCAGACCCTGCGCGAGGCTGAGATCTTCCGCCAACGCTTTGCGCACCTGCGCTGGTTCAAGGAGGGGAGCGATCTCCGTTTCGAGTTGCTGCTTGTCGAACAGCAGGGGGAGTCGGCCGACGATATGGCTCATCAGCTCCGGCATCAGCGCCTGCATGTGCTGCATGCCGACGTTCCTGAAAAGACCGCTCTTCTTCAACCCGGCCTCGATCAGCTCGGCCCCGGCCACCAGGGTATCCCGATTCCCTCCCCGGATTGCGCAATCGATGACAAGGCGCTCTTGAACGGGGAGATGGCGGACGACCCGGTGGGCGTCGGCCAGGACAGGATCGTGACGGGGCATGGACGCCAGAATGTCGGTTTCGATCCTGACATTGCGGGACTCGTAAATAAGAACACCCCCCAGGACGACCGCCACGGCAATCATCAGAGACCAGCGGAACCGATATCGCTTTAAGAACATCGAATGATCCCTTTAATTATCCTCAGGAAAATGAGCCTGGTGAACGTTCCGGTGTTCCGGCAGAAATCGACAAAGGGCCGAAAATGTGAAATCCGCTCTCTTCCGGGTGCATAGGACACGCCTACCGGCGCCTCGCAAACGGGGAACCCCTGCCAGCGCGCCCGAACGAGGATTTCCACCTCGAACTGAAAGCGCCTGGCCCTCACACCTAAGCGGAGCGACTCCGGCAGGGGATAGACGCGCATCCCGCTCTGGGTATCGGAAATGACGGGACCTCCGGCGGCGCGGACCCAGAAATTGGAAAATTTCCGGCCGAAGCGGCTTGTCCAGGGAACATCGGCGCCGGACATCCCCTCTCTCCTGCCGACGACGATGGGACGGAGACCCTGTGGAATGGCGCGGATCAGACCGGGAACATCCTGCGGGTCGTGCTGTCCGTCGGCATCGATCGTAACGGCCCAGTCGGCCGTTCCCCGAAGGGCCGAAAAACCCGTCAGGATCGCTGCTCCCTTGCCGAGATTCTTCTCATGGCGCAATACCGTGATCCCTGCGACCCCTTGGAGGCATGCCGTCGTCCCATCGGTCGAACCGTCGTCGACGACCCAGATGGGCAAAGATAGAGGGCGGGCGCGCTCGATGACCGAAAGGATCCCTTCGGCATGATTGTATACGGGGATAACGATGGCGATCCGACCCGTGGCGCTGATATCGGACTCTCCTGTCGTCACAAGGTCCGGGATGACGACGTTCTTCACATCCTTCATCCTCCCTCACTCCTGGGCTGGCAGAAAGGCCACGGCCCAGGTCCCCGGCCCCATGTGCGCCCCGGATGTCAGGGACAGCGGATGCAGAAGGATCTCCGCTGCCGGATAACGCCGGGCGATCTCCGGCAGCACCGTATCGGTCACCCACCCAGCATTATCGGTGTATTCGAGCATGATCAGGGCCTTTTGATCCTCCCCAAGAGCCTCCGCCAGTTTTTCCAGGGCGAAGGCGAGCTGCCCGGCCTGATCCCGGACAACCCCCATCTTTTTGGCCCCTTCCGCCAATGGACTGATGATCGGTTTCATATGGAGCACATCGCCAAAAAATGCGCTCGTCCGGGAAAGCCGTCCCCCGGCGGCCAGGTACTGGAGCTTATCGAGAAACACATACTCCTGGCAACGGGCGGCGCTCTCCCGGGCAAAACGGATCACCGCATCGGCGTTTGGGGTCTCGTGGGCAAAACGGGCCACGGCCACAACCAGGATCCCCAAACGCCCCGAGGCTGCCTGGGT
>Ga0116204_1001812_pt1 | contig 11814 bp, 8 predicted proteins | sample LakKivwa52mmetaG_FD_94481 | JGI IMG/M metagenome (GOLD analysis project Ga0116204, IMG submission 94481) | Anoxic lake water microbial communities from Lake Kivu, Rwanda to study Microbial Dark Matter (Phase II) - Lake Kivu water 52m metaG | ecosystem: Environmental > Aquatic > Freshwater > Lake ... | reverse complement strand
GGGGCATAAAAGTCGTTATTGGAGTAGTGCTGCATCCCTTCCGGTACAACAAAAGGAGTGCCCATTTCATACTTCCATATCTCACCGGCATTGTCTGAGAATATAACAGCCACCTCCGCATTGGCACCACCCAGTTTTTCAAGAAGCAGACTGGCATATATTGCCCCGCTCGCCCCCGTCACCGCAACTATTATCTTCCTCTTTTCCATCACGCCCCAAATTTTTAGATCAAATCAGATATCTGATATCATTTCCGCAAACCGTTTCATCCCCTCCGATGCCCCTTCGCGTATCACCTCATATCTTCTGCTTATCGGTACCACAACCTGTTGCGGGTCGATGACCCACACCGGCGCCTTCGACGGTGCGAATCCCACCAGTCCTGCTGCAGGGTAAACATTCAGTGATGTTCCGATAACCAGGAATATATCAGCTTCGGCGGCTATCCTCGCTGCCTCGTCCATCAACGGCACCGCCTCGCCGAACCATACGATATGAGGCCGCAGCTGGCTTCCCTTTTCGCACAGATCGCCAGGATTTACATCACGATAGCCAACGTCGTAAACAAGGTTCCGGTCGGCGGTACTCCGCACCTTTGTGAGTTCGCCGTGCAGGTGAAGGATTTTAGTGCTGCCGGCCCGTTCGTGAAGGTTGTCGACATTCTGGGTGATGATGCGTACATCATAATGGTTCTCGAGCGAGGCCATTATGCGGTGTCCCTCGTTGGGTTCACAGGTTTCGAGCTGTCGCCGCCGCTCATTGTAGAAACGCAGTACCAGTTCCATATTCTTTGCCCATGCCATTGGGGTAGCAACTTCCGTAACGTCATACTCCTCCCACAGACCGCCCATATCGCGGAAGGTTCTTATACCGCTTTCTGCGCTCATACCTGCGCCCGACAGAACAACAAGCTTCTTCATATAATCATAACAATTGAAAGGAAGGTTGTTTCAAAAATAATCAAAATCCGGCATCCGGCGTCAGGTCACCGGCCGCCTGATGCCGGCCGCCGTTTTTCCATTTTTTCCATTTCCTGATGCCGGCCGCCTGATGCCGGCCGCCGTTTTTCCATATCTTTGACCTATGATTGATCACTACACTATTGAACGGATTCTCGATGCTGCACAGATAATTGACGTGGTACAGGAGTATGTAACCCTGAAAAAGAGAGGGGTTAACTACCTGGGGTTATGTCCGTTCCACAATGAGAAGACTCCTTCATTCACGGTGTCACCGGCCAAGGGCATATTCAAGTGTTTCGGGTGCGGAAAGGGGGGTAACTCGGTTAACTTCATTATGGAGCACGAGCACCTGAGCTACCCCGAAGCGCTTAAGTACCTTGCCAGAAAGTATCACATTGAAGTACAGGAGAAGGAGCTTACCGTAGAGGAGATACAGCGTCAGACAGAACGCGACAGTCTGTTGGTGGTCACATCGTATGCTGCAAGGAAATTCTCAGAATGGCTGCACCACAGTGACGAGGGTATTTCGGTAGGGCTGACCTACTTTTCCGAGCGGGGTTTCCGCGACGAAATACTGAAGAAATTTGAGGTTGGTTACAGTCCCTCATCATTTGACGCCCTCACGGCAGCGGCAACGGCCGATGGGTACAGGAGGGAATATCTTGTTAAGAGCGGATTGTCAGTCGAGAAGGAAGAGAGGATTTTCGACCGCTTTCATGGCAGGGTGATATTTCCCATACACTCGCTTTCAGGTCAGGTGCTGGGTTTTGGCGGCAGGATTCTCAGGAGCGATGCGAAAGCGGCCAAGTACCTGAACTCGCCCGAATCGGACATATACCACAAAAGCAGGATTCTGTACGGTATCTTCCAGGCCCGCAAGGCCATAATTAAGGAAGACCGGTGTTTCATGGTTGAGGGTTATACCGATGTGTTATCGGTTCATCAGGCAGGCATAGAAAACGTGGTGGCCTCGTCGGGCACCGCCCTTACCCAGGAGCAGATAAGGCTGGTTAAGAGGTTCACACAGAATATTACCATACTATACGACGGCGACGAGGCGGGGATAAAGGCTTCACTGAGGGGAATAGACCTTGTACTCGAGGAGGGAATGAATGTTCGCATTGTACTGTTGCCCGACGGTGAGGACCCCGACTCCTTTTCGAAGAAGCTGAGTGTTGAGGAGTTCACCCGCTTTCTGGGGGAACACGAGACCGACTTCATCAGGTTCAAGTCCGAGCTGCTTCTGAAAGATACCGGCAGCGACCCGGTAAAAAGGGCCGAGGCAATCCGCGACATTGTCCGCAGCATAGCAGTAATTCCCGAGGTTATTACCCGAACGGTTTTCATCAAGGAATGCAGTACGATTATGGGCCTCAGCGAGGCGGTCCTGCATAATGAGGTCACAAAACTGCTGGGTCAGCAACAGTTCCGCGACCGCAACCGCTATCCCGACGCCGGCGATCTGCAGATTGCAAAGCCACGTGTTCCCCGCGAAATAATTGAAAAAAGGGCTCCATCCTTCTATTCCGAGAAGGAGCTTGTACGGCTTCTTCTTAAATATGGCGACAGGGTTTTCAGCGGTGAGGCGGGGGAAGGCGACAACCCCGTTGTAATGGTAGCCGACTTCATTGTGCATGAGATTGTACGCGATGACCTGAGCATGTCAAACAAGGTGTTTGGCGAAATTTTCTCGGAATTCCGGTTTCATGTGGAGCAGGGTATTTTCCCTGGCGACCAGCATTTTGTAAGGCATCCCGACCCTGAAATATCGCAGCTGTCGGTCGATTTGCTGGCCGATTCATACGAGCCTGCACGCATATGGAGCGAGCGCCAGTCATATATTGAGTCGGAAGACCGGATGCTGACCGAACTGGTGCAGGATGCGGTGCTCATGTTCAAGAGTTCCAAAATAAAGGAGATGCGTGCGAACCTGCTTGAGAAGATTTCTGCCGCCTCGGCCGCAGGCGAAATGGAGACGCTGAGCCACCTTCAGAAGCAGGTGAATGCTCTCAATAAACTGCTTCTGGGTATTTCGAAAGACCTAGGCGGAAGGATTGTTCTTTAACGTTATGATTTGAATATGTTTTTTTTATTACTTTTATTTCGTTAAAACATCACCCGGAGAGGAATGAAGAGGGAAGTCATCAGCAGCCTGTTTACCATAATGGTAATCATTGCCATGTTTTCTTGCGGCCGGAAAGCGGAACAGACGAAGGAAATAATTCCTTCTTTCTCGACCTACACGGCCCGGCCGGTGGCAGAGGAACCGGTTCCCCCGGAAAAGAGAGAGATATTTTACGGATTACTGACACCGGTTGAAGTTACCAATATCTTCAACCGTCTCGGGGTTCCGTATAACGAAGCCTCTCTTAATCCTGTTATTAACGCCGAAAACTACCTCAGCAGTTCCAGGGCAGCCCTGAACCTTGGAGTTTATGGTGTTGACCTGGGCTACCTGAAAATCTTCCGTAAGAACCAGGACATGTTCAACTATATGCTTACCGTCAGGAAACTGGCAGGGCGGCTTGATATTCCCGAATCATATATCACCGACCCGATAAAGCGAGTCGAAGCCGACCTGGACAATCCCGACTCCATCATAGTAATAATGAACCAGGCATATAAGCAGATTGAGGACCACCTGCGTACCGACGGCCGTGAGGGAACCGTGGGACTGATGCTTATGGGCGGCTGGATTGAAGCAATGTACATAGCCACCTCTCTTGCCTACGATCCCGCAAACCCCGATCCCGAAGTGGTTCAGAAGCTCTCTGAGCAGAAGTACACCCTTACCTCGCTGCTCAGCCTTATGAAAAACTACTACGACGACCCGATGGTGGTCTTCTACACCAAGAAACTGCTGTTCCTGAAGAGATACTTCGACACCTTCGACATCTACTTCCGGAAGGGAGACCTCGAAATTGATACAAACCGTCAGGCACTCGTATCGTCAGGGTCAGAGATGACCATAACTGTCGAAACCCTCAACAACATCCGCGACTACGTTGCAAAACTCCGCAACGAGATTGTGAATTAGGGCGTCCGGCATCCGGCGCAGGGTTCAGGAATATCTGATTTCTGATTTACGATTTCTGATTTCAGATATAAGATTGCCTTCGGCGAGCTCGCACCGACAAGTCGGTGCTCGGTTAACGATTTAGGATTAACGATTTAAGATTTAAAAAATTGGTATCAGGTATCAGGTGCCAGGTATCAGGTGCCAGGTATCAGGGTTCAGGGCTCAGTGACATAGTGGCATAATGTCGTAGTGGCAAAAAACGCCCCTAAGCCCCCCCTACGTCCCTTACGCCTTTTATGCCTTTTATGCCCTTCTACGCCCTTTTTCTACGTCACTACGCCACTACGTCACTACTTCATTACGCCCCCTACTTCCCTGGTACAGATAGTTTGTATCCCTGCACATGAAGTGACGGGTCGCGGTTGGGATCATAGGTGGGGTTGTTGGTATAGATAATGTCGCCCGAAGCGTTTACCCATCTCTTCTGCCAGTTGTTGGTGTCGGTCTCGGGCTTGCCCGTAAACGGATTGGTAAATACTTCCTGACCGGTAAGGGTGTTATAAATATCCTTATTGATTTCGGAGTTGGTATTTCTGCGGCTCTCGGCCATGGCATTGTCAATCTCCTGAAGTTCCTTTTGCGTCAGTGCTATCTGGCCGGCCCGCTGCCTTTGTCCGTTTATCTCGCCCTCAACCCACTTTATACTCCAGATGCCCGAGTTCTGGATAACGCTGAAGAGAGGCTCCCATTGCTGCAGCGTGCCTTCGGGCGCCCTTATCAGCATGGTCCCCCTGTTTTTCCAGAGCCCCCCGGCATTCCTCCCCAGGTCTTCGATGACTGTTACCATCCTTTCGGAATATCGCCTGCCGTTCTCAACATAGCTATATTCAGCAATTGCAGCAGTATATACAGGATTCATAAAAATTTTTACGCCGGGATCAACCGCGGCGGCATATGCGGAAGCCAGTGCCGGAAGCTGCTTTGAGCCTTTAAGGGTGATATTCTGTGCAGCCGGATGAGCATAAGGCACTGCCACCTGCATGATAAATGATACCGGGTCTCTTTTCCTTCTCACCAGGGTGTTGTTGAATACGGCTCCCTCGGGATTTCCCCAGGCCTGACCCTGGTCAATGCACAGCATTTCGGGCAGCCACCGTATCATTACACTTCCCTCACTATCCTTCTTAACTGCAAGGTCAAACTTGCAGTCAACCATGTTATTTGCTCCGGCAATTGCCGGGTCAAGTATCCGTATGGCACCCCCTTCTGTTATCCAGCCTTTGGGAACAAGAAAGCTTAGTGCCTTCTCACGCGGTTCCTCAATCCTTGTGAAAATAGCAGTCTCATTCTGCGAAAACAGCGGAGCCAAAGAGCATGCAGCGACAATTGACAGAAAAAATCTTTTCATGAATCAGGTTTCTTTATATCAAATTTATGAAAATATAGGCAATGAATAAACAACTGTTCAATCCTTATTCAATCATCGGTTGCAGATTTTCATTCCGGGCGCCGGACGACGGTTGCCGGCCTCCGGCCTCCGGATTTCACCCGTTCGTCAAAAATATTTGGCCGAAATCCTATCTCTTCGTAAATTTCTAGTAGATTTTTATCCAAACAAACAGCCCTTACCAATTCATCTATTATGAAAACAACTATTTCCCCCTCCGGTCGCATGCATCACATCATGCACTTTTCCCTTTTTCCATTTGTCTTCTGTCTTGCCCTGAGCTCTGCGCCCTGTGCCCTGTGCCAGACCCCCAGGGATTCACCTACCAGGCACTGGCAATGAATTCATCGGGAGAACCGATCCGCAATCAGGCACTGCCTGTACGTATAACCATTCAGTCTGACACTCTCGGCGGAACCATCTTCTGGTTCGAGGAGCACGGTGGGGTAATGACCAATTCAACTGGGCTTTTCACTCTTGTTGTGGGAAAAGGCACGAAGATATCGGGTACAGCTACCACCTTTGCCGATATCGACTGGTCGGTAACGCCGAAGTTCATTAAAACCGAGATCAACAACGGCACCTGGCAGAACATGGGTTCGTCGCGTCTGTGGAGCGTACCCTATGCGATGACAGCAGGCGACATTTCCGGCTCGCTGAAGAAGCTCGAGGTGGCCGGCGAGGCCACAGCCATGGATGAGGCTCTGTTTGAGGTTAAGAACAAGAATGGGCAGACGGTATTTGCAGTTTACAATGAAGGTGTGCGTATATACGTTGGCGACGGTAGCAGTAAGGCTGTCAAGGGAGGCTTTGCCATAGGCAGCTTCGACGAATCGAAGGCCGACACGCTGAACCTGCTGGTTGTCAACAAGGATTCGGTAAGGGTATATATCTATGACGACCCGCTCAACAAGGCAGTGAAGGGGGGCTTCGGCATAGGCGGTTTCGACGAGAGCAAGGGGATTACCAACGACTACATGCTTGTCAGTCCCGACAGTATACGGATGTACATCGACAAGGCTGGCGCCAAGGCGGTTAAGGGAGGCTTCGCCATCGGCAGTTTTGATGAGAGCAAGGCAATGGGGCAGGAATACCTGAGGGTTACAAATGACAGTGTAAGGATCTATATCGATGATCAGGCCAAGGCAGTGAAGGGAGGATTCGGGATAGGAGGTTTTGACGAATCAAAGGCAGGAGGAAAGAGTTTCTTCGATGTTAACACAAGTTCAGCCGGAATCATAACACCGTCGGAGAACCGCATTCTCTGGTACCCTCTGAAAAATGCATTTCTTACAGGTCGCATACTGGTTGAAAACCCCGACAGTGTCGGTGAGAACTCATTTGCAAGCGGCTTTGAGTCAAAGGCAAAGGGTGCCTATTCACAGGCAATGGGTTATAAACCAATTGCAAGAGGGAATTATTCAACGGCTATCGGTAAAAATTCAGTAGCCAAGGGTGAAAACTCTTTTGCCTTTGGGAACGGTGCACAAGCCGAAGGAACAGGTAGTCATTCCTATGGTTTCAATAGTCTTTCCCGGGGAGAAGACTCCTATGCCATGGGGACCGGAACAGCAGCAATCGGTAGAGGCAGTTTTGCAATGGGTTTTATTGGAAGAGATTCGGCAGGGCACACAACATATAATACCGAGGCCATTGGGGACTGGTCGTTTGCTATTGGAATGGGATCAAAAGCAAATGGAATCGGTTCATTTGCCATTGGAACCAAATGCTATGCCAATTCGCCATATTCTTTCGCATTTGGTGCTGAATCCACTACAGGCTCAAAGTATTATGCTATTGCATTTGGCTATAAAACAACCGCAAATGGATATGCTTCATTTGCAGCAGGAGCAAGGTCAATGGCAACTGCAGATTTTTCTGTTGCTTTAGGACGTTCTGTAGCCAGCGGAACCTGTAGTTTTGCTGCAGGCAATGGAGCGCAGGCGTCAGGTTATGGCTCTGCTGCTATGGGATACCTTTCAGGAGCTGCTGGCGACTATTCTATTGCTGCAGGTTATTACCCTATTGCTGAGGCATACGCCTCAGCCGCTTTTGGCAGACATAACATTATCGGTGGCAACCGCAGTTCGTGGGTATCTACTGATCCATTGTTCGTTATTGGGAACGGTGCCTCAAAGGAATCTCTCTCAAATGCCTTTACGGTTCTTAAAAACGGGTATGTTGGAATAGGTACTCCAAATCCGGGTTCCTTTACAGATATTCAAGGTTCAGGAACTGGTAACTTAATGGTGCCTGCCGATAAGCCTTCAGGCACAACAGCAATAATCAGAACCGGAGATGTTGCACCAGACCATAGAATAGCACTTATGCTGATGAGAAACAGCGATGATGCCAGTACTACGGACAGGAGGGTGTCACTTGTATTTGGTCACTCAGCCTGGGGGTATATGCCGCAACATTTTTACGGCCGGATTTCAGGTGGAAACAATTCTAATAGCGGAGCTGCTGGATATTTGGCATTTCATGCTGGTTATGACGGAACTGGAGCCGTGGATCACTTTAAAATATATGCTGATGGCAACGCTTCATTGTATGGGAGACTTACTACTGCTGGTTATCCAGGAGGAGCTGGAAGCATGAACGGATATAGTCTCGAAATTGGAGGGCCTTCCCCTTCAGCAACAAATCGTTACGCAACAATATTTCTTCATCATCACAGCGCTGTTGCTCACCAATTACGATACACAAGTGGGGTTCTTTATCTGGAGGCGGCAAGCGGTTATGGTTCTACCACAACCCCAACATTTCAGGTTAATGGTCCTCTTTATGCTGCGGTTAACGGCGGAAACGTAGGTATTGGTACAGCTTCCCCGGCCCACAAACTTGATGTAGCAGGAAGGATAAGGATCAGATATAATGGAGAGACTGCTGGTTTCTGGCTAATGAATCAGGGAAACACTTTGAACAGGGCTTTTATTGGCATGAATGATGACAATTCTGCAGGATTTTACGGAAGTGGTTCTTCATGGGGCTTATTAATGAACCTGGATAATGGTAACGTCGGAATAGGCCAGGCACCGGGGTCCTCAAAGCTGGCGGTAAATGGCGGTTTATGGTGTTCGGGACAGACAGTCGCTGGGACTAGTTATGTAACTGGAAGTGTTGGAGTTGGGATAGCACCTTCTTACAGACTTCATATTAAAACATCAGAGACAACTTTTGCCGGTAAAATTGAGAACAGCCTAGTGGGCAACACCGCACATGGGCTATTAATTAGAGCAGGTGGGAATAGTATTACAAATGCAGGCGGGCAGTACATCCAGTTCCAGAATAATAGCGGGACAGATATTGGATCAATTGATCAGAATTCTTTGAGCTCAGGTGTTGTATATAACACAACATCAGACGCACGAATAAAAGAGAATATCAGAAACACTCTTTACTCCCTGAATCATCTGATGTCAATAAGAGTCAGGGATTTTAACTTCATAAATGATCCTTCAGGGACTCGGGTAACAGGGTTTATTGCCCAGGAACTAAAAGAGATATATCCCGATGCTGTAACCGTTTCAACCAATGAAGATGGATTATGGAAAGTGGACTATGGCAGGCTTTCGCCTCTTATTGTCAAGGCTATTCAGGATCAACAGCAGATAATTGTTTCACAGGGCAATCTAATTGAGAAGCAGAACCAGGAATGTACATCTTTAAAATCGGAATTGCAAACCCTTAAGGCCGAGGTTGAGGCGCTGAAGGCGATGATTATGAACGGGAATAAATAGGTATTGGGTAGGTGTCAGGTATCAGGTGTCGGGTACCGGGCGCCCTACGCTCTCCTTGGTGCCGGAGGCACGACACTACCCTCCCAATTCGATAAGTTATGTACAATAGTGGCGTATATTTAAACATTGCATCTTTAATAATACGCCATGTTTTTGAATTGCGAAAAAGTTCGCAACGAAAACTTTCGCAATGACTATCCCCTTAATTTTGGTACAGATGGTAAGGTATTCTCTCCAAAATTTGTAGTTTTAAGCACTAGATATTACAACTATGAAAAGACTGATATTTACCATTCTGGCAGCCGGCTTTATGCTTACGGCTACAGCCCAGACACGCGACATCGACAAGCCGACTCTCACGCAGAGGCAACAGGCAGAACTCTATAACAAGAACCTTGAGTGGAAACTCGACAACGTGCTCCCACCAATTATGCGGCGCGAAAACCTCGAGATGTGGGTAATAATCAACTTCGAATATACAGAAGACCCGGTATATCAGACCCTTAACACATGGCCGGGAGACGGAGCCCGCCGCCTCTCAATACTTATATTCCACGACTCGCCGGCCGGATTCAAAAAGCTTTCGGCTACATGGCACGGTGCAGGTGCATCGGGTTACATGTATGAGGGTATCTTCACCGACCGTGCCTCCGGCGCCGAAGCTCAGTTCACAGCAGTAGCCGACTATATACGCAAGGCCGACCCGAAGCGCATAGGCATAAACTACGATCCTGGGGTTATTGATGATTTCAGCCACGCCAACGGGCTGTCGCACCTGTACTACGAACGCCTCTATAATGCCATCGACAAAAAATACCGCGAACGCCTTGAGTCGGCAAAAAAAGTGGTTATAGGATGGTTCGAAACCCGCACTCCGTGGGAGGTAGATTTCTTTCGCCACATGGTTGGCATTGGGCACGACCTGATTAAGGAGTTCTTCAGCAACGCCGTTATCACCCCTGGCGTTACAACCAGTGCCGATGTTCAGTGGTGGATAACAGAGCGCATTAAGGAGAAGAAACTCGACTACTGGTTCTTCCCGTCAGTTAATATCAAAAGATCGGATGCCGACCGCGCAATATACGGTGCTGCCGACAACGTCATCCGTCGCGGCGACATGCTGCACTGCGATGTGGGCATCAGCTACATGGGACTCACAACCGACATGCAGCACAATGCATATGTTCTGCGTCACGGTGAAACCGATGCTCCGGCCGGACTGAAGGCTCTGTTTGAAAAGCACAAGCGGTTCCAGGACATATCACTTGAAGAGATGAAAGAGGGCCGCACCGGAAACGAGATTCTCAAAGCGGTTCTTGAAAGGGGCCGTGCCGAGGGACTCAATCCGGTGATGTATTCCCATCCGGTCAACTACTTTGGCCATGGTTCCGGAATGACCATAGGCCGCACCGAACAGCAGGTGTTTCTTCCGGGCACGGGCGAGCACCCTCTGTATGAAAATACAACCTATGCCCTCGAGTTCAGCGTGGCTGCCGATATTCCCGAATGGGGCAACCAGCGGGTAAGCCTTGGTTCCGAAGAAAACATAATTTTCATTGACGGAAAGGCGCGATTCGTCGACGGCAGACAGGAGAGATTATATATTGTTAAATAGTTACGAGTTGCGAGGTCCGGGTTAAAAGGACAAAGAATATGAGTTCGTTTAAGGATCTTGATATTTTCAAAATGGCTTTTGAGATGTCATTAGACATCCACAGGCTATCGTTGAAACTTCCTCAATTTGAGATGTATGAACAGGGATCACAACTGAGGCGGTCATCAAAGAGTATTAAGGATGCAATTGTTGAAGGCTATGGAAGGAGGAGATACAAACAGGACTTCATAAAATTCCTTGTCTATGCCCACTCTTCATGCGACGAAACAATTAATCACCTATCAACGATCATACAACTATACCCTGAAATATCTGAATTCAGTGAATATCTCCCCAGATATGATCATTTGGGCAGAAAGATCAACAAATTCATAAACTATGTTGAAGAAAACTGGAATAACTTATCAGAACCAGATTCATTAATCAACTATTAACCCGCAACCCGCAACCCGCAACCCGCAACCCGCAAACCCGCAACCCGTAACCCGCAAACCCGCAACCCGCAACCCGTAACCCGCAACCCGCATGCCCCCCGACACCCGAATAGTTAAGTTCCTGAAAAAGCACCATGTGCTGACCGTCTGCACTACCGTCGACGATGAACCCTGGTGCGCACACTGCTACTATGTGTACCTCGAAGACGAGAACGCGTTTGTCTTTACCTCCGACCGCGAAACCCGCCACGGCAGGGAGTTCCTGATGAACAACTTCGTGGCAGGGTCGGTGGCGCTGGAGACACGCATTGTCGGCAAGATACAGGGTGTTCAGTTTCAGGGACGGATATTTGAGCTTGAAGGGGAGAGGCTGAAGCGGGCCGAGAAGGCATACCTGCGGCGCTTCCCCATTGCCACGCTGATGGAGACTCACCTCTGGATGCTCGAACTCACCTTCCTGAAATTCACTGACAACACCCTCGGCTTTGGCAAAAAACTGGTCTGGACGGTTAACGGTTAACGGTATCCGGTATCCGGTGCCCCCGCCCCGCGCCCCGCACTCCGCAACCCGTAACCCGCAAACCCGCAACCCGC
>Ga0116204_1001811_pt1 | contig 11821 bp, 10 predicted proteins | sample LakKivwa52mmetaG_FD_94481 | JGI IMG/M metagenome (GOLD analysis project Ga0116204, IMG submission 94481) | Anoxic lake water microbial communities from Lake Kivu, Rwanda to study Microbial Dark Matter (Phase II) - Lake Kivu water 52m metaG | ecosystem: Environmental > Aquatic > Freshwater > Lake... | reverse complement strand
TAATATAAGTGTATTCCCCATATATAGATTTTCGGCAATATCATGTTTGTTTGAAATTGTATTGGGTTTTACGGTTTTAGATTCACTGATTTTGAAACAAGATTTTGTGTCCGTTTTCTGATTCTGTAATTTTGTTTTGTTCATGTGTTTGAAATTGATTTGTTTCATGTGTCCTTAAATATGCAGCATCAAAGATTCAAAAAGTTTTGTATTTGTATATATGGGGAATATGTTTTGAACCTGTAAAGGAGAAGTCTGCCTTTACAGGTTTTTCATTTTATCCATCAGATCACTGGCCATCATGGCATGTTCACCGAATTCAAGTTTCGCTTCAAGCCCTTTGAAGTGAAATAGGGCAAGCGCTTTAACAAAACCCTCCCAAAGTGAATATTTGGCAATCATTGAAAGGATAATCCCGGCTAAAACATCTCCAAACCCCGCCTTCGCCATTCCGGCGTGACCAATCGGGAAAAAGTAGATGTTATCTTGAAATTTCACGAGCGTGGTAGGACCCTTTAATAATAAGATTCCATGAAAAGATTGAATCGAAGAAAGAACTTCAAGAGGGTGATTTCTGACATCCTCCATCGAGACATCAAATAATTGACAGAACTCTTTTGTGTGAGGAGTGATGATGATGTTTGAGGTGTCGATACCCTGATCCAAAAGCGGTTTTAAAAGAAGAAGACCATCGGCATCGATAACAGTTGGTTTATGTTTCGAAATGATTCGAAGCAAAGATTTTTCAGTAATGTTGGGGTTCTTTCCCAGTCCGGGTCCAAATAAAAAAGCATCTTTCTTATCACACAAAGTTTCTAACTGGGTTTCATTCAGAATGCCCCATTTCATCACATCGGGTACTAAATTGGTATGGTGATTCATCAATGAATGCGGGATTGCCATACTAACAAGTCCCGCACCACTCCGTAAAGCAGCGTGTGAAGATAATACAGGAGCCCCTAATAAACCTTCTGAACCGCCAATTATGAAGACATTCCCATGATTGTATTTATGGGTATTTTCTAATCTTTTCGGTAACTTGGCGTCATCCTCTGATAAGAAGACCACTTGTTTCTTAGAAACATGATCACTTATAAATCCCATCGGTACCACATATAAAGTACCACAGTAGTCTTTGGCGTCTTGAAGAAAATGACCGGCCTTGTAAATGTCACAAGCCAGTGTGATGTCTGCTTGTAGAGTATGGTTACAAGCTATTCCATTTGCGGCGGATAAACCTGAGGGGAGATCAATACTAATCACCTTGAGATTGGATTGATTGACTTTATCAAATATAGACTCGATGTTTTGAGGTAATTCACCTCGTACTTGATGCCCAAAGACCCCGTCAATGACAACAGGGTATTTGGACAGTTCCAAGTTGGGCACTTGATGCTCGCTAAGAAAGACTTGGATTGGTTTAGGTAATATATGAGACAGTGATTTTTCAAGGGGGAGATAGATATCCGTGGAATAACCCAAGGCGTTTAACTGAAACGCTAAAACCAAGACATCAAGCCCATTGAATCCAGGCCCGACCAAAAAGAGAAGAGAATCTTCTTTAGAAATGAGATCGTGTTCGAATAACGATTCACGAAGACATGAAGCTGCGACTTCAATCATGTCAAGATCAGAACAGCAGTGTTCTGCTTTATAAGCGGCTTCAATCTGTAGGACTTCATATGGCGAAAAAATCGGGAATTGGTGCATAGAATCACCTCACTTTTATGATAACACTTCTTGATTGAAACATAAAGAACGTTTCAAAGGAATCGATCATTCTCGGATTCATAAACGGGATGAAGACGTTGTTTTTCAATAATGAACAACCCTTGACGAAGTAGAGAAACACGTGTATAATATCGACTCGGTATGTCACGGTTTCGTGACCAAGGAGTACACAAGAATCCAATTGAAACAATCCTTTATGGTTCCTGATTATTACCCAAACTTCCAGTGCAAGGGAGGAAGTTGTCGCAATACGTGTTGTTCTTCATGGGGGGTTCATATCTCCATGAAGCAGTACTTCACATTATTAAATCTACCCTGTGAGTCCAATTTTAAAACAAAGATTGAACGAGCGTTTATCCCTCGATTAAACCCAACTCCCGAGCGATATGCTGAGTTGCGTCATACGTATGAAGGGTATTGTCCATTACTATTAGAAAATGGCTATTGTGGGCTCCATTCGGCTTGTGGAGCAGAAGCCCTTCCAGATGTCTGTAGGTTATATCCAAGAAGTATTCTATCTAATCAGGGCAATCAAGCTAGTTGTGTCAATAGCTGTGAAAGAACCCTCGAGATGTTATTTGAGTCCACAAATTCTCTAGCATTTGTACCGCTAAATCTTGAAGTGCAGGAGGAACCAGTCCCATCCAATGAAATCCTTCGAAAACATCAGTACCAACTTTCAATAAGAGCTCTATGCATCTCATTATTATCCAATCGAGAAGATCGTTTTCCGCTACGACTCTATAAGGTGGGACAAGTATTATCATCGCTTGACAAAAACGAACAGAAGGATTGGAAATCCTATGATTTTCAATCCGACCTGCCCATATGTCAAGTAGAAAAGACTTTTGCATTTATTCAATCCATTGCATTATGGTTTGTGGAACGTAATCGAAGTATTGAAGAATTTCGACAAGAACTGACTCAAACAGAAGCGGATTCTGTCATGGATCGATATCAGCGAAAATTACAACATCTTTATGCAGTGGTTCCAGACCATGACATTTATATGGAAAAAGTCCTAGTGAATCATCTTTTCTATCGCCAGTTTCCTTTTACTTACGACAAACTCAGCCTAACGGAACACTATTACGCTCTTGTTGGACTTTATCTCTTTTTACGTTACTTAACGATGAGTTTTATGTTCAATCGCACAACGATAATCGATTATATTGACGTCATTGCTCGTGCTTTTCGAGTGATAGCTCATACGAATTTCGAGCATAACATGTTGATCCTTCTCCAAAATGAAGGCATCAACGACTGGGAATCCATCCAATCCGTCCTAACATTTTAAAAAGCATCCCGTTACTCTGGGATGCTTTTGTTTTGATTAGTTAGTATGGATAGAGCTCCAAGGGCAAACTCGCGATACCAATGAGCCGAATCTTGCTTGATGCTGTTCTGAATGAAGGAATTATAAGTGGGATTTTTCTGTTTTAGTAGTAAGGCAATGGTATTTCGCATGAGAATCGTTTTCCCCTTCCATAGATAAGCCATTCCACTATATTTCGCTTTGAAAGCTTTCTCAGTTAAAGTAAACAGATCCTCAATCGCTAGAAGTTCTTTCCCGCTTAACTCCCACTCAGGATAAGTTGGAGAAACGACATTCTTATTTTTCGGACAAGCTAATTGACAAAGATCACAACCAAACAGACAGTAGTTTAACTGAGCTTCGGATAGCGTTAAGAGGCGTTTACTCTGGTTAAAGGCACTGATGCACTTCTGAATCTCATAGCCATCCAGAGATAATGCTTTTGCTGGACAGGCTTTTATACATGCTTCACAAGTTCCACAGGAGTCGTCAATGGGGTGGGTATATTCTTCTTGAATCGTGATATCAAGAAACACTAAACCAAGGAAATGATACGTTCCAAGAGTGGGATGGATAATGAGTTGGTTTCGTCCGAAAAAACCAACTCCCGCAAGCACTGCGGCTAAGCGCTCATCATAGGGATGATTATCAACCCCAACTTCGTATGCGACTGAGAAGGGAGCCATTGCTTGATGAATCCGTGTCTTTAAAACATGATGATAATCCTGACCAAAGGTATAAAAGGATGGGACAGCAAAACCATCGATTGGTTTGATAACTCGTTTCGGATAAGCCAAAGAACACACAAGGGTTGTGGGGTAAGGAGGCATTTTTGCATCGGAATGGCGTCTTTTGCTTTCGGCGAAAAAACGACTGGATTGAATGATTCCAATGCTATCAAACTGTTGTTCAAACGCATGGATGATTTCGTCAATTCGTTTCATACGACCAAAGTCTCCGCTATTGATTCTTGTGGGTCTTCCAAAATCACTTCAGGCGTTGCTGGGAGGTTTTTCCTTATGTGTTTGACGTACTGAACCATATAAAACCGTGAGAATAAGAACAAACTAATGGCTAGTACTAACCAATCTACAACCCAAAGATTCACTGAAGTAAAGTTCCACAAGGCATGAATCAAAATCACAAGGACTAACATTTGTAAGAATAGGGGAGAGAAGAAGTATCTCCATTTCACCTGGGTGGAGGGATTAACCATCACGAAAACTCCGGCTAGCATTCCTGTCCAGAAGTGGTGGCCAATACCTAAAACAGCATATAAACTACGAAATCCTAAACTCAAGATCATTTCAAAAAAAGAAACTTCTAAGAATGACCCCATTCCATAAGAACTCGTCTCAAATACATCGAAGCCACAACCTACCGCAAATCCAATGAGAATCCCAGTCAGTACATCTTTAATTGCGAATAATTTTAAAGCCAAGACAACGACAATAATCTTTAAAACTTCCTCTATCGTTCCTGTAATGAGATCACTAACAAATAGGATTTCGGGATAACCAATTACGAACCGTAAGGCGTAAACTAAGAAAATCGAAGCGACACCCCCAATGAGAAACACCAGAAACAGCGTCGTTCCTTTCATATTCTTTGGAATGTGGATTTCTAACATAAAAACTAATAATGAGAAAGGGACAGAGAAGGATAATGCAAGATTGGTTAAGACAACATCTTCAATACTAAACCCAAGAATAGCAACAAAGATGAAAAAGAGGAATGTTTGCCAAAACAATCGCGGTTTGTGGGTTTCCACTTTAGCAGGCTCGAACAAAACATGTTTCAATTGGGCCTCATTGGAGGATTCTGAGTACTGTTTTGCGAACTGAACAGGACGAAAGAAAAGACTAAAAAGACTAATCTTAAAACTAGCATCTGGAAAACGAAACACATCAATAATGTTTCTTCCTTTTGGGTGTGAGACGGGAGTATCCAAAAGGAAGGTACTTGGATCGAGTTCTAAAAAAGCGACGATTTCTTTAAGAATCGTTTTTGGAATTCGTCGCTTTCCTTCTTCGTAGTTTAGGTAAAGTCCTTCACTGATGTGAAGCACCAAGACCATATCTTCCACTGTTTTTTCTTGTAACACCCTGGCTTCAAAGATGATGCGAGCAGCATTTCTTTTGTTCATTACAGGACTCCTATTTTTTGATATATGACGAATGGATTACTTTGTGACAATCTACTTTTAACTCATCGACTATATAAACACTTCCACATCGAGGAACTCATTATTATGGAAGTAATCAATCATTTTAGTTCTTATGATAATAGGAACTTGATTGGAAGAACAAAATGAAAATGGAAAATAAGAATCTCATTCAGCATCACTCCAATAATAAAATCAAACGCGAATAATGTCAAGCAACTACCAAAAATGAAAGTTGAGTTTCAAGAGTATATCATGGCTAAAAAAAAGACCTCGCGGTCTTTTTTAATTATAGGGAATGAGAAATAATAAACCAATATACATGCCCACACTTGTTAAAAAGGAATAAGTTGTTGAGAAGAATGGCGGCCGGTTTTTTAACCATGGAATCGACAGTAGTAAATCAACGAAAACAAAAGTAGCGAATAACAAGAAGAATAAAATCATGTTAATCGTTGAAGAGAAAGTGTCTGTGTATAAAATGATTCCGGCAAATAAAGAGGAATAGAAGAGTTGAACGATAAAGGAACGTAACGATAATTTTGAGAAATGATAGCGAAACAAGAGAAATAATCCGATTCGGAATAAGAGAATCAAAACGATAAAAAGGAGTAAAATGACGAATTTAGGTAAGGGTTCAAGAGCAGAACCAAAAGGAACTTCAATCGTAATTCCGATGGGATCAAACTGGAAGAATGTGTAATCTGTTCCCCCTAACTCAATGGTTACATTCGCTTTTTCTTGGGTTAAAATGGGTGTTTTTTGATGGATTTCGCTTTCTAGAACAACAATAATCTTATAATTCGATGTTCCACTGTTAATAATACTGATGAGGGTTTCTCCATTACTTGTGTTGGTGCTAAATAAATAGGAGTCACTTGGATAGAGTCTAGCAGAGACATATCCGTCTTCATCTTTTACGCCGTTTAGTTGGCTTTCATAGAAAGAAGCGAACGTGGATGGAATCACAGCATTGATTTCTTCTGTGGATAGTGGCATGATACTCTCTTTAAGATAGAGTAAATCAATGAAATAAGGTTCATTGATTTCTGTAACATTAATATAAATACTATGTCGAAGGGTAAACCATCCATGAATGACAATAGAAGAAGAACAAAGAATCAAAACAAGACTCAATAGTAGAATCGATAATTTTTTTCTCATGGGAACCCCTCAATAATGATTCTATTATCTTAAACGAATTTGTTAATTCAACAAATCAATGGTAGTTTGTGAGAACGTGATGACAACAACGGTTTGTTGACGGAAATGGAGACGATCTTGGACAGCTTCTGCTACTAAAGTATTATAAAACTGGGTTGCTTCTTGTGCAGTTGCGAATTGGAACACTTCAGCCCAACGTTCTACTTGATTGACATAGCCGAGATAATATTGAACCAGATCAACAGAAAGACTATACTTACCCACTAAGGTGTTTGTCGTATAGTAAGCCATGGACTCTTCATCTCTTGGAGTGAAGGAATACCCACCTGTTTCCATTTTTGAAACGACTTGGGTGAAATTAGTATCGACTGCGGGAGTATCTTCAGTGACTTCAAAAGCTACTTTCTCCATATACTCGCCATCTAAATATAACCAAACTTCATAGTCACCTACTGGCCATCCACTGGTGGGTTTGGTCAGATTAAACTGGAATGTAGAATTCGCGTCTTCTAACGTCAGTTCCGCATCCAAAATCAAGGTATCGGGGTCTGATTCTACCCAGTACCATTCTACTTTTAGGACAGAATCAACAGTCGCGTTGCGCACTTCCCCAGTAAGGTAGAAAACGGGAGAATCGACATCAAACTCGGTCGTAATTTCTAATGGATTCATGTTTTTATCGATGCCTTTTGACATTTGTAAATCGATGAAACGAACGCCGCTTTGACAAGCACTTAAAACGAAAATGAAAAGAAATAGAATAACAGATTGAAGAAGATGTGCCTTGTGTTTCATATGTTGCCTCCTCATGGTGAAAATCTCATGGAGTAACTCGTTGATGCCAAACACTATTTTTACAGTATCACAGAAAATGGCTAAATTCAAGCATTTCAAAGATATTCAAGAGAATATTTCACTGGTTCTATAACGAAATCCATGTATCTAACTCGATTTTTTCAGGATAAATCAGTATAATGAAAGTAGTATTTCAAGGAGGATTATGATGATAGGACATCTCGAACATTTAGAAAAAAAACCGATTATTCACCCGGAAAGTGATCACGCATTTATGCAAGTGTTAGTTTCTCAAACCGAAGGTTGGAGTGATCATGTTATGCGCGTGGTGACAGTTGAAGAAAATGGGTACACCCCCAAACATGCTCACCCGTGGCCGCACATTAATTATATGATTGAAGGGGAAGGAAGCTTAATGATCAACGGGGAAATGACTCCTGTCAAAGCGGGGTCCTATGCTTTTGTTCCAGGAAATGTGTTACACCAATTTCGTAACGAAGGAAAGACTCCCTTTAAATTCATTTGTATTGTCCCCAAAGAAGGACATAAGTAGTCCGTCATTCGTAAAGTTGTGTTTATCATAGAAGGAGTTTATCAATAATCAAATAAGAAAACCATTTCTATGATAAAATAGACGAAAAACGAAAGAGGTTTATGATGATTTATGTAACTGGTGCGAGTGGCTTTATCGGCAGTAACACGATTCGTTCCTTCATTGAAGAACATATTCCTTGTGAAGCCATCTCGCGGAATCCACTTCCAATCGAATGGGACTTAGAAGTCAAGGTCCATGTGGGATCCTTCATGGATGAGTCTTTTTTACGTTCCTTTTTGAAACAGGATGATGTCATCATCCATTGCGCTGGAGTCATTGATGTATTTCATTCTCAAAAACAGCAGTCGGATCTCGTCAATATGGAAGGAACTAAAATAATGACCTCGATTTGTGAAGAACTGGGAGTCTTCCTTGTCTTTGTTTCTTCCGTCGATGCCATCTATAAATCAGATTCGACTTCCACGATTTTCGAGCCCACTGATTTTATATTTCCCAAATGGCCCAATCATTATACCTATGTAAAAGCCAAAAGTGCAGAGTGGGTGTATTCTTTGCTTCAAAGCAATCAATTAAAAGGAGCGATTGTGTATCCCTCAGCCGTTGTGGGTCCAAGGGATTACAAACCATCTCTGATTGGGAAAGAGATTAAGAAAATTATCCATTCAAAAGTGTTGTTTGCCCTTCGCGGGGGATATAACTTCATTGATGTTCGCGATGTTGCTAAAGGACTTGTCAAAATCGCTCTTTATAAGAAAAAGGGTTCCTTTTTATTGACGGCTCACGAAGCAACCATTCAAGAACTCTATCACATGATTCGGATGAATTTAAAATCAAAAAAACGAGTAATCTCGATTCCGAATGTCATCGCAAAAGGATTCGTTATGTTCTACAAAAACTATTCCATGACGATGATACATGCGATAGAAGACAATTATCACTATAGCAACGAAAAAATGATACGAGAACTAGACGTTCATCCAAGACCACTAGAAGAAACCATTCAGAATACACTGAATTGGTTTCTAGATAGGGATCAAAACAAAAAGGAGACCTTATGAAAATCGAACCCGCTATCCGTGCCAATATTTGTTTAAATGCGCATCCTCTTGGCTGCAGAGAATATGTTGCAAGACAAATTGCAGAAGCCAAACAACAAACTCCTTTTCAAGGGCCGAAGAATGTCCTCATCATTGGGGGCTCTTCGGGGTATGGGTTATCCAGCCGGATTGCATTAGCATTTGGTGCTAATGCTAACACCTTGAATGTGTCTTTTGAATCCCCCCCTAGTGAGAAACGAACCGGCTCAGCAGGGTGGTGGAATAATTACTATTTCCGTGAACTAGCCAAAGAAACCAATCATATTCATCTCGATCTTGTCCTTGATGCGTTTCGGAAAGAGACGAAGGAAGAAGTCATCCATACGATCAAACAACATTTTGGATCCATTGATTTAGTGGTCTACTCCCTTGCCTCTCCGGCACGAATCAATGAAGAAACAAATGAAACAGTTCGCTCTGCGATTAAAAGTCGCACTGAACCAGTCGTCGGGAATACCATGGACGTAACCACTCGCAAGATTTTTCCAATTACGGTTGATGTTGCGAGTGATCAAGAAACGGCTGACACGGTATTCGTGATGGGGGGAGGCGACTGGGCAAACTGGATTCATGCGTTATTCCAAGCATCTTTATTATCAAAAGGGGTAAAAACGATTGCATATACCTACATTGGTGGCCCCTCCACTTCCAGTATTTACCGGCATGGAACCTTAGGAAAAGCCAAAGAACATTTAGAAGCGACCGCTGTTTCACTCAATCAATTATTGCAAGATGCGCTTCAAGGAGAAGCCCTTATCTCCTCTTCAAAAGCCGTAGTAACAAAAGCTTCTGTCTTTATTCCACAAATGCCAATTTATGTTAGTTGTATTTATGATGTCTTATTGCGTAAAGGGAAACAGGAAACCATTTTACAACACAAATATCGACTCTTTCAAGATATGGTCTATGGTTCGAATCGAATTACAGACGATCAAAAACGGATTCGGTTGGATCATATCGAAATGGAACCACAGATTCAAGAAGAAGCACTATCTTTAATGAAAAACACTTCTGAAGAAGCGTTTAAAATCTTACCGGGTACAGAATTGTTCATCCAAGAATTTTATCAATTGAATGGATTTGGTTTTGATCATGTTGATTATGAAGCCGATATTGACCCCATCCAACTAGCAAAATAAAAAAGAGCACATTCTCATTTAGCGAGGATGTGCTTTTTGTTTAGTTCCAGCGACGTGGGTCCCCTTTGATTTGGTCAAGGATTGCCATATCTTCTTGTTTGATTTCAAAATCAACTTGGGCATTTTGGATAATCCGTTCTTCATGAACCGATTTAGGAAGGGGAGCGGTCTCTTTTTGTAAACAATAGCGAATGCAAATTTGTGCTGGAGACACATCATATTTCTTCGCAACTTCTTGAATTGTGGGATTACTTAACAAGAATCCAATTCCAAGTGGAGAATAGGCTTCCACAACAATGTTATGAGCCTTACAAAAAGCAAGTGTTGCTTTTTGATCAAGTCCAATAAAGTAAGCAATTTGATTGACATGGGGGACGATTTCACAGTGGTCTAAAATGTTTTGTAAATCAGATGGAGAAAAATTACTTACTCCAATCGACCGAATCTTCCCTTGGCGGAATCGTTCTTCCAAAGCCTTATAGGCAAGAACGTTTCCTTCTTTACAATCTTTACCGATTTGGGACCATGGCCAAGGCGCATGAATGAGATATAAATCTAAATACTCCAAGCCAAGTTTTGCCAACGTTTGGTCAAACGCTTGCAATGCTTCCTCATAGTTCTTAATATGGGATTCTAATTTCGATGTGATGAAGATTTCTTCACGGGGAATGAGACTATCTTTCACTGCTCTTCCAACCGATTCTTCATTGCGATAAGCCGCAGCGGTGTCGATATGGCGGTAACCATGTTTCAAAGCCCAGAGGACGGATTGATAGCATTCATCACCATCTTTGACTTGCCATGTACCTAAGCCGATTTTGGGTAATTTGACGCCATTGGAAAGTGTAAAAGTTTCTGTTAACATACGCATATTGATTCCTCCCTTTGGTATCATTATATCACGTTTTCTTTATTAGTAACGGGTTACTTATCACAATGTATTGGAGTACGTTAACGTTTGAAGATGCCGCCCAGTTGTTTCCGGAAGACAAAAACGAGTAGGCTGGAGAAAAATAACACAGTGCTGCTAATGATCAACCAAAGGGGATTGGCAAGTGGTTCTTGAAGTTCTGTGGCTTGTGAGAAGGCATTTTGGAGGGATTGAACAAGTTCACTTGGGATAAGGGCTTGTTCGTCTTCGGTCAAGGCATCGAAGGAGTCTTTTGTGTCAAAGACTACCTCGCGATTCGAAAGAGTGATTTCACTGGGGAGGGTTTCAATGAGATCGATGACATCTTGAGCATTTTTAAGTTGTTCGACGACAAGTAATAATTGTTCTAGTTTAGCGACTAAACGATGGTCTAGCTTTTCATATTGGGGCGGAGTCAAGGATTCCATTGATTGTTGAGCGAATTGCACATCTTCAATCAAATCAATAGTAATCATTTCTGGTAGTTCATCGATGATGGTAGTAACCACTAACGCTGCCTCACAATCCAACACTTTTTGTTCTGCATCTAGTAATTCTTGAAAGTTTGAAACCAAAAGTTTTTGACGCTTATTAAGCTTGTCGTATGCTTCTCGTGCTGCCACAACCAAATCCTTTTGGGCTAGGGTAACCGTTTCTGGAAACGCATCAATCAAATCAACGACTGCATACGCAAAACTTTCTAGATAGACAATTCGATCTTCTGCATCTACCAAAGTAGAATAATTGGTAACCCTTGCTTTCTGAGCACTGTCTAATAATTCATAAACAGCTCGAGCAGCGATGACATCATCTTTGTCAAGTAAAGATACAGGACAAGTTATGGTGTCAATCATAATAATCATGGTTTGAACTTTACTGTATTGCCGATCAATTTGATCCATTGCATCCACTAAGATTGCATGATTTGTGACGAGCGCTTTTTGATCTTC
>Ga0116204_1001810_pt1 | contig 11821 bp, 10 predicted proteins | sample LakKivwa52mmetaG_FD_94481 | JGI IMG/M metagenome (GOLD analysis project Ga0116204, IMG submission 94481) | Anoxic lake water microbial communities from Lake Kivu, Rwanda to study Microbial Dark Matter (Phase II) - Lake Kivu water 52m metaG | ecosystem: Environmental > Aquatic > Freshwater > Lake... | reverse complement strand
GTAATGGGCCCGGGCGGACAGCCAATGCGCATGAAGGACGTCGCCCGCGCAGTCATGGACCTGGCCAACAAAAAGGCCGATGCCATGCAAAACGAGATCGAGGACCAGCTCATCGAGTCCGACTACAACGGCGAGCTGCGCAAGGTCATCCACGACGCGGCCGTGCTGGGCACGGGCGTGATCAAAGGCCCGATCGTCACCAACCGCACGCGCCGCGCCTGGCAGCCGTACACCGACATCTCGGGCCAGACCGTGCACGAGGTGACGGTGGTCGAAGAGCTCACGCCTGCGTCGTTCCGTGTGGACCCTCGCAACGTCTGGCCCGATCCGGGCTGTGGTGAGAACGTGCACAACGGCAAAGGCATCTACGAGCGCGAGCAACTCACGGCGCGCCAGGTGCGTGACCTTGCCAAGCAGCCCGGGTTCATGAAGAGCCAGCTGCGCAAGGTGCTGGAAGAGGGCCCCAAGAAGTCGGCCACCTTCCAGGAGCTCAAGGACGAAGACCAGCGCGACGTGGCCCGCGACGTTTACGAGATGTGGACGTACTGGGGCGAGGTCGACCACGAGGACCTGGAAGCCGCAGGCGTCGAGGTGGGCGAGAAGGACGAGCTGCGCAGCATCTCGGCCTGCGTGGTGATGATCAACAACACCGTTGTGAAGGCCTTCCTCAACCCGCTGGACGACGGCGGCATCCCGTACGACTTCTACGTCTGGGAGAAGGTGGCCGGATCGGTGTGGGGCTACGGCATCCCGTACCTCATGCGCGCACAGCAAAAGGTGCTGAACGCCGCCTGGCGCCAGATGATGGACAACGCCGGCGTCTCGAGCGGCCCGCAGATCGTGGTCAAGCCCTCGGTCATCCAGCCGGCCGACAAACAGTGGCAGCTCTCAGCTCGCAAGATCTGGTACGCCACCGACGACATGGACGACGTGCGCAAAGCCTTTGCGACGTTCGAGTTCAACAGCCATCAAGGCGAGCTGGCTGGCATCATCAAGATGGCCACCGAGCTGGCCGATGCTGAGACCGGCGTGCCCACGATCATGCAGGGCGAGAAGGGCGCAGCGCCTGACACCGTCGGCGGCATGCAGATGCTGATGAACAGCGCCAACGTGGTGCTGCGCCGTCTGGTCAAGCAGTTCGACGACATGGTGACCAAGCCGCACATCCGCCGGTACTACGACTACAACATGATGTACGGCGAGGACGAAGAGGTCAAAGGCGACTTCACGATCGACGCCCGTGGGTCCTCCGCGCTGATGATCCGCGACATCCAGAACCAGGCCTTCCTGAACCTGCTGGCCGCTGGCGCGAACCCGATCTACGGCAAGTACCTCGACCCCAAGAAGCTCTTCGAGAAGGCGCTGCAGGCGCAGCACATCGACCCCGCCGAGGTGTTCAAGCCCGAGGAGGAGATCGAGCGCATCGAGGAGATGGAGAAGCAGGCCGCTGGCCAGCAGCCGCCAGACCCGCGCATCGCCGCCGCACAGATCCGCGCACAGAGCAACCTGCAGAAGGTCCAGGCGCAGAACCAGGGCGACATGGCCGAGCTCAACACACGCCTGCAGATCGCGCAGCTCAACATGCAGACGCGCCAGCAGGAGCTGCAGATGCAGCGCGAGATCGAGATGCTGAAGATGGCCAACACCCAGAACCTCACGCTCGAGCAGATCAAGGCCAAGCTGGCCGACACCGCGATGCGCGAACGCAGCCGCAAAGAATTGTTCGCTGCCGAACAGCGCTTGAAGCTCGTCGCCGGATCCGGCATCTAAGGAGAAACAAACATGGCTACTTTGACCCCAGAGATCGCACGCGATCTGATGCAGCGGTCCATGACGACCGGCGCGCCGACGTCCGAGTTCAACAAATACGGCGGCTACGACGCGGTCGCCAGCATGTACAACCAGAGCGGCGGCACCTACAGCCTGGCTGACATCCCGACTGAGCGAAAGCAACAGCTGGCGCAGCAAATCGCCAACACCGGCGTCGGCAACCTCAGCCTGTTGAGAGAGACAAACACGCCGCTGACTACCGCCGGGCGCGAAGCCATGGCGCGCAACGGCGTGACGATGGGGGCTGACTTCTTAACCGAGCGCGAAATTCCTTTCCAACAAACAACCGGCGAACAACTCACTGCGCTGCAGTCTCAGTACGGCACTTTGCAGCAGCAGCTCGCCGAAATGCAAAAGCAGTACGAACGGCTTGTGTCCCAGTATGGACAGCAGGGCGGTTTGGGTGGTGGCGGAATTGTTGGCGGCGGTGTGGTCGACGACGGCAGCACCTTCAATCCTGGCGGCACGGGCGGGCTTGGTACCGGCGGCGTGGTCTACGGCCCGGACGGCACGTCTTACAGTTCTGCAGCCGCCGCGATTGCAGCTGGCGTGACCAACTTCACCTACACCAAGCCGGTAGTTCCGGGTTTGATTCAGGGCGCGGACAACCTGACAGCGGTGCCCCCGGGCGCGACCGGCAACGTGAGCCCCGGCGGTTTGATTGCCGGTCAAAACCAGCAGCTCTTCAATGCTGGACCGGCAAGGATTGCTTTGCCCTCCGGCGTCCGCAACCCGTTTGCGATCTAAACCATGTCGGTACTGTCCCGAGAGCTCGACAGCTACCAGCGAGCGGTCGACGCCTACCAGCGCCAGCTCAACAGCTACAACCGGGGGGTCCAGCGCTACAACGACACCCTGGTGCGGGACGCGGACGGCAACCTGCTGGTGATCGACGGCAGCGGCAACGTGATGAAAGTCGATGCCGAAGGAAAGGTTACGACTGGCGCGCTGCCTAGCGGAACGCTGCAAGACTACGGCATTTCGCCGATCCCAGACGAGGACCGCTTTCGCATGCTGCGCCAGGGCGAGCCGGTCGAAAGCAAGCGCGAGACGATCACCGGGGTGCAACGGTTTTACGACCCGGAAAGCGGGCAGGAGTACTACTACACGCTTGGGCCGGACTACGGCGATAGCGGGCCCGGCCAAGAGCGGCTCGGCGCTGAGTGGCGTTTGGAGCGCAAGATCCCAGGCCAACAGACCGGATGGGGTGACGGCGAGGCCTACGCGCCGGACACCTACGAGTTCAGCCGCGACGCTTCGGTTTATTTGGAGCGCCCGGAGGAGTGGGCAAAGCAGTTCACCCGCAAAGCACCGGACCCGACCTTTGCCCAGGTCAAGCGCGCCGGCATGCCTACCTTGGCGCAGATCGAAGGCGGCCTGATCGGCGAAGTGATGCGTGGCAAAGGCGTGCGTTACGGCACGCCGGTCTACCGGCCGCCCGGCACGAGCGCGGCACCGGCACCCGGCACGCCAGCAAACGTCGTCGAAAAACCTGTTCCGAGCACCCAGGTGGCTCCGGTCAAAAAATGAGGAAGAACATGAACAAACAAGTCGGACAGATGGTGGCCATGGTGCTATTGGGTCGAGATATGGCCCACCGCGCGCATTGGAAAACGCCCAGCTACAGCGAACACAAGGCGCTGCAGAAGTTCTACGAAAGCATCTTGGATCAGCTCGATGTGTTCGTCGAGCGCTACCAGGGCCAGTACAACGAGCTGATCGACGTGCCCCTGGCCGACAACGAGTTCGAGGGCGAGATTGCCGATGTGCTCGAGCAGCAGATGGCCTGGATTCAGGACAACCGCGAGAAGGTCTGCCCCGGGCAAGAGACCTCGCTGCTGAACACGATTGACGAAATCATCGGCCTGTATCAGACAACGCTGTACAAGCTGCGGTTTCTTGCGTGAATTCGCGTACAGATGACACAGTGTTGCAAAAACACACCACCCTGGTCTACAATCTCTGCGGGCGCAGTGCGCCCAAAATTTATAGGGAAGCCGGCCACAAGCCGGCTTTTTTCATTGCATGAATGACTTCTCATCCGCTACCTGGCACCAGCTGCGCAAGTGGGCCGAAGAGCAACTTCGCCGGGCCCGGGAAAAGAACGACGCTGTCGGCCTCTCCGACATCGAGACAGCGGCGTTGCGAGGTGAGATCCGACTATTGAAAAGATTTCTCGACTTGCCCAATGAGGCAACTCGAGGTGTGGTGGTTGAGCCGGACGCCTAAGTCCCGCCCAGCCGTGTGAGTAAGCCGCCTTCGGGCGGCTTTTTGTTTGGAGAGCAACGTGGAAGAAAACCAACTGTCTTTGGAGGACGCGCAAAAACTCTGGAACGAAGAGGCTGCAAGACTCGATGCCGGCGACGAGCCCGCTGAAGAGAACAAAGCCGCTGCCGCAGAAAACCTGCCGCAGGACGACGACCAAGAGATGCAAGCGCAGGCACCTGAAGCCCAATCGGCTGAGGAGCCGCAACAACCAGAGCAGCCGGAGGATCCACTGGCTGGGCTGCCCGAGGCCGTAAGAGCGAAGCTCGCTCAGATCGACCAACTGGCACAAGCCAATGCTCAACTGCTGCACCACGTAAAGACCGCCGAGGGTCGCGTGGCAGCGATGCAGCGTGAGTTCCAGCAGGCCCGTACGGCGCAACAGCAAGTTGCCCCGGATCAGGCGCCGTCGCAGGGACAAATGGCTGCAGCTGCCAAGAACCCCGAGAAGTGGGAGCAGCTCAAGCAGGATTTCCCCGAGTGGGCTGGCGCGATGGAGGAATACGTCGCATCGCAGCTTGGGTCTGTGAAACCGCAAGGCTCGAATCTGGACCCGCAAGCGGTAGCTCAGTTCGTGCACCAGCAGGTAGCGCAGACCAAGGCAGAGATGGGTCGCCTCCTGGAAGAAGCACGCATCGAGGGCAAGTACGACAACTGGCGCGACGTGGTCAACACGACCGAGTTTGCGCAATGGTTCACCGTACAGCCGCCCGAGGTTCGAGCTTTGGCCGACAGCGCCGCAGCGCGGGACGCAATTCGCATGTTGGACATGTTCCACCAGGCGAAGAGCCGAACAGCGTCGGAAATCAAGCAAGAGCGCGGAGCACGTCTCGCTGCAGCCGCGACAACTCGACCTGGTCAGACACCGCCGCCCAAAACCTTGGACGACATGTCACCAGAAGAACTGTGGAACTACGAGGCCAAGAAGCGCGAGAAACAACTCGCTGCTCGAGGCTACTAACCCCTTTGAAAGGAAACTGAAATGTCCATCCAAAATTACGGCACCGTTGCCAGCCGGAACCTTATCCGTGCGGCACAAGGCATGCTCGAGCATGCGCAACCGATCACCGTCCTCGGTGACTTCGGTACCCAGCGCGAAATGCCGCAGAACTCGACTGACACCCTGGTGTTCCGTCGTACTCTGCCTTTCGGCGCATCCACCACGGGCACCACGATCGAAGGCTCCAGCCGCTACGTCGGCACGCCTGACATCACCGCCTCGAACTTTGTGCTGGCTGAAGGCGTCACGCCCAACTCCAACACGATCTCGTTCCAGGACGTGTCGGTGACCCTGCAGCAGTACGGCGTGCTGTTCAAGTACAGCTCCAAAGTCGAGCAGCTGTACGAAGACGACATCCCCGGCGAGATGGTCAAACTGACTGGCGAGACCCTGGCCGAGGTGATGGAGATGGTGCGCTACGGCGTGCTGAAGGCTGGCTCCACCGTGATCTACACCAACGGCTCCAGCCGTTCGGCTGTGAACACCGCGATCAGCCTGAACTCGCTGCGCAAGGCCGCTCGTACCCTTGAGTCCAACCGCTCGCGTCGCGTGACCAGCCGTCTGGCTCCTGGTGTGAACTTCGGCACCCGCGCTGTGCAGCCCGCCTACATCGTGTTCGTTCACACCGATGCCGTGGCTGACATCCGCAATCTGCCCGGCTTCACCCGAGTGGAAGAGTACGGCAGCTTCAAGCCCATCCACGATCGCGAGATCGGTGCTTGCGAAGACTTCCGCTTCATCAGCTCGCCGCTGCTGAAGTCCTTCGCCGGCGCTGGCTCTGGCACGCTCAACGGCATGCTGTCCGTGGGCGCCGCCAACGTGGACGTGTACCCCTTCATCATCATCGGTGAAGACGCTTGGGGCCAGGTTGCTCTCAAGGGCATGTCGGCCATCAAGCCGGTGGTCCTGAAGGCCTCCCAGACCAACCACGCCAACCCACTGGGCCAGTTCGGCTACGTGGGCGCTTCGACCTGGTTCGCGACTGTGCGTCTGAACGACGCCTTCATGGCCCGTATCGAAGCCGGTGTGACCGCCCTCTGATGAATAGCCGGGGCTTCGGCCCCGGCATTTAACGAAAGGACCACACCATGAGCGAAAGCATCAACGTACGGATGGCCAAAGTGCCGGACCTGCTCACCTCGCGTGAGCTGCGCCCGCTGCTTGAATCCATGCTGACCGACATCGCAGCGTTGCAGGCAACTGTCAACCAGCTGATCACCGACTACGACGCAAGCACTGTGCCGACCACAGCCGCTGCCGTCACCCTCAACACTCAAGAGTAAGGAGCACCTCCATGTCCTATAACCTCGAACAAGCCAACAGCGGCTGCCAGGCTTTTACCTCTGGCGGCGTGGCTATCACCACCAACAAGGCCAAGTTCAAGACGACCGCCACGATCAACTTTACGATCGGCGGTCTCATGTACACCAAGGCCGCTGCCGACAACCTGGTCTTCTCCAGTGGCCACACGGCCCTGGCTGCTGGCCAGTCTTGCCTGTTCGGCCTGCAGCTGGACGCCTCCGGCAACGTGACCACCGTACAAGGCCCGATCGTGGCCGCCGGTGATCCCTGCCCGGTGCCCACGCCTTCGGCCAACGTTGCCGTTTTCGGTCTGATCAAGGTGTCGGCCACTGCCGCCTTCACCCCTAACACGACCGAGTTCGACGCCTCGGGCATCACCACGACGTTCTACAACGCGTCGGCAATGCCGGGCCGCGCAATCTAAGTTGCCATCCTCTCCTCCCGAGAGTTTGCAGGCCGCCTTAGGGCGGCCTGCTTTTTTGGCAGACCCGAAATCACCAACCACCGGAGAAAAATGATGGCAAGAAAAGATACAACGCAGGGCGTCGAAGTAATCGACGACGCACCTGTCATCGAAACGGTTTCCGAGTCGAAAGACTTTCGCCAGCTCGCTGCTGAAGAGTCTTTCATGAATGAGCTGGTCACTGTCCTGGTCCACTCGACCACCGACGAAAACCAGGCTCCTCACGTCATCGTGAATTGCAACGGCACCAACCAGCCGATTATTCGCGGCGTGCCGACGCAGATTCGTCGCAAGTATTTGGAGATCTTGGCTCGCATGAAGGAGACCAAGTACACCCAGGTCACGCCCAACCCGGCCGCACCTGATGTCTCACACATGCAGGCTCGCCACGGTCTGGCCTACCCGTTCGAGGTTGTTGAAGACAACAACCCGAAGGGCCGCGCCTGGTTGAACAACGTGCTGGCTGAACCAGCATAAACGGAGAGGTAGCCCGTGAATTTCTTGCAGCTGATCAATCGCACCCGAGTGGAGTGCGGCGTCTCTGGCGCCAGCACGCCTCTGTCGACGGCGCAAGGGCTCACGGGTGAATCCGCTCGGATCGCCAGCTGGGTGAATTCCGCATGGGAAGACGTCCAAACGGCAAAGGAAGACTGGCAGTGGATGCGCGAGCCATTCCAGTTCAACACCGTCACGCAGCAGCAGATTTACACGCCGACCGAAGCTGGCGTGGGATCGACGTTCGGTAACTGGAAGCGCGACAGCTTCCGGTGCTCGAGCGTCGGGCAGAACTACGGCGACGAGCAGTTGTTGAACTACATGGAGTGGAACACGTTCCGCAACTTGTACCAGTACGCCAACATGCGCCGCACCTACGCGCGCCCCGTGGTCGTCACCATCGATCCGGACAAGAACCTGGGCTTTGGATCGATCCCCGACCAGCCCTACGTGATCGTCGGTGAGTACTACACCAAGCCGACGCAATTCGCGGCCGACACGGATGCACCGCCTTCGGTGTTTCCTGACCGATTCCACATGGCCATCGTGTATCGCGCCATGATGTTCTACGCCGGCTACGAAGCCGCGCCTGAAGTCTATCAGCGCGGTGAGTTCGAATTTAAGCGGTTGATGAATCGAATCGACATCGACCAGTTACCGACGCTTGTCAGCGGACCTCCGCTGGCTTAAGGGGGACGGCGATGCCGCTGAACACACCCCCTGTCAAATACGATCTGATTCGCCTCGCTGGTGGTCTCGACCAGGTCACCCCCACCCTCTCTTTGCGCCCCGGCGTCGCGCGTCGCGCGGCCAACTTTGAGTGCTCGATCACGGGCGGGTATACCCGCATCGCTGGCTATGAGCGCTTTGACGGCCGCCCCAGCCCTTCGGCTGCCCTGTACCTCATCTTGGTGTGCGACATCACCGGCACGATCGCTGTCGGCGATTCGGTGCTGGGCTCGAGCTCAGCCGCCACCGGCAAGGTGCTTGCGGTAGCCGGCAATGACGTGGTGCTTACACGCGTGAGCGGTGATTTTGTCGCGGGTGAGCTGCTGAGTGTTAGCTCAGTCACCCAGGCGGAAATCACCGTAGTGCAAGGTCCTTCGGCCAACGGCCTGCAGGACGCGACCTACAAGGCTCTGGCCGCAGATGACTACCGCGCCGACATTCAGGCGGTGCCGGGCTCTGGAAACATTCTTGGCGTGGCGCTCTACAACGGTGTGGTCTACACCTGGCGCAACAACTCGGCGGGCACCGAAGCGCTGATGTACCGCAGCAGCTCGAGCGGCTGGCAACTGGTCACTACGCCCACCCTGGCGCCCAACGGCCGGTACCAAACAGTCGTGGCCAACTTTGGCGGCGGCACTGCCAATTACAAGCTGTACGGCTGCGATGGTCAAAACAAAGCCTTCATGTTCGATGGCACGACCTTTACGCAACTCACAACGGGCATGACGGTCGACAAGCCCGAACACATCGCCTTTCACAAGCAACACCTGTTTCTCTCGTTTGGCGCCTCGCTGCAGTTCTCCGCCATCGGGGACCCGACGTCATGGACGCCGGTCCTTGGCGCCGGCGAGCTGGCGATGAACGCGCCAATCACCAACCTGATTCCATTGCCTGGCGACCAGTCGTCGGGCGCCCTGGCCGTTTACACGCGCAGCGACACCTCAGTGCTTTACGGCACCAGCTCGGGAAACTTCCAGCTGTCTACGTTCAACTCTGGAACCGGCGCGATCGCCTACACCGCGCAGAACATGGACCAGGCCTACGTGCTGGACGACCGAGGCATCATGAGCCTGGGCACGTCGCTGAACTTCGGCAACTTCTTGCCGGCGTCACTGACGATGAACATTCGCCCGTTTGTCGAGCAGCGCCTCTCGAAGGCCTGCGCCAGCACGGTCAATCGCATCAAGGGCCAGTACCGCGTCTTTTTCAACGATGGCACGGCAATCTACATGACGGTGCTCAACGGCAAGCTGTTGGGCTCCATGCCGATTCAATATCTGCGCCCAGCTCTGTGCACCACGGAAGGCGAAAGCCTGGCGGGTGACGCCGTCTCGTTCTTTGGCTCGAACGACGGCTTTGTCTACCAGATGGACAAGGGCACCAGTTTTGATGGTGTGGCGATCGCCGCCAACATCAACTTGGTCTACAACAGCACCAGCGCACCGCGCGTGCTCAAGCGCTACCGCAAGGCCAGCGTCGAGCTGACCGGAGATTCCTACGCCGAGCTCGCGTTTGGCTATGACCTGGCCTATCGCTCGATTGCTCTCGAGCAGCCGCTTGATGCGAGCTACTCGAATGACCTGCGGTCGTCGTACTGGGACAGCATGACCTGGGACAACTTTGTCTGGGATGGCTCAGACATCTCGCCGTCAGAAGTGGAAGTGCAAGGCACCGCCGAAAACATGGCGATCCGCCTTTCTTCTGTGTCGGCGTTGTTCCAGCCTTTCACTGCGAATTCAATCATCGTGCACTACACGATGCGCCGAGGACTCAGATAATGCCAAACAGCTTCTATAACCACTCCACCTACCCAACGCCCAACTCGCCCGGCTCTTCGGCGCAGATGCGCGCCGAGCTGCAGCTCATCACGGAAGCGTTTGACAAGCTGCCGACGCTTTCCGGTGCGGCCAATCAGCTCGTTGTTGTCAACGGTGCCGCAAACGCGCTGACGACAACCACGGCTTTGTCCGGGTTAACGATTACGGGCAGCACAATCAACAGCTCCACGATCGGCGCCAGCGTGCCTGCGGGCGGTTGGTTTACGACGCTGTCCGCAACTGGCGCAGTGTCGCTGGGCTCGAGCGTGGCGATTGCCGGTGGCACGATCAACGGCACGCAGATCGGCAATACCACACCGTCGTCTGGTGCCTTTACGACGCTGTCTGCAAGCTCGGGCATCACCGGCAACCTGACGGGTAACGTCACCGGCAACCTGACGGGCAACGTCACCGGCAACCTGACGGGCAACGTCACCGGCAACGTGACCGCCTCTAGCGGCACCTCGACGTTTACCAACGTCACGATCAACGGCACGCTAAACATGGATGCCGGCACGACCGGCACTATCGAGAACCTGTCGACGCCGGTGAATTCCGGCGATGCTGCGCCCAAGGGCTATGTCGACACGCAAGTCGCAACTCGTCTAGCCCTGGCTGGCGGCACGATGTCCGGCGCGATTGTGATGGGCACCAACCGCATCACGGGCATGGGCGACCCGGTTGACGCGCAGGACGCTGCGACCAAGGTATACGTCGACAACGCCGTCCAAGGGTTGGACGCGAAGGCCTCGTGCCGCGTGGCTACCACTGCAAACATCACGCTGTCCGGCACGCAGACAATCGACGGCGTGTCAGTTGTGGGCGGCAACCGCGTGCTGGTAAAGAACCAGAGCGCTGCGGCCGAGAACGGCATCTACGTTGCGGCCTCCGGTGCCTGGTCGCGGGCAGCTGATGCAGACACCTGGGACGAGCTGGTGCACGCCTTCGTGTTTGTCGAGCAAGGCACTGACGGCGCCAATAACGGTTACGTCTGCACGGTGGCCGCCGGCGGCACGCTTGGCACCACCGCCGTGACATGGGTGCAGTTCAGTGGCGCGGGCCAGATCATTGCCGGCGCCGGCCTGACCAAGACGGGCAACCAGCTTGACGTTGGTACTGCGTCAAGTGGTCGCATCGTGGTCAACGCTGACAACATCGACCTGGCCACAACTGGCGTCGTTGCTGACACCTACAAGTCGGTCACTGTCGATGCCTACGGCCGCGTGACTGGCGGCACCAACCCGACCACCTTGTCGGGCTACGGCATCACCGACGCCTACACCAGCACGCAAACTGACACGCTGCTGTCCGGCAAGCTGTCACTCACTGGCGGCACGATGTCTGGTGCCATCGCCATGGGCACAAACAAGATCACTGGCCTGGGTGATCCGACCAACGCCCAGGATGCGGCGACCAAGAACTACACCGACAGCATTCTCGGTAGCGCCACTTCGGCTGCCGCCAGTGCAGCCGCTGCACTGCAAAGCGAAATCAACGCGGCGGCAAGCGAGTCCAACGCTGCAGGCTCAGCCAGCAACGCGCTCACCAGCGCCAACAACGCGGCGGCCAGCTACGACGCCTTCGACGATCGGTACCTCGGATCCAAAACAGCGGACCCAACACTCGACAACGACGGCAATCCGTTGCTTGAAGGCGCGCTGTATTGGAACTCCGTCACCAAGATCATGAAGGCTTACGACGGCGCCAACTGGGCTGCCGCGTATCTGCCTGCTGCGGGCTACTTGCCCATCTCTGGCGGCACCATGACCGGGGCCATCACGTTTGCTGGCGGCCAGACATTCCCTGGCGTCTTGCCGCTGTCCGGCGGCACGATGACCGGCGCGATCACATTCGCTGCTGGCCAGACCATCTCCGGCTACCTGCCGCTGACCGGCGGCACCGTCACAGGCGACACCTCGT
>Ga0116204_1001808_pt1 | contig 11834 bp, 21 predicted proteins | sample LakKivwa52mmetaG_FD_94481 | JGI IMG/M metagenome (GOLD analysis project Ga0116204, IMG submission 94481) | Anoxic lake water microbial communities from Lake Kivu, Rwanda to study Microbial Dark Matter (Phase II) - Lake Kivu water 52m metaG | ecosystem: Environmental > Aquatic > Freshwater > Lake... | reverse complement strand
TAGCAATCATGATAACCATGTGAGCCGTGCCACATAGGTGATTTTTCATAATGAGGCTCTGAGCCACAGATAGGACACTTTAAAGTTTTCATTTGACTTCCTTTCCATGATGAAAGACTTTAAATTGATGAGTGCTTTTTTTGTTTTGAAGATTTTATAATTAGAAAATGTCCAATTAGTGTAGTATGAGCCACATTCTGCAATATAGAATTTATTTTTCATTTCATTTCCTCCAAATACTCTAAATATTCAGGTATAATAGCAATTGCTTCTTTACCCACCTCATAGACTGTAACTGTTTTGTCATGAAGATAAATGATAATTCTTTGCTCATCTTTACTGAACTTATGAGAGAAGTCCATGTTGGCCCAGTCTACATCTACAGTCAGTTCAAATCCTAGTTCAATCAATCTATCATGAGGTGATGTATATGGCTTAAGATGCTCGTATTTAAAAGGTAATTCTTGAGCGTATTGTTTAAATACTATCCATGTATATATATTATCTAGAGCATTAATTACTCCAACTCCTAGTGGTGTGATTACTGTCACAATTACTCCAAGAATCAAACTCTCTGAGAGCCTTAGACAACATTTCAACTCTATCATGACCTTCAATATCATGAGCATGAACATTATCTTTTGTGACATAATATTCTAACATGTAGCGAAGAAATGTCACAAACAAATACAGGCCATCATAATCAAAAGGAGTAGATTGCTTTACTTGATTCATGAGCATCTTTCGATACTTCTTAACAATTCTATTATACAACTTATTCTTTCTCAAGTCAAGGACCTCTTTCCTGAATAAGTAAATTGGCGATACTATCAGTGTAACATCATTCAATTTACTTTAGCAACTCAATTTACTTGGTTTTTACTTATTTCTGAAAATCTTTCATTTTGTTACAACACATGTTTGAACTCAATAATGAATAAAGTGATGAATGATATGCCACCTACTACTGCAGGTATAATCATTGTTTTATGAGGAAAGAATATAAACTCTGTAATGAATCCTAATGTATTATACATGACCACATAATTTATAATTGCTATAGATACAGATGATGCTATGATTAATTCATTGTTTCATCATATAAATGATTCTGCTTATCTTATCTACTGCAATGTCATAAGGTGTTCTTTTAACTCTTAGATAATGCCAGCCTGCATATTTCATTAAGAACTTGAATTGTTTTCTACTGAGTCTTCTCTTAGGAAGTAAATCAAAGTTCAAAGTCTCTTGCCAGAACTTCTCAGCATCTGCACAATCTTCACATAGAGGACTATTTGGCTCATGACTCATATTGTCTTGATATATTTCATTGATGTCTCTATGACAAACACTACATTGTATTTTCATATGACTAACTCTCTTTTGGTAATCCAGGTGTTCTATTATGACTTGTAATGTCGTCAACATTTGTAGATGAGTCAATACTTGTGATTGAATAAATATCACCTATCTTAGGTTGTATTGTTAGTGATTCACCACAATTGAAAACAACAAGACAGTAATTTTCATGTAAGTTATATTGAAGAATATGAATAGACCAATCAGGATGATTTTTAAGGTCCTGATTTATCTGCTCATCAATGCCCATGTCTTTAGTTTTTTGTCTGAAGTCACCAATCTTTTTCTGATAGGTTTTTACATATTGTTTCATAGTCTAGCCTCTTATAACTACTTTTTTACCAAAAATGGACTGTAATTTCTCACCATGTTGCCAATAGTGCCTAAGATAACCTTTTGACAGTTCATACATTGCACCTGAGATACCTTCAACATCTGCAATATCTGAAAGATTTTCAACTGATTTCTTTGTTAGTTTGCCACCATCTTCAAGTTCTGCTTCCATTAGATTAGCCCATCTAATCATGAAACTTAAAGCACCACTAGAGTAAGGGTCTTTGCTGTTTGATTCAATAAATTTTTCCCAATCTTTTTCAAGTCCAGTTTTTACTATCATAATTTATTCTCCTTAAACTTCTGTTCCAAAATGCTGAGCAAGTTGTTGCAACACACGCTTCAATGAGTATTCCGCATTTGGTGTCAATTGACGAGTCCAGGCTTGAATGCTAGGTGCCCACTTAAAACCATTTGTCTTGAGAATATCTCTAACCTGTTCATCAGGAATGCTGTCAAAGAAAAGATTCATACGAGTATCTTCTACATCACGCACAACATTGAATCCAAACTCTTCATGATTCTCTTCAGTCTTTTCAACTGCTGATTCAATCTCTTGAAGATGTGCTTCCAAGTCTTTCAAATCATTGCGAACATATGTATTAACAGCAACAGAATATGTTTGTGCAAAGATTGCAGAAGTGTCTCTGAGATAGGCACGCTTCATTTCTTCTGGCATCCATGTCTCGTTGGCAAGAAACTCTTTTAGTGCCTCAATCATTCCAGGTCTTGGTGCATCATGCCAGCCATTGAAGTTAGTAACATTATTTTTCTTCATGTATTCTCTTGCAAACTTGTTAACACGATTATTTAATTCAATTCTATTTTGAGTAAGTTCAATAAGTTTTACAGTTTCTTCCTTGCTAAGTTGTTTTGTTTTCATGTAATATCCTCCTTGATACAATACTATTATATCACTATTTCATTTGATTGTCAATGCAAATTATACCCTTTCGGGACTAATTCATTAATTTATCTTGACATTAATACCCGAAAGGGTATAATAACAGGTCCTAATTGACATAAAGTTTTTTCATGAATAAATTATTTCTCCTCATCATTGATTAGTTTATTGACATCAACATAGATTGTCTCAGTCTTTTCTGTTTGCTTGTTCTTGTAATACTGTCTCAGTGATTCTTCAAATTCTGTAGAATCGCCAAGTAAGTTTCTCAAATCATTCTTTGTTGCAAGAACACTTTGTCTCATGCCAGCATAAAATTCTCTATCTTTTTCAGACAGATTGGTGTCATAATAGTTTTTTGAGTATTCATCATAAACATTTGAAAGTTGTTCATTGACATACTTCTTAATCTCATTCAATTGCATTAATGCTTCTTCAATAATATCAAATTCAATTTTAAAAACACTTGCAAAATGTCTATCATACTGCTCAATGTTAGGAACAGAAATTGTAGGCATCATGCCTAATTCATCACAGGACACTGAGATGTTACAAAGTGCTTCATGTGGGGTCATTTTTATGTGTTTACTCATGTTTATCTACTCCTTGTTCTCAATGAGATATTTAATGGCACGATTAACTTCTTTTATAAACAAATCAATAATTGGCTTGTCATAAGGAGTCACAACAAATGAACGACTCTTTGTTCTAATGTCTCCAAGTTTACTGTCAATAGTGATATATACTTCCTCACTGAATGAATACTCATGAACAGAAATTTCAAATTCTTGACCTTCTAGTTCAATGACAATATTATATCTTGAAGAGTCAATTTCTTTTGCAATATGTCTCCAGTCATCACGAACTGCTTCAAATACTTTATCAATCATTTTCTTGCCTCCTGATATTCTTTTCTTTATTGCCAACCTACAAAATCTCTTCCATGTTGTGTAAAGTCATAACTCACTAGATTAGAACTCACATGTGAGATGCTATACAATTCAACTTTTTCTAGATGCTTCTTCATTGCTGTTATTAAACTTTGAAGAGTATTCTTTTCAATAACCTTGGAGTGCTGAACTCCTTTATGGTCAAAATACTGATACTGAACATTGAACATTGAAGTTTCCTCTTTTCTTATTTTGATTCTTCTAAAAAGATTGTGATTTCTTTATATTCAACAAGAATACTGTGAACCTCACGATTCCCTAGGGAGTCTTGTATTTTACAAAATTCATCTGCAGAGAGCCATGAGCCAAAATAAACAGTATATTCACCACTTGAACTTACTTGTTTTACATTGAGAAGAACCTCTGATTGTGAACTCACAAAAAAATTTTTAAATAACATTGTGCTATCCTTCGCTTTATTTTATTTATCTATCTACTTCTATTATACACTTTTATTCATTAAAAGTCAATGATTATCTACAAGAATCTAAAAAATTAAGGGCGTCATCAATGTTTGAAAAATATGTTCCCTGCCACCATGACTCAACAGATTGACCAATCTCAGTGTCACTAATGAGAGTTGCAACAACAAAGGGCATTCCATTTCCAACAAACAGAAACAGTCCTTTTTCACATTTTTTCTTAAGAAGAATTTTCATATTTATTTACTCCAAAATCTTTTTGCCCACTCTTCACGAGTCTCAAACTGTTCACAGACATCATGAACATCATGTCTGTTGTAATGAACATGACATTTACCATTGTCAATTTGACTGGCAGTAGTAAAATGGGCACACTTTAAACAAGACTTATTCAACTCATTAGCAAACTTGATTACTGCTTCTTTTTGCTCATCAGTTCTTCCTGAATCACTGTTATTATAAATAGGATACTCTTTAATTTTCATTTTAATTCTCCACTAGAAACACATGAACTGTGTCATCAATTAAAACTGTCTTCTCTACTGTCCATGTTTGAACACACAACATAATATGTTCATCTACTTCTTGATTTTCATCATATACAGTATCATTTAAATGCCAGGCAACATGTGTGGTTTCAGCAATAGTTGCTCTTGCATACTCTTGACCTGTTAAACCAGTGTATTGATAGTTATCCATATTTTATCTCTCCTTTTATTACCAGGTTCTTGAAATGCCACCATTACGAGGTGCAACTCCAATACTACCTAGTTCACCTTCATTATATTCAACATTAACAATATATGCAATAGTCTCACCTGTCATTAAATCATGTAAATCTGACGCCCAGTCACTTTGATGACGACTGACATATAGAATAGCAAGTAAGTCACCAAACTCTGTATGACTCAATTGTGCATGATATACAAGAGCACCAAACTCCTTTTCAAAGTCACTGACAATCTTAACAAAGTTATCTTCATTACTAATCCAATAAAGAATTCCATCAAAAAAACGATTTTGACGCTCGCTGTAATAAACAACATCTTCTTTTTCAAAGTCTTTAATCACATTACTAGAAAGTTTAAGTGTCTTCATGCGTCTTACTGCTTCTTGTTTTTGCATTTCTTTTAAGTTGTTCATATCAATCACCTCTACATCTATTATACATCTTTATTGATTAGTTGTCAACATAAAATATAAAAAAGCACCCATTAAAGTGCTTTTAAATTTAAAATCAATTACTACTTCTTAGAAGACTTGAGTGCAAGAATTCTTGCTCGTTTGGACTTTTCTCTTCGTTTGTCAGAATTTCTAACAAAGTATTGTTTTCTTCTGACTTCATCAAGAATGCTCTCTTCATTGACAGCCTTCTTAAATCTGCGAAGCATTGAATCAACAGACTCAGTTAACTTACCTGATGCTCTGGCATCTGATTCAAACTTGTTTACTACAACTTTCGCCACACTTTTCACTCCTTCTTTTATTTTATTTTTATTCTATAGTTCTATCTACAATGGTGGCCCTGGTCGGATTTGAACCAACACGGATTTCTCCAACGGATTTTAAGTCCGGTGCGTCTGCCAGTTTCGCCACAGGGCCATTATTAATTAATCTTCAAAGTCTTTTAATCTTCTCAACTCACTGATTCTCGGTCCAGCAACTTTTCTTTTAAAAGCACCATTACACATAGGACAACTACAATGCACTTTTCCTTTTATTAATTTTCCTAAGAATCTTGAATTGATTAAAATATCTTCTGAACTTCTCCAAGTATGTTTAACAATCTGAATCTTTCTATTCTTCTTGACCTGGTCTTTAAATTTGTGATATGCTCTGTTGTGTATCATACTATCACCTCATTGAAGTTATTTCATAGACCATCAGTAGTATTTAATAATAAATAACTTATTCACCTCTAGCACCTAGTGTAGTCTGCAGTTTCAAGGTCTCTGAGGGTTTCTGCGGTAGATACTTGCAAGATATCTATTGTCCACCATTCTCTTATTATTAAATACTACTCATGGTGCCGACTGCAGGATTTGAACCCGCAACCTACTGATTACAGGTCAGTTGCACTACCAATTGTGCTAAGTCGGCATATGGCGGAGGCTGTGAGATTCGAACTCACGGACCCATTACTGGGCCGCTGGTTTTCAAGACCAGTTCCTTAAACCGCTCGGACAAACCTCCATATGGTTGGGAGAACGTGATTCGAACACGCATGATGTCTTGCTTCCAATGCAAGAGGCTTAGCCAGTTAGCCCATCTCCCAAGATGGTTGCAGAGGTGGGAGTTGAACCCACGAGGTCTGGCTTATGAGGCCTGATTGAATACCAATTCTCTCTGCGATATTAGACTGACTAACTATGATTTAAGATAGACAGTCTATGTTAAGTCTTCCACTAAGGCAGGAACTCTCCCTTTCAACCCAACCATTTATGAATCGCATATTGGTCAGCGATTGTTGAACATAATTCTTAAGCATTTTGTTCAACTAAATTGTGAAAAGGCTAAGCACATTCCAGGCACAGAACCTAATCAATATCTCTTTCTACACAATGGCAGATGAGTTAAATTTTTAGAGGAACTCTCAGAGTTGAACTGAGAAGTGATAGTTTGCATCGTGCAGTTCCTCATATTGGTGGACCTGAAGGGAATCGAACCCTCAACCCATGATTGCAGGTCATGAATTTTCCCATTAAACTACAAGCCCAATTGCTGAGAGAAAAAGGTCCCTCATCATATAATATACAATTTTTTATTTCTTTAGAAACTTTTTAATCTGAGATTTTGATTCAATCTTTACTAGCATGTCTTTTCTTCGTATGTCTCAGTGCTTATGGTAAATCCTTCTACAATGTTCTTATTTAAATACTCATCATCTAGCAACAACTCTTTTTGTTGCTTTAATGTGTCAATTTGTTTTTGAAGTTTGCTGACTTCCTCATCAATCTCTTTGTATATCTGAGGTAGCCAAGAACTACTATCATCTCTCATATACTCAATGACAGATTTTTTATCTTGAAGATGGCCTGTGAATCTTGTATTACTGCTTCTTTGAGTTCTAATGAGATTGCGTTCATGCAATGTATATATTCTAATTGCTGTTTTTTTAAACTCTTCAAATGCAGACTCAGTTAATAGCATGCCCATATCATAGTTATACAGACTGTAGTATTTAACATCATCAATTACAACAGAACGAAACTGTTTAACATCATCAAACATGAATGTGTAATTTTCACTATTACTAATTGTTTCTAAATACTTATTAAAGTCATCGTAGATGTTATATTCTTTAGTGACTCTCTCATGAATTAATTTTGAAATCTTTTTAACTTCTTGTCCTGGCATTGTTTTTTCCTCTCAATCTTCACTTGCTTTAAAGTTGTATACAGGCTTGATAAGTTTTTCAATTACAACAGTGTCATCAATGTAATCAATGATGTCTTCAATGTTTTTATATGCCCTTGGGCTCTCATCAATTGTTGACTGATTGGCAGTTGTAGTGTAAATGCCTTTCATATCTTCTGTGAAGTCTTTGACAGTTAGAGTTGACTTTGCCTGACTTCTAGACATCAATCTACCGGCACCATGAGGAGCAGAGTAGTTCCAATCAGCATTGCCTTTACCTCTGCCTAAGATGCAACCATCTTGCATGTTGATAGGAATAATGACTCTTTGATTCTCATGAGCAGAGATTGCACCTTTACGAACAATGTTACTGTCATCAATATAGTTGTGAACAGATTCAAACTCATCAACAACTTTCCAGTCCATCGCATCAATAATATTACTAGCAATGTATTTTCTATTAAGAGATGCGAACTCTTGACACAATCTCATGTCATGTAGGTAGTTATCTCTATCTTGATTTTCTAGATAAGAAAGGTCCTTAGGAACTTTGATAGATGGAGTCAACGCTCTTAATGCATCAGGAATATCTCTCTGTTTTCCTTGTGCTTTTAATTTAGCAACAACTTCTTGTCTATCTTCCACACGCACTGAAGAAATATTTTTTATTGCAATGTCTTGATAGATTTCTGCAACTTGTTTACCTAAGTTTCTTGAGCCTGTATGAATAATTAAATACTTTTCACCGTCATCGTCTTGGTCAATCTCAATAAAGTGATTTCCGCCTCCAAGAGATGCAATACCAAATATCAATCTGTTGTAGTTATTTAACTTCTTAAAGCATCTCATTTGATTGACAATTCTCTCAGCATCTTCTTTTGCGTGCCAGTTTAGTCTTTCATTGATGTTGTGTCCACTAGGAATATATAACTTAATAAACTTGTCAAGTTTTTCATAATCAATATCAATGTTGCCTAGATGAACTACACAAACACCACAGCCAATATCAACTCCAACAACATTTGGAATAACCTTTTGACCAAGGTCTGCTGTAAAACCAATCACACAACCGGCACCTGCATGAACATCAGGCATAATTCTAACCTTAGCATCAGAAAACGCTTCCTGTTCTAGAAGAGTGTAGACTTGATTAACTGCCTTTTGGTCAAGTGTGGCTTGATTAGCGAATATTTTTAAATCTCTCATTGTATTGCCTCCTTATTGTTGACAGAACTATTTAGAGATATTATTAAACTCTAATTTAATTTCATCTTCAATATATTCAAGTCTTTGTAAAATAGAATCTACTTCAAACATTTGTTTAACAAGGTCATTAAAATAGATTTCAACTTTTCGTTTAAAGCGATTAAGAGCCTTTCTTTGAAGAACATTAAACACAAGTTTCTTTCCTGTCTCTTCATTGAAGACATCATCATCACGAAGTCTAACAGTTGCATCAACATCTCCCATGTGAAACCAACCAAGTTCTGGCTGAAACAGATTCACATCAGCATGTCCCTTAGTAACTTCTTTGCCATCAGTTTCATACTTAACATTACAGATTCTAACCTTAAAACCATGTGCATTAACAAACATATTCTTCTTAGACATATTCTTCTCCCTTACTGTATCAGTAATTTTTTTATCATGGCATCCCGAGTAGGACTCGAACCTACAACCGACGGCTTAGAAGGCCGTTGCACCATCCAATTGTGCTATCGGGATATTTAAAGAGCATGTGCTAGACATGCTCGGTTGTTTTATATCACCAAGTTGTCTACACTATAGAGTATACAACTTTTCTTTTAATTTGTCAACATGTTTTGAGGAAATTTCTAAAACTTTTTCTTCTGTTAGATTGTTGGTGTTAATAACAACATATGGAATTTCATAGATGTCACACTGAGCAACTAACTTTTTAACATAGTTTTTAATTAGTGCCTCAAAATATTCTTTATTGTTTTCAAAATTATCAATCTCTTGCTGACGACCACGCTTCATGATTCTATCTTCAAAAGACTTCCAATCAACATCAAGAATAATATACAAATCTGGATGAGATACATCATTCATGTATTGATGAAATAAACCATTATACATATTTAATACCTTGGGTTTACTTGATAGATTAATCTGAGCAAACAGCCAGTGTTCAATAATATGTCTATCAACAATTACATTGTCATTGAATTCCATTTGAGCCAGCCAATGTTTGTGAAGAAAGTAAATTTGAAGTAACATCTCAACATTTTCTTTTCCTTCATAGAGCCATTGTAGTAATGTATTAAATACATCATCATCTTGCTCAAATTCATTCATCAGTGGAATGTTATACTTCTCTGCTAACTGTTTAACTAAAGTGCTTTTACCTGAGGCAATCATGCCACCAACTGCTATTTTCATTTGTGTATTACCGTTTATCCTTATTTATTTTTTGACTCTTTTATAGGTATAGGGAAAATCTTTATTTTCAATTCTATTAATCCAGATTGTTCCCCATTTAGATGCTGTATACTCAAACCACACATAATCATAATCTTGTTTTAGTCCTCTTTTAGAGAGTCTAGAATACCAATATCTTGCTCCACTTGGAATTCCAACCAAGAATAATTGAAGAGGTCCAAAAATTAATTGTTGAACGCTGTGCCCAAATTCATGTCTTCTAACATGTTCAAAGAACTTTGGACTTGTGATGCTATAATTTCCACACAGGGATACCGCACCAAGGGATACACCACCCCAGTTTTGTCCTATTTCTACGATGAAGGAATATCCATTTCTATGAATCTTTCCTCCTAATAGAATACAAATTCCTGAGATTATTAGTCCAGGAATTGTAATCAATGCTCCCCAAGTTAATTGCCATAGCCAGAACAATATGCCTTGAAGTATAATTTTTTTGTTTGTCATGTTAAATTACTCCTCTCAGTTTATGAGACTACTGAATACGAACTGAGTCATACATTGGGTCATTAAGTGTCTCAAGCATCAATTCATAGGCTGAAAATTCAACGCCTTTGATGAGAGATTTAAATGCAGATGCAGATTGACCTGAAATAAACTGAACACCTTTTTGACTTACTTGTGCATGAAAAGTATCTTGACGAGCATCAACATTCCAGAACACTACAGTTGGAAGTTCATAACCAGCATTTGCATACTTAGTTGTGAGATGGTCAAAATAAGTTGTTCTTGAACTTCCATTTGCTGAATCAAACTCCATGTCAGAGATGATAATCAATGACTTAGGCAAATCTGATTGTGCAAGTTTATTGTCAACTGCAACCTTCAAAATTAAATTGAAGGCAGCCTCAATGTTTGTGCTTTGATTCCAATTGGCACACATTGTCTCAGAAACATTGTCTCTTAAAGTTTTACCTTTAAGTGTAACAAACTCAGGATTGGTTGAGAATGTCATGAACTTGTTTTGATAAGGACCATGATTTCTCTGAGCAAAGTAGATAGCAAGACCAACAGATGTTGCCATAGGTCTTCCAGTCATTGAGCCGGAGACATCTGCCATAACCATGAAGTTGTTTTCACCTTCAACATAGTTAGGAAGAGCCTTCCATTGTGCTTCAATGGTTCTGTCATCATTGACACCATTCATGTATTTTTCAACAAGGTCATAAGGATAAAGAGTTGTTGCTTTGATTGCAACTTCTCCACTCTCAACCTTTGTCAAGAAAGCATTGAATCTTTCTTCATCATGAAGTCTAAATGCATTGTGATAGTTGCTCATTGCCTTAGAAGGAACAGTAACATAGTTAATTGTTTCCCAAGCATTCTTTGACATGAAGACTTCAGTAACACCAAGTGCTTTTCTAATAGCAGTTAATGATTTACGATATTGTCTTTCACCAATTTCAAAATACTTAGCAGTCAAGAGACCAAGATTACGAGTTTCTAAAGAATGAGAGTTTGCAGACTTCAACCATTTTCCAAGAAGAGAGATAGGACGACCTTGTTCTAGTCCAAACAAATCTGCACGAAATTGAGCATTCATATAATTGAATGCAAGTGCTTCAATACTTGTTTCAACAAACGCATAGAAATCATCCCAACGACCAAACTTAGCAATGTTATCAAAGTTAATAACAACATGAGCAGAATTTCTTTCTGCAATCCATCTAAGAATTGTTTTGAAAACTTTTCTTTCACCTAGACCACCACGAATGTTACGAGCATAGAAAAGCATCTTCAATGCAAGTAGATTGTCTTCATTGTAAGCCTTCATGAAAGTCTGCTCAACATCTTCATCTGACCTACTTCTTAATGCACCAATAGTGCCAAAAAGGTCAAGTAGAGAATCTCTAGTTGATTTTAGTGCATCAGCACCATTCTCAGTGAACTTCCAATTTGTTTCAGTTGTCATTCCATTCAAAAATTTATTTTCCATAAAATTTCCTTTCTAGACCCGCATTATTATCTCTTCAAATAGATTTTTTTGTTTGCTGTATGGGTCTCTTTATGGTTTTAATTTAATTAGATTACTAGACTCTATGAAGT
>Ga0116204_1001807_pt1 | contig 11842 bp, 10 predicted proteins | sample LakKivwa52mmetaG_FD_94481 | JGI IMG/M metagenome (GOLD analysis project Ga0116204, IMG submission 94481) | Anoxic lake water microbial communities from Lake Kivu, Rwanda to study Microbial Dark Matter (Phase II) - Lake Kivu water 52m metaG | ecosystem: Environmental > Aquatic > Freshwater > Lake... | reverse complement strand
TTACTAAGGAGTAAATCAATGTCTGTCGTTTCTATGAAACAACTACTGGAAGCGGGTGTCCACTTCGGACACCAAACCTTCAAATGGAATCCCAAGATGAAAAAGTATATCTTCATCAAACGCAACGGGATCCATATCATCGATCTGAAACAGACCGTCGATGCCATCAATGATGCCTACCAGTTCCTCAAGGAAGTTGCCAGCCGTGGCGAATACATCCTTTTTGTTGGAACCAAGAAGCAGGCACATTCCGCCGTGCAGGAAGCCGCTGAAAAAGCCGGTGTCTTCTATGTCAACAATCGGTGGTATGGTGGAATGCTGACCAATATGGCAACCATTCGTCAGAGCATCGAGAAGATGAAATATTATGAAGAGATCGTTGTCGATGGCACTATCAACAGCTACACCAAACTCGAACAGCAGAAGATGAAACGCATGCACGACAAGATCCAGGAAGCCCTTGGCGGTATTCGTGATATGGATGCTCTGCCCGGCGCAGTTTTTATAGTGGATACCATGCACGAGAAAATTGCTGTGCACGAAGCAAGGGTTTTGAACATCCCGATCATCGGAATGGTTGATACCAATTGCGATCCCGATCTGGTTGATTATGTCATCCCTGCCAATGATGATGCCACCCGTGCCGTCTATCTGATCTCAGATGTTATGGCCAATGCCGTTATCGAAGGCCGTGCCCTTTCCTCTGAAGGAAGATCATTGGATAGTGTCAAATCCGAGCAGGAATTTGCGCCAATCAGCGAACTTGCGGCCGCTACAGAAGAGATCGTTGAAATTATCGAAGAACCGGTTATAACCGAAGAACTCGAAGCATAAACAATATCCGGGCTGGATGGCTCCATGCCTTCCAGCCCCATTTAATAACATATATTTTCAAGGAGTTACAAATGGCAGAGATCACTGCAAACATGGTTAAAGAATTACGTGAGCGCACCGGAGTCGGTATGATGGATTGCCGCAAGGCCCTTTCCCAGACCGACGGAGACATGGATGCCGCTATAAAATACCTGCGCGAGAAAGGCATAACCAAAGCCGAGGCCAAGGCCATCCGCGAAACCAAAGAGGGAATAATCTGTTCCTATATCCATTTCAATGGCAAGATCGGGGTATTGGTCGAGCTCAACTGCGAAAGCGATTTCGTAGCCCGCACTGATGACTTCAAAGCCCTGGGTGAAGAGCTTGCAATGCAGATTGCAGCCACCAATCCCATCGCCGTCAGTGCCGATCAAATTGATCCGGACATCCTGGCCCGTGAACGCGAAATTGCCCACAACAAAGCTCTCAACGATGGCAAGAAAGCCGAGTTTATCGAACGCATCGTGGAAGGCCATATCGCCAAGTACTGTGCTGAACACACCCTGCTCGAACAGGAATCCATCAGCTATGACAAGCGCGCTGTCAAATCCCTGATCACGGATGCGATTGCCAAGATGGGTGAGAACATTCAGGTTGCCCGTTTTATCCGCTTCTCCATTGGCGAGGCCTAAAAGATTATTGGAGCGCAAGATGGTCGTCTATCAACCTGAAAAAGTTCATAACGTGATGCTCAAGCTCAGCGGAGAAATCCTGGCTGGAACCACCGGTTATGGTTTTGACGACAGCGTGATCGATGTTGTCACCGACGAACTGATCGAGCTTCGCCGGGCCGGTTATGGCCTTGCCATCGTCCTTGGGGGAGGAAACATCTTCCGCGGTGGAACCTGGAAAAACAAGACCCTGGATCGCGTCGTGCTGGATAACATAGGCATGATGGCGACCATCCAAAATGCGCTTTACATCTCTGAAATCCTGGCCCGTAAGAATGTTTCTGCGGCTGTCTTCAGTGCCCTCCAAATGGATAAGATCGCCACTTTCTACACTCCCCGGGCTGCCAAACAAGCCCTGCAGGAAGGAAATATCTGTTTCCTCTGCGGTGGAACTGGAAATCCATTCTTCACCACCGATACAGGTGCCGTGCTCAGAGCCATTGAACTGGAGCTTGATCTTGTGCTCAAAGGCACCAAGGTGGATGGCCTCTATTCCGCAGACCCCAAAACTGATCCCAATGCAGAATTTATCCACTCCGCCACCTATCAGGAATGCCTCGAGCGCAAACTGGGAGTGATGGATATGACCGCCTTTTCTCTGGCGCAGGACAATGGCGTAAACATAAAAATATTCAACGTCAATCAGCGGGGAGCTCTGCTGAAGGCCATCCAAAGCGCAGATACGGGAACTTTCATTCACGGCTCATAAACATAAATAACCATCTGCCATAACCTGGTTATGGCATTTTATTGCTGAGCCACAAACACTTATTGAGGAACGACCATGGAGAACTTTAAGACTAACGCCACCGAAAAGATGCAGAAATCATTCGATTCTTTGCTACATAACTTTTCCAAAATCCGCACCGGAAGACCAAATCCAGCCATCCTGGACGATATCAAGATCAATTATTACGGAGCCCCAAACCCGATCAAACAGCTCTGTAATGTCTCCATCCCGGATGCCCGTATGATGGTCATCCAACCCTGGGACAAAACAACCCTGGCCGATATCGAAAAAGCCATCCTTGCCGCCAATATCGGCATCCGACCCGAAAACGACGGAAACGTCATCCGCCTTCCCCATCAACCCCTCACCGAGGAAAAGCGCAAAGACCTCGTCAAGGGCATGAAAAAGATGGCGGAAGAAGCCAGAGTCGCCATCCGGAACATTCGCCGTGATATCAATGAACTGATCAAAAAAGCCAAAAAAGACGGCGAAATGAGCGAGGACGAAGAAAAGAAACAACTGAAAGACATCCAGGATCTCACCGATGAATGGATCAAAAAGATCGATAGTAGCGAGAAATCCAAAGAAAAAGAGATCATGGAAGTGTAACAACATCATAGAAAGATCAAAATATATCTATATAAGGCACCCGGGCATGGGTGCCTTTTCAGCATTTTTCCAGACCGGAAACCCCATGTTCGCAAAGAATAGTCTAAGGAAGTTTTACTTGAGAAGTATCAGCATAAACCCATCTCAGATCGAGCGTTATCTACGCCTGATCATGATCCTGCTCTCGCTTGTGGCAGGCATCGTATTTTTCCTTGGCCGGGATTGGGTAACTCTCGCATCTGCCATACTTTGTATATTCCTCCTGGCCATCCCACCGCTTTTTAACAGATTGTCACACTTCAATATCCCTCTCCCCTTCCGATTCATCTATCTGGGCTTTATTTTTACCTCGATGTATCTGGGTGAACTGCACTGTTTCTTCTACCGGTTTGGGTGGTGGGACGATCTATTACACACCTGCTCTGCAATGATGCTGGCCTACTGCGCTCTGATTTTGGCTCATATCCTGAACAAAGACAAACAGATAGCAGATGGACTTCTCCCTGCTTTTCTTGCGCTGTTCATTCTTACATTCACAATGGGCTTCGGGGCTGTCTGGGAGCTATTTGAGTTTGTTATGGACAGATTGCTGGGTGTCAATATGCTCAAAGGCCGTGACCCACGGGACCTATCCGGCATCTATGATAATCGCAGAGCTTTGGTGAACACAATGCAAGACCTCATTCTCGACCTGAGCGGAGGCCTTTTTATATCCATTTTGTCCTTTTATCAGTTGCGCAAAAGAATACTCTACAAATCCGGTTTTGGCTATTTACTACGGGTTTTTTTGGCAGAAAACCAGGGCTTGATTAAGAGGGGATTAAGACCTGACTAAAGCTTTCGGATATGGAAGAGAGGAAAAGGCATTGGCGGAGATTTGTCTTGACAGAAAATCCCAGTTTTCCAAGCTATGAAAAAATGAAAATATTGATGGTGTCCATGCAGAATTATGAACGGAACGTACAGAACCTGCTGCAGGAAACTGCTGCTGCCACCCAGCCCCTTAAAAACTGGAGGTCAATTTCCTATGATCGGCAGTTCCTAAAGCAGAAATCAGAGGCATTGCGGTGATGGCAAAGCGATTGAGACATCCTGAAGATAATGATAAATATTAGTTTAAAATATTTGTACAACGTGACGTTTTGAAAATGATAACACGAAAATATAGTTCAGAGGTTTTAATGACCCAATCCCATGTTAACTCAGATCAATCATCAGCCTGGAGTGTTGATATGTCCATGCAGATCAAACTCGGCCGGAAACTACCACCAGATCCGGTTTTTGAACCCGGTATCAGGCGTGCACCCAATCGTGGCTTGCCTCTCTCCAAACGCGAGATCGCTCTGGCGGTCAAAAACGCACTGCGCTATGTTCATCCGGATTTGCACCCGGTTTTGGCACCGGAGTTTTTGAATGAACTTCTCAGCATGGGCAGGATCTATGGCTATCGCTACCGTCCTCAGGGGCGGATTTTTGGCAAGCCGGTTGATGATTATAGTGGTATTCTTCCAGCCCGGGCAATCCAGGTGATGATAGATAACAACCTGGATTTTGATATTGCCCTATATCCTTATGAACTCGTAACTTATGGAGAGACTGGCCAGGTATGCCAGAACTGGATGCAGTATCAATTGATTATGAAATATCTTCAGAATATGACCGAGAATCAGACCCTGGTTATGAGTTCCGGACATCCGCTGGGGCTTTTCCCATCCCGTCCTGAGGCACCCAGAGTGATATCCACCAATGGTCTCGTTATTGGCAAATGGGACAATCCTGATGAATTTAAACGTTTAACTGCTTTGGGAGTAGCAAATTATGGCCAGATGACTGCTGGTGGCTGGATGTATATTGGTCCCCAGGGAATTGTGCACGGGACATATATCACGCTGCTCAATGCCGGCCGGAAGTATCTAAAGATACCACAGGATAAGGACCTGACTGGAGTACTTTTTGTTTCTTCAGGTTTGGGTGGAATGAGTGGTGCTCAGGCCAAAGCAGTGGAAATTGCCGGTGGAATCGGCATTATAGCTGAAGTGGATTTTAGCAGGATTGAGACCCGTCATTCTCAGGGTTGGGTCTCCCGGGTTTCTTCCGATCTGGAAGAAATCTTCCGCTGGGTTGAGGAAAATCGCTCGAGCAGGAAGGCAGTCTCCATCGCCTATCACGGTAACGTCGTTGAACTACTGGAATATATTGACAGGCATGAAATTAAATGTGAGTTGATCTCGGATCAAACCTCGTGCCATGCTGTCTATGAGGGTGGCTACACTCCGGCCGGGATAAGTTTCGAAGATGGCAGAGCTATAATCCAGAATGATCCCTCCGAGTTCAAATCCAAAGTGGATGCATCTTTGATAAGACATTATCAGGTAATCCGTAAACTCACTCAAAAGGGCTCATACTTCTGGGATTATGGCAATAGCTTTATGGCCAGTGTCTTCGATGCCGGGGACAGGAGCATTGCAAAAAACGGCGTTGATACCAGCGAGGGTTTTGTTTTTCCTTCCTATGTGGAGGATATCATGGGACCGCTTTGTTTTGATTATGGCTATGGTCCTTTCCGCTGGGTGTGCCTCAGCCGTAAGGATGAAGATCTGCGCCAGACCGATGCAACTGCCATGGCTCTGATCGATCCGAACCGCAATGCCATGGACAGAGATAACTATCACTGGATCAGAAATGCAGAGGAAAACAAACTCGTGGTCGGCACCAAAGCCCGTATCCTCTATGCCGATGAGGAGGGACGAATCCGCATTGCTCTCAAATTCAACGAGATGATCCGCAAGGGTATAATTGGTCCTGTCATGCTGGGAAGGGATCATCATGACGTTTCCGGAACAGACTCCCCCTTCCGCGAGACCTCCAATATCTATGACGGATCCAATGTCATGGCCGATATGGCCACCCATTGCTTCGGCGGAAACATTGCAAGGGGAATGACGATGGTGGTGCTCTCCAACGGAGGTGGCACAGGTATTGGTAGATCTGTCAATGGAGGAAATGGCATCGTCCTGGATGGCAGTGCCCGGATGGACGAGGTGATTTCCAGTGGTCTTTCCTGGGATGTGATGGGTGGACTTGCACGTCGGGGCTGGGCTCGTAATGACCATGCAATTGAGACAGTTAAAACCTGGAACCAGAAACACGCAAGTGATGGGCAGATCACTCTTCCTTATGAAGTCGATGAAGATTGGATCCATAAGATGCTTAAGTAGTATGCTTGCAATGAGTGTAGCGGTTGGATTTGTAGAGATTGGATTTGTGAGGATAGATGGATAGCTCATATATCAGACAAATGAGGGCTGAAGGGCTCTCTGAGACAGTGATCAAGACCTTTGAGGCTTATTTTACGCGTCTGGAAAAAGGTGAGACCGGCAAGATCAGTAAAAAAGAGATCGTTCCACCTTCTGAGAAAAACTGTATCGACTATGATCAGATCAGATCGAGCCATGATACATCTGCTCTGAAACACACCGCCATAATCAAGCTGAATGGTGGTTTGGGCACAAGCATGGGACTCTCCAAAGCCAAGTCCCTGCTGCCGGTAAAAGGGAATATGAACTTCCTGGATATCATTACCCGTCAGGTGCTTACGCTTAGAGCTCAGACCGGGTTTGACATCCCTTTGATTTTTATGAACAGTTTCAATACCGAGGCCGACACCCTGGGTTATCTGGAAAAATATCCCGATCTGCAGAAACAGGATTTTCCGCTTTCCTTTGTCCAAAACAAGTTTCCCCGCATTCGGCAAAGTGACCTGAAGCCATTTGAAAGCCAAAACCGGAATGCCATGTGGAATCCTCCCGGGCATGGTGATCTCTACACCGCTATCACAAGCACCGGACTGCTGGAGCAACTGATCGATAAAGGCTATCGCTATGTCTTTGTCTCCAATTCAGATAACCTTGGTGCAACGCCGGAACCGTCCATTCCCGCTTTTATGGAAGAAAACAGGATTTCATTCCTCATGGAGGTTTGCATCCGCACACAGGCAGATAAGAAGGGCGGGCACCTCAGTGAAGACAGAGACGGACGCCTGCTGCTCAGAGAAGTTGCCCAATGTCCTGAAGACGAAACTGCTCAATTTCAGGATATCAATTACTACAAGTACTTCAATACAAATAACTTGTGGATCGATCTCAAAGCCTTGCACTGGGAGATTGTCTCCAATGGAGGAATGCTGCTCTTGCCTCTGATCATCAATCCCAAAGTGGTTGATGAGACACCTGTCTATCAGTTGGAAACAGCCATGGGAGCAGCAATTGGCAGCTTTTCCAATTCAAAAGCACTGATTGTTCCCCGCCAACGCTTCGCTCCGGTCAAAAAAACCAGTGACCTACTTGCGATCTGGTCGGATGCTTATGAGATCAATGAGCAATATCAGGTTGTTTTGAAACGTGGTTTACAAAAATCTCCTGTAATAAATCTGGAAAATGATTATTATTTGAACATAGACCAGATGTTACAAAGATTTTCTGATGGAGTGCCATCGCTCGTTGGTTGCAGTAATTTTTCCATCGAAGGTGACGTCTCGTTTGGCAACGATGTTATTTGCGAGGGAGAAGTCCGGATTCGGGCAGCGCAAGCCTCCTACATCAAGAACCGCTTGCTCACTGGAGAAATCGAACTATGAGAAGTGCAGAGTCCACAAGTTGTATGATGACTGGTGTTTTAGCAATCATCGATATATCCACATCTTACAAATCCACACCTCTTGAGCTTCAAAACTGTATTATTCTATGGAGAGAATATGGTTACTAAAGCACAAAAAATCCGCCTGGGAATATTTATTGCCATAGGTGCACTGCTATTGATCATTTTTGCAGCCGCAGTAGCTGGAAGCCGGCTTGTTCAGAAACGGGATTATTATTATATTGAGTTCTCGGATTACTCTGTGAGTGGCTTGCAGGTTGGCGGATCTGTGAACTATTCCGGGATCCGGATTGGCCGGGTGGAAGAGATCAGGATCGATCCGGACGATGTTTCCAAGATCATTATCACGATCAGTGTCACGGCCGGAACTCCAATCAAAGAAGATGCTGAAGCAGTTTTAACAGCAGTTGGTATAACTGGATTGAAAGCAGTGGAAATCCGCGGAGGAACCAACCAGGCAAAGAAACTAAAAAACCGCTCCTTCATCAAAACCGGGACTTCCATGCTGGATAACATTACAGACAAAGCTGTCTCCATTGCAGAGAAGGTCGATGTCATTGCCGAGAATATCGCCCAAATGACAGCTAAGGAAAACCGGGAAAACATAGCAGAGATTCTCAAACAAGCCAGTTTACTGCTGCAGGAAACACGGTTGAACCTTACCTCCACAATCAGTAATATCAGCCGGATAGCCGAACAGGCAGTGGAAATAAGCTCCAGTGCCGGAGCAAACATCTCCCGTCTCACCGACACAGTGATATCCACCATCGACGAGGTGAAAGTCAGTTCAACCCAAACCATTGAGAAGATAGGCGATTCAACTACCAGGAACATGGATAGTTTGACCAGAACAACTGAGGATAGCATCAGCAAGATATCTCTTTCTGCCACCAAGGGCATTGATGGCATAGCCAAATCCCTCACTGATGAGATCGTTGGCCTTAGTGCCAATCTGAATAAAAGTATCAATGACCTGAACCAGCAAACCTCTCTCCTTATGCAAGATACAAGGGCTCATATAAATGCCATCGGAACCCACAGCGACGAACTGATTGTGCAGACAACCCAACAGATCATGACCATCAGTGAAACTATCAACAGCTCCTTGAACCGGATCAACCAGATTGTATCTTCTCCTGCTTTTGATTCCCTGGTTGTCAATGTTAGTTCTCTATCTGCCCAACTTGCCAAGGCCGATTTACAAAATCTGGTAGCAGAACTCAGCAGCACAGTCAGCAAAGCCGGTGTTTTGATCTCAAATCTGGATAGAACTGTAACCCGCAGCAGGTCAAATATTACCGAAACCCTGGAATCACTCCGCGAAACTGCAGAAAACCTGAACGAGTTTTCCAAACAGATTTCGGACAACCCCTCACTGTTGTTACGTGGATATTAGGAGGAAACATCATGAAACGAGTATTTGTTAAAGCAGCCCGGATGCAGATTCATCCTGTCTTGGTAAAACACCAGAGCTCAAGAGCTACAGTTAGCTCACTCCTTCTTTTTTTGCTTCTTACTATCCTGAGCACAAGTGGATGTTTCAAGTCCTCCGAAAGAATAATCACAAATTACTATATCCTTGATTACCTGCGTGCCACTGAGAAACCGGAATTGAAACTTAGCACTTCCTATGACAAAACCATTGAAGTAATCGATACAAACATACCCCGCACCTACAATCGCAACCAGATTGTTGTCAAAGAGAACTTCACCAGGATCAAGTATCTGCCCAATGAACTTTGGGCAAACCGTCTCTATGATTCTGTGCCGAATCTGATCACTCAACGCATCAAGGCCTACAACGTCTTTAAAAGAGCGGAACGGGATTTGGGAGGGTCTGCTCCAAACTATTATTTGGAAACCAATCTCCTGAATATCGAAAAGGTTGCTGATGCTCAGCCTTATGCCCATATCCGGATTGAGTTCTATCTGCGTGATGCTGTCTCTCAGCAAATTGTGCTTTCCCATCGCGCCGATCGAACCAGAGCTCTGAACGATCCATCCATTGTATATCTTGTTCAAATTCTGAACCACATAATGCTGGATGAGACTGATACCTTTGTAGCCAAGTGTATCAGTTTTTTTGAAGGAGGGAAGACCGAAAAAGAAGAACAGATAAAGGCTCTTCCCATCATTCGTCAATACATCCAGGAGCAATCCCAGATTATGGATGAATCTCTGGAGTATGGCGAACTCAATGTCCCGCTTATCACTTCCAATCCTGAACCAATGCAATACACAATTATCCATCTCGATGAAAACATGCAACCCATATCCCGTGAATATGGCGAATTCAATCTTCCAACTACATTACGCAAGGGTGACTATCGCCTGGTTCTGGATGAAAACGAGAACATCGTGACTGAAGTGGAAATTCTGCCAAACATGCGAACGGTTGTAACCCCTTCCTGGTGTGAACTTACCGTTTCCATCCTGGACGAAACCCAGACCAAAGTACGCATGAACTATGATATCTGGCGCAAGAACGAAACCGAAAAGGGCTTTGAAAAATACAATCAATGGGCAAGCGTTGGTGAAGATGAAGTAGGTGTTTACAATCGCATCTGGCTTTTCCCGGCTGGAAACTATATGATCAAACTTCAGGGGGGCTCCTGGAATGATTACCGTGATTTCACAACTGTTTGCCTGAGCGAAGGTGAAAGCAAGATCCTTTCCGTCATAGTCAATCCCCTTGGGGAGAGAACCTTTCTTATCGGAGCTGGTGTTTTGGGAGATGACGATATGGATGGAGGCAAAAAGAGGATCCACCAGGGAGCCATCCATACCAATGTCAGCCTGATCTCGGACAACTCTGTCGATAAGGACAAACCCACCTACAGCTTCACCATGACCGGGCAGTTTCACAACAGGATCGAGTGGGACTATTTGCGTTTCCATTATAACGGACGCAGCATTTACGACCTCGGAATGAACATTGCCTCCGGAAGCGATTTTAAGATCAGCGTTGATGATTATTCCCTCAAAAACACTTTGCTTTTCCTGCCTTTCGAAAAGACCAAAGTGATCAAAAACCTCGGGCTTTATGGCCGGGCAGACCTGGCAACCCGCTTCTTTGATGAAACAAATTATTATTCGACAGAGAAGAATATCCTGACCATTTCGGCAGAGGGAGATACAATCCTATACCCCAATACCAGGGAGTTCCGAACCAAGATCGCTCTCTACCCCATGCGCCTGAGAGAGGGTTCTGGTCTAAGCTACCGGTTCTACCTCGGCCCCAACATCACTCTCAGTTTGAGGGCTGGCTATGGATGGCAGCAGGAATACAAGCGCCGTTCCTATATCAAGGAAAACAGCAATGCAAGTATCCAAAATGTAGAATTTGAGGTGTATAAAGAGGAAGAAGACCAACTCACCCGTGGTTATGAAAGCACCCTTATCATCAGTGCCCTCAATCTCTTCAAAACCCTGAGTGTCAACTCCACTTTTGATGCCCTCTTCCCGATGGGAACCATAGATAAAAGAGCTAAGTTCACAAATGACAACCGGATAAACATCCGGCTCTTCCGGAATGTTTCGCTTGATATCAAAGCCATCCTCACCTATGATCAGAGCAAGGAACCAGCTTATATTATGTATGAATACAGCTCTTTCCTCCGCCTTTCACTTTATTATTAAATTAGATAAATACTGATGCAAGAAGTTAGAATACAAGACGATACAATCTTTCTGGTTGGTGAACTTGTTTTTTCTTTCGTTCCCATCTTTCAGGAAAAGACAGCAAAGCTACTCAAGCATACCAGCCCCATAATGCTGGATATCAGTGGGATAAGCCGGATCGACAGTGCTGGTGTTGCCTATCTTGAAGAACTCCAGATCTCCATTCAAAACAGGATCAAGGACAAGCGCAAACCTTCAGACAAATCATCCGGGATCTTTCTTCTGAGAGGAATCAATGATGCAACCCGTCCTGTCATTGAAACCTTTTCATCATTAAAACTACCCCCGGCACAGATACCTCCATCCCAAACCTTTTTCGAGTCGATCGGATCCAGCGTCTTCGATGGTTTCAACGCCCTGAAAGATGGGCTTGTGATTGCAGCAGACGTTTTTTTCTGGTCACTATATGGCATCTGGAACCGGAGTGGACAGCGTAAGGGCTCCTTTGTCCAGCAGGGAGTGGCTTTGGGGGTGCAGGCTTTGCCAATTGTGGCTTTGCTCTCTTTCATCATCGGCTTCATACTTTCTTTGCAGTCGGCAGTTCAATTACGCAATTTTGGAGCAAATATCTTCATAGCCGATCTTTTGGCAGTAACGATGGTAAGGGAGATGGGTCCCATGC